>WNFG01004459.1_pt1 | contig 14647 bp, 10 predicted proteins | sample 5400431 | NCBI WGS metagenome assembly WNFG01 (sample SAMN13153346, study PRJNA577476) | soil metagenome | isolation source: 120 cm saprolite under Douglas fir tree site 2 hole 3 replicate 2 | place: USA:California | collected 2015-04-18
CTGCAGAAGCCGGAACGCGATACCTTAGTACGGAATGCGCCTCCGTCGATGCCGCAAGAGCAAATCTGCAAGCGTGACGAGGAGCGGCTCACGCGCCTTCGCGCGAGTCCGGTGCGCGACGAGGTGATCCGTTTCGAGCATGAACTTGGCTGCGAAAGACTGCGGCCCCAACTTCGCAGATTGCGGGAAAGCATTTCTGCCGAGGGAGAGCGCGATGATCGTGAAGCTGCTCAGCGACCCCAGACCGAGCAGCCGCGCCCGACGGCCGATGCCGAGCTGAAAAAGCCTGAACGCGACGCCTCAGTACGGGTTGCGCCTTCGCCGATACCGCAAGAGCAAATCTGCAAGCGTGACCAGGAGAGGCTCACGCGCCTTCGCGCCAGTCCGGCGCGTGACGAGGTGGTCCGTTTCGAGCATGAACTTGGCTGCGAAAGACTGCGCCTGCAGGTCGTCAGATTGCGGGAAAGCCTGGGCGCGAATTAAGCGCACTTCGAACAATAACTGCTACGATTTCGCCGGCTGCTGTGGCCTGATTGTGTAGTTCCACTCAGGATGGAACTGATCGCCGGTGATGTCGAGGCATCTCATTGCGGCTTTGCTGACCTTGATGCCCTTCTGGTAGCTACGCGTGTCAAGCGCGCTCTCGACCTTCAGAAACCGCGCCCCGCCGCCAAAGGACGTTGGGACGGCGCGGCTGGACCGGGGCGCTGGGTTGCCCCGCGTTGGCCCTCGGGGCTCTGATTTCTCGGACTCTGACTTTCCATTTCTGACCGTTCGCGGGCCGCGCGGCTCTTGCGGAGAAGCCGCTCCCTCCGGCGGGCGGTTGCGCGACTCGCGCTTACCGCCGCGCTCGCGGCTGCTTGGCGCCGCGCCACTGGTGCTGGGGCCGGGCGCGACCGTCGGGGCCGTGGCGAAAGCGCCCCGATCTGGTTCGGGAATGTACCGGCCTCAAGATGAAGGATGGCAAACCTCTTCGCCTCGTTAACGGTGTACGTGCCGTAGTAAGCGATCGATTCTACCATAGCTTTAGGTTCAGCCGCGGAGGGGATTGGTTCTTGACCGCCGGCGGTGGCGCAGCTACTCGCTGATCTCGACCGTGACCGGTACAAGCCTGGTAAAACCAATCGCCCGTGCACCTGCTGGCGTGAGATCAATAATTCGGCCACGGACGAACGGTCCGCGATCGTTGATTGTCACGATAACCGATCGGCCATTCTGTTTGTTCGTCACTCGTACTTTGGTCCCGAACGGTAGCGTCCGATGTGCCGCGGTCAAGGTGCCGGGGTTCAATCGCTCACGCCTCGCGGTTTTATTACCGCTCTCCATGGAATAAACAGATGCCATTCCAGATTGGGCACTAAACGAGGATACCGGGCAAAGCGCTATGGTGGCCACGGCAATGGCAGCGCTCGAAAAGGCGTGGCGGTGGGCAAGGGTCGGTTCAGGGGCTGCTGCTAGACCTGCGCACGAGACCCGGGCGAGCCGTTGGCCGCCACTCTCCATTCAATGAGGTCTGGGACCAGCTTGGATAGGGCTCAACGCGACTCGAACCGCTCGATAACCCCTTCGGACCAAAAGTGTTACCCATGTCTCCGATATAAACCGCTACCATGTGTCCGGAACGGGCCCGCACTGGCTGGGCTGACGACACAGTTCCTGATCGGACCGGTCTCCCACTTCAAATTCCCTGCTAGCAGGGTGGACTTACGCCGATTGGCCGACGGCAGGCCACCGCGGAGCATCTGGGTCAAGTCTTTAACCTCCTGCACCAGCTTGCGGAATGCCCGAATGCCTGCCCGGCTCTCCTGCGTGTGATGAGGGCTGGAACACGGTCGGCGATCCGGACGAACTGTGGAAACGCTTCAAGGGTCAGCGACCCGACGTGCTTCGGCTCCTGGAGCGGATCGAGACCTGGCGCATGTGGGTGCTATGCGACCGCGAGCCAGTCAAGGATTGGTCGAAGGGCCATGTCACGCTGCTCGGCGATGCCGCCCACCCGATGCTGCAATACCTCGCCCAGGGCGCTTGCATGGCAAGCGAGGATGCCGTGTGCCTCGCCGAAAAGGTGGCAGAGATGCCGAGCGACATCCCAGGCGCGTTCAAGGCTTATGAAAAGCACCGCAAGTGCAGATCATGCGCGGATCTACGGCGAGTTCTGTCACGCGAGCGGCGTCACGGCGGAGATGCGGTACCAGGTCCTCCATGGCCGCACGGCGGAGCAGGCCTATGCCGGAATGGAATGGCTTTATGGAGGTGAGTAACTGAAACCGGAATGTCGGCGGTTCTCCCACACCAGGAACTCACGATGCAGAGACCGCACTGGCTGGCTGCCCTGGAAGGATTCGAACCTGTCTGCGTCGATTCGATGCGCATCAAAGAAGTCAACCCGCCTGCAGCCTGATTACATGCAGCGAAAAGGCGTGGGTGCTATGGGGATCATTCCATGATCGGCTGTGCCAGAAACGAGCCATAACATTATCCAGAAAACCTGGCTTTTCAGTACAAAGAGAGCGTCACTGTGCGGCAACGCTGAAGGTGATCGGCTTTTATCGGATCCTGCCAGCGGTGGCCGCACCGCGGCCAGCACCAATTGCGAAGGCCGGGTTTTCCGCGAGAGGGGCGAGAGGATTCGAACCTCGGCATCGCCGGCGGGCTGCCCCGCCTTCGCCGCCGCGATGTCGGCGGCCGCAATGTTACTGATGATCCGCCTGACCTTCACTTCGGGCGCTCTCCCATGCGCCGCGGGGTCTCACTGGGCGGTGGCTCCACGCCAAATACGCTTCGGTCGCCATACTGGTGCGAGCGCGCCCGCTCATCGGCAAACAGCGCCTCCACCGAAGGTCCTGAGGCTTGCCGCTCCAGCCGGCGCGCCTGTTCGTCCAAACGCTTGATCGCCGCCAGCTCTTCGGATTGATCGAGCTTGGCCTTTTGCACGGCGCTCTTCAGCACGCCAATGGTGCGATCATAGACCTTAAGCGCGCCATGGACGACCTCGGCGACCTGGGCCAGCGCGCGGACGGTCCGTGCGCCGACGCCGGGGACGAGCAAAAGCTCCGAGAAATCCTGCGGACCGCATTCGGCGGCGGCCGCCAGATTGCCGTGCAAGCGCCGGGTGACGATGTCTTCGGGCCTGACCTCGTGATGGCCGGGCATGACAAGATGCGGCAGCATGGGCTGGGCTTCGGGGCCGGGGCTTTCGACGCGGCCCCCCTCGAGCTTGGCGAGGTGCTGCTCGATCCCGTCTGGCCCGAACTCGGCAAGAATATCGAGCTGTCGCCGTCGCGAGGCCCCCGCGCGCCGATCGGTGAGGTTGACGATCACACCCTGTTCGACGCCGTCGATCGCGGCGTGCGGTTCGTCCACGAAGCTTTGCAGACCTTCGGAGAGCCAGTGATAGCGCCGGGCCTGGCGGCGATCGCCGTTCATGCCCTGCTGGACTACGACCCAGTGTCCGTCATCGGTGACGATGAAGCCATGGAGATAGAGGTCGAACCCGTCCTGGACCGCCGCGCTGTCGACCTTGGCGACGAGCCGGCTCGCCTTGGCGAGCGCGGCGCCATCGAGTCCGACCCGGTCGCCGATTGCGAGCAGCTCGTGTGGCGTCTGGCGCGAGTGATTGCCGCGTCCGCCGCAGACATGAATGCCCAGTTCTCCTGACAACGGCGTCAGGCCGCGCTTCAGCGCGCCGATGACGCTCGTGGTGATACCAGAGGAGTGCCAGTCCATCCCCATCACCGCGCCGAACGACTGGAACCAGAAGGGATGCGCCAGCCGGCGGAGCAACTCGTCGCGGCCATACTCGAGAACGATCGCCTCGGTGATCACCGCGCCGAGCCGGGTCATGCGTTCGCCCAGCCATTTGGGCACGCGCCCACCGTGAAGCGGCAGGTCGGCGCTGCCCGCACGCCGTCCCATTAGCGCGCCCCTGTCGCGGCGACGCATGGAGCTGTGTCAGGCGGCGGTGTGATCGCCCCCCCGGCGCCAAACAGCGGCAGCTCATCGTCGGCATCGGCCGGCGCCTGGTCGAAATTCGACACAGCGACACCGATCAGCCGGACGCCCTTGGCGGTCGGCAGCAGGGTGCGCACGAGTTCGACGCTCGCCCGCCGGAGGAGATCGTGGCGCGCGATCACCGTCGCGAAGCTGCGGCTCCGTGTGACCTGCTGGAAGTCGGCGAACTTCGCCTTCACCGTTACGGTCCGGCCGAAGGCCTTCGCCTTCTCGCACCACGCCCAGACGTCGTCAGCCATGGCCTCAACACCGGCCTCGATTTCGGCGGACGCGGTCAGGTCGCGCTCGAAGGTGGTCTCGGAGCCGGAGGATTTGCGCGGACGATCGGCGACGACGGGCCGGTCGTCCTCGCCGTTCGCGATGCCGAGATACCAGGCGGCGGATTTGCCGAAATGCTGCTGCAGAAAGGCGAGCGACTTCGCTCTGAGATCCGCGCCCGTCTGTATCCCGAGCCGCTGCATCCTTGCCGCGGTGACGGGTCCGACCCCGTGAAATTTGGCGACCGGCAGGGATGCGATGAAGTCCGCGCCCATTTCGGGGGTGATGACGAACTGGCCGTTTGGCTTGCGCTGGCCGGACGCGAGCTTTGCGAGGAGCTTGTTGTAGGAGACGCCCGCCGAGGCCGTCAGGCCAGTGTACTTGAGGATGCGGGCGCGAATCTCCTTGGCGGTCGCCGAGGCGGTCGGCAGGCCGCGCCGGTTCTCCGTGACATCGAGATAGGCCTCATCGAGCGCCAGCGGCTCGATCAGCGCCGTGTAGTCGGCAAAGATCGCGTGGATCTGGCGCGAGACGGCGCGATAGACGTCGAAGCGCGGCGGCACGAACACCAGCTCCGCGCATTGGCGCATCGCCGTGGTCGACGGCATGGCCGAGCGCACGCCGAAGGCGCGGGCCTCATAGCTCGCCGCGGCCACCACGCCTCGCTTAGCGCCGTGGCCGACCGCGACCGGCCGCCCGCGAAGGGCCGGGTTGTCGCGCTGCTCGACAGACGCATAGAAGGCGTCCATGTCGACGTGGATGATCTTGCGCATCTGCATGCCGTGACCATATCAGGCCAGGAACAGAAAGAGAACTCCGGTGTGTCCGGCTGGCAGGCGGCCGGGCCTTACTTCTATATGGGGCTGCGGCCAGCTGATGACCCGGGATCAATCGGCGAAGACCAAACGTGTTTGCGGCGCAGTCTGATTTGTTCGACCGTCCAGGTCTTGCAGGCTTGGCGCAGGCTGAGGCGATCGTCACGCCGAGCGAGGAACGGGCGCTGATCGCCTCCATTGACGGGGCGGAACTGTCGCCATTCCGCTTCCGGGGATGGCTCGGGAAACGCCTGACCGCCTCCTACGGCTGGCAGTACGATTTCGACACGGGAAGCTTCGGCCCGGCCGATCCGACCCCTGATTGGCTGCTGCCGCTACGCGAGAAGGCCGCGGCGTTTGCCCGACTCGCGCCGGATGAGCTCGTGCAGGCCCTGGTGATCCGTTACGATCCGGGCGCTGGCATCGGCTGGCATCGCGATCGGCCGGTCTTCGAGCATGTCATGGGCATTTCGCTCGGAGCGCCGGCGACGATGCGGTTCCGGCGACGCAGGCCTGGCGGCTTTGATCGGGCTTCGGCATTGCTGGCGCCCCGGTCGATCTACCATCTGGCCGGAGCGGCTCGGCACGAATGGGAGCACAGCATCGCCGAGATGGAGGTGACACGCTGGTCGATCACCTTTCGCAGCCTGTCAAAGAAAGCCTAATCCGCTTCACGAAATGACAGCCGCCGGCTTCAAATGGCTGGCTCTGTAAAGGCGCGCTCTGCATCGGTCAGGCATCTATCTCAGAAGGCGAGCGCTTCGCGGATTTTCGGCATGACCGGTTCACCATCCGGGGTGCGCATCCGCTCGGCATCGAATGCGAGTGGTCGGCCACGCCCATTGGCATGCCGGGGTCCGCGACAGAGTTTGCGCGTCAGGATCATGACACAGCCTCGATGAGCGTCGCATCGGCGCCGCTCGTACATGAACTGATCCAGTGGTTTTATTTCAACTTTTCATGCTGTTCCAGTTGTGCAATCAGTTTTGTGACTTGCCTAATCTCGTCGTCGTTGTGACCCATGCTAGGACAAACTCGCTCGGTCACAGTGGCGCCAAGGTCCCGCAACACCCGAGTGGACTCATGCACGCGCCATATTGGAATGTGGCTATCGACGTCGCTGCAACCGATAAAGATCGGCGTCCCAGCGAGCGACGATATCCCCTGGAACCCGGATCCTTTGTGCGCGGCCCGGTAGCAAGGCGCGTAAATTCGGACGGGTGTCGGTGACGACCTGGGGAAACTAGCGCTAATTCACATCAATGCCCTTGATGGCGGGCTTAGCGCCTCTTTGACTGCAGAGGTCCGTAAGTTCTGGAAGCCTAGCTCTGGTCAGCGGCCTTCATTCGCGGCATAGTTGAGGGAGCAAAACATACGACCATGCCAAGGGAGGGGCCCCGCCTATGCTGCGGTTGAGCCAGGGCGTCCAACTCAGCGCTTCTGATCTTGTCGGGCACTTGAATTGTCGCAACCTAACCGAACTTGATCTCGCAGTCGCCAATGGCACGAAAGCCAAGCCCAAGTTCTGGAATCCGCTCCTCGACGTTCTACGGGAACGCGGGCTTCGCCACGAACAGGGCTACGTCGAACACCTTCGCGCCAAGGGCCTTGAGATCGAAGTCATCGCGGGCATCGGATTGGATGCCGCGGCGGTCGCGGGCACAGCCGAGGCGATGAGACTGGCGCGAGCGGTGATCGTGCAGGGCGCGTTCTTGGCCAACGGCTGGGGCGGGCGTACCGACGTTCTATTGCGCGTCGAAGAGCCCAGCGAGCTGGGCAACTGGTCCTACGAAGTTGTCGATACCAAACTTTCAAAGGAGACCAAAGGAGGGACGGTCCTACAACTCAGTCTGTATTGCGATCTGCTTGGCTTGGTCCAGGGAATGAGGCCGCAGTGGTCCTATGTGATTGCCCCGTGGTCGGACTTTCAGCCCCAGTGCTTCAGGACTGATGATTTCGCGGCCTATTATCGGCGAGTGAAGGCCAGCCTCGAACGCGCTGTGGGGATGGATCAAACCGTCCGGATTTACCCCTATCCCAAACCCTACTGCGACGTGTGCCGCTGGCAGGATCGTTGTGACGCCAAACGACGGGAAGACGATCACCCGTCCCTGATTGCCGGCATTAGCAAGATTCAGATAACTGAGCTCGAAGGACACAGCATCACGACCGGCGCTGCGCTGGCCGAGATGCCAATCCCCCTGACCTTCAAACCCAGTCGTGGTTCGGCGACGGCTCTTGAGCGCGTTCGCGAGCAAGCGCGTATCCAAGTCGAGGGCAGGACTGCGGGCGAAATCCTCTATGAACGGCTAGAGCCGTTGCCAACCTTCGGGCTGGCGAGGCTGCACGAGCCCAGCATAGGAGACATCTTCTTCGATATTGAAGGCGACCCGTTCGTCGGTGATGGCGGGCTTGAATATTTGTTTGGCTACAGCTTTCGAGAGGAAAGCGGTCAAGAGCGCTATATGGGAGCCTGGGCCTTGTCACGAGCGCAGGAGCGCGCGGCGTTCGAGCAGTTCATCGACTTCGTACTCGATCGCCTAAACGCCTATCCGGACCTGCACATCTATCATTTTGCTTCCTATGAACCGGCGGCGCTGAAGCGTCTGATGGGCCGCTATGCAACGCGCGAGGACGAATTCGATCAACTCCTGCGCGGCAAACGATTCGTGGACCTCCTCGCCGTGGTACGGCAAGGCCTGCGGGTGAGCGTAGAGAGTTATTCCATCAAATGTCTTGAACCCCTCTACGACTATGTGCGCGAAACCTCGCTCTCCGCGGCCAACCAAGCGCTGTCGAAGGTACAGGCGCTCCTGGAGCTTGGTGACGCCGGCGGATATCGCCGATGACGAACGACGCGTCGTCGAGGCTTACAATCGTGACGACTGCCAATCAACATGGCGGCTACGCGATTGGCTGGAAACCGTGCGCGCCTCGGCCATCGCCGATGGTGCCGCCATCGCCCGCCCCGCTTTGTCGGACGCTGCCCCGAGTGAAGAATTGGGCGAATGGCAGTTGAAGATTGCGGCCTTGGTTAAGCGGCTCACCACCGACGTCCCAGACGAACCATCAGAGCGTACCGACGAGCAGCACGCGCGTTGGATTCTCGCCCATTGTCTTGACTGGCACCGTCGGGAAGATAAGGCATTTTGGTGGGAATTTTTCCGGCTCGGCGACCTGTCCGCGGAAGACTTGCTTGATGAGCGGGCGGGTCTGAGCGGGCTTCGATTCGAGGCGGTCACCGGAGGGACCGCCAGAGCGCCGATACATCGCTATCGTTTTCCACCGCAGGAGACCGAATTGCGGGGTGGAGAAGGCGTCCGTGCGGTCGGCGGGGACAAGCTTGGCGCGGTGGCTGAGATATCAATTGAAGAAGGTTGGGTGGACATCAAGAAACACGGAGACGCAGTCAACCTTCACCCGGAGGCACTATTTGAGCACGACTACATAGGTACGGAGGTGATCGCCGAAGCATTGGTGCGGATCGGCGAACATGCGGCCGAGCACGGCCTTGAGGGCGAGGGACCTTATCAGGGCGCTCGCGATCTGCTCCTCCGGCATGGGCCTCGCGTGGGTGGCCAGACCCTACGTTTCCCTGGTGAAGCCGCCTTGGAAGCCGCGATTCGGCTGGTGCTCCAGCTCGGTGCCGGGGTCCTGCCGATTCAAGGTCCGCCCGGCGCCGGCAAGACCTACACCGGTGCGCGCATGATCACGGCACTCGTGAATGCCGGCTTCCGTGTCGGCGTGACCGCGAACAGCCATAAGGTAATTCGCAGTCTTCTTGATAGCGTTCGCAAAGCTGCGGATGAAGTCGGCATTGATCTTACCTGCATCCAAAAGGTCTCGGACAAAAGCCCAGATGAGCCGCACCTGAGATTTACCACGGACAATGCAATATGTTTGTCAGCCCTTCAGGGCGACTGCCGCGTGGCTGGTGGGACGGCGTGGTTTTGGGCGCGTGCCGACGCATTCCAGGCGGTCGACGTGCTTTTCGTCGACGAGGCCGGACAAATGGCGCTCGCGAACGTCTTAGCGGTGTCACAGGCGGCAAAGAGCGTCGTCCTGCTCGGCGATCCCCAGCAACTGAATCAACCGACCAAGGGCAGTCATCCAGTTGGCACAGAGGCGTCTGCACTCGATCACATTTTAGCTGGCCACCAAACGATCCCCGATGATCGCGGACTCTTTCTGGAGGAAACTTGGCGTCTCCACCCGACCATATGCGCTTTCACGTCGGAATTATTCTACGAAGGACGACTCCATCCCCGAGCGGGGCTGGAGGAACAGGAGATCCGATCATCGGGCCCGGTCGCTGGTTCGGGCTTGTGCTATCGGCCAGTCAACCACACCGGCAACCAGAGTTCCTCGCCCGAAGAGGCAGAGGTCGTCCGCGCATTGGTCGGCGATGTCATGGCTTCAAAGCCGACCTGGATTAATCGGGACGGCCTTGAGCAGCCGTTGACCCTGGCCGACATCCTGATCATCGCGCCGTACAACGCCCAGGTCTTCGAATTGCAGGCGCTTTTGCCGGGCGCCCGAATTGGCACGGTCGATAAATTCCAGGGTCAAGAAGCGCCGCTGGTCATTTATTCGATGACCACTTCAAGCCACGCCGATGCACCTCGGGGCATGGAATTTCTTTACAGCCTCAATCGTCTCAATGTCGCAGTCTCGCGCGCTCAGTGCGTCTGTATTCTGGTGGCCTCACCGACGGTGTTCGAAGCCGATTGCCGCACCCCGGCCCAAATGCGGCTGGCCAACGCCTACTGTCGCTATTTGGAACTTGCTCAGCCGATCTGACTCCACGCGGCCTAAAGATATCAAAAAGGCCAATAATAGAGCCACTCTAACGGAACAACGGTGTCGGTGAGGAACAACCCATCCGGACGATCCGACTAAAACCACTTGTCGGCCAACGCGTAAGCGGTCATCCTAAGGTTGAAATGCGGTTCCGGTAGGAATCCAGAGGCAAGGATGGTCGTCGCGTCAGAGTTCCAATCGAAAATACTTAGCCGCAAGAACACGCCAGAGGAATACCGGGTTTATCGGGCGGGACTCGAATGGGATTTGACTGATCCCATCGTCATTGAGGGCCCCGACGATTTCAAATCCACCCAACGCTGGCGCGATCGGCTGACGCCGTACCATCATCAAGTCATCAATCTGATCACCTTCTGTCGCCGGCTGCCGGTGACGCTGCTGGCCGACGATGTCGGCCTCGGCAAAACGATCAGTGCCGGCTTGATCATCAGCGAACTCGTCGCCCGCTCGCGGCTGTCCAAAATTCTGATCGTATGCCCCAAGCTGCTGGGGCCGCAATGGAAGGACGAATTGGCGTCGAAATTCGACATTCCGGCGGAAATCGCAATCGGGAAAGCACTGGTAACAGCGGACCCCGAAGAGACCGGAGCAGTCATCACGACCTATAATTCGGCGCGGTTGTACCTCGACGAAATTCCCGAGGATCGTTTCCAGATGCTCATCCTCGACGAAGCCCACAAGCTCCGCAATCTCTACGGAGTCGAAAAAACGCCACAGGTTGCCAAGCGCTTCCGTGCCGCCCTGGAAGAGCGTCGATTCCGCTTTGTGCTGATGCTGACCGCCACGCCGATCCAAAACCGCCTGTGGGACTTGTATTCGCTGGTTGATTTGTTGGCCGTCGCGCGCGGCCACCAGAACCCCTTCGGCAACGAGGGGACGTTCGCCCGCCGCTTCATCGCCGACAAGAGGGATCAGGCGCGCCAACTCAAGTCCGAAGCGCAAGAGGAGTTCCGCTCGATCGTCTACGGGTACATGTCCCGGGTGAGACGCAGCGACGCCAAGCTATATTTCCCGGATCGGGTGGTGCAGATGCACCGCGTGGAGCCAACCGCCGCCGAACTGGAACTCATCAAAGCAATTGCGAAACCGATCCAGAAATTGAACCGGTTGGCGCAGATTTCAATACTACAAGCACTGACCAGCAGCCCTGATGCACTGAATGCGCAACTCGCCAACATGGCAAGAAACGGCACCGTGCCAGCGAACCTTGCGGCCACCGTAAAGGCGATTGTCGCAGGAATGCCACCCAGTGCCAAACTCCAAGGCCTCGTGCGCCTGATCGAACAACTTAAGCAGGAGAATCCAGAGCGCTGGCGGCTGGTCGTGTTCACCTGTCGGCGGGAGACCCAGACGACCATCCAGGCTTCTCTTGAAAGTCATGGCCTGAAGATCGGGATCATCAACGGTGACTCGGGCCAACGCAATCAAGAAACAATCAATCGCTTTCGCCAGAATCCGCCCGGCTGCCGAGTGATCGTGTCGACCGAGGCGGGTTCGGAGGGCGTCAACCTTCAGGTCGCCAACGTGCTGGTGAACTACGATCTGCCCTGGAACCCGATGATCGTCGAGCAGCGGATTGGGCGCATTCAGCGCCTGGCCTCGGCCCATGCCCATGTCAGCGTCTTCAACATCATGCTGCGCGGGACCTTCGAGGAGTACATCGTCGGAAGATTGATGGAGAAACTGCAGATGGCGTCGCACGCCATCGGCGACATCGAGGCGCTCCTGCAGGGCTCGGATATCGGCGACGGCGACGAGGATGTTGCGACCAGCTTTGAAGAGCGAATTCTCCAATTGGTCCTTGCCGCGCTCGCCGACAAGAACGTCGAGGAGGAAACTCGGCTCGCGGTGAAGAGCATTGAGGACGCGAAGGCGGAACTGGAGAGCGCGGAGGCAAGCATTAACGCGATGCTTGGCGGCATGGACGGTGCCGAATACGTCGGGCCTCGGACCCCGACGCTGCCTGGCGCCGTCCGTTCGATGAAGCCGCGCGACTTCACTCTCGCGGCTCTGCGGACCCTTGGCGCCCGACTTACCCCGAAACCTCCCGACCTGTATCTCGCGGAAGAGCACGCTGGCCGTGAATATATCCGCTTCGAGCAGCATGCTTCCGCCGACACCAGAAGCACGCTCTACGCGCCCGGCTCCCCTGCCTTTGAGCGGCTTGTGGACAGGGTGATCGCCACCGGCATTCATGAGGTCGACGATCTCGACCACAATGCGGCAAAAGAGAGTGAGGATATCGCGCGCAAATGGGTGGAAGGCTTCGGGGCAAAGCCGAAGGTGGTTGAACTCGACGAGGTCCGGCGCTCGTTCGACGGTACCGCTCTCCTACGTGTGCGGGCGACCGTAGCCCACGATAGTTACGAACGCCTCGTGGAGGTCTCCTGCGCACCTGAGGAACACAGGAGCGCGGCCAATCGGTCGGCGCTGGCACCTTTGACGAAGACGATCGAAGATCCAGTGGCGCTCGGCCTTGACATCGCAAAGCTCACCGACGCCGTGAGCTTGGATGAGGCCGTATCCGAGTTCTCGCGCTTCTATCTGGAGCGGCGCGAACAGGAAGTGAGGGCAGCCGAGGGGGACGAGCGTAAGCGCAAGAAGCTGCAGGACGAGTTCACACCACGCCTTGAGATGACGCTCGTCGGTCTTGAAGGAAAACTGCATCGCGAGATGAAGGTACGGACGCGTTACGCGTTTGAATCCGAACCCGGCTACGAGAGCGTTCTCACCATTACCCCTCATAGTGGCGACGTCACCGACGCGCCCGCGCGCAGCCTCTGCTCGATATCAGGCCGGATGGTTCCCAACTCGTGCCTCGCGAAATGCGAGATCACTGGTGCCGAACTGCTCCGGCACTTGCTGGTCAAGTCCGATATGAGCGGCCGTCTGGCACTGCCGGAATTCAGCGCCAGGTGCAGTCTGAGTGGCAAGCGCATCTTGACTGATGAGGTCGAGGCTTCTGCGGTCACCGGGAGGCTGGTCGGCCGTGCGTCCCTTAAGACCTCAGCTCTCAGCGGTAAGCGGGCCGAGCCGGAGCATTTTGCGCTTTGCGACTTCACTAATGCCGAGTTGCTCAAAAGCGAACTTGCGGTGAGCGAAATCTCGCTCAAGCGGTACCGGGTTGACGAGGAAGCGCGTTCCGCGGCTTCGGGCAAGGCGGGGCACAAGCAGGAGTTCATCCTATGCCATGAAACCCGCCAGCCGATCGCGCGGTCGGAGGCCGAACGATGCGAGGTCACCGGCAAGCAGGTGCGGTCGGGGATTCTTAAGAGTTGCGAGGTGACCGGGAAGCTGGTCCTACCCTCCGAACTGGAACGTTGCGCAGCGACCGGGAAGCGGGCGCTAAAACGACTTCTTGTGACCAGCAGCATTTCGGAGGGGCGCATACTGGAAACTGCGGCGGTTCAGTCGTCGGCAGGGAAGTTCTGCGCACCGGCCGAGGCGCAAATCTGCTTTTGGAGCGGGCGCAAATGCCATCCCGACGATCTTCGCCTCTGCGCCCTTACGGGACTTCCAATCCATATCGAGTTCGCCACCCCTAACGGAGAGCCGCGTCTCCAGCCGTTGGCTGAAATGCTGGATGGCGTCAGGCGAACCACAGATGAGACTGACCTATGGGACGATGCCGCCACACGGATTGAGGCGGCCGTGAAGAGTGGGAAATGCCGGGTGGAGGCGGCAATAATCTCGCCCACCAAGCAGTATCTGGCGACCTGCTCCCAGGTTAGGGCGTTCTTGGGGTTGCGCACACATCAAGTAGGAGCGGTGTACGACCTCGCCGACGGCGCCATTATTGGCCTCATCGCGGTGGGAAAACGTAGTGCAAACAGTTGGACCCAGCGGCGACATTAATTGAAGCATATCGCAACTCATAGCCGTCGGCCGCTAGTCCGCACCGTCGCGGCCGGTCGGGAATGATTCAGGCCAAGCAGAACCAGCGGACGCGCAATGGAGGGTCGGAACGAGGGTCCCTTTGCGGGGATGCGCTGCCGGCCTAACTCTCGGGCAAGACGAAAGCATTCGGGCTCGCCGCGGTCAGAAGATTTGCGCAGCGTCGCCCTCAATACCCAGATCAATGTTTCACCGCGGTCGGTGGGTTAAATGAACTCCGGCCCGGTACGGGGCAGATGGCGTGGATGGATCACCGCGGCGCGAAACCGACTTCGGCCAGCGCCGCCCGCAGAAGGTTGAGAGCGGACCACATGACATCGCATTCGGCACGACCGTTGTAACGCTCGAACTGGCTCGAAAGCCGAACGCAGTCATCATAGCCGACGCGCTTTGCCAACTGGGCGAGCGCCATCGCCTCGTCCGACGGTAGGCGCAACGGAATCGTGGTAGCTTCTGGCTTAGCCATTGGAACCTCTTGTGCAGGTTTCGGTGGTTAGGGCCGGGGGCGAGGTTGCCGCCTTGCCTTCGGCCTGCATTTTCGGTACTACCACGTAATGGCGAGACGTTCAATTAAAAGGACGGTAGTACCAAAAAAACGCGGGCGTCCGTTCACGGGAGTGGACAATCGCGACCCCGTGACGGCGATTCGGCTCGCGCCGGAACTGCGAGCATCAATCGATGAATGGGCAGATCAACAGCCTGACAAGCCATCGCGCTCGGAAGCCCTGCGCCGGCTGACGAGCACGGCGCTCGCCTCGCGAGAGCCCTTCACGACCGCTGCGCCATTGGTCGGGTTACGACTCCCGGCGGAACTGCTAGACATTGTGGACGCATGGGCCGCATCGAGA
>WNFG01008399.1_pt1 | contig 14641 bp, 18 predicted proteins | sample 5400431 | NCBI WGS metagenome assembly WNFG01 (sample SAMN13153346, study PRJNA577476) | soil metagenome | isolation source: 120 cm saprolite under Douglas fir tree site 2 hole 3 replicate 2 | place: USA:California | collected 2015-04-18
TGGACACAACTGCCCTCGGGCTCCTCTACCCACAATTCATCGGTGTTACGATCTCTTGCGCGTCGTCAATAAGCGCATAATCGCCAATGCATTCATCGAGGCTAGATTTGTAACGAAAAGTCGGCTTCTCTCCAGCGATTGATCGGTCACTGCTAGCGCGTTTATCAGTATCGATCCCGGCAAACTTCCCAGAAGCCGACTTCTGGCCCATGCAGGGTCTCAACAGTCAAGTGAAGACTGTCGTACTCAAAACGGATTACTTCCGGGTTGCCCGTTAGATCGGCATAGGGGCGGCGGTCACCCACCGACCCCTGCCACACCACCGTGCGTACGGATCCGTACACGGCGGTTCGATTGGTTACGCTAGCAGCCCTCGACTAACGACGGAAGACCGAGGGACCGGAAGTAGGCATTCCATTCGACAGCCCGACCGAGAGAGCTTTGGACCGCGCCAAATACCACGGACCGCGACCGCTGCCGGCGGTGTTACGCGCTAGCCGCGGACGCACTCCCAGTGCGATTAGTGCCGCGCGACGACGACGGAAGGTTTTCCATTGCCGCCAGAAAGCGACTCGCAATCGCAGCCGGACCCACCGAGTGAGATAGACCAGCACCTCTGGGGTTTCGCAGAAGCCGAAGTAGCCTCGCCAGCCTCGCATATAGGAAGCTAGTTCCGCGATTGTCGTCTTGATGCTGACCCCCTTGGCTTGTCGTGTGATTTCCCGGATTCGTCGCTTGAATCGGTCCAAGGCCTTTGCTGCAATGACACGTTTAACCTCTGGACCGGCGGTAAAGCTGAATCCGAGAAACTTTCGCTCCTGTGGTCGTGCCACTGCGCTCTTCGCCTCATTTACCTTGAGCTTGAGTTTGTGCGTGATGAATCGCGTAATGCTCTCCATCACTCGCTGACCGGCTTGCTCGCTGCGCACGTAGATGTTGCAGTCATCGGCGTAGCGGGCGTAGCGGTGTCCGCGGCGCTCTAGCTCTCGGTCGAGTTCGTCGAGCACGAGGTTACTTAACAGGGGCGAAAGCGGACCCCCTTGGGGAGTCCCTTCCACGCTGGGGCTAACCAACCCGCCCTCCATCACTCCGGCTTTCAGGAATGCCCGGATGAGTTTTCGCAGCCGCTTATCCTCGACCCGCTTGGCGATCTGACCCGCAATGCGTCCAGCTCGGCATGGAAAATGCTCCGATCGACTACCTTAGGGGCTCCAACTTCATCTCTCATGAAGTCTGTCATCGTTCTCTCCGTTAAGGCCTGAGGCGCTGTTTTCATTTTTCTGAGGTCGCGCTCGACCTCACTGTCTCCAGTCATAGGCTTCGTCATCGTCTTTCCTTTCCGCGCGGTGGTGAGATCACAGCCCGCCAAGATCTCCTCCTGGTAATGCTTCACGCACCCTGCGGAAGCACTCGCGCAGCTCCTGTGTGAAAGAGCCGGCTGCTCGAAGGCGGCGAAGTGGTCGCCCTTCTTTAGCTCGCTTTCGCCTCTGCATCGCGCCTTCGGGCGGCTTCTTGAGGGTCGGTTATTATATCGAGCCACTTCGGGTCGGGCGAGGCCTCAGCCTCGTAGTTGTCGTGCCAGTTCCACCACTTGTACGGCGGGGTCTGCGGGTAGCCTTCTGGCGAGTCCTCCCAAGTCTCCTGGCGGCCGAGCGCCGTCATATCGAGGTAACTCCAGGTGGTCCCCATCGCCTCGTCGCCGCGGCCGTTGATGAAGTATGTGCGGAACACCTTGTCGCCGTCGCGGATGAATGCATTGTGGCCGTGCCACTGGTCGACGCCGAAGTCCGTGTCGAAGCTGTCGGTCATGGTGTACCAGGGCATCTCCCAGCCCATCCGCGCCTTGAGCCGCGCGATGTCCGCCTGCGGCGCGCGCGAGGCGTAGGCAAGGGTGGTGTCGCGGGCGTTCAGATGGGCCAGGTGGGCCACCTGATCGGCGCCCAGGGAGCAGCCGCGGCAGGCGTGCTCAGGCCAGCCGAACACCCCGGGCTCGAAGAAGGCGCGATAGACGATCAACTGACGCCGGCCCTCGAACAAATCGAGCAGGCTTACCTTGCCCTTGGGTCCGTCGAACTCGTACTTCTTGTCCACAGCCAGCCAAGGCATCCGCCGGCGTTCAGCGGCCAGCGCGTCACGGGAGCGGGTCAAGGCCTTCTCCTTCACGAGGAGCTGCTGGCGCGCAGCCTCCCACTCCTGCTGCGACACGATCGGGGGTGTGTTCATCGCGAGATGTCCTTTCCCGTGTTCCTTGTCTCTCTCTTTGCTTGTTGCCATATCATTTCTCCTTTGTTTTCTGAAACAGACCGAGACGATTCGCTCTGAAAAATTTTCTGAACTTGCCGATGCACACCGCCAGAATTCCTCCCGTGGATCCGGCTCCGGCGACCATTACTGCTGCGCTTGCGATGCATGCTGGGCACATATGTCCCTCCTCTGAACTTCTAATTCGTGCGCGGCGGCTGGCGCGTACTGGCATACAGCACCGGTGATCAGGATTGTCTTATTTTCGATGTCTATACTGTCATCCTTTCGATGCTGTACTTCTTGCCGGGAGATATGTCCCCGCGAAAGATTCTGCTTTTATCCTGCTTCGGTTTCTCGAAGTCGCACTTCGGCGCTCACGCTCCTGCGGTAGCGTTTTGCCCAGCGGCACATGCCTCCGAGTGGAGCGATAATGGTCTTTCCCAGTTGCGTCAACGAGTACTCGACAGCAATGGCCTTCGATTGCGTCACACGCCGGGCGATTAAGCCTGCGGATTCGAGATTGCGAAGCGTCCTGGTGAGCATTCGTTGTGAAACGCTACCCAGCCGTCGGCGCAACTGCCGGTGCCGATAGGGCCTTTCTTCGAGCGAAAACAAAACCTTTGGTGTCCATCTGCCGATGAAGATGGACGAGGCCACTTTTGATTCTTGCGTCGTATTCATGCCGCCATGCCTTCTGCGAAAACGCGATTTAACCGCTCGAATTTGCCTCTCACGCCTGTGTTTCGCCGTCGGCACCTTCCCAGCTTGCCAATTGTCGCGGTCCACGCGCAATTAGGAACATGCATGTACCTAGGCGAGTTCGTGTCCGAGATGACTTGGTGTTTGATTGCCATGCGCTATATTTAGCGCGGGGCATCGAAGGGGTGGGAGTGACAAGTGTGGCGGGATTCGGATGGACTCGCTGATTACGGCAGCAGCTCGCGCACTGTCGGCGGGCGATCCCCTCGGAGCGTTGAAGCGAGTCGCCCTGCGCGACGACGCTCCTGCGCTCGCGCTTCGTGGCTTCGCGATGGCGCAGCTGGGCGATTTCGCACGAGCGAAGAAACTCCTGCGGAATGCTGCGCACGCCTTCGGTCCGAAAGAAGCCGTGGCTCGCGCGAGGTGCATAGTAGCTGAGGCCGAAATCGCGCTCGCCTCGCGTGATCTGGGCTGGCCTGCGAAAATGCTCGATGCTGCGCGGTCGACCCTCGAAGCGCACGGCGACCGCTTGAACGCTGGGTTTGCGCGCTATCTTGAAGTCCGGCGACTCCTTCTGATCGGGCACCTCGACGAGGTCAGCGAGCATACGTTCCGCCTCCGACGCGGGCGGGAAAAGACTTGGATCGAGAGGACTTTCCACGAGTTGGTGGTCGCGGGAATCGCAATGCGGCGCTTGCGGACGAAAGCAGCGCGCGCAGCGCTTGCTCGGGCCAAACACGCCGCGCATCAAGCTGGCATCCCTGCGTTGATGTCGGAAGTCGAAAGCGCATCCCGCGTCCTGAATACGCCAGCAGCGCGCCTGCTTGTGCGTGGCGACGAGCGTCTCCTACTGCTCGAAGATGTTGAAGCGTTGCTGGCGTCCAAAGCCATCGTCGTGGATGCATGCCGCAACCTCGTGCGTGACGCAAATACTCCCGTTTCACTCGCAAGACGTCCGGTGTTGTTCGCCCTCGCACGCGCGCTAGGTGAAGCGTGGCCCAGAGACGTGCCGAGAGACCTGCTCTTGGCGGGGGCATTCGGAGCAAGGTTCGTCGACGAATCGCATCGCGCGCGTTTGCGGGTCGAGATAGGGCGGCTTCGAAGGATGCTTCGGAGGCTGGTCGACATCAGCGCGACGAAGCGGGGCTTTGCACTCGTTCCGCGGCGTGGACGCGAAGTCGTCGTGCTGGCCCGGCCCGTCGAAGAGGAACATGCTGATGTGCTGGCGTTCCTCACGGACGGTGAATCATGGTCGAGCTCGGCCTTAGCGCTTGCGCTTGGGGCGAGCCAGCGCACCGTGAAACGGGCTCTCGACTCGCTCGCGGCAGCGGGCAAGGTGCAGTCGTTTGGTCAAGCGCGCGCCCGCCGTTGGATCACGCCGCCCGTGCCAGGATTCACGACGATTTTGTTGTTCCTGCTCCTCTGCGGATTGATTAAGGTGGAAGCATGAAACGATCAAACGCTGAAATCGTTCAAGAGTATGGCCCTTTCCCGGGAGCTGACCGCGTGCATGGAGTTAGCTTTGACGGTCAGCACGTCTGGTTTGCATCTGGCGACAAGCTGAATGCCTTCGATCCTGCGAGCGGAAAGATGATGCGCTCGATAGATGTCGCGGCGCATGCAGGAACGGCTTTCGACGGCAAACACCTGTTTCAGATCGCCGAGGATCGCATCCAGAAGATCGACCCCAAAACTGGCCGTGTGCTCGCCACGATCCCAGCACCCGGCGGTGGCGGCGACTCGGGGCTCGCGTGGGCTGAAGGCACGCTCTGGGTCGGGCAGTATCGGAACCGGAAGATCCATCAAATCGATCCTGAGACAGGCGCGATTCTTCGCACCATCGAATCCAACCGCTTCGTCACTGGGGTGACTTGGGTCGATGGAGAGCTTTGGCATGCCACCTGGGAAGGTGAGCAGAGCGACTTAAGGCGGGTGGATCCTCGGACGGGAGAAGTCCAGGAGAGGCTCGAGATGCCGACTGGCGTGTACGTTTCAGGGCTCGAGTCCGATGGTGGCAATCAGTTCTTCTGCGGAGGAGGACCGTCCGGGAAGATCAGAGCGGTCCGTCGGCCTCGGCGGGGAGGAGCGAAAGGCAGCGGCTCTCGATCCTAGTCGATGCTCAACAAAAAGTAGTCACCGGCGAACTCGGCTACTTCGTCCGAGCGGAGTCGAATAGCCGACGATTCGTACCTTGTTTGGATTTGTACGCGCCCCCCGTATGCACTATCAATTCTTGAATTGTCGGCAACCCCTCCCTAGCCGCGCACTCAACTCAAGGATTCGGCTCGATGCCAATACGATCATTGACGGCTGATCGAATAGGCTGTTTACATCCAAGGTAGCGTTCAGTCGTTTGAACCGACACGTGCCCCAAGAGAAACTGGATCTGCTCCAATTCCCCTCCGGAAGCGTGGCAGAGCCGGGCACAGGTCCGACGCAGATCGTGCGGTGCCAACTTCTCTACTCCAATGCTTCTGGCAGATTCCTTCACGATGTGCCAAACCGCCTTTTCTGTGATGCCTTCTCCCCATGCCTTTCCAACCTTGTTGACTCTGCGGAACAGCCTTCCTCGATCAATAACGGCTGCGTCCAACCAATCGTCTAGCTCGCTTCTCACCCAATCCGGAACGGGAACGGTCCGAACGCGGCCTCCCTTGCCAACCAGATCAACAATGGCCCAATGCTCTTCGCGCTGCTGGAGGTGATCCAATGTCAAAGCGACGGCTTCATGCCTCCTCAGCCCACACGCGAGTAGCAATGCGAGCAAGGCTCGGTCGCGTTTTCCTTTCAGTCGCTCACGATCGGGTGCTTGCAAAAGCGCATGGCCTTGCTCTGCCGTCAACCAATTTCCGAGGCGCATGCCCAGCTTCTTCACCCCTTTAACGCGGCGAATGCCAGCCGCCAAGTCGGCGCTGAGAAGACCGCAGTCGGCGGCTTCGTGGGCGAGCCGGCGCACAGCGCCAAGACGCAGATTGATGGTGCCGGGTGCGAGCTGACGGGATTCGAGATGAGAGCGATACCGCAAGACCACGATCCTGTTGAAGGCCAAGCGCGGTTCCGAGCAATACCAGTCAACGAACTCATCGATGGCGTGACGATAGCCCCGCTTTGCGTCTGCTGAGTTGAGGCTGTTCAACACTGCGGCCTTGGCGTGTTCCAGGTCGGGCAAACGTAGGACGGATTTAGTGCTACTGCGTCTTTTTCTGGAACTTGGCTTCTGCTTCATGACCGGTGGCCTCCGTGCCACCAATCAATGATCAGAGTAGTGCCGCAACTATTAGGTCAGAGTCGCCCGTCATACGACTGCAATCCAGCCCAGACCTCGCTGCAGAAGAAGATCTCTCAATCGGCTAACTTCCGTCTTTTGACGAAACATTCTGGCAGACCTCGCCGTATCTACGAATAGCGCCAAGGTCTAGGCCCCTTTCACAACAGGGAGGATGTATGAGTTCCGCCCGGAACCCCGGCAGATTAGCGGGATTGCTGTATGTACTCATCTCTATCGTTGGTTTCTTCGCCATGGGCTATGTTCCCAACAAGCTGATCGTCCACGGAAACGCAGCGGCGACGGCCAACAACGTCGCGGCACACGAGACGCTGTTTCGCCTTGGCATCGCCGGCGCACTTATCGGCCAGGCTGGTTTTACCTTCGTAGCGTTGGCTCTCTACGATTTGCTCAAGGGAGTCAACCGGCGAAACGCCGCACTGATGGTGATCTTGATTGTGGTTTCGATCCCAATGGCGATTCTGAATGAGCTGAACTCATTCGCTGCCCTCGTCCTCGTGCGCGGCGCTGATTTCCTATCCATATTCGACAAGCCTCAGCGCGATGCTCTGGCGATGCTGTTTCTGAACCTGCACGGCCGCGGATTTGTTGTCTGCGAAATATTTTGGGGGCTTTGGCTGTTTCCCCTCGCACTGCTTGTGTACCGCTCACGATTCCTGCCCCGATTTCTGGGTGTTTGGCTCGCCCTCGCCGGCTTCGCATGGGTGATCTTGAGCCTTACGAGCACACTGCTTCCGCAATATCAGGACAGGGTGAATAGCTACCTTCAGCCTGCCATCATCGGGGAGATTGTGTTCATGCTGTGGCTGCTGATCAGGGGCGCCAAACCGCAAGCGCCCGACGCCGCAGCTTCATTGTCTGCGGTTGCTTAGACTGCATTGCTGGCGTTGCCCGAATCAAGCGGCTGCGAACCAGCCAGTTAGAGAGTGTGCAGTGTACTCGATAGAAGAACTAGCGATCGACTTTCGCAAGCTGGGCATCAGGGCTGGGGATACAGTCATGCTGCACGCTTCGGTGCGCGCGGTTGGAGTAGTTGCCGGCGGTCCCGATGCCATCCATCTAGCCCTTAAGTCAGCGCTGACTTCCGAAGGCACGCTTATGATGTATGCCAGTTGCCCGCGCTACTACGACGAACTGGGACGCGGCAACCTGACCGTTGAGCAAGAGCGGGAGATTCGTGAAAAGTTGCCGGTGTTCGACCCTCTGACGGCAAGATCGGCTCGCGACAACGGGATACTCGTCGAATTCCTCAGGACCTATCCTGACTCTCGAGTGAATCGCCACGTTGCCCGCTTCGTCTTCTGGGGTAAGCAGACCGAGCACCTCATGTCCAGTCAACCGTGGAATTATGCGCTTGGCGCGGATTCTCCGCTGGAACGTTTCTTGATGCTCGATGGCAAGATCGTATTACTGGGCTCCGACCACGATGCAGTGACCTTCTTCCACTACGTTGAACATGTCGCCGACATGCCAGGCAAGCGATTCGCGCGCTATCAGGTGCCCGTAATGGAGAATGGCTGCCGGGTGTGGCGCGCAATGGAGGAGTTTGATACCTCTGGCGATGGCGTTCATGCGAACTGGCCAGATCGTTTTTTCGCGAAGATCGTCGACAGTTTGCTCGTCAAGACGGGGAACAACGGCGCACGAGTAGGAAACGCGATGACGTACATACTGAGTGCACGTGAATTGTTCGATTTCGCTCTGCCCCTAATGAAAGCGGTCGCGGCAGACCCTCTGGCGGCCGACTTCTTGAAGGAAAAGAGCGGGCATTCATAGCTAGTGGTTTGTCGGCAACCCTTACCTTGGGATCATTTCAGGGTTGCCCGTGATCCGACCCGAATCCAACGATGCGAAAGACGTTTGGAAGCCCAGACGATGATTTGCAGATCCGAAGCTTGCCGGCAGAAACGGTCTGCTTCACGATGCCGACAGGTCCGACATCGATCCTTGCCTGTAGATTGCGGGACTCATTTCTTCAAGGTCATCTGCCAATTCAGCACCACCGTAAAGGGTACGGAAGCGCTTTGCGCCACAGGCACGCCGACGAGAAAACGTCTGCCGTCTGCTGTGACATCGCCGCCAATAAAACCAGGCGGTAATTGGAACAGAGACCTAGGCGCTCCTGCCTCAAATAGTGGCTTGGCGCTAATGTCGACTGACATAAGCTTTCCGTCGGAAGCCACATAGAACAACTCCTTGCCATCCCCGCGCCACCTGGGATCGGTTCCGCCACCCTTGGAAATCAGCCACTTGCCCGCGGCATCCCAAGATCCTTGATCAGAGCCGGAGGAGAACTCTCGTACGTAAATTTCATCGCTGCCGGACTCGTCCGATGTGTACGCGATCCAATGCCCATCGGGAGAAAACTGACCTGAGCTTTCGTTGAACTCCGTGTGCAGGAATGGAATCGGCTTACGATCGCCCTGCAATGGGAGCACCCATATGTCACTTTTTGTCTTTGGATTTTCCGCGGTATATAACAAGAAGCGCCCATCTCGGGACCAGCTCGTGGCGTATTTGTCTCCAGCAGTTGACTTCAGCAAGAGCCGCTCGTCGCCTGCACCGCTCGCCAACTTGAGATAAAGGTTAACCTCGCCCCCATGGATTGAATCAAAAACGACACTACTCCCGTCAGCAGACCAGACAGGGAACGTAGCCCGGACTTGATCGTACGTCAACCGTGTGCTCGTGTTCCGCCCTACGTCGAGCAGCCACACATCCCAGTTCGGCGTATTCTCGGGATTAGTGCGGGAAACAGCGACCCGCCTTCCCATGTGAGTTGGTAACTTTGTCCGGCACCGCTCCTGTAAACCAGGACACCGCTGCTCGAAGCCGAGAATAAGCCGTAGTCGATGTAGGAGCCAACCTGCTCGACGATCGGAACGACCTCGCCAGAAGGTTCTAGCCGATGGGCATCAAACGGCTGCGCCATCAACGTTCCTTGGCGCAAGAACAGCACTTGCCCAGAATCGGAATCTGACGAAGGCACATACACTGGCCCGGACGTGGCTGCCAGCAGCCGTCTGGAGTTCTGTTCCTCCGGTTTGGTATTGAGGGAGCCGACGTAAACGCCACTATTTTCGGGGGTGCTCGAGGCGCGCAGGTACAGAAAATGTCGCCCATCCGGAAGGAAAGATGGGAGGGCGTGGACAACCTCTTTGCGTGATGGATCAAAAGTGGTCAGCGGAGATGCGACTCCACCAGCCGCAGAAACCTGCATTAAGCCTCGGGTGTTATCCGCGAAAACGATCACACTATCGCGGTTCCACGAACCACCCACTACGGTCCCCTGCACATCACAGAGTGTTTGTGCCGGGCCGCCAGAGATCTCGATTCTTGCGAGTTTACCCCCGGATTGAAATCCAATGAACCGACTGTCGGGAGACCAGAAGAACGGCGGTACTACGCCGCGGGGTTTTACAGATGCAGGGTAGCTATCTGAAAGGGCCCGAACCTCTAGCGAGTCCAGGTTGCGGATCCACAAGCGGGCTATACCGTCAGAACCGGTCGCGGCGAACGCGAGATGGCGGCCGTCGGGCGATACCGCGAACGCGTCGCCTTGGGGCAGTGTTCCGGATGGAGAGATCTGGAATTGAACCGGCGCGGACAACAATGGCCTCTCGCGGAAATGAACGATGGAAAGCGCTGCGAAGGCCACGAGAAACACCGCCACGGCGCCCCGCGCAAGCCAAGGTCGGTGTGTCTGGACAGGAACCGAAGCGGTCTCGAGTAACAGGTGCATGTCCCCGATGTCGCGCAGACGCCGCTTAGGATCTTTTTCGAGACAACGCTGCAGGAGGGGTCGCACCTTTACCGGAATCCGGTCCCAATCCGGTTCTCCCTTCAGTACTGCCGCCAAAGTGTCCGACACCGTCTCGCGTTGAAACAGGTGCCCACCAGTGAGTAACTCGTACAGCACCACGCCAAATGCCCAGATATCGGCGCGCTTATCCACTGGCTTGCCTTTCGCCTGTTCCGGACTCATGTACGCAGGGGTGCCTAGAATCATGCCCTCATGAGTGGTTGGGTTGGTAAAGGTGGGTGAATATGAGGAATCGGAATCTAAATGTTTATCTCCTTGCAGTACCTTCGCCAGACCAAAATCGAGTACTTTCACATCCCCTTCGGGCGTGATCTTAATGTTGGCAGGCTTCAGGTCGCGATGTGTGACTCCCTTCTCGTGTGCGTACGCCATGGCTTCCGCTATCTGCCGGGCAATCGTCAGCGCCTCTTCCAGGGGGATGGCACTTCCGGTAATGCGATCGGCGAGTGTGGGCCCCTCCACCAACTCAAGCACTAAGACGTGGAGATTATTCGACTCTTCCAGTCCGTAAATGGACCCAATGTTGGGGTGGTTCAGCGATGCCAGCACCTGGGCTTCCCGGCGGAAACGGGCCATGCGCTCGGTGTCATCGGTGAACATAGCAGGTAGGATTTTCAAGGCGACATCGCGATTGAGCTTGCTGTCCCTCGCGCGATAGACGTCTCCCATGCCGCCCGCGCCGAGCGGCGACAGGATTTCATACGGTCCGAGTTTCGTGCTTGATCTCAGAACCATACGTAGGGCCTGCCTCTCAGCTATCTGCTTGGCCACCACCCCCAAGGCGGGAACTTCCATGAAGTTCTCGGCTTTCCCTTCGTAAGCGAGCAACGATTCCACTTCACACCGCAAGACCTCATCCCCGGCACACGCATCATGGAGGAACGCGGCTCGTTGGCTCTCTTCATGTTGCAGGGCGGCGCGGTGCAACAGCGTCACTTGCTCCCAATGTTCAGGTGTCATGGCCCTTGTCCACGCTCAGCTCGCGCAGAAGCCACGCCTTTGCCAGCTTCCAATCGTGCATCACTGTCTCCGGTGAAACCTTCAGAACCTCGGCTGCCTCCTCCGCGCTAAGCCCGCCAAAGAAACGCAGTTCCACTACCCGGCTTCTTCTGGGGTCCATCGCGGCCAGAGTCTTGAGCGCATCGTCGAGTGCGACCACGTCCGCCCCCCGCTCCCGGGAGACAATTGACCCTTCCTCCAGCGGCACTGTGAGGGTTTCTCCACCTCGCTTGAGGGAGCGGTGGGAGCGCGCAAAATCCACCAGGATGCGCCGCATCAGTTGGGCCGATACACCGAAGAAGTGGGCACGGTTTTGCCAGTTCACATTGTTGACGTCCACCAGTCGCAGGTAGGCCTCGTTCACCAAAGCCGAAGTTTGTAGGGTGTGACCAGGGCGTTCGCCAGCTATGCACCGCCGGGCCAAGCGGTGCAACTCTGCATAGACCAGCGGCATGAGTTTTTCCAACGCCTGCTCGTCCCCCTCGCTCCACGCCCGGAGCAATTGGGTTACTTCGGGGGCAGGAACCTCAGTCACACAAGCCTCTCCTAATCGAATCTGATTTCGAGTCGGTTGCGACCAATTATCCCAATATTCGGAACCGGGCGGCAAATATTCTCCGCCGACACTACGGTTTTCGCGTGTCCTTTGCGCCTTATACAGATGAACGGAAGAAATAAGTCCCTAGTGCGAGGACGACTCATTCACCCAACCAGGTGAGGAAGTTGTCAGAACTCGGAACCAATGCACCGGATTCCGCAAACCATAAAGCGTGTTCAGACCTTAAGGGAGGTCCCTATGAAAAACAAGTCGATCTTGAAGAGTCTCGTCTTAGTAAAGACAAACGCAAAACGCACAGTGATGGCCCTGTTGCTTGGGTTCACCACTTTTTCTCTGGCCGTGGGTGGCATGAGCTCAACTGCTAGAGCTGAAGACGGGACACCTGCACCTATCCAAGGTTCCTGGCTTACGGCAATCACTCGCATCAACCAAGCTGGGGCAGACTTCACCGCTGTGGTTTCGTTCGCTGCGGGTGGCGTTTGGCAAGCGACGGGGTCAAATGATCGGCTGAATGGTGGTGTTTCACCCCTGTACGGCAGTTGGGAGCGCATTCGCGAAAATCGCTACAGCTCGAAAGCGTATTTCTTCGCCTTTGATCCCAGCGGCAGACCGGTTGTCCTACTCAGAGTCGATCAGATTTTCAAGCTCAAAAACCAGAATCAACTCGAAGGAGTTGGTAAAGGTTACGTCTGTTCACTGGAAGGCAAAGGCCAAGACTGCGTGAGAACTCCGGAAGTCGACATCACGCTTACAGCCTACAGAGTCGTGCCCCCGAGCCACTAGTCTAGTCTAGGCCGGAATGCCCGCAAGGGCCACGGCCGAAAGTAGGTGTGGGACTGTCCAACTTATGCCGAGAGTGGACGTCGAGCCACTCTCCTTTTTTTTCTCCAACCGACCCATCACCTGTGACCTGACCGATCTTTTGTACCACGGGGAATCAGAGTCTACACAACAGCTTGAGAGTGACGGAGCCTGGCCGCCTGACCCTCGAGCTGCAGAACCAGGCAGCCGCATTCGTGCATGTGCAGCCCACCGGTCAGAAAAGGAAGCAGATGGCCGGGTGCGACTCAGCTTCCACCGCTACGAACGCCGCAACCGGAAACCGCAGCACTGTAGATGTGGCGAATGTTGGGAAGTAGTACGGTCATGGCGACCTCTACTCCACAACATTGTCGCTGACCAAACGAAAGGCGGACTATCGGGTTCGCCTTGTTTCTCGTTACGCGAAGGGATTGGCACGATACGCGCTATCCGTCAGATGGACGGACTCGCATTTCGATTCGAGTCCCACGCGATCACTCCTGTATGGTCGGCAACCCTTACCTTACCGGATAGGGGAAGGGTAGCCCGTGATTCAGGCACGAGCAACGGAACGAAGATTGAGGCCCACAGTTTCTCCATTCGCGTAGGAGCTGCCACGGCTTAGTTTCGGATCACATCGAGCGAATGGTGGGTTCGCAGACTAAGAATCAGGCTGCCCGCGATAACATAGACGAATGCGATGAGGCCGAAGCTGGCCACAAGCGAATGCGTTCGATCATTGCCAAACGCATAGTTTCCGACAGCTCCAGTGAGCGCCAAGAAGTAGCGGCGATCAGTATCAGAATGCGCCGAATCGCAGAATGCTTCCGGTGATTGTGTAGTTTCGGAGGGCCTTTTTCGCTTGCAGCTCCGATTGTAATTCGTTGACGAGCCATTTCCGTTCGTCTGGATCAAGCCAGCCCGCCTGTGTAGGTAGGTCAGTCATATACAACCACGTAGTGATCCCGACGATAACGGCAGGAATCCCCTCCAAAATAAAGAGCCAGCGCCAGCCACTTACCGAATCGCCAATGCACGTCCAAGAGCCAGCCTGCCAAAGGGCGAGCCGATCAGAGCAGCGAGCTGCCATTTCACCTTCTTCACCGGCGAAGGAATGCGATCTGCCGGGCGCAAGAAATTAGGCTGCCTTGCGAGCTTGTTGGACCGACCTCAGAAATTTCAGCAGGTCGGTGTTGACTTCATCTTGGTGTGTGGCTGTGAGGCCGTGCGGCCTGCCCGGATAGTAAATTTCCTTCGCTCCCTTGATCAGCCTGGCCGATTTCTTCGCTGAATCTTTGATAGGCACGACCTGGTCGTCCTCACCATGCATGACCAGCGTGGGCACGTCGAACTTCTTGAGGTCCTCGGTGAAGTCGGTCTCGGAAAATGCCTTGATACTGTCGTAGGTGTTCTTGAGACCGCCCTGCATACTCCATAGCCAGAACTGGTCCAGCATCCCCTGCGAGACGCTCGCACCTGGCCGATTGGCGCCATAGAACATTACGGCAAAGTCTTTGTAGAACTGCGAACGATCCTTGGCGAGGCTACTCCGCAATCCGTCAAACACTTCGATCGGAAGCCCCTCGGGATTGGCAGCGGTCTTCACCACGATCGGCGGCACCGCGGCAATCAGTACGGCTGCGGCCACCCGCTTTGTGCCGTGGCGTCCGATGTAGCGCGCAACTTCGCCTCCGCCAGTGGAGTGACCTACAAGAGTGACATCCTTGAGATCAAGTGCCTCAATGACAGCTGCCAGATCGTCGGCGTACCCATTCATGTCGTTCCCGGACCAAGCCTGGCTCGAGCGGCCGTGGCCACGCCGGTCGTGCGCAACCACGCGGAAACCGTTCTGGGCGAGGAAAAGCAGTTGGCCGTCCCATGCATCCGAATTCAGGGGCCATCCGTGCGAAAAGGTGACGACCGGGCCCTTTCCCCAGTCTTTGTAGTAGATTGTCGTGCCATCTTTTACCGTAATCGTGCTCATATGAATTTTCTCCTTAAGTTTTGTGCGAGCAGAACTACTCAGTTTCTGGTTTTAGTTGGCGGGCACCAGCACCGGAGCGCCTTTATCCTTCACGAAGAACACGACGAATTTCGCCGGTTTGGTTTGGCTTGCGTTCCGCCCAACGACGTGGACATCATCCGGGCCTTCGTAGAAGGTCTGACCAGGTGTCAGAATCGTTTCCTTTCCGCCTCTCACCTGCATCACGATCGAGCCTTCCAGCACATA
>WNFG01007792.1_pt1 | contig 14638 bp, 14 predicted proteins | sample 5400431 | NCBI WGS metagenome assembly WNFG01 (sample SAMN13153346, study PRJNA577476) | soil metagenome | isolation source: 120 cm saprolite under Douglas fir tree site 2 hole 3 replicate 2 | place: USA:California | collected 2015-04-18
CGCTGCGCCTTAACTTGGCAACATTCATACGCAAGAGAGGAATCGTGAAAGCACAATTGCCTAAACCGAAGAAAGTCGTCCTCGCCTATTCCGGCGGCCTGGATACCTCCATCATCATCCCGTGGCTGAAAGAAACCTATGGATGTGAAGTCATCGCCGTGATCGGCGACGTCGGCCAGCAGGAAGATCTCGAAGCCGCGCGAAAGAAGGCCCTTGCCACCGGCGCCACCTCCGCGCATGTCGAAGACCTGCGCGAAGAATTTGTGCGCGACTACATTTGGCCGACGCTTCGCGCCGGAGCGATTTACGAGCACACTTATTTGCTCGGCACTTCCATGGCGCGTCCCGTCATCGCCAAGCGCCAGGCGGAAATTGCGCTGAAGCTCGGCGCCGACGGCCTTTCTCACGGTTGCACCGGCAAAGGCAACGACCAGGTCCGCTTCGAATTGGCCTACAAAGCCATCGCGCCCAACGTTCAGATCATCGCTCCCTGGCGCGAGTGGGACATTGATTCCCGCGAAGACGCCATCGCCTACGCGCAGAAACACAACGTTCCCGTCGAGCAGAGCAAGAAAAATATTTACAGCCGCGACCGCAACATCTGGCACCTCAGCCATGAAGGCGGTGATCTCGAAGATCCCGCCAACGCCCCAAATGAAGCGATGTGGCAGTGGGTCGTTTCCCCGGAAAAAGCTCCGGACAAAGCCGAAGAAGTCGAAGTCGGTTTCGACTCCGGCACGCCCGTTTCCGTGAATGGCGCGAAACTTGGCCCCGTCGATTTACTCAACACCCTGAACGAAATCGCCGCGAAGCACGGAATCGGCCGCACCGACCTTGTCGAAAATCGCCTAGTCGGAATGAAATCGCGCGGCGCCTACGAAACTCCCGGTGGAACGCTGCTCGTAAAAGCGCATCAGGAACTCGAGCGCCTCACCGTGGATCGCGAGACTGCGCATTTCCAGCAAGCGCTTTCATTGCGCTATGCCGAATTGGTTTACTACGGTTTGTGGTTCGCGCCGATGCGCGAAGCGCTCGACGGGTTTTTCAACGTCGCGCAGCAGCGCGTCACCGGCGCCGTCGGCCTCAAATTGTGGAAGGGCACGCTTAATGTTACGAAGCGCGTTTCTCCTTTTTCCCTGTATCGCGCCGACCTTGCGGGTTTCACCATGGGCCGCTACAACCCCAAGGACGCCGAGGGTTTCATCAACCTCTTTGCGCTGCCCGTAACCGTGCGCCCAAAAGCAAAGGCCGAGACAAATTCGTGAGTAAAGCCTGCACTCAAACGCTTGTCATCCTGAGGCGATCCGATGAGGATCGCCGAAGGATCTCAGCTTATACATCGGCAACACGGCGAGCCTTTGTCTCATGACCGAACGCAAAGATGACCGGCTCTGGGGAGGACGCTTCGAGCGCGAACCGAACAAACAGTTCGACGCGTTCCAGCGCTCCTTTGCCTTCGACCGACGGCTTCTGCCATACGAAATTACCGTCGATCGCGCTTGGGCCAAGGCGCTTGAACCCATCGGCATTTTCACATCGACAGAAGTGAAGCAAACGCTCGCGGCGCTCGACAAAATTGCCAAGCGCGCCAAGAACGATTCCGCCTGGCTCGAATCGTTCGGCGCGACCGCCGAGGACGTGCATCATTTCGTCGAAAAAGCTCTCGTCGAAGAACTCGGGCCGCTCGGCTGGAAACTGCACACCGGACGCAGCCGCAATGAGCTTGTCGCCACCGATTTCCGTTTGTTTGTCATCGATGCGGCTGCACAAATCCAGCATGCCCTGGAAGCCATGCTGAACGCGTTTCTGCTGCAGGCCAAAGCCAATCGCAATGTGCCGATGGCGGGAATGACGCACATGCAGCATGCCCAGCCAATCCTGCTTTCGCATTTTCTGCTGGCTCACGCCGAAGCCTTCGCGCGCGACATGACTCGCCTGCAACACGCATCGGCAAGCGCGGACGCCTGTCCCATGGGGTCCGGCGCGCTTGCCGGAAATTCGTTTGCGATTGATCGCAATGCGATTGCGCGCGACCTCGGCTTTTCTCGCATCACGGGAAACAGCGTGGACGCAGTCAGCGACCGTGATTTCGCGCTCGACTATCTTTTCGCGCTGACCGGCATCGCCACGCATCTTTCGCGGCTTGCCGAGGATTTCGTGATTTTTGCTTCGCAGGAATTTTCTTACGTCATCCTTCCTGACGAGTTTTCCACGGGCAGCAGTTTGATGCCGCAGAAAAAAAATCCTGACGCCTGGGAACTGATTCGAGGCAAAACTGGTCGCATTACCGGCGCGTTGATCGGTCTTCTCACAACACTGAAAGGCTTGCCGACAAGTTACCAGCGCGACCTGCAGGAAGACAAAGAAGCACTCTTCGCCGCCCACGATCAGATCGAAGAAATGGTTTGGGTAGCAATGGGTGCGATTGCCGCTACGAAGTTCAACGCGGAGCGCCTTCGCGCTGCGGCGTCGAACCCCGTGCTCTTTGCCACGGATGCCGCCGACTATCTCGTACACAAGGGTGTTCCTTTCCGCCAAGCGCACGATCTCGTCGGTAAAGTTCTCCGTGAGGCCGAGCGCCAGGGAAAACCTTGGACGCAGCTTTCGCTCAAAGATGTGCGGAAGATTTCACCGCTCTTCGAGAGAGACTTCTTGGAGGGTCCGTCGGTAGAGGACGTTATCGCCAACAAGATTGTCCCCGGCGGGACTGCGCCTGAATGCGTCAGTTCAGCGATCGCGAATTTGGAACGAAGTCTCAATAAAAAAGCCAGCAAAACAGGAGCCAAATCATGAATGCAAACCAAGCAGCAAGACAGCAATCTTCCTTCGCCGCGGTTGCGGAGGATCGGAGGTCCCTTCCGGGAGAGGCGCGCTAGTCATACGGACGTTCCGTTGATAAAGCACGCACTTTCGGAAGCTTCCCTGCCGCGCGGATTTCGCTTTGGCGCGACCGCCTGCGGTTTGAAGAAAACCGGCGCACTGGACCTCGCCGTTATTTCGAGCGACGTGACGGCTTCGGCCGCCGCCGTATTCACGCAAAATCTTGTCGTTGCTGCACCTGTACTGATTTCCAAAGAACATTTGCGCGTCTCGAAAGGCCGCATGCGCGCCGTCGTTGTGAACGCAGGCAACGCCAACTGCGCCACAGGCGAAGCCGGCCACGCAGCCGCTGTGCGCACGGTTGCTGAAGCCGCGAAGCGGCTGGGCTGCACGCCGCAGGAATTGTTTGTGTGTTCGACCGGCGTCATCGGGGTGCCGCTGCCGCTGGAAAAGATTCTTCGCGCGCTGCCGGTCATCGCGCGTTTTCGCCGCCCCTCCGCGCGTTCCTTCGCGGAAACGTCGCTGGCCATTTGCACCACAGACACGCGCCCAAAAACCGCGGCAGCTTCGTTCAAGATGGCCGGGAAACGCATTCATTTCGTGGGTTGCGCCAAAGGCGCGGGAATGATCCATCCGAATATGGCGACCATGCTGGCATTCGTGGCCACGGATGCAGCGATTGCTCCTTCCCTTTTGCAAAAAACGCTGCGTGACGTCACCAGCCGCACGTTCAATGCCATCAGCGTGGACGGCGACACCTCGACAAACGACACTTTGCTGGTCCTCGCCAACGGAGAGGCGGGCGCGCCTTCGATCAAGGCGGGTACCTCGGCGCACCGTGCGTTCACCGCCGCGCTGGAAGAAGTTTGCCGCTCGCTCGCGCTGCAAATCGTGGCTGATGGCGAAGGCGCGCAACGCGTAATCGAAATCGAAGTGCGCGGCGCGAAGACCGAAGCCGCAGCAAAGCGCATCGCGGAGACCATTGCGACTTCTCCACTGGTGAAGACCGCTTTCGCTGGCGGCGATCCCAACTGGGGCCGCATCTTTGCGGCCGCGGGGCGCTCCGGAGTGAAATTCGATACCGCCCTCGTGGACATCAAGATGGCCGGCATTCCCGTGCTGCGTCGCGGCCAGCCCCTCGATTTCAACGAACGCGCCGCCAGCAACAAACTTCTCTCCGAACACGTTCCGCTGGTAATGGATCTCCACGCCGGCAAAGCCAGTGCCCGCTACTGGACCTGCGACTTCACCGCGGAGTACGTGCGGATCAATGCTAGCTACCGGACCTAACCGGTCAAAGCGTTGTACCGCGATCCGTTAGGAATCCCAGTTCCAGTTGGCGAATTGTTGGCGCAGGGCGAGTTTTTTGAATTTGCCGACAGAGGTGCGGGGGATGGCGTCGATGAAGACGAAGGCGTCGGGGAGCTGCCACTTGGCGAAGGATGCAGCGAGGAAAGCGCGTAACTCTTCCGGGTTGGCTTTGGCACCGTCTTTCAAGACGATGGCGGCCAACGGCCGCTCCTGCCACTTGGGATGGGGAATGCCGACGACGCAGGCTTCCTTGACGGCGGGATGACCCATCAAGGTGTTTTCGAGATCGACGGAACTGATCCATTCGCCGCCGGACTTCACCAAGTCCTTGGCGCGATCGACAATTTTTACGTAACCGTCCTGGTCCATGGTGGCGACGTCGCCGGTGCGAAACCAACCGTCTTGGGTCCAGCGATGCGCCTGGTCGGGGTATTCATAATAGCTGGCCGCGACCCACGGGCCGCGGATTTCGATTTCGCCGCTGGAGACGCCATCCCGCGGAACTTCTCCTGCCATGCCTTCAGAATCCTCCGGGCGCATCAAGCGAATTTCAACAAATGGCGCCGGCCAACCCTGTTTGGCGCGGACTTCATACTTTTTTTCTTCGGGCCAGTCGTGCATGTGAGAACGCAGCCCGCCGGAGGTGCCGATGGGAGTGGTTTCGGTCATGCCCCAGAGATGCTTGATGTGCAAGTTGAAGCGATCGAGCTTGCGAATCAATTCGAGTGGCGGAGCGGTGCCTCCGCAGATGACGCGAATGGGATGATCGAATTTCCAGCGGCCCGGATTTTTTTCGAGGGCATCAAGCACGCCAATCCACACCGTGGGCACACCGCAAGCGATGGTTACGCCCTCGCTGACCAGCAAGCCAAGCACGCTTTCTGGGTCAACGTTTGGGCCGGGAAGAACGAGACGCGAGCCAAGCATGGTGCAAGCGTAGGGCAGTCCCCAGGCGTTGGCATGGAACATGGGGGCCACAGGCAAAACGGTGTCGAACTGGCTCATGCCAAAAACTTCGTTGAGGCCGCACGCAAAGGAGTGCAGCACCAGCGCGCGGTGGGAATAGATGACACCTTTAGAGCGACCGGTCGTGCCGGAAGTAAAGCACATGGCGGCGCCGTCGTTTTCATCGATCTGCGGATAGCGGAAATCATCGCCGGCTTCGGCGAGCAACTCTTCGTAATTCAGGTATTCTTCGGGGACAGTGTTGCAACCGTAGGGCACAACGATGACGTGTTCATGGGAAACAGTTTCACAGTATTTTTCAAATAGCGGCAGAAGAACATCGTCGATCAAAAGGAAGCGATCGTCGGCTTGCCTGACGATGGCGGCAATTTCGTGGGGGTGGAGGCGGAGATTCAGAGTATGAAGGATGCCGCCAGCGCACGGAACGCCAAAAAAAGCTTCCAGGTGTCCGGAGTGATTCCACATCATGGAGGCAACGCGGTCACCCGGTCGCAAACCGAGTTTAGTCAACGCCGCAGCGAGGCGGCGCGCGCGCCGGTAGAAGTCGCCGTAGCACGTGCGCGTGATGGACTTGTCCGGTTTGCGGGAGACGATCTCGATGCGCGAAAAAATCTTGCCGGAGCGCTCCAAAATCGTGGGCAGCGTCAACGGAAAATCCATCATCGTGCCACGCATAGAGCCTCTCGGGCGGGGAGCAAATCTGGCCGCATGCTAGGGACAATTTCAGTTGCAAAAGGGGTAAATTTCCGGGAGGATGCAACAGACCGCTGAGGCCACGGTCTGGCGCCTGGGGTGGGCCGGATTTTCGTACCGCCGCAAGGATAGCTGTATCTTCAGCGCGCTCCGCGACTCGCAATTCAGTTCCGGACAGAAGGAGCAAGAGGTGAAGAAGCTCTATATCGGTAATCTTCCGTTTTCCGCGACAGAAGAACAGCTCAACGAGTGGTTCTCGCAGATCGGTGTAACTCCCTCGGGTGTCAATCTGATTCGCGACCGGTTTACGGGACAGTCGCGCGGGTTCGCCTTCGTTGAAGTGACCAATGACGAAGACGCGGATCGCGCGGTTAACTCCCTGAACGGTCAGAATTTCGGCGGGCGAAACCTCGTGGTGAATGAGGCACGTCCCCAGGCAGAGCGCGGAAGCGGCGGTGGAGGCGGGCGCGGTGGTTACGGAGGCGGACGCGGCGGCCATGGCGGAGGCGGCGGTGGGCGTGGCGGCCATGGTGGCGGTGGTGGGCGCGGCGGAGATCGCGGCGACCGCGGTAATCGCTGGTAAGCAGGCGGTTCGAATTTGAAGGTGGAGCGCCTTGGCTTGGGTCGGGGCGCTTCAGTCCTCTCCAGGAATATTCAGCGGCACGTCTGCGTCGACTATCCGCCCTTAGTGCTCTCACGTTCGGCGATGCGGCTCGTCCAATCCAGTTAGAGGCCAGTGACTGAGATATTGCTCGGCGCGGATACGTGTGCGCAAAACGGAAGTTGCGCTGGTCAACGCGAAACAATTCGTCCCGTAACGTGTTTGAAACAATAGGCAAGGAAAATAAGATGCCGACCGGTTTATGGAGTATATGAATAGGCCGGAGAACAGTGGTGCTGTTCCCTGGAAGAGAAGGCGCGGCAGGAGATTGGTGAACCTTATTGGCCGCGCCTGCATCAAAAGGGTTGAGGCAAGCGTATTAGTAGATAGGATGGTCCCGAGTGGATCGGGGCCGAGTAACAAATGACGACTTGGCACAAACGCGATTGGGAACAGTTTTACGAACTGGCGCGGCGCCCTTGGCGGCGTCACCGCCCGCCTCGGCCGGTGTATCCGACGGGAATTAATCGTGTATTGCCTGCGCAGGGTTTCAGTTTGTCGGAGCTGGACGACGCAGGTGTGGATCTAGACCTTGCGGAGCGGCTCGGTCTGCCTGTGGACGCCGGGCGCATCGGCGCTTATGGCCCGAACGTTACCGTTCTGCGTGATTTCATCCGCTCTTCCCGCCAGCCGCTCTGATGGCGTGACCGCTTCCGTAGATCAAGTAAGGCAACTCTATTGACGAGTGCTCGCCGCATGAAGGGCTGCGTTCATGACTGCTCGGTCGAGTCGATCCAGTTCATCCTGTAGCTGATCGAGTTTTGCCTGTTCGATTCTCGACTGCTGTTCGAGCTCCGTTTCTCTCATCTGGGCATCTTGTTCCTCGCCCGCTAACGCTTCCGTCTGTGCCTTGAGGTCCAAGATCGCGTCCTCGAATTGCTGCCGTTGGGCGGCATTCTCGGCTCGACCCTTCAGGGTTTCATACTGTTTGATCTGAATTTCTTGGTATTTTCTTCTAGCCCGCAACTGCTCGGCTGACGATTTCGCTTCATCCAGCCGCTGGGAAGCATGGGCAACGGCGGCCTCTTGTACGTAACCGGTAGACAAGAATCTGCGCCCTTCTTGCGGCAATCACCGATGTTTGGAGGTCCTGGCGTAGTTGACGAATCTCTGCCAGCATTGCCTGGAGCGTCGGCGACTCTGCCGGCGTGGCCTGACCAAGCGCGGGCGAAGAGAATACCAAAAGGCTAAGAGCGAGTACGGACGAGCGAGGCATCGGGCACCCCCTGAACTCATCTAATTGGACGCCCAACGCTCTACAGAAGTTCCCGGTCGCAAGAGAAGAACAGCCACGCGGGATCGGTTTTGATTCTACTGCGTGGCTTTGTGCCCGTGCCGCATCGATCAAAGTGTCCAGTTTGAATGAGGCGAGAGAACCGCGTAAAATAAGAGTTTCGCGCCCAAGCCAATGGCCACACCGTTCCATATCATCTCGAATTCACCGGCGATGCCGGTGCCTGCGCCGAACGCGCATCCGCGGCCGGAGTGGCTGCGCGTCAAGTTTTTTGGTGGCGAGCGCTTCCAGGATCTGAAGCGCATCATGCGCACGCTCGATTTACACACGGTTTGCGAAAGCGCGCGCTGCCCGAACATGGGCGAGTGCTGGGAACATGGCACCGCGACTTTCATGATTCTGGGAGATATTTGCACGCGCGCATGCGGGTTCTGCGCCGTGCCTTCGGGCAAGCCGGTTGGCCCGCCGGATGAAGACGAGCCGTTTCGTGTGGCGGAAGCTGTGGCTAAATTAGGGTTGCGTTACGCAGTGGTGACTTCCGTGAATCGCGACGACCAGCCCGACGGCGGCGCACATATTTTTGCGCGCACCATCGAAGAGATTCGCCGACGGGTTCCGGGCTGCAAAGTGGAAGTGCTGATTCCTGATTTTCGCGGAGACTGGAACGCGCTGGACGTCGTTCTTGCAGTGCGGCCGGATATTCTCAATCACAATACGGAAACCGTGCCGCGCCTGTACCGGCAGGTGCGCAAAGGCGCGGTGTATGAGCGCTCGCTCGAGCTGCTGCGCCGTTCCAAGGAAGCGCATCCGGAAGTGCCAACGAAGACGGGCCTGATGCTCGGCCTCGGAGAAGAGAAAGACGAAGTCCTGGCGACCATGCAGGACCTCGCCGCGCAGGGCACGGATATCCTGACGCTCGGACAGTATTTGCAACCCACTCGCGAACATCTACCCATCGTTCGCTACGTGCATCCCGATGAATTCGCCGAATACAAAGTGCTGGGCGAAGCCATGGGCTTCAAGCATGTTGAAGCTGGCCCGCTAGTGCGCTCTTCTTATCACGCCTTTGACCAGGCCGAATCCGCAAGAAGTTAGACATCCAAAACGATTCTTTCAAGAAAATCGGCGGTCAAAGGAGAGCGAATATTTTGGGATAGTGGGCCACTTTCGTCAGCAAGCAAGGCAACTCCTTGTTGCGGTTCTTGCTAGTGGAGGCCGCCCAGGCAGCGGCACGCATCAACTCGGAGTGGCGACGTCGGTACATGCACCTGGCGATGCGTCGGCACAAGAGCATTGCCAAGGTAGCGATGGGGCGGAAGCTGGGGGTGCGCTTGTACTGGATGTGGCGGAATGGTTGTGAGTATTCACCGTTGTTAGAGTTCGGTTCGTACGTGGGACAGCTCGGTACCGGACATGGTGTGAAGTAAAACGCCGTGCACTTGAATGGGCATCCCGCTCCCTGAAAAGGGAGTTTGAATTAGCAATCATGGTCGAAGTATTGATCGAAGAGATGTTTGGGTCGGACTGAAGCCGATCGAAAGATTACGAACGAGCCGTGGTCGTCGATGCAGAGGTCGAAGATAACCAGGAAGACCACTCACAGGAGTGAACGGAGAGGTGCGTTCAAAAAAAGATTTGACAGAGCCGACATTGTTAGAGATGTCCGGTAACGGCACGCAGGGAATATTCTGTCTGTCCCACAATTCTCGGTGCCACTTTCTCCCTTCACATCCATTAGCGGCGCGCCTATTTCTTGTGTTTCTCCTCAAAAGAACTTCGATAGTATTTGGCCACGTACTGTTTGCCTTTCTCCTCATCGAGAAGATCCAGGTCGGTCCCGCCCATTGTAAGGTTCTGGCGCAGGTAGTAGGTTTTTCCTTTTTCGATTACCAAACTAAGCAGGCCGGGTTTGTCTAAACCTGCTTTCACACAGAAGTAATGAGGGCCGGGGTCAACCTCGACATAAAAATAATTAGCCATGCCGTTTACTCCCACCCATTTCCCATCCATTGCCAGCTTCGCTTGGACAGTCGCGCCTTCCAGGCCCTTTGTACGGAGAACATAGATGAGCCCTTTATCAGGAGGCTGCTCCGGAAGAGCTTGTGGTCCCTTTTCGCTGTGATGTGAAAAGTGAACGCCGGAAGGGCCGCAGGCAAGCTGTTCCAAACGCTTTCTAGTTTCGTCCTCGCCCCTTTGCTTCCCCTCTCCTTCGGACGCTGTAGAACTCCGCGGAGGAGTGGCGGTGGTCTCCTGCGCCCGCACAAAGTGCGTTACTGTCAGGACCATCAGCGGAAAGATGCACATTCTTTGAACAACTGTCATTTGGGCGCGCTTTTCTCCTGAGGAACCATGGCAGCATCCTGAAATTTCGATGGATCCAGCGGTAAGTCGCCCACTATGTAAGCTGTGATTTCAGCTCCAGCGGGAATCGTTGCGTTCTTTCCCTTAGCGTAGATGAGGAAGCCGAGGGGCGAAGCGGGCCAGAACACAAACCCTGCCGCCATTCCGGCTTCCCCCGTAAGTGCGACCGCTCGGTTTCCCCCTCCCTTCACGTCTTTCACGGCCCGCACTGGCACAAGCTCACCATCAGCCAGGCGAATGTTTTCGATCTTGAACTGGAAGTTGCCGCCGCGTCCCATACTTCGACCTGCCTGGGCCATCGTCACGATTGCCTCCTCGGCACTGTGCTGAGGTATTGCGACTAACTTGCCTACGAGCACGGGTTGAACGACTTCGAGCGGTACCTTTTCACCGGCAATAACCTGCGAAGATACAACAGCTCGAACAAACTTCAGGCGAACTACGGTGCCGTCGGTAAGCACGGGCTTAGGAGCGTTTGCAGGTGACGTGCCTTGTTCAGATTGTTGGGACTGGCCGACAACTGAATCGGACTCTTGCCCCCGCTCGAGTTCAAGCGGAGTCCGCGACGCGAAGCCTAACTGCGCAGTGCTCACGCTCCCATTCAGGCCGAGACTAAAGGCAAGAAAAAGAACCGATGCAGGGGCTCCTAGGGAGAGACCTGCAACAATTCGAGAGGTGCGTGAGGTCGGCGGCATCAGTTATTCACAAGCGCGAGTGTACTGCGAGTTGGCGTTTTCGGCAGATAGAACTTACACAGATAACTCAATGTCTAAGCCGCAGCCATTTCCGCAACTCCTGATAATCGGAAACTGATCGGCTGCCTATTCTAGGGGTCCCTTCCGCCCCGGCCTGAGAGGCACTGCGAAGCCTATTTTGGGATGGCGGTGGACCAATCGGTGAAGGGGACAGCGCGTCCGCCACGCACGACCGTCGGAAGCACGTGATCGAAACCCTTGTGTTCTTTCGACGAATAGTTCAGCTTGAGCTGCGGTCCGAGGCCGAGGTCATGTTCATGGATGGATTCGATGCCTCGGATCAGTCCTTCGCGCGTCAAATCCTTCCCTGCTTTCTTCAGTCCTTCCACAAGCACCATCGCGTCGACGAAGCCTTCCAAACTCACGAAATTGGGCTGCGCGGAGGGGAAGTATTTCGTCAGAGTACGACGATACAGAGCGACTGTTTTGAATTCCGTCAGGTAGTAAGGCGGCACGACCTGCGTGATCACGATGCCATCGGAGTCGGCACCGGCCTCGGCGATTAAGTCGTCCGTGCCGACAAACGAGACCGTGAGGAACAGTGGTTTCCAACCCTTGGCGTGCGACTGCTTGAGGATAGGTGCAACCGTATTCGCGGGCCCGACAAGCACGACAGCATCCGGCCTAGCCGCTCTCACGGTGTCGATCGCCCCACCCACCTGCGCTGTCTGCCGTTGGTACGATGCGACCGCGATTGGCTCGGCGCCATGGGCTTTCAGCGCGGCTTTTACACCGTCGAGCACTGCCGCGCCAAAGGCATCCTCGGGATAAATCACGCCGATTTTCTTGTAACCAAGCGTTCCCCACATGCCGTCAATCTGTTCGCGTGTTTCATCGAAATAGGAAGCGCGAACGTTCACAATCCAATGCCGCAGCGGCACATAGAGCGTTTGCGCTCCAGTGAATAGTCCAACCAGGGGAATCTTGTTGCTCTCCGCCATCGGGATGTATTTCACGGCGGTAGGAGTGCCCACGAAAAAGCCGAGTGCGAAAACGTTCTGCTCCATCAGGCGGTTGAAGCACGCTTCGGTCTTCGCCGGATCGTAACTGTCGTCGTAGGTGATGAGTTTCAGTTTGCGTCCGTCGACGCCGCCAGCATCGTTGATCATGGCGAAATAAGCCTTGGCGCCCGTGACCGTTTCTGTTCCAAGGAAATGCGAGGGTCCTTCGAGGGCCGAACACGATCCCATGAGAATTTCGCGGTCGGTCACGCCAGTCGCGTTTTGCGCTTGCAGCGGGGAAGAAACCGCGAAGAGACACCCAATTAGCACACCAAGCCCCAAGACGTACTTCGACGTATCTTTTTTCATCTTTCTCTCCGTTTTTGAAACACGTTCCCCTGGGACGGACTTTCTATGCTTCTTGTTTAGTCCTGCGTGGAAGGGATGTCAACGCGTTTGGTGTGCTGCGAGGCGTAGCGGTAAGTATTGAACTATACGGTCGAATACTAATTGGGACCATCGGAAAGTGATGCAGCCAAAAACTACTGCTTCATGCGCGGTCCAAATACCACAAGCCCTATGCCGGCTACTAACAGCGTTATCGAGACCGCAGGCGGGATCTCCAAAGATTTCTCTTCGTTTACGGTTGCTTTGATGGGGCCGATCTTAGCCACTTCTTCTTGTTGGTGGTAGTTGAAAACAGGATGGACGAGTCCAATCACACCGAGAACTAGGAAGATGACTCCGAGGATGATGACCACGCGTTTCATAGTTCAGAACCTATCACAACCGGTGCAGCCTGCGTGAGAAATGCATGCAGAGACACTCCTGCGCGGGGTCGGCGCTTGGAGTGTATGGATTGGATTACAGAAACTTATGAACGGCTGGCTGCTACTGCAGCTGCTGCTTTCTTGGCGGCCTTGGCTGCCGTGGAGGCCTTGCGGCGACGCTTGGTCTTCGGCGGAGTGGCAGGTGCTTCGCCGATTAGTTCGGCGGTCATGATGCTGGTGACGAACAGTTTGGCGCCATGATCGTCAAAATCCACGGCGGTGCGTTCCTGGTCGGAAGCAGTCACAATACCCAGGCCGTACATTTCGTGCTTGATGGTCTGACCTTCCTGCATTACTTGCACAACGTCCTCCTTGGACCGCGCTCGCTCAGAATCTCGATTCGAATCTCTTGGAGAGAAGCCCCCGAACCGGTCGGAGGCTTTCCTCAGCAAAGGCTAGATGCCTGTGACGTTCTCAGCCTGAAGACCCTTGGGGCCCTTCTTTACTTCAAACTCCACGGCCTGACCCTCGTTAAGGGTCTTGTAACCGTCCATCGTGATCGCGGAGAAGTGCACAAAAACATCTTCTCCCGTCTGGCGCTGGATGAATCCGAAGCCCTTTGAAGCGTTGAACCACTTGACTGTTCCTTGTTCCTTCACTTGCCAGCCTCACACGCGTAACCCCGGCCGGGTCGAAGTTCGCGATATTGGAATTGCGCTGTGGCTCCTGATTCGTTTCCTGGTGACCTTTGAGGTGGTCCTTGCAGAGCCTCGAACGAGCCACAAAGTATTCCAAGAGCAACAATCGCTATAATTATAGTATCATAAAAAGGCCCATCTGTCCACGGCTACGAAGCGGGCGGAAAGAACGCTCTAATCCACGTAAATGTATGAAAATAGAATAGTTATACAGATCTCAGGGCCTTGATGCGGATGCGGGAGGCGATAGCTCCCTACTCTAGAGACTCGGGCTGAAGGTTCAAATCTCCTTCGCCAGAAGTCTTCTTTTGCCAATACTTGCCAACCCAAGCCTCCCAGCTCTTTCCGGCAGCTGTGTCCCGGCCCGTGAAGGCTAGCGCCGCTATATCGGCATACGCAATCTTCAATTTTTGATGGGAATCTTTGGGTAGAATTCTCACAAAGCTGGTTGAAAGGGACGGCCCGGTCGTGCGGTCGAACAGGTAACCTTCGATTTTTGAATTATCCTTGAGGGTCACTGTCACATCGCCGCGATAGTCGAAGGCTTTTTCCAAAGCGATGCGCAACTCTTCTTCGGTGGCCAGCTTAGGCACCCACCCTTGCACGCTTTCATGGACGGTGCCAGGCGCGACTTCCAGAGTATCGGGATTAAGCGGAGATCCTTCCAAAGTACTGGCGCTCGTAAACTGAGCGACGTGGCTGGGCCGGTCGGCGTGGCGCGGACCTGTCACGCGCGCGTCTCTTCGAGCTGGTTCTTGTCCGATTGGATCTGAACAAGAGGGTTGTAGGAATGCACGGGTTGCGTCGGCTCGTTCAGCATTGCGAGCGCATCCGAGTCGTTATATTTGGTGGAGAGCTCAGCCTTTACGGTCGCCCAAAGTCCACGCAGGCCGCTGAAGGTGTGGTCCACCGCCGAAGCTTCGTATCCACTGTGCACCATGCAGTTCGCGCACTTGGGATTACCGGACTCCGTACCGTAGTTCTGCCACTCGGTGGCGTCCAGCAGTTCCTGAAACGTGTCTACGTAACCGTCTTGCAGGAGGTAGCAGGGTTTCTGCCAGCCGAAGACGTTATAGGTAGGCATACCCCACGGAGTGCAAGCATAGGTTCGCTTGCCCATCAGGAACTCGAGGAACAGCTTGGATTGGTTAAACTGCCAGTTCTTCTTGCGGTTCGATAAAATGGCCCGGAACAAGCGCCGCGTGCGAGCCCGGCCGAGGAAGTGTTTCTGGTCCGGCGCTTTGTCATAGGAATAACCAGGGGAAAGCATCATGCCTTCGACGCCCAGTTCCATCATTTCGTCGAAAAACGCGCGGACGCTCTTGGGATCAGCGCCATCGAACAATGTCGTATTTGTGGTGACGCGGAAGCCCTGCTTCACGGCTTCGCGAATGCCCTCGATGGCCAGCTCATAGCCGCCCTCGCGGC
>WNFG01002781.1_pt1 | contig 14628 bp, 18 predicted proteins | sample 5400431 | NCBI WGS metagenome assembly WNFG01 (sample SAMN13153346, study PRJNA577476) | soil metagenome | isolation source: 120 cm saprolite under Douglas fir tree site 2 hole 3 replicate 2 | place: USA:California | collected 2015-04-18
GCGGATTCAAGTATTGCTCTGGCGCGCGGCAGCATTCGCTCTCTTCTGAGTTGGTTGGACGCCAACGGCCATTCGGAACACGCTGGCGACCGGCGTCACAAGTGATCCTTAGTGGCACTGCCAGGCAATCCTCGTCGCGCGCACTCATAATTAGCTTTCACTCCAGGCGAACGGCCGGCGCCCGAGGACCGAAAGGCAAAGGCCAAACTGTAAAGGTCATCGACGTTTGCAGTTTGGCCCCGTCTTTCTGACGATTGGCAGCTTGCCGAGATGAGAAGAATCCCGGCGAGCTGGTAACCAACTACCGAGAAGCGCGCTCGGATTCGTTGTGCGGCGCGCTCTTTTGCAACGTGTTGACCAGATGACGGCCTGTTTCGGGCACGCCCATCGTTTCACTTCTCACGATTTCCTTTGCCTTGATGGCATGACCATAGACCTGTTCGCTTGCCTCGTCATCGGGGCGAAGCGTGGAGCCCTCGAGGGAGATGCCGGCAAACACACCGCGGGAACGCGAGTAGCTGAGAATCTCGGCGCGCATCCAAGCGTCGGTATCTGCGGAAGCATCACGTCCTTTGGGCCCTCCGGCAATGGAAGCATCCACTCCCAACTTAACCTTGCTGCTGAGAATGGATTCCATGCCTCGGTCATTCATCACCAGCAGGATCAGGTCGGTAGCTTCTCCGCCGATTTGAAAGCCGACACTGCCGCCTTCTAGCGCGTACATCGCGGGAGCTCCCCAAGAGCCATTAAATTTCTCGCCCCTGCGGCAAACCATCGCGCCGCGCCCGTAGCTAGCGCCTACGCCAAATGCAAGCTTGCGCACGGACGGAATCACGATGACGCACTCGGCCTTTTCCAAAAGCTCCTTGGGAATACTTTCGGGGATGTTGAGCACTTCTTGCATGACAACACCGCAGTTTTCCAGGCGCTTCTGTTCGTTATTCAATTTCCTGGCAACCACCGCACCTGCTACGAGGGTAAGACAAACTGCGCCTACTAAATATCGCTTCATTGAGACCTCCATGGTCAAACCTTCTTTGCTGACGTTTACTCCCGACAATTGCTGGCTGAAGGACCTTCAACACGGTTCCAGTTCAGAGAGGGCTATGCGTTACCCGACTCTCAGGCGGGGCACTTTCGAAGCTTGGAGCTAAGAATTCTTTTTCGCGCCCACGACGAGCAAGACGATTCCTCCCACCAACGCGAGCCCGCCGAATACTGGTGGAATTGAAACTCGGTCGTGTTCTTCCGCGGTGGCGTAGATGGGCCCGATATCAAGAATTTTTTCTTGATGAGTGTAATTAAATCCTTGATAGGCGAGGACCAGCCCGCCTAGAACAACTAAGAGAATGCCAACCCACATGATCGGTTTCATATTCATATCTCAATTCCCAAACCACTCATGCTAGAAGATCTGAAACTGTATGTCTGTTCACTTGAGCACACTCTTGCGTTTAATTTCGCCAAGCTCCCAGCAGGCCTTCACTCCTCCGCAAGCTGCTTGCTCGACGTGCCGTCAACCTCATGGGCACGCACTACGAAACGCTTCGGCGCCGGGCCCACGAAATGAAACGGGAAGCAGGTGACGAATGTCAGCTCCTGGCCGGTCGATGGCTCCAATACCTGAATATCATTGGGTGCCACGACCTCGATCGACTCCACGAGGTACTCAAAGCTGCGCGCTGGAGTTGTGAATTTGATTTCGTCGCCCAATCGAATATCGTGGAGCGGGCGAAAAAAAGTGTCCCGGTGACCGGCCAAAACGACATTTCCGTGTTCTCCAGGCAAAGCCGATGTTGAAATGTGACCTACAGCTCTCCGCAAGTTAGCGGGGGAGTCGCCCTGGACAACGATCGCGTTGAGCTCCAAACGGGATACTTGAATTTCGCCAATCACATCGCCTTCCGCCAAGATGTGCGGCTCCGAAAGCAGGCCCGCCTGCTTGAATTTCTTCATCTCAAGGGCCTGATACACATGCGAGTCAGCAAAGACGAAGCCGGCGTAGCTCACGGCGAGTACGCCGAGCGCCAGGAAAAAGTAGCAGGCGCCACCGAGGATGTGCGTTCGGGTTGGCGAGATTTCTCGCGCTTGGTAAGACAGGGGATTCATTTCGTACCCAATCGCGACTGCACCGTGGGCTGTTTGTCTGCTTTAGGGGAATAGCCCGGCCGGGTTCGCACGGGGTTACGACCCGGTTCTTACTCTCAATCACGGCAGAGTTGCAGGGCTGGCGGCGAGAATCGGCGCTGGAGTAACCAATTTCAATTGATCCAGGGCAGTCAATACGCTTTGCCAGTGACCAGAATCCTTCTTGGTTTCCAGAGGAAGAGAGAGGTCCGCATAGAAATTCAGGATGTTTTCGCGCAGCTCAGGTGAAGTCAGGTCGAACTTGCGCTCCGCTAATTGACCCAACAATTTTGCATAGGTGTCGTCTGTCAGCGAGTACTCGGCTGCCTTGGTCTCTTTGCCGCTGTCAAAATCAACGTTGGCAAGTTCCAGTGAATCGGTGCGAATTTGTTCGAGAAAAATGCGGTATCGGTCGACGGTAGTATTGATGCTCTTGAAATACATGTCTTCCGTCTGCGCCGTAGGGTTGTTGAACGCCAGCGCCTTGAAGGGCCCGATTTTCGGCATATATCGCAAGAGTATTGCAAACAGGCGAGTCTTGAACCCGTCTTTCTTGTAGTCCTTGCCCCGCTCCTTTTCATAATCCGAGCGCGAAAGGCGATAGAGGAACTTGCGTTTTGCGAAGTCGGGGGTCTCGCTCATCAAATCCTTTTTGTGCGTGCGCAGCGCGATTTTCGTCATCTCCGGAATCATCCGGCTGACCGCGAAGCGGTAGGATCCGACCGCGAGATCCTCGTGCGTGAGCACGTCTTTCAACGGCACTCCGTAAACGATAGGGAACGTCCGCTCCAGCAGAGGCTTGGACACTTGGAATCCGATGAAATCGTGGTACTGCCGCGACGCATAACGATTCTTCGCCACTTGCACCATGTCGAATCCGAACTCCGTCTTCAGGTGCGCCGTGTGATCCTGTGCATACCTGACGGAATTACCGTATTTGGCGCGCAGCTTTGGATACTGCATGGAAACAGCCTGGTTGACGGCCGGATGGCCCGCGATATCCGAGGCATAGTGCGCGAGCGCGCCCAGCGCAAAGGCGTACTCATTGGCATCCTGGCTCTGCAGCAGCAGCTCTCGAACGAAGTCACCGCTGCGTACGTAGTGCACCAAATTGCTGAATTCCACGCTGCCAAACGGATAGTAGCCCAGGTCCTGGATGACGGCGCCGCCATACGCGTAGCCGTGCGCCTCCTTGAGCTGTTCTTCTGTGAGCGTTGGAAATCGCTTGAGCAGAAGTGGGCTGAGCTCGTCGGTCCACAGCAGGTCTACGATTTCCTCGTGGGTGAGAACGGAATAAGCCAACGAGCCGCTGCTGCACATCAGCACGAGCACAAGGAGCGCCACGATGCGTGCGCCCCATAAGCGCCAGCCACCGGAAGTAGCGCCTTGCGGAACTAGCGTCCTAATTTGGTTTTCTGAGTTCATATACAAGTCTCTTCGCTTCCTTCACCCGCTCTTTGTAAAACGACGGGCTAATAAGAACTTTTTTCTCTCCCACGCGCACGTGTTCCTTGATGCCCTTCTTGGACAAGAATAGAGATAAGGCCGTGTACGTCTTGATTTCTTTCTCGAGAAACTTGACTACACGTCGTGTGGACTCATCCATTGCTGAACCTCCGCGCAAACCCTAGATGCGCCCAAGAAGCACGAGAATGACAACAATGAGCAGCGCGAGACCCACGCCTCCCGTCGGCTTATAGCCCCAGTCGCGGCTGTGTGACCACCGCGGCAAAGCGCCCAAGAGTGCCAAGATCAAAAAGACCACTAGGATAGTTCCGAGCATTGTTCGCTCCTTCCGAATTGAATTCAACCAAAGCTGTTATTTAAAGGATTCGCGTTAGCTTAAGGCCACGCTCCAGACCCTAAGCCGGAGATCTCGCGGGCTCCCTTATTTTCCATCTACTTCCTAGCGCTCCGGTGCGAGAGTAACATCTCGGTCCAGATTGAATTTCAGGACCGTTTCCGCGGGAATGATCACCTGCTTGCCCTTGGTGAGCACCTCGGCTCCTGCACCACCGGCAGCGCCAACGGCAGCTCCAATGGCTGCGCCCTTTCCGTGTCCAACGATCGCTCCAATGATTGTGCCGATTACGGCTCCGCCGCCAACCATCTCAGCCGTGCGCGTGTTCGCGCCAAGTCCACTCCTGCCATGTTGCTTGAGGTCCGCCGTGGTGACGTTATAGCGCCGCCCGTTGACGGTGATCGACTGAATGTCCAGTGTGATCTCGGAGCTGCCCGTAACACCACCTGAAGACACGGTTCGAATGATGAGTTGAGCCGGTGAGCCCCTGGGGACGATCAGTTCATTAGAATTATCTATGACGTCCTGGTCCACTTGTCCGGAAAAGAGTTGATTTGATGACGCTGTCTTCGAATCGATTGCTTCATTCGTGAGGATCGCAAGCTGGGTTCCGGCGGGAAGTAATTCCGGCTGGTGATCGTTGTTCGCAGCGCCATAGTTTCTCGGAGTGTTAGCGGTGGTCTGGAACCTTGATTTGAGTTCGACGTTCTGCACGTCCGAAGCGTTGTAGCGATGCACCACACCGCGTGAGTTCTTGAAAGTGATCGTGCTGGACGTCCTCCTGACCAAAACACCGGAAATGCGGGTTCCGTTTTGCAGAACCAATGTGTCGCTCACTACGGTGCTCGGCAGCATCAACAGAATTAGGATAAACGCACTCAACATAAAGAATCTTTTCACGGTCAATCTCCTTTTCATTTTCGTTCTAATCCTAGGGACCGAATTCTTCTCTTTCCGGCATGGTGCTTGATCCGTTCCGAACGCAGCATTCTGTTGCAAGGTTGCTCTCGCAACTCTGCAAATCAGCACCTAGTTCAGGTAAAAGCTGATGGCAATGCGATCGCCGGGATATCTGCGGTCGTATAGATAATATCCGTCGCCGTAGTAGTCCACGTACACGTCATCGCTGTCGTACCAATCGCTTGACCAGTATTCCGGCCATGGATCAACCAGGCCGAACCAATACCCGCCGTACTGGAAGCGGCGATGTCGGCCGACGTACATAACCGGGAGACTGTAGATGCGGAACTCGTGAGACTCGCCATAGTATCCGCGGAACCGGTCATCCGGAACGCGGTAGCCGTTGTAGCCGCCACGTTGCTGCCAGGAGCGGTGCTCGGACTGCCAACTATGGGCGCGATCCCCCTGCCAAGCGACCCGCTGCTGGCGTTCCTGGTCAGGGCTCCTTTGTTCTGCGGACCTGTTGTCCTGCTGCTGCCGCTGCTGGCGTTGCTGATCCTGCTGCCCCCTGGCTTGCTGTCGCTGGTTCGCGGAGTTGTCCTGCTGCTGCCGCTGCTGGCGTTGCTGATCCTGCTGCCCTCTGGCTTGCTGCCGCTGGTTCGCGGAGTTGTCTTGCTGCTGCCGCTGTTGTTGTCCCTGAGCTTGTTGCTCCTGACGTTGCTGTTGCTGAGGGGCCTGAGCTTGCTGCTGCCGTTCAGGCTTAGCCTGCTGCTCTCTTTGTTCGGGCTTGCCCTTTTCTTCTTGTTTGTCCTGCCCTGCGCTGGCCTGAACAGTCCATCCGAGAAGCAAAAGCACAGCGGATGTAACAATGACCCGAAACGATTTCAACATTTTATTTATCTCCATTAAACTTGCGCTCGTAAGCCCGCCACATTCCGCGTGCGCCGGGTTCGATCTTTGATTCTGGCACGCGGCCCGCAGCTTTCCTTTCCGCCCTTGGACCGAATTCTTCTCTTTTCGGCACGGAGCTTACCGGTTGACCCGCACCGAACTCAGCATCTGTTGGAACGTGCTCTCGTAGCTCTGGAATTCGCGCTCCGGCGCGGTGAACACGAGGAATAGCAGGCCGTCGGGGCGCTGCAGCGTGATCAGCCAGTCGGTCTCGCGGCTCCCGCCCGTGATGGGCGAATCGTTCGAGAGGTAGCTGGAAAGGGCATTTCCGCCGTCGACGCGGATGCCCTCGTGGTAGCGGATCACGCGCATGTTCCGATTTGACTGGCGGAACTCCGCGACGAGTTGATCCGTCGCTTGTTCTAAAGCCATCGCAGAGCCCTGCGAGGAATTCTGTCCAGATCCCTGCCCATAGTCGCGACCCTGCAACTGCTGTCCGTAGCCGTCGATGTGCGGCTGGTAGATGTTCACGATGACGCCGTAAGCCAGGGCCTGATTGCCGTTGCCGTCATCCACCAGACCACCGCGGGGCGCGATGGACGCGGCGTCGCCCTGCCCGTAAGCCTGCCAGTTGTCGGGGTAGTCGATGTACAAAAGGGAGTTCTGAAAAGTCTTAAAACGGTCTGACGGCCAATCGGATTGCGTGCCGCTCGGTGCGCCGGTTTCACTCTGCTGTTGTCCGGTGGGAATGGAAACCCGCTGATTCTCCCGTGTAACCACGTCGTAGGCACTGCCGGCCCATTGGTAGTTGATTCGAAGAGTCTTCGACGCGCCGCGCGCGGGGTCGCCGCCCATCGAAGCGTTGGTTACCTGCAAGGCCAATCGATCGTTTTGCACGCGAGACTGCAATAGCTGACGGACATCGGTGAATCTATTTTGGGCTCCATAGCTCGCGGTCACTATTTGTAGTCCAGCTCTGCCGCGCTGCCCGCGATTATCGCTGCCCGGCAATTGCCGGCCTTGGGAAGATAGAGAAGGCATGGAGTGGATGTAGCGCTTGATATCGTCGAACTCTCTGGAATTCGTCTTGGACCCGCTTCGCGCCCCGCCGAGCTTGTCCACTTCCTCGGCCACGCGCGCCACGCGGCCGTCCGGGCTTGGGTGGTCGGCGAAGAATGCGACTCGATGATTTCCCTGATCCAATGCCTGGATCTTTTCGAGAAATTGACCCATGCCGCGCGGATCGTAACCGGAATCGTACAGGATTTGCGTGCCCATGATGTCGGCCTGACTTTCATCCTCACGCGAATACTTCAGCAGGAGAGAATTCAAAGTGAAGCCCGCGCCGAGCTGTGCCAGGGCCGCACCCGTGGAATTGCTGCCCAGCAGCGCGCCCAAGATACCCAGCGGCAACTGCGCGGCAGAGGCTTTGCTGGCCTGGTTTGTGCCGTGGCGCAAGGCCACGTGGGAGGTTTCGTGCGCCATCACGGCTGCTAGCTGAGCTTCATTGTCAGCGGCTTCAATCGTGCCGCGATTGATGTAGATGTGCCCGCCTGGCAATGCGAACGCGTTGATCGCTTTGTCATTCACGCCCTTATACTCGTATTGAAACTGGTAGCCGGGCGCATGTGCCGAAAGGCGGTGGCCCAGGTTGTTCAGATAGTTGTCCACTCGCGAATCATTCATCATGTTCAATTGCCGCTCGGCGTCGGTGGACACTTGCTGGCCCACCTCGGCGTCCTGCTGGGGTGAAAACATGTTCCACCCGGGCGTCAGCTGCGTGCGACCGTCGGCCCACGCCACCGGGGCCAGAAGAAGCGAGAACGCCGCTACCAGTGCCACCAAGTGTTGCAGGCTTTGGCCGATCAGCCCGCCCCGTGCAGTTCTGCTGCGTTTTAGATTTTTCTTGTCCATTTTTTACCTCCATCCGCCTAGAACTGGCGCACCTTGCGCGATGCGGCGCGATTGACCTCGATTTCTCCGCGTCCCATGTCGACCGTTTATCAGCCGACGCGGATTCGCGAGAGGGAGTGGAACAACCCAAATACGTTGAGGAGCCACAGCACTACACCGATGACCACGACTGCGTTCAAGATGGACTTGATGCTGCCCGCCATGGGGATGAAACGATTCACCAGCCACAGCAGGACGCCCACGACGATCAGGGTTAGTAGAATCTGAAGGAGAGGCATGCTTTTTACCTTTCTGTCTTTGCTGCAAGACACTTCTACTTTGGCCCAGGAATTTCCATGCAATCTCTTGGCGGAAAACGCGATGCACTGCTGCGTCAACGAAGACCATGGCCTGGGATGGATATGGCGGATTAGCCGTGTTAGCTTGCGTAGTGAATCCTAGCCGTTGTGAAGACCCGTGTCTGTTCCGTTGTATACAGTTTCGCGGTTATTTTTTTGTGCGCATGGAAAGCGAGAATCCGGCCTCGCGCTGCGTGAAATCGCTGCAGCATATTGTTCCTTATCGGAATCTTTTTGGCCCCAAAGAGTATGCGGTAATGGCTCCGCAAGCGATCTCCTATGCCGCACACTTATATTGGCTATTTCGATTTATTCCTGGCTCGGTTATCCCCTCGCGGATGATTCGAAACTGCGTCATCATCCTGATCCCCTTTGCCCTTCGAGAATACCGGGCTGTCGATCGTTCCGCCGACCCGAAAGGGAAACTGCAACTTACCGTCCTTTAATGTGGCGCCGGACATCCGGGCGATGGTGTTGGTGAAAAAGCTTTCCTTGGTTGTAATCTCCGCCAACCCGCGATAGTTCAGCTCGTCAGAGCCTGACACGCTGACGCTGCCGGAGCCGTCCACATCCACTCCGTAGCCGTCAACGTCTATCACCCTGCTCGAAATCCGCTGATTGGCCAGCTCCAGATCGGTGGTTATCACGTTAAACGAGGAAGGATCATTTTTCGCCGGGCCGAGATCGTTGAAGTGCGCCAGCTGCATCAAATTCGCGTTGAGCTTTAGACTTGGCACCTGCCCGTTGCGCACCGTGATGTGTCCAGCTCCATGGATTCCCGCCAGCGGTCGGGAAGAGTGCTCGATCTCGCCCGCTAACTTTACGTTTCCCTCCATCTTTCCGGTCATCCTTCCTCCGCCGCTTGGAAAGGCCGCCAAAAGCTGGGCCACATTAATTCCCTTGAATCGCGCCTCGGTCTTAAAGCTTGTATTCTTCCCCGCCAGGTAAAAGGAGAGCTCGCCTGTGGCATTCCCGCTATAGATTTCTGCTTTGAAATCCATAAAGGAAACGTGTCTCGACTCCAACCGCAAATTGGACTCCAGGTTTCTTGCCTCGACAGTGCCGAAGCGCAGAAGCCCGGCCTTCACGCTGCCCTGGCCATCCATCGAGGAAGACGAAGGATCGATTATTCCCATCAGGTTCACTTGTTCCAGGTCACAGGAGACTTCGTGGGCTTCGAAAAAGATGGGCCCCGCTGCGTCGGATGGCAAAAGATTCGACGCTATCACTTGACCTCGCTTAATTTGCACCCTCGAAATCACTCCAAGAGGAAAGGTTTCGTCCGAAGCCTTGGATTGAGGATTCTCAAAGTTCCAAGGGCCGTCGGGATCCGAAGTCATATTCAGGACAAGGTCGTCAAGTACGAGTGATTTGACCACCACCTGCCGGTGCAGGAGCGCTCTGACGCTAAGTTCGGCATCGGTCCGCGCCACTTGCACGATGTAGCCGGCCGGAAATATCGGAGGGTTTTTCACGCCAAAATGATCAATGTGAATCGCTACGGGGAAAAATGTGAGTGCCAGCCGTCCGATTTCGACCTGCTTTCCCGTTTTCTGTTGAAGATAAGAGATCACCCGGGGCCGATAGCGATCCACGTTTACGAGCGCAGGCAGAACAAAAATCAGTGCGAGCAGAAGTATCGCGGTGATTCCAACCACGATCAGACTCGTTTTAGGACGCATAACCATGGCGAGCCTCCAGAACACGTTGTCTTGTCGCGACGCGAAGTCGATACAGGAAGTGACTAGCATCCTCTTTCGGCGCCACCTGGTCTGTCCTCTTCAGCACACTGCAATCTCCACGCAGAGAACCCGCTGGGGAGCCTTAGGCACCGGGGTGTCCACAATGGGACAGACGCCTGCGTTTTGCCCGCAATAGGATGTGTTTGGCTCGGTGTTTGACGGCTGCTGCGCAGATGCGCCTCGACCCTGGATACGCGTAGGAAAGTAGCTGAGCTAGCGGCTGTTTTTCCGCTTTTCAAAAATTGAACTTGGAGGTACAAGGATGAAAGTAAAGATGGCCATCGCATTTCTTGCGTTATTCCTGTTTGCCGGCACTGCCGGACGGGCAACCGCGCAGGGCACAAAAACCACTCATAAGAAAGTAAGGACGCTCACCGGCTGCCTTCAAAAGGGCGATAGCGCCAATGAGTACAAGCTCACCACGGCGAAGGGTGGCACTTGGGAGATCAAGAGCGACAGCCTCAACCTCGGCGAGCATGCCGGTCATAAAGTCACGATTACCGGCGTTCTCCCCAATGCCGCAATGCACGGGATGAAGGAGGACGCTAAAGCCGAGGCAAGAGAGCGCGGCATGGATAAGAATTCCACCGAGCATGGTCACATGACCGTAACGAATTTGAAAATGGTTAGCGAAACTTGCCGAGAGTGAGACGCGTTCTGGACAACAATCCTGTCGGTGGGACTTAGCAACCAATCAGGCCGCAGCGGAACGATAGTCGCAGCCTTCCACGCCGCAACACCAGTTAAAGCCCGGTCCGGGCTCGACATTCTTTCGGCGATACAACCAGCGGCCATGTCTTGGACACTGCGCAACGTTTACGCCCGGCTCATCGACCGGGTTCGCATGCTTCGGCATTCCAATCAGCATGTAATATCCGTCGGTTGCGTCGTATCGAACGCTGCAGCCTTCGAAGCCACAGTGGTATGACGCTTGGTTCCCGGTGTTTGACCGGGAGCCGCCGGCCTCGTACTTCATTCCGTGGTTGTCGCGTGAGCAGAGCGGCTTCAGATTGCTGTTTAGAACGTTTCTTGAAGAGATCTTCATACCAATTTCTCCCAAACAAGGCGGCGGTTATTTACTCACCGAGTATGGCCCGTCGGCCGCCAGCCGATAGTCCGAGTAAGTGAGGATTCTCTCGATGTCCAGACTCTTTAGGAAGAGGATCCGGGCCGTTGCCCGAATTTCAAGCCGTTTCGGCACCCAAACTGCGTCACCAACACACGCCTGTTCCAAGATGATGTGCGAGCCGCGTTCTACGCGGGCCACGAATAGGCCCATCGAGAACGACTGCGTCACCTCGCCATCCACTTTGATCCACCCGAAGTCCTGCTTGTCGACCCACAGCTTGCCCTCCACTCTAGAGAGCATCTTGGCGTACTTGCCGTGCGCGTGATAGCCCGGGTGCGGCGTGGCCTGCAGCACATAGGCTGGCCTGCCGCCGACCATCTCTTCATCGATGAGACGGAAGTCAAACGCCTCAACCACGTCCCGAAGAAAAGCCCTATTATCCTGGTTCTTGCGCAGCCGCGCGGTCTGCTCGTCCGCGGTTTCGTGCTTCAGCTTGTCCAGGTCGTCGTCACTTTTCTTTTGCTCCTTGGCTGATGGAAGCTGCCCGTTGCGTTCTATAAGCTGTTCGAAGCGCGCTCCGTTGACTACAATCATTCTGGATACGTCGACATTCTCCGATTTCATCTGTCCCTGCGAGTTCAAGCGCCGATCCTCATCGCGCTCCATATATGTGTAATGGTCGCGCGCCTGCCAACTGCGCTCGGTGGCCACCACCGAAGGACTCACGATCTGCCGGGCGTCCGCGACGCTGGCATACTCCTGAGGCTTGGCAAAGAGCGCCGTTGAAGCCGCAGCCATGACTAAGAGCATTTGTATGCAGGATTTAGTCAGGATTTCCATTTTGGACTCGAGGGAAGATGAAGACCGGGAAATCACAATCCTTGAATAGACTAACGCATCGAGGAGTTAAGCGTCTGTCGCGAAAGGAACACATTTAATGCCCGCCCGGGAACAAGCCGGTGCTTCCTCTGAGCGCACTTATTTACAGCTACGAGATGTAACTCGTTCCCTTGGTTCTGCCTGCGGAAATCCGAAAGCTTGGAGAAAACGAGACTCGGTGTACAATGCCGACCTGTTGGGACCTCCAATTCGTGCAAAGGGGTCTGCTTGGGCATCCCAGCATGTGCGAGAACGGGCAAGGCATCCTCACGTTCGCCGGCTGGCAGAAAGGCTCCATGTTCGAAGAGGTTTATTTCATCCCAGGCAAAGAAGCGGCCGCCGAATAGCGCGGCTCACACCTGCGTCGGTTTCTTGTAAGGCCGGTGTACAATCCGGCCCGGCCAGAATCCGAATCAGAATCAGGTTTGGTTCTTCGTATCGGAGGGAGCTTCATGATTGTTGGTGTGCCCCGCGAAACTTTTCCGGGGGAGCGGCGCGTGGCGATTGTGCCCGCGGTGCTGCCCACGCTGGCGAAGGCGGGCCTGGAAGTGGTCGTTGAGGCTGGGGCAGGTGTCGAAGCCGGATATCCCGATGCGGATTACGTTGCCAAGGGTGCGAAAGTCCTGGCGGATCGCGCCGAGGTTTTTCGTACCGCCGACATCCTCACGCAGGTTCTTTGCTACGGCTCAAACGATCGCACCGGCAAAGCCGATCTTCCGCTGTTTCACCGCGACCAAGTGCTCGTCGGTTTTCTTCGCCCGCTCGGCTCGGTGGAAACGATCACCGAAATCGCAGCCAAAGGTGTGACCTCCTTCTCCGTCGAGCTCATGCCGCGCACCACGCGCGCGCAAAGCATGGATGCGCTCTCCTCCATGGCCACCATCTCCGGATACAAAGCGGTGCTAATCGCCGCGGATACGTTGCCCAAAATTTTCCCTATGCTCACCACCGCCGCGGGCACCATCACCCCCGCGCGCGTGCTGATCATCGGCTGCGGCGTCGCGGGACTGCAGGCCATCGCTACCGCGCGCCGCTTGGGCGCGGTGGTTTCCGCCTACGATTTGCGTCCGGCGGTAAAGGAACAAGTGCAGAGCCTCGGCGGCCGCTTCGTCGAACTGGCCATCGAAGCAAAAGATGCGCAGGACGAACGCGGCTACGCGCGCGCGCAAGGCGAAGATTTTTACCGCCGCCAGCGCGAGCTGCTCGGCAAGGTGGTCGCCGAAAGCGACGTGGTCATCACCACCGCCGTCATCCCCGGCAAAACCGCGCCCGTGCTGGTCACCAAGGAAATGGTCGCCGGCATGGCGCCGGGCTCCGTAATCGTCGACCTCGCTTCGGAACGCGGCGGCAATTGCGAGCTCACCAAGGCCGGAGAAAAAATCAACGTCAACGGTGTCACCATCATCGGCTGGTTCAATCTCGCCAGCACCGTGCCCTATCACGCGAGTCAAATGTACGCGCGCAACCTCACCGCTTTCCTGGTCCACCTCGTCAAAGACGGCAAGCTGCAACTCAACACCGCCGACGAAATCATTCGCGACACGCTCCTCACGCACTCCGGCGAAGTGGTCAACGCCCGCCTCCGCGAATTTTTCCAGTTGCCAGCCTTAGCCACCAAGGGAGGGGCATAAATGAAGCTGGACCTGATCACCAGCCTCTACGTTTTCATGCTCGCCGCTTTCATTGGCTTTGAAGTCATCCGCCGCGTTTCCCCGCTGCTGCACACCCCGCTGATGTCCCTTACCAACGCGCTCGACGCCATCGCCGTGGTCGGCGCCATCATTCTGGCCGGCGAACACAAGAGCAATCTCGCCGCGATTCTCGGCACCATCGCCATTGTCGCCGCCACCAGCAACATCGTCGGCGGCTTCATCATCACCGATCGCATGCTGCGCATGTTCAAATCCAGCGGGCCGAAGAGACCATAATGCCCACGGAAACCTTCATCGAGATCACCTACCTCATCGCCACCGTACTTTTTATTTTGTCGCTGAAGTGGCTGAGCTCGCCCACCACCGCGCGCCACGGCGTGTGGGCCGGTGAAGTAGGCATGGCCCTGGCCATCGGCGGCACGCTGCTCTACAAAGGCATCGTCGACTACAAGCTGGTGGCCATCGGTTTGGTGCTCGGCTGCATCATCGGCGTGCCGCTCGGCAAAGTGCAAATGACCGCCGTGCCGCAGCGGACCGCGCTCAGCCACGCGTTCGGCGCGCTGTGCGTCACGCTCGTCGGCACCTCGGAGTTCTATCTCCGCGCTCCCAATATTTCGCCGTTCCTGATGGCCGTGCTCTCCATGGAAGTGATTCTCGGCTCGCTCACTTTCACCGGCAGCTTGATGGCCGCCGGCAAGCTGCAGGAAATTTTGCCGCAGCGCCCCATCACCTATAAGGGACAGAACTTCGTCAACCTCGGCATGCTGGCGCTGGCCGTGGCCATCGCCGTCGTTCTGGTGATGCACCCGGAGCAAATCAGATTGTTTCCCGCGATGATTATCATTCCGCTGATCTTCGGCGTGATGCTGGTGATTCCCATCGGCGGCGCGGACATGCCCACGGTGATTTCGCTGTTGAACTCCTACGCCGGGCTTTCCGCCGCGGCCATGGGCTTCGTGCTGAACAGCAAGCTGCTGATCATCGCCGGCGCGCTCGATGGCTCTTCCGGTTTTATTCTTTCGGTGATCATGTCCAAAGCCATGAATCGCTCGTTCACCAACGTGCTGTTCGGCGGCTTCGGTCAAATTCACGCCGCCGCCGCGGGCGTGCAGGAGCAGCGCCCGGTCAAGAGCGCCACCGCGGAAGAAGCCGCCGGGATTCTTGCCGCCGCCAACAAAGTGGTGATCGTTCCCGGCTACGGCATGGCCGTGGCGCAAGCGCAGCACAAAGTGCGCGAGCTGTTCGACGCGCTCACCAAGCGCGGCGTGGACGTCACCTTCGGCATTCACCCTGTCGCCGGACGCATGCCCGGGCA
>WNFG01006806.1_pt1 | contig 14617 bp, 8 predicted proteins | sample 5400431 | NCBI WGS metagenome assembly WNFG01 (sample SAMN13153346, study PRJNA577476) | soil metagenome | isolation source: 120 cm saprolite under Douglas fir tree site 2 hole 3 replicate 2 | place: USA:California | collected 2015-04-18
AGCCAGATACCTTCCGTGGCGCGGCACCTGGCGGCCGGCGCTCGTGGCCTGCGTCTTCCTCGCCTGCTTCAACAGCGGCGTGCTCCTGTATGCCTATTCGGCGGCAAAGACGGAGCAGATGCAGCGTGAGGCAGCGGACCTCCAGGCCCTGGCCGCGGAGCGCGGCAATCCCTGCCTCGAGCCCAACGCCGCCGTCGACCCGCTGGTCATGCCCCAGGTCACCAGCCCGCCCGCGTACTACCGCGCCGTCGATCGGTACGGCGACCCGGCGGCCGGAAGTCGGCCGGCGCACGGCGCCGATTTCGACCGGGCGAAGGCCCACCTGCTGTCGCCCGGCTGCGCCTGAGCAGGCTGGCCGTGAGCGGCGACTTCTACACTTGAATTGATGACTGAGGCGGATTTCGACGTTGTGATCCTGGGGGGCGGGATGGGCGGCTATCCAGCCGCGATCCGGGCCTCTCAGCTCGGGCTGAAGGTCGCCCTGGTGGAGTCCGACAAGCTCGGCGGCACCTGCCTCCACATCGGCTGCATTCCCACCAAGGCCCTGCTCGAATCGTCGGAGCTCTACCACCGCGTGTCCGCCCGAGGCGTCGAGTTTGGCGTTAACGCCGACAAGGTGACTTACGACTATTCGCGGATCGCCACCCGGCGCGATGCGGTCGTGAACCAGCTGTACAAAGGCGTGCAGTTCCTGATGAAAAAGAACAAGATCGAGGTGATCGCCGGCAGCGGCCGGGTCAAGGACCGCAACACGATCTCCGTCGGGGCGAACCAGGTGCGAGCGCCCCAGCTCATCGTGGCGACCGGCTCGGTCGTGAAGGCTCTGCCCGGCATCGAGTTCGACGGCGAGTACATTGTCTCGTCCGACCACGCGACGGTCGCCGCCAAGGTGCCAGAGTCGATCGTCATCATCGGCGCGGGCGCGGTCGGCGTCGAGTTCGCGACCCTCTACAACCAGCTGGGCGTCAAGGTCACGCTGCTCGAAGGCCTCGACCGCCTCGTCCCGCTCGAAGACGAGGACGTCTCCAAAGAAATGCTGGCCGCTTTCAAGAAGGCCGGCATCGACTGCCGGGTCGGGGTGAAGGTGAAAGGCGCCAAGAAAGCTCGCGATGGGGTGAGCGTCGACACCGAGCAGGGCGAGGTGTGGGCGCGCCAGCTGCTCGTCGCCGTCGGCCGCTCGCCACGCTCCAGGGACATCGGCCTCGAGCAGGTCGGAGTGACCCTGCAGCCGAACGGGTTCATCAAGGTCGACGAATGGTTGCGGACTTCGGTGGAAAACATCCATGCCATCGGGGATGTGGTCGGGGGTTATCTGCTTGCGCATGCCGCGTCCCACGAGGGCACGACCGCAGCCGAGGACATCGCGGGCCAGCGGAGCGTGCCGTTCGAGCAGGAGCTCGTCACGCGGTGCACGTACTCACATCCGCAGATAGCGTCGGTTGGATTGACGGAGAAGCAGGCCAAAGACAAGGGCATCGAGGTCAAGGTCGGCAAGTTTCCGTTCACCGCCCTCGGCCGCGCGATCATCCAAGGCGAGACCGGCGGCTTCGCGAAGATGGTCGCCGACGCCAAGACGGGCCGGCTGCTCGGCGCCCACGTCGTGGGTCCGAGCGCCACCGAGCTGATCGCCGAGCCGGCGCTCACCCAATTGTTCCAGGGCGACGCCTGGGAGCTCGGCCACAACATCCACCCTCATCCGACGCTCAGCGAGGCGGTGATGGAGGCGGCCCTGGCGGTGGACGGCAGAGCAATCCACATTTAAGTCTGATGGCCACCACGAAACCCCGCGAACAGGCCAAGCAGGAAGACCCAGGGCCCGCCTTCAAGCCCGAGTGGCGATTCCAGGAGCCCATCGCGTGGCGCGACACCGACCTCGACGAGAAAACCCTGAAAGAGTGGTTCTACTTCATGTTGCTCGGGCGGCAGATCGACTACCGCTTCCAGGTCCTCAACCGGCAGGGCCGCGCCCCGTTCATCATCTCGTGCGCCGGCCACGAGGCCGCGCAGATCGGCGTGAGCTGGCCGCTGAAGCCAAAGTACGACTGGGTGTCGCCCTACTACCGCGACGTCGTCCTTTGCATGCGCATGGGCATGTCGGCTCTCGACCTCATGCTGTCGGTGCTCGCGAAGCCCGCCGACCCGGCATCGGGCGGCAAGCAGACGCCGGGCCACTTCTCCGACACCCGGCTCAACATCATCTCGGGCGGCTCGCCCGTGGCGGCCCAGATGGTGCACGGCGCGGGCGTCGCTTACGCGCTGAAGATGGACGGCTCCGACAAGGTCGTCATGACCAACTACGGCGAAGGGGCTGGATCCGAAGGCGACACCCACGAGGCGTTCAACTTCGCCGCCGTCTACCAGCTGCCTGAGATCTTCGTCTGCGAGAACAACGGCTTCGCGATCTCGACACCGTTCAACAAGGAGTACGCGATCGAGCACGTCGCTCAGCGCGCGGCCGGTTATGGATTTCCTGGGGTGACCCTCGACGGGCGCGACCCGGTCACTTCCTACTTCGTCGCGAAAGAGGCCGTCGCCCGCGCGCGCGGGGGCCAGGGCCCGACGCTCATCGAGTGCCTCGTGGACCGCCTCGGCGCGCATTCGTCTGAGGACGACCAGCGCCGCTATCGAACCCAGGAGGAAATCGACCAGCTTGCGAAGAACGACTGCCTCGAGCGCTTCAAGAAGCGATTGCTCGACGAGGGCGTGCTCAGCGCCAAGGAGGTCGAGGCGCTCGAGGAGAAGGTCAAGGAAGAGGTCACCGAGGCAACCCGATTGGGCATGGAGTCGCCGGACGCCCCGCCTGAGAACGCGCTCACCAACGTCTATGGCGTGGACGTGCCCAAGGCAATCGACCCGCACGCGGGCGTCGAGACGGAGGAGATGAACATGGTCGCGGCGCTGCGCTCGTGCCTCGCGGAGGAGATGGAGCGAGATGAGCGCGTGATGGTCCTCGGCGAGGACGTCGGCCAGAAAGGGGGCGTGTTCCTGGTCACCGACGGGCTGCGCAAGCGATTCGGCGAGTCGCGCGTGATCGATACGCCGCTGGCCGAATCCTCAATCGCGGGCGTCAGCCTCGGGCTCGCACTGGCCGGGAAGCGGCCGGTCGCCGAGATGCAGTTCGCCGACTTCGCGCACATGGCGTTCAACCAGATCACCAACGAAATTGCCAAGTTCCGTTATCGCAGCGACGGGGACTGGTCTGTGCCGATCGTCATCCGCGCGCCGTTTGGCGGCCATGCGCATGGGGCGCTCTACCACTCACAGTCGATCGAGGCGCGCTTCGCCACGCCGGGTCTAAAGATCGTGATCCCGTCCAGCCCCTACGAGGCGAAGGGGCTGCTGCTCGCCTCGATCCGCGACCCTGACCCGGTCCTCTTCTTCGAGCACAAGCGCCTGTACCGGATGTTCAAGGAGCCTGTGCCAAAGGGCGAGTACCTCATCCCGCTCCAGGCTGCGCGCACCGTGCGCGAAGGAACCGACATCTCGGTTTTCTGTTACGGGTTGATGGTCCTTTACGCGCAGGAGGCGGCCAAGGCCCTGGAGGGCGAGGGCGTCAGCGTCGAGATCGTCGATCTGCGCACGGTCTACCCGCTCGACAAGGCGGCGATCATCGCGTCCGCCCGCAAGACAGGCAAGTGCCTGGTGCTGTACGAGGACAACTTCAGCGTGTCGGTCGGTTCCGAGGTGGCCGCGATCATCGCGGACGAGGCGTGGCGCTGGCTCGATGCGCCGGTGAAGCGGCTGGGCGGCCTCGACGTGCCGTCCATGCCGTACGCGCCCGCGATGGAGGAGGCCTTCATGCCGAACCCCGAAAAGATCGCTACCGCATTGCGCGAGCTGGCTGCCTTCTAATCATGGCCAAGACGACCCGCGTGGTCATGCCGCAGCTGGGGGAGTCGGTCCACGAGGGGACCATCGCGCGCTGGCTGGTGAAGCCCGGCGACAAGGTCGTCGAGTTCGAGCCGATGCTGGAGGTGGACACGGACAAGGTGAGCGCGGAGGTGCCTTCGCCGGTGAGCGGCATACTGCGCGAGATCCTGGCCAAGGAGGGGCAGACCGTGCAGGCCGGGGCCGAGATCGCCGTCGTCGAGGTCGGCGCGGACGGCGAGGTCACTGCAGCGCCGGACACACCGGCTCCCGCCCCGGCCCCCGCGGTGGGCCCGCAGACGGCACCTGCCGCGAAGGCCGAGCCCGCGCCGAAAGCGGTTCCCGCGTCGGCACCGACGCCGCAGCCGGTCGCCCCTGCGACCGCGCCCGTTCTCGACGGCGGCGAGCACAGGTACTCGCCCGCGGTCCAGCTGCAGGCCTCGGAGCTCGGCGTCGACCTGTCCAGGGTGCAGGGGAGCGGCATCGGCGGCCGCGTGACCAAGAAGGACGTCGAGCAGTTCGCAGCCACAGCGAAGGCGGCACCGGCCGAGAGGACGAACGCTCCCGCGCCGGCAGCGACGCCGAGCGAAGGCGACCAGGTCGTACAGCTCACCCGCGTTCGCCGGTTGATCGCCGAGAACATGGTCCGCTCGAAGACCACCATCCCGCACGCCTGGCAGACGCAGGAAGCGGATATGTCGGGAGTGGTCGCGCATCGCAACGCCAACAAGGCCGCGTTCCAGAAACAGGAAGGCTTCTCGCTCACGTATCTCCCTTACGTGATGGCCGCCACCATCTCCGCTCTGCGCGAGCACCCGGAGGTCAACTCGACCTTCAACGAAACGGAGCTGATCCTCCATCGCGACATCAACCTGGGGGTTTCGGTCGGCCTCGAGGACACGCTGGTCGTCCCCGTCATCCGGCGCGCGGACGGGCTGTCGATCGCGGGCCTCGCGCGCGCCGTCAACGATGTGGCGACCCGTGCTCGAAACAAGCAGCTGAAGGCCGACGACCTCAGCGGCGGCACCTTCACCGTCAACAACTCCGGGACGTTCGGGACGCTGTTCAGCTACTCGGTCATCAATCCCGGCCAGGCCGGCATCCTCACCATGGAGGCCATCGTCGATAGGCCCATGGCGGTCAACGGGATGATCGGGATCAAGCCGATGATGTACCTCTGCTTCTCGTTCGACCACCGGGTGCTCGACGGGTTGAAGGCCGCTCGATTCCTCACCTCTTGCCGCAAGTGGCTCGAGGCGGTGACGCTCGACCTTCCGATCTACTGAGCCGGCTGAGATCAAGTAACAGCCGTTCAACGCCGATCCGCCCGCACGCGCGCCGTTCAGATTCGCTGCGAGCAAGGTGGCCAGTGCCCGCGCGAGGCTGCGCGGCATGCGCCGGCCCGGTTTTCGCAAGCCAAGCCGGCGCTGGATCTGAATCGGCTGCGGGCGCCGGGCCGCGAGCCCGTAGAGCACGCCGGCGGTGACGCGCGAGATCGATTCCCAACGCCGGACCTCCGCCGGGTCGAGGTAGCCGACGGCGCTTTTTAAGCGGAGCCCGTGCGGCTCCAGGGCCGATTTCCATTCGACCGGGCCCCAGTACCGGCGATGGGCCAGCCGCGCGTCGAGATGGCGCAGGTAGCTTTCGCGCGAACGGCCGGGCAGCAGCGGTCCTCGCAGGCAGGCGTGGAATTCCGGCCCGGGTACGGTGAACACGAACTCGCCGCCGGCACGGAGCAGCCGCGCCACCTCCGCCAGCACGGGATCGATGTCGTCGATGTGTTCGAGGACCGAGTTAGAGAAAACCCAGTCAAAGCTGCCGCCGGGCTCTGGCACCTTGTCGGCGCCGACCGCATGAACGGCGGCATAGATGCCCAGCCGCTCAGCCTGCGCGGCCTCCGCGTAATCGGGATCGACTCCAACGACCTCGCGTGGGCCCGTTTCCTGCAGCAGGATGCGGGTCAGCAGACCGTCGCCGCAGCCGAGGTCGAGACCACGACCCTGCGGCAGGCCATGCTTCGCGACCTGTTCCACCTCGACTGCGCGCCACAACGCAGTGGCGGGCTGGAACGGGTACTCGTGCAGGAAGCGAACGAGCAGCTCGCGGTTCAGTGCAGCAGTGCCTCCAGCTGCTCCTCGTAGCGCGACACCATGCCGTCGGCGAACCAGCGTTCGCGGGCGACAGCGGCCACGCGTTCGCGGAATCCATCGTCGGCTGCGATGGCGGTGAGCGCCGCCTGCGTGGTCGAGTGGAGATCCTCGCTGCTCAGCGTGGTTGTGAAGACCGAGTCGCGAACGGCCGGAACGCCCGCCGCGGTCGCCTCAGAAAGAAGGGCGGGGGTGCCGCAAGCCATCGCCTCCTGGGCAGCAACCGGAAATCCCTCGCCACTGGACGGCAGCACCAGGAGGTCGGCGGCCGCGTAGTGCTCGCGCAGCCGCGCCGGGCTGAGCGGCGCGAGAACGTTCAGGTTGGGCAGGCGCCACCCCGACGGATCCACGTCTCCCGCACGGCCGATCAGCAGCCATGACCACTGCGGCGTGGCCTCGATCAGCGGCCGCAGGAGACGCACACCCTTCTTTTCGACGAAGCGGCCGACGAACAAGAGAAGCGGCTGCCGGCCGTTCGCTCCGAGCTCACCGCGGAATGCGTGCCGCTCTGCGGCTGAGGCCGGCCGGAACAGCTCCGAATCAATGCCGTTTTCGATCAGGAGCGGTGGCCTGCGAAAGCGAACCCGGGCCTCGAACCACCGGCGCACCTCCGCGCTGACGAAGACGACCTGGTCGGCCCGTGCCAGCACCGCGCGGCCGAGGCTCGCGTAAGCGACGGACTGCAGACCGCGCACCAGCGGGTTGGGGAAAGGCACCTTGGCAACGTGCTGCGTCAGCAGCACGGGCCGGTGCTCGCGGCGGGCAGCGGCAAAAGCGGCCACGTTGACCGCATACAGGCAATCGTGCAGGTGCACGGCCTGGGACCACCGCACCTCATCGCGGATCCGGCCCGCGGCGAGCGGGCCTGGCAGCGGGTAGGGGAAACCACCCAGGCGTTCGATACCGTTCCACACGCGTATCGGTACGTCGTCCGCGTGGCCATGGTGTGGGCGGCTGCGAATGTCACCCGCTATCCAGCGCACTTCGTGTCCACGACTGCGGTAGCCGGCGGCCAGGGTGGCGGATACGGTCTCGATCCCACCAACGTGCTCGGGGTAGTAGTTGCTGACGAGCAGGATGCGCACGGCGCTCAGCCGGCGGCGGTCGTGTGGAGTCGGTCGAGAACCGCGTGCTGAAGCCTCACGACCTCCAGGCCGTCGACCGCAGAAATGCCGATTGGAGCCACCCGCGTCCGGCACGCTGTCGAGAAGCGCGCCATCACCTCGTCATTGCCGTAGGCCAGCCGGCCGGAGGCGTTCAGCGCTCCCGAGCGCGCGACGCCGATCAGGTGGCTGCTGACGGCGTCCGCCGTCGTCATCAGGATGTTCCGTCCAAGGTGCTCGCTGTCGTTTCGCGTCACGACGAGGACATCACGAAACACGTCGAGCACCGCAAGGGCTCGCGAGCCCAGCACCGCCACGTGCCACTCGCTGAGCGGCGCCTGGAAGTTCATGGCGATCTGCACCGGCACCGACCCGCCCCGCATCAGGAGCGTGATCGCGGCGGGCGTGTTGCGTCCCGTCGGTCCAGGCACGAGGTGCGCCACCTCGAGCTCGGGTGTGGCGCCAAGCAGGCTGCGCACCAGGTAGAAGAAATGAGGCGACTCGTCGTAGAACAGCCCCAGCGGCAGCGAGTCATACCAATCGGGCAGCCGCCGCTGTGGGTTGGACAGCTGGGCGCCCCACAGGGCACGAACCTCGCCCAGCCGCCCGGCTGCAAGCAAGCGCTGGAGGCGAAGCGCGGACCGTGCGAACTGGAAGTTGTGCACCACCGCCAGCACCCTGCCCTCGCGCGCCGCGATGTCGCAGAGCTCGCCGGCCGCATCCACGTCGAGCGCCATGGGCTTTTCCAGCAGCACGTCCTTGCCTGCGAGCAGGTAGGCGCGCGCCAGGACGTCATGGGTGGCGGGCGGGGTCGCGATGGTGACCGCGTCGACCTCGTCGAGCCAGGGCACTCCCGCGGGGCCCTCTGCCACGGCACCATCCGGCACTCGGAACGCTGTGCGCGCCCGATCAACCCTGGCCGCGGTGTGGTCGATCACCCCCCGCACCTCGACGTCGGGGCAGCGCCGGAGCCATGGCAAGTGGCGATGGGTGCCGACCCACCCGAGACCGACGACGGCAACTCGCAACCTGCTCACTCGGGCCGGGATCGTACACCCGCGGATATCACGGGCAGTCGAAAAATCCTGCCCAGGAGCAACCCAATCGCGTGCATAAAGCGTTAACTGTGCGAACGCGGCTGCGCCGGGTTATCAACTACCCAGGCACGGTCGCCGTTGGAGGCAAGGGGTAATGGCAGCAGCCTGGGGGGCTTCGCAGCGCCGGGCGCTGGTCGGGCTTGCAATGGCGGTGGCGATCGCCGCCAGTTGGGCGGCGCCCACCCTGGCGGCCGGACCGAAGGCGGGCGGCAACGAGATCGCCCCGGTCGGGCACCCGAACGTGGTCGTCCTGTCGCCGCAGGCCCAGAGCCCGCACGAAAAGAGCAAGAAGCCGGCCAAACCATTCCTCAGCGCCAACCCGGAGGCCCTGGCCAGGGCCAAGGCGCGGGCGGACGCCCAGGTGGCGCCGGCGACCACCACCAGCAGTCCTGGCGTGGCGCCTTCGACGCCGGCAACTGGGACGGGGCTGTTCAACGGGCTGAATCAGCCCGGCATCTCGGCCGCCGACGAGGGCTACTGCTGCACCCCGCCCGACACTACCGGTGCGGTCGGACCAAACAACTACGTGGAGTTCGTCAACACGACGATCCGCGTCAGCGACCGCAGCCTGAAGCAGCTGAGCCAGCTCGATATGGGTACTTTCGTCGCCGCCCCGGCCGGCCTCAACGTGAGCGATCCGCAAGTGCAGTGGGATCCACGGGCAGGGCGCTGGTTCTATGCCGCGATCGCTTTCGCCCCTCACAACAACTACCTCGTCTTCGGCTGGTCGAAGACATCGGATCCCAGCGATCTCAGCGGGGGTTGGTGTCGCTTCGGCGCGTTCACGGGCAACCAGCTTCCTGACTACCCGAAGCTCGGCCACGACGACAACTTCGTGCTCTTCGGGGCCAACCTCTACGACGACACCACTGGCAACTTCGTCTTCAACACCGCCGCCATCTGGGCTCTCCCGAAGCCTGCCAATGGCAGCACGGCTTGCACGGCATCCGGGTTCACCGCGTTCGCTGATGCCCAGCACCCGCTGCGCAACGCCGACGGCACGTCAGCCTTCACGCCGGTCCCGGTGAACATGTCGGACGCCTCGAGCGTGGGCTACGTTCTCGCCGGCCACAGCCCGCTCGCGCCCAAGCCCACGGACCCCAACGGCCCCCAGACCAGGTTGATGGTCTGGCATGTCGCCCTGCAGGGCGGCAACCCACGTCTCATCGCCGACGGCGACCTGACCGTGGCCAGCTTCGACGTGCCCGCCAGCGTGCCCCAGCCCGGAGGTCCCACCGTCGACAGCCTCGACGCCCGATTGACGCAGGCGGTCGGCCATGCCGACCCCGACGCGGCGGGCGCCGAGGCGTTGTGGACTCAGCACACCATCAACGGGCCGGGCGGCCGCTCGGTCCTTCGCTGGTACGAGATCCTGCCCGCCGGCAGCACGGTTCGTCAGCAGGGCCAGGTCCAGAGCGCGACCGACTTCATCTGGAACGGCTCGATCTCGCCATCGATCGCGGGCAACGACGCGGCCGTGCTCTACAACCGCGGCGGATCCTCGCAGCTTGCGGTGGCCGCGGCGCAGTCGCGTATCTCCTCGACACCACTTTCGACCCTGAGCGGAAGCGAGGTGGTGCTCGCCAGCAGCAACACCGCGGACGTGGACTTCAGCTGCACCTCACCGTACGGCCCGCCGTGCCGCTGGGGCGACTACTCAGGCGCGAGCCCCGACCCGAACAACCCCGGGGTGGTGTGGGGCAGCAACCAGGTCAGCGGGCCGTCGTTCTTCGGCTATCCCCAGTGGGTCACCCAGAACTACGCCGTCACCACTTCGGGCACCCCGCCGCCCCCGCCGCCCCCGCCGACCCCGTGCACCGCGGTCACGTTCGCCGCCAGCCCGGCTTCGCCGCAGGCGCCGGGAGTATCGGTCAACCTGACCGGCGCCGCCACCGGGTGCCCAAACCCGGTCTACCAGTTCTGGATCCTGCCGCCCGGTGGGTCGTGGACGATCCTCCAGGCCTACAGCTCGAGCGCTGGCGCGGTGTGGAACACCACCGGCCAGCCGGCCGGCACGTACTCATTCGACATCTGGGCCAAGCAGTCCGGCTCCAGCGCGGACTGGGAGGCGCACGTCTCACCCAACCCCACATACACGCTGCAGACGCCGCCACCACCCAACACGTGTACCGCGGTGACGTGGAACCCACCGAGTCCCGCCTCGCCGCAGGTGGCGGGCGTTTCCGTGCAATTGGGCGGGACCGCCACCGGCTGCCCCAACCCGGTCTATCAATTCTGGATCCAGCCGCCGGGCGGGCAGTGGACGATCCTGCAGGCCTACAGCTCCAGCGCCGGCGTGGCCTGGAACACCACCGGCCAGGCGGCCGGCACGTATCTGTTCGACGTCTGGGCCAAGCAGTCCGGTTCGTCGGCGTCGTTTGAGGCGAACATCTCACCGAACCCGACGTACACGCTCCAGGCGCCACCGATCTGTACCGCGGTGACGTGGAACGCGCCGAGCCCCGCGTCCCCGCAGGCGCCGGGGGTCTCGGTCAACCTCGGCGGCACCGCCACCGGCTGTCCCAACCCGGTCTACCAGTTCTGGATCCAGCCGCCGGGCGGGTCGTGGACGATCCTCCAGGCCTACAGCTCCAGCTCGACCGTGACCTGGAACACCGCCGGCCAACCGGCCGGCACGTACTTATTCGACGTCTGGGCCAAGCAGTCCGGCTCGACGGCGAGCTGGGAGGCGCACGTCTCACCGAACCCAACCTACACGCTCCAGGCGCCCCCGCCGCCGGCGACATGCACCGCGGTGACCTGGAACGCGCCGAGCCCGGCTTCGCCGCAGGCGCCGGGAGTGTCGGTCAACCTGGGCGGCACCGCCGCCGGCTGCCCCAACCCCGTCTACCAGTTCTACATCCAGCCGCCGGGTGGGTCGTGGACGATCCTCCAGGCCTACAGCCCGAGCTCCACCGTTAGCTGGAACACGGCCGGTCTGGGAGCAGGCACGTACCTGTTCGACGTCTGGGCCAAGCAGTCTGGTTCATCTGCGTCGTATGAGGCGCACATCTCACCGAATCCGACTTACACGCTCCAGGCCGCACCGACCTGTACCGCGGTCACATGGAACGCACCCAGCCCGGCTTCGCCGCAGTCACCGGGAGTTTCGGTCACCTTGAGCGGCGCCGCGACCGGATGCCCCAACCCGGTCTACCAGTTCTGGATCCAGGCGCCAGGCGGGTCGTGGACGATCCTCCAGGCCTACAGCTCCAGCTCCAGCGTTAGCTGGAACACGGCCGGCCAGCCGACGGGCACCTACCTGTTCGACGTCTGGGCCAAGCAGTCCGGCTCGAGCGCGTCCTGGGAGGCGCACGTCTCGCCCAATCCCACATACACGCTCCAGACGGCGCCCCCTTGCACCAGCGTGACCATGACCGCGAGCCCGGCTTCACCCCAAAAGACCGGGACCTCGGTGCAGCTCAGCGCGTCCTCGACCGGCTGCTCGAGCCCCCAGTACGAGTTCTGGGTCCAGGGTCCAGGCGGCGCGTGGACGATCGTGCAGGGCTACAGCTCGAGCTCGACCTTCAACTGGAGCACCGCCGGCCTTCCCCCTGGAACCTATAACTTCGACGTTTGGGTCAGGCAATCGGGGTCGACCGCGAGCTGGGAGGCGCATATCTCCCCCAACCCCACATACACGCTGAACCCGTGACCGGCGTGACGATGCTGACATCGACGAGGATGTCTCCAACCGCGGCATAACCGTCGACGGCGACATCCGGGAATCGCAAATGAATGGTGTCGCTCTCGTGAAGGGCTATGGGGTCGAGGGGCACGAACAGCCACCCGGTGACGCTCTGCCCGGCGTCGATATCTCCCGGCAGGTGGGTTGACCTGAGGTAATCGCCGTAGGCGACGGCCCCGCCGGCAGTCGCTACGGGCACCACCGACCACTCCGCCTCGCCGGCGTTGTTGTTGACCACCTCCACCTCGACCCAGACAGCCTTCTCGCCAGGATCGAGGGCGACGCGGTGAACCGTGATGACCATGCCGTGCAGCTCCCCCGAAGCGGAGGTGCTCACGATTCTCAGGCCGGCCGGCGGCACACCATGGCCGGGTTGCGGCTGCGCAGGCAGGCCCGCGGCGCCTGCGGCCAGGATCCCCACCGCGGCCACTCCGTACAGGCCGCTGAGCGCCCGGCGCGCGAAGGGTCTCGTCAACACCGTGCAGATGCCGATGGCGCAAAGTGCGGCGGCCGCCGGCAGCGCAGGGTATGCGTACCGGCCCGGGCCTGCAAACTCGAAGCCGGCCGTCGCCGGCAGCAACAGCGCTACCGCGATCAGTCCACCGACCGCCGCGATCGCGACCACCAACGGGAGCGCTGGCTTGCGCATTCGAACAACGGCGGCGACCACCATCAAAGCCACAAGGAAGCCCAGCACTGCGAACGGAGCGCCAAGCGGCAGCGCGCCGAACGGTTCGCCGCTCCAGTACGTCACGCTGAACACCGCGAGGTCGAATGGGATGAATGGAGCCGTGAAAGGCATCGGCACGGCGTCGGAAAGCCGGCCTGCGCGCGTGCCGGGTGAGAGCACGCCGTAGAGATGAAGGTTGACCATGAACCACGGCACGAGGCACGCCACCGCAATCGCGCCGGCGCCTGCCGCTCGGGCGATCCTCTGACGCCATGAAGGACCTGGCGCCGGCCACAACATGGCGAGCGCCAGCGCTGGGATGAGACCTGCGAGCGTGAGCTTCACCATCAACCCGGCGCCGAGGAGCAGGCCGAGCAGCACGGCGCGCCGCCACGTCCAGGGTCGTCCCGCCCACCGAAGCACCAGCAGCACGGCAAGCCCACCCAACACCGCGGACAGCCCGTCGTTGCTGATGCGCGTCGCGTTGAGGTCGAGGCCGGGCAGCAGGATCGCGAACATGGCGGCCAGCGCCGCGACTTCGAGGCGGCCGGGGGCGAGGATGCGTGCGGCGGCCACCGCCATCGGGGCCAGCGCAGCGATCAGGAGCGCATTGATCACGCGGAGCGTGTAGATCGCGGCGAAAGGTCCGCCAAGCTTGTCCGCCACCAACCACACCGGAACCATCAGCAAGTAATAGCCGGGCGTCTGCACCGATTCGAATGACAGCTGCCAGAGATGCCTTGACATCCACGCGGCGTTGGCGCTGTCTGACATCCCGGTCGGGGGCAGCCCTAGATCGGCGAGGTCCGGGGCCGGGTACGTGCCTGGCTGTGCTCCGCGGAACACACCCGTCTGCTGCATGACACGCAGGATTTCCGGCGCGATCAGCGTCTGATCGGCGACGGGGTAGACACCGTGGCTGAGCTGCAAGATGAAGTCGGCGTGCTGCGCCTCGTCGATGCGCGACCACACCGGTTGGGAAAGCGCCATCACCAGGGCGGGGACGAGGGCGGCGCCGTACGCGAGGATCAGTGGATGCCGAGCCACCGACTTGAACGTTTCAGCGCGTATCAGTTTCGGTGTCGATGCCCAGGATGCTGAGGAAGAAGCTCGCGAATATCGTCTGCACGCCGAGAGTGAGCAGCACGGTGGCGGGGATGATCTCACGCATCGTCGTCCTCGGGTCAAGCGCCCCGAACCCGACCGACTGCCACGTGATGACCGCAATGATGGTGCCGGCCACACCGAGAACGACCATCAGCGCGCCAAGCGCGAGGCCCGTCTCGAGCCGGACGTAGCGGAACATCGCCGCGTAGTTGGCGTTGGGCGGGTGAAACCCCTCACGCATGGCGAACACCTTGGTGAAGACCGCGAACACGACGAGTTGGTAGCCCATCAGGCAGCAAAAACCCGCCAGCAGCAAGGTGTGGATGTCGAAGCCGAATGGACCGATCTTCTTCGGTCCGGTCTCGAGCAACGCGCCGACGACGAGGCCGACGCCAAGCAGCGCCAGGCCGGGATAGAGGAAAAGCCATCGAGGGCTGAACAGGAGCATGAAGCGCAGGTGCCGCCAGCCGTCGCGCCAGGTGCGTAGGTGTGGAGGTCGGGCGCGGCCGTCGGGATGCAGCACCACCGGGACCTCGGTGATCCGCAATCCCTTCAACGAGGCCTTGATCACCATCTCGCTCGCAAACTCCATGCCGGTCGCGCGGAGCCGCATCCGCTCGTAAGCGTCTTTCGTAAATGCCCGGAGGCCACAGTGCGTATCGCCGACGGGAGCGTGGAAGAAGATCCTGCTGATGCGCGTCAGGACCGGATTGCCAACGTACTTGTGGGACCACGGCATCGCACCGGGCTCGATGCCGCCAAGGAATCGGTTGCCGACCACAAGGTCATAGCCCTCCCGAAGCCTGGCGATGAGTGGCGCGATCGCGGCGAAGTCATAGCTGGCGTCGGCGTCGCCCATGACGACAAAGCGTCCTTGCGCGGCGTCGATGCCCCCGATGAGGGCGCTGCCGTATCCCTTCCGCTGGACGTCGACGACC
>WNFG01011201.1_pt1 | contig 14616 bp, 12 predicted proteins | sample 5400431 | NCBI WGS metagenome assembly WNFG01 (sample SAMN13153346, study PRJNA577476) | soil metagenome | isolation source: 120 cm saprolite under Douglas fir tree site 2 hole 3 replicate 2 | place: USA:California | collected 2015-04-18
GAGACTCTGGCCGCGCTGCGGTCGGCCCATGGCAGCGCCATGATAAGGGCCGGGGTTGGGGGAGTCAATTTGACCGGCCGCCTCGCGGCTAAGCGTATGGCGAGAGAGGGACTGGTCAAGTATGATGGGGGCGCGATGGGAACGGGACGCCGGAATCCTATGCGGGTCGGCAGTCTGCTGACCTCGGCCGTCCCGGCCCTGGCCGAACGGATGCTCGAACAGACCATTCGACGGCAATGGGCGGACATCGTGGGTCCCGACGTTGCCCGGCGCTCACGCCCGGCCACACTGCGCCAGGGCACCCTCGAGATCACCGTCGACAATTCTCCATGGCTGCAGGAGCTGACGCTGCGCGCGGGGACCATTGCGGCCGCGCTGGCGGCCCGTCACGGCTCCGCGGTCACCGCGGTCCGCGTGACCATGGGCGCCGCCGTCGCCCCCGCAAGCGATGAAGTCTCCCGCGAAGGTAGAGCCATCTCACGATCCCTGACCGATGCCGAGCGGGGGCTCGTGGAGGCGACCGCGCGTCCCATCGGCGATCCCGTCGTCGCCTCGTCGCTGAGACGCCTCTTGACCAAGGACTTGCTGGCGCGGGGACGGTCTCGAGTCCCCGCCGCTTCGGAGCAGCCATGACCCGCATCGTCACCATCGTCTCGGCGGCCCTCCTCCTCGCGGGCTGCGCGTCCACGCTGCCGTCGGACCGCGGGGGCGATCAGAACGCCGAGACGACGCAGCCGCTTCGCTTCCGCGATCCGCGGGCCGCCGCCTACTACTACTACTCGGTCGCGCAGATGAACGCGCGCGCGGGCCGCCTCCAGGAGGCGATCGCGGCGCTGCGGGGCGCCCTCGAGCGCGATCCGGATACCTCCGAGCTCTGGGCCCAGCTCGCCCAGTGGCTGGCGCGCACCAACGAGCCGGTCCGCGCCATCGAGGCGGCCCAGAAGGCCGCCGCCCTCGAGCCGCTGAGCTCCGCCCCGCATCTCACGCTCTCGGATATCTTCCGGCGGCAGCGCCGCTTCGCCGAATCCGAGGCCGAGCTCGAGAAGGCCATCGAGCTCGCCCCCAAGTCGAGCGATCCGTACCTGGCCCTGGCCCAGCAGCACATCGAGCAGCGCCAGCTCGACAAGGCGCGCGCCGTCCTCCTCCGGCTCGTGGCCGCCCAGCCGAACTCCGCCCAGGCCTATCACCTGCTCGGCCGCGTGGCCATCGACTCCGAGCAGTGGGACGAGGCGATCGCGCGGCTCAAGCGCGCCGTGGAGATCGACCCGGATCTGGACCCCGCCTGGATGGCCCTGGGCTTCGTGTACGAGACGCGGCAGAAGCCCGAGGAAGCGCTCAAGGTCTACCGGCAGGCCCTCCAGGCCAACCCGGACAACATGGCCTTCGTGGAGCGGCTGGGCGACGTGCTCGTGCGCTTGGGCCGCTTCAAGGAAGCGCAGGGCGAGGTCGAATCGCTCGCCGACTCCGCCCCGCGCGACCCGCGCGTGTGGATCAAGCTCGGGGCCATCTACTACGAGCAGAAGCAGTACGAGCGCGCCGCCTCCGCCTTCCGCAAGGCCGTCGAGCTCGAGCCCGGCAATCTCCGGGCGCGCTATTTCCTCGCCACCACGCTCATGGACGCGGGCAAGGACGCCGAGGCCCAGGGCGAGCTCGAGAAGATCCTCACCGCGGACCCGCGCTCCGTCGACGCCCGCGTGCAGCTCGCTTTCCTCTACGGCCGCGCCAAGAAGCACGAGGACGCCATCAAGGCCCTCCAGGAAGCCGTCAACCTCGAGCCCAAGCGCGCCGAGCTCTTTTTGTATCTGGGCACGGCGTACTTCCGCGCCCAGCAGTACGACCGCGCGCTCGCCTCGCTGCAGGAGGGGCTCGGCATCGACGGCAAGAACCGCGATCTGACCTTCCAGACGGGCGTGGTCTACGAGAAGCAGGGTCGCTTCGACGAGGCCATCGCCGCCTTCCGCAAGGTCCTCGTCATCGATCCCAAGCACGCCGAGTCCTACAACTACATCGGCTACATGTACGCCGAGCGCGGCCAGAACCTGACGGAGGCCGTGCAGCTCATCAAGCAGGCGCTGGATCTCGACCCCGAGAACGGGTTCTTCATCGACAGCCTCGGGTGGGCCTACTATCAGCAGGGCCGCTATCCCGATGCCCTGCGCGAGCTCCAGCGCGCCGTCACCCTCGCCAAGGAAGACCCAACTATCCTCGATCACCTTGGCGATGCTCTCCTGAAGACCGGCCGCACGGAAGACGCCATCGCCGCCTGGGAGCGCGCGCTCAAGGCCGATGCCGAGAACACGATCTCGGAGAGCGTCAAGAAGAAGATCGCCGACGCGCGCGAGAAGGCACGCCGGGCCAAAGGTGCCGACCGCCCGAAAGCCGAGCAGAAGTAAGCTCGGTCTCCTCGTCCTGCTGGGCGCCCTCCTCCTCGGGAGCGGGTGCGCCTCGCTGCCTCCGCGAAAGCCCCTCCCGCCCGAGGTCGAAGCCGCCCGCGCCGCGCTCGAGGCGCGCGCGAAGGCCTTCCACGACCTCCGCACGCAGGCCGACCTGCGCATACGCCGCGGCGACCGTGTCGATCGCCTCACGGGCGTGCTTCTCCTTCGAGCGGCCGCCGAGCTTCGCTTCGAAGCCCTCGCTCCCTTCGGGCCACCCATCCTCGTGGTCGCCTCCAATGCCGACACGGTCACGCTGTGGGAAGTCGCCCAGCAGCGCGCTGTCCTCGCCCGCTCCTCGCCGGACGCGACGAAGCGCTGGCTCGGCCTCGCCCTGGGTCCGGAGGAGCTGGTGGCGCTCCTCGCCGGCCATGCGCTGCCTCCGCGCGACCCTCGGTCGGGGGAAATGCTGCCCCCTGATGCCATCGGTCCATCCGTCGTGTTCGAGACGAAAGATGGACGCCAGCGCATCTGGTTCGATCCGACTTCGGGCGCCGCGCGGCAGGTCGAATGGACGGGCGGCTCTCAACCGGCGCGTGTCGTCTTCCGGCCCGAGGGCCCGCATCTCTCCACGCTCGACGGCAAGCTCGAAGTCGACGTTCGCTACAAGGACCCGCAGCGCGATACCGGATTCGACCCCGAGCTGATGACGCTGACTGTGCCGCAAGGTGTGAATATCCAAGACTTCCGTTGACCGTTCCGCGAAGTGCGTGGTACTCTTTTTTGCCTTGTTGAAGCGGCCGCGGAGTCCGTCACGTTTGGTGCTCCGGACCCCGGCCAAGGTCAACCTGGCCCTCGAGGTTCTGAGAAGGCGCCCGGACGGCTACCATGAGCTGTCCACCGTGCTGCAGGCGGTGGATCTCTGTGACCGCTTGACGGTGGAGACGGCCGACACCATCACGCTCGAGACGAGTGAACCCGGCCTGCCCACCGATGAGCGCAACCTGGTGGTGCGGGCCGCGCGCATGCTGAGAGATGCCGCGGGCGTCGACAGGGGGGCGCGGATACGGCTCGAGAAGCGGATCCCGCTCGCGGCGGGGCTGGGCGGCGGCTCGAGCGATGCCGCGGCGACGCTGTGGGGGCTCAATCGCCTCTGGGGGCTGCGGTGGAAGCGCGAGCGATTGGTCGAGCTGGCCGTGGGGCTGGGGATGGACGTGCCGTTCTTTCTCGGCAGGGGGCGCGCGCTCGGCACGGGACGCGGGGAAGTGCTCAGGACGCTGCCCAGCGTGGGAGGATACGCGCTGGTGCTGGTGAACCCGGGCGTACCGCTCTCCACGAAAGAGGTATATGGCCGGGTGCCGCCGGGATGGCGGGCGGAGCCCGAGGGCACCAAGCGGGTGATTGAGGCGCTTCGGACGCGGAATGCGGCAAAGCTGGCCGCGGCGCTCACGAATCATCTCGAGCAATGGGCGGAGCCGGTGATGCCGGTGATCGGGCGCATGAAGGCGGCGCTGCTGGCCGCGGGAACGCTCGGAGCGGTGATGTCGGGGAGCGGGCCCACGGTATTCGGCATGGCTCGATCGCTGGACCAGGCGCGACAGATCCAGCGCCGCGTCAGCCGCGCGGGCTGGGCGGCCTGGGCGGTGCGGACGAATTCGGGCGCCGCCATCCGCGCGATCTGATTTACTGGGGCGTCGTCCAGAGGCAGGACTCGGGGCTTTGGACCCCGCAACGGAGGTTCGATCCCTCCCGCCCCAGCCACTTCCAGGGTGTGGAGAAGTTGAAGCGTGTGGAGAATCTGATCTTCGAGCCGAAGCGTGGCCCGCTGTTCGAGCTGAGCGGCGTAGCCGCGAGGCGAGGGCTGAAATGATCCCGCGGGCGTGGCATTTCGAGCCGAAGGGCGAAGCCGTGAGGCGAGGGCTGAAAGGATCCACGATGAGGCGAGTCCTGAGTTAAATGCGAGGGCTGAAATGAGTTACGAGCTGAAGCTGTTCTCGGGGAACGCGAACCGTCCCCTGGCCGAGGAGATCGCGCAGCACCTCCGCATGCGCCTCGGCGACGCCGACGTCTCCCGCTTCTCGGACGGCGAGGTCTACGTGCAGATCAACGAGAACGTCCGGGGCCAGGACGTCTTCGTGATCCAGCCGACCTGCCCGCCGGTGAACGACACCCTCATGGAGCTCCTCGTCATGATGGACGCGTTCAAGCGCGCCTCGGCCCGGCGCATCACCGCCGTCCTGCCCTACTACGGCTACGGCCGGCAGGACCGCAAGGTCATGCCGCGGGTGCCCATCACGGCCAAGCTCGTGGCCGACCTCATCACGGCGGCGGGTTGCCACCGTCTCCTCGCCGTGGATCTCCACGCCGGCCAGATCCAGGGCTTCTTCAATATCCCGGTGGATCACCTCTTCGCCGCTCCGCCCGTCATCGTGGACTATCTGGCCAAGAAGGATCTCCAGGATCTCGTCCTCGTCTCTCCCGACGCGGGCGGCGTGGAGCGGGCGCGCGCCATCGCCAAGCGCCTGAATGCCGGCCTCGCCATCATCGACAAGCGCCGGGACGGGCCCAACGTCGCCCTGTTCATGTACCTGATCGGCGACGTCAAGAACAAGGACGTGGTGGTCATCGACGACATGATCGACACAGCGGGGACGCTCATCCAGGCGGTGGAGGCCGTGAAGCGCGAGGGGGCGCGTCGCGTGCTCGCCTGCGCCGTGCACGGCGTCCTCTCCGGCCCGGCCCTCAAGCGCATCGAGGAATCCCCGCTGGAGGAAGTCATCATCACCAACTCCGTGCCGCTGACTCCAGGCAAGGCGTCACCCAAGGTCCACGTGCTGTCGGTGGCCCCGCTCTTGGCGGAGGCCATCCGTCGCATCCACGACGAGGAGTCGGTCTCGACCCTCTTCGTCTAACTCATTCAGTGAAGGAGCGTTCGTACCATGGATATGCGTGAACTGACCATCATGCCCCGCGAGGGGCTGGGCAAGGGCGAGGCGAAGCGACTCCGCCGCGCCGGCAGGACCCCGGGCATCCTCTACGGCGGCGCCGCCCCCGTGACCATCGCCGTCGACCCGCGGGACGTCTTCCGGATCATCCACGGCCGCGAGGGCAGCACCCAGCTGCTCAAGCTGACGTTTGCCGGCTCCGCGGACTCCAAGATGGCCATCCTGCGCGACATGCAGTTCGATCCGGTTTCCGAGGACCTGATTCACGTCGACCTCCAAGAGGTCGCCATGGACAAGCCCATCCAGGTCACGATCGCCGTGCATCACGTCGGCGATGCCGTCGGCGTCAGGGAGACCCAGGGCATTCTCGAGATGGTGCTACGCGAGATCCAGGTCTCGTGTCTCCCCGGAAACATCCCCGAGGCGATCCAGGCCGACGTCTCGAACCTGGCCATCGGCAATGTGCTCACCGTGGGCGACCTGCAGATCCCCGAAGGGGTCCGGGTGCTGACGGACAGGGCCCAGGCCGTGGCCACCGTGGCCCCGCCCGCCGCCGAGGAAGTGGCGCCCGTGGCCGCCGTGGAAGCGGTGGCGGCCGCCCCCGCGGAGCCGGAGGTGCTCACCGAGCGCAAGCCCAAGGAGGAGCCCGAGGCGACGGACGACAAGGCGAAGAAGAAGTAAGTGGCCCAGGCCATCGTCGGGCTCGGCAATCCCGGGCCCGAATATCGCGACACGCGGCACAACGTGGGCGCGCGCGTGCTCGACAGCGTGGCCAGGAGGCTCCGCGTGCGCTTCCACCGCCAGAGCGGGCACCTGCTCGCCCAGGGCAAGTGGCGCGGGGAGATCATCCACCTCGTCAAGCCGCAATGCTTCATGAACGTCACGGGGCCGTCCATGGCCCGTGTCGCGAAGAAGCTCCGCGTGGGGGCTGCCGATCTCGTCATCGTCTATGACGACCTCGACCTGCCCCTGGGCAAGGTGCGCACGCGGCTCAAGGGCAGCGCGGGCGGGCACAACGGCGTGCGGTCGCTCATCGCCTCGCTCGGCTCCGATCAGATCCGCCGCGTCAAGGTCGGCATCGGCCGCCCCGCCGCGGCGACCAAAGATCGCGAGGAAGTCGTCGACCACGTGCTCTCGCCCTTCCTGCCCGAGGAGCTGCCGACCGTCGAGGCCGTCTGCAGCCTGGCCGTCAAGCAGGCGCTCAAGCTGGTGGAAGACCAGCACTCGCGCCGCTTCTAGGCGCGCGCGCGTGCCGGCAATGCGACGGGAGGGGCGGGCGTCGCCTGCGTGCCGACAATGCGACGGGAGGAGCAGGGGGCATCCCCCGCGGACCACACTGACTCGCGTTCCTTTGCGGCGTCTCGGAGGGGCCACGAGAGCATGGTCTTCGGCTTCGTTAGTGTGCAGAAGATATGGGTCCACGGGGGATGCCCCCTGCCCCTCCCGCCGCCGCTCGGTTGACAGGCGCGAGTTCTTCAAGCAGCGCGAGGGTGGGGCTGGGGGGCTTCCCTCCCCGGACCCATATCTTCTGCGCGTTGCCGAAGCGCAAAACCTCAGTCTCGTGGCTCGTTACGAGTGGCTGCAGCGGGTCGCGAGTCAGTGTGGTCCGGGGAGGGAAGCCCCCCAGCCCCGCCCGGCAGGAAGCCCTCGTGTCCGACTCCTGGCACGCGATTGCGGGGGTCTAGGGGCGCGTGGTATAAGTCAGAATCCATTGTTTGGACCGGGAAGGGGTGAGTATCAGTGACGAAGGTTATTGTCGAGCCCGACGAGAGCTTCGAGAACGCGCTCAAGCGCTTCAAGAAGCAGTGCGAGAAGGCCGGGCTCCAGCACTACGAGAAGCCCAGCGTCAAGCGCAAGCGCAAGACCCTGGCCGCTCGCAAGAAGGCCAAGAAACGGGAGCGGTTTTTCGACTAGTCGCGGCCGGTTGGGGAGCGGAGTGGCGCAGGGTCAGGGACCTCCTGGCCGGGCACACCCGCTCCTCGATGGGGCACGAGCGGGCCCAGGCCCTCGAGCCCCAGGCAGACCTCGAGGCCGTCCGCCACGCTCTCATCGAGACCCGCCAGGCCCGCCAGGCCCTCGCCGTGGCCGGGCCTCCTCCCTGGAATCTCATCCCAGATATTCGCAGCCTCCTCGAGCATGCCCGCGTCCCGGGATCGGTCGCCGAGGCCGCTGAGCTCGCCGGCCTGCCGCCTCTCCTGGAGGCGGCGGCTCGGCTCGGCGCCTATGGTCGCTCCGTGTCGGCCGAGGCTCCCGATGTCGCTCGGGCCCTGACCGGGCTGCCCACCCTCGGCTCTCTCGCCGATCTTCTCCGCCGATCGCTCGATCCCGATGGCGGCGTGCGTGACGAGGCGAGCGCCGCGCTCAAGCGGCTCAGGCAAAAGGGCCGCGAGCTCCGCGCCCAGGTGATCAAGCGACTCGAGTCTTATTTCCAGGGCGCGGCGGCCGAGCACATCTTCCAGGAGCGCTACGTCACCCTCCGTCACGGCCGTTATGTCCTGCCCATCCGGTCGGAGGCCAAGGCCCGCTTCAAGGGGATCGTCCACGACCGGTCGCAGAGCGGGGCCACCCTCTTCGTCGAGCCCGAAGGCGTCGTGGAGGCCAACAACGACCTGGTACAGGCGGCGCGCGAGGAGGAGGCGGAGATCCTCCGCGTGCTCGCCGCCCTCACCGACGCCGTGAGAGAGGAGCTCCCCGAGCTCGAGCGGCTCGTGGAAGACCTGGGGCGACTCGACTGCATCTTCGCGCGGGCGGAGCTGGCCGATCGGATGGAGGCGACGGAGCCCGTCGTGAACGAAGAGCACGAGGCACGGGCCCTCGGCGCCCGCAATCCCCTGCTCCTCGCCCAGCACTGGGAAGCGCCCGAGCGGCCGGTCGTGCCGATGGACATCGAGGTCGGCGATCCCACGCCGCTCCTCGTGATCACGGGGCCCAATGCCGGCGGCAAGACGGTCGCCCTCAAGACCCTCGGGCTTCTCTGTCTCATGGCGCAGTCGGGCCTGCACGTGCCCGCCCGCGAGGGCGCGCGGCTGCCCCTGCTGCGCGCCATCTTCGCCATCATCGGCGATGATCAGAGCGTGGCCGAGAACCTCTCGACCTTCTCCGCCTTCGTCAAGCAGCTCAAGGAAGTCCTCGAGCAGGTGGACGATCGCTCTCTGGTCCTGCTCAACGAGCTCGGCGCCGGCACCGATCCCGACGAGGGCGCGGCCCTCGCCCAGGCGGTGCTGGAGGCCCTCGCCGAGCGCGGGGCGCTCTGCGTCGCCTCCACGCACCTCGATCCGTTGAAGGGTTTTGCCTCGAGCCATCCCAAGGCGCGCAACGCCTCCGTGGAGTTCGACGCCGAGCGGCTCGCGCCGACGTTCCGACTCGTTTACGATAGGCCCGGCCAGAGCTATGCGCTCCAGATCGGGGCGCGGCTCGGGTTGCCATCCGAGCTGATCGCGCGGGCCGAGGGTCACCGTTCGACCCAGCGCCGCCAGCTCGAGGCGCTCCTGCAGCGCCTGGAGGAGCGGGATCGCGAGGAGGCGGCGCGCGAGGCCCAGCTCGAGCGGCGCGAGGTCGAGAGCGCGACCCTTCTCGCGCGGGCGGAGAGCCAGCTCGAGGCGGTTCGCAAGCAGGCGGCGGAGCTGGCCGCGCGGAGCAAGAGCGAAGCGCAGCGTATGCTGAGCGAGGTCCGGCGCGCCGTCAATGCCGAGTGGGACAAGCTCAAGAAAGAGAGCCGGACGCGCGAGGGGCTCGAGCAGAGCCGCAAGCGGCTGGTCGAGACGGCGCGGGGGCTGGAGAGGGCGGCGGAGCCGGAGCCTCCGGGGACGCGGCCCGCGACGGCCGGGGATCGAGTGGAAGTGCCGCATCTGGGGCTCAAGGGAGACGTGCTGGATGTCGATGGAGGCACGGCGACGGTGCAGGCGGGCGCGGTGACGATCAAGGTGCCGGCCCAGGCCCTCCGGGTCGTGGGACGTAGCGAGCTTGGAGGCACCACCCCTCACCCTGCCCTCTCCCCTGAGGGGAGAGGGATTCAAAGGAAGGGAGCCTCCGCTTCTTTCCCCGAGGGGAGAGGGATGCAACGGAAGGGAACCCCAGCTTCTTTCCCCGAGGGGAGAGGAATGAAGAGGGAGGGAGCCTCGGCTTCTAACCCTCTCCCCCGACGGGGGAGAGGGCAGGGTGAGGGGGCCAAAGCCGAGGGGGCGGGGGCGAGAACCATCCCGCCGGAGATCCACCTCATCGGGCGCACCACCGACGAGGCCCGCGACCTGCTCGAGAAATATCTCGACGATGCCTTCCTGGCCGGCCTCGCCCAGGTGCGCATCATCCACGGCAAGGGCACGGGCGCCCTCCGCCGCGCCGTGGAAGAGCTGCTCGTCTCCCACCCGCTCGTGACGAGCCATCGCGCGGGCGAGGGCCACGAAGGCGGCGCCGGCGCCACCGTGGCCATGCTGGGACAGAGCTGATGGCGGGCGGCTTCTCCACGCCCATCCTCGACGAGATCCGCTCGCGGGTGGACATCGTCGAGCTCGTCGGCCGCTTCGTGAACCTGAAGAAGGCCGGCGAGCACTGGAAGGGCCTCTGCCCCTTCCACACCGAGAAGACTCCGTCCTTCACCGTCAATCCCAAGCGTGGCATCTTCCACTGCTTCGGCTGCGGCGTCGGGGGCGACGCCTTCAGCTTCCTCATGCGCCAGGACCGCCTGGCTTTCCCCGAAGCCGTGCGCATCCTGGCCGAGCGCTCCGGTGTCGAGCTGCCCAAGGAGCGCAGTCCCGAGGTCGAGGGCAAGCTCGAGTCGCTCCGTCGCGCCATGTCGCTGGCCGCCCAGTTCTACATCGACGCGCTCTGGGCCGCGGACGGCGCCAAGGCGCGCGGCTACCTCGAGCGCCGCGGCGTCGATCTCGAGGTCGCGCGCCGCTTCGGCCTCGGCTGGGCGCCCGAAGGCTGGAACGCGCTCCTTGGCCACATGGGAAGGCAGGGCGTGGGTGAGGAGCTGCTCGTGTCGGCGGGCCTCGCCGTCCGCCGCGAGAACGCCCCCGGCTTCTATGACCGCTTCCGCGGCCGTGTGCTCTTTCCCATCAGGGACCAGCAGGGGCGGGTCGTGGCCTTCGGTGGGCGGGGTCTGGGATCAGAGGAGCCGAAGTATCTGAACTCTCCGGAGACGCCGCTGTACGTCAAGGGCCAGATGCTCTACGCCCTCGACATGGCGCGCGAGGGGATGAAGCAGAAGAACCGCGCGGTGGTCGTCGAGGGCTATCTCGACTGTCTCATGGCGCATCAGCACGGCTTCACGGAGACGGTGGCCGCCCTCGGCACCGCCTTCACGGCCGCCCAGCTCTCTCTCCTCCGCCGCTACGCCGAGGAGGTCGTCAGCGTCTTCGACGCCGATGCCGCGGGCATCAAGGCCACGAGCCGCCTCGAGGAGATGCTCTCGGACGTCATGGACATCCGCAACCTCGGCTGGTCGGTCTCCCGCACGGGCTCCTTCGAGAAGGCGGAGTATTTCCCGATCAAGGTCGCCGTGCTGCCCGAGGGCCATGACCCCGATAGCCTGCTGCGCGCCGAGGGGGCGCTCGGATTCCAGGCACGGCTGGAGGCGGCGCGGAGCATCCTTGACTTCGTCCTCGAGCGGACGTTGGGCGAGGAAGACCTGGGCACGGCGCGCGGGCGCTCCGCCGCCCACGCCCGCGTGGCCCTCCTCCTCTCCAAGGTCCCCAACGCGGAGGAGGCAACCGCCCTCGCCCGGGAGGCGGCTCGGCGGCTCGGCGTGGACGCCACCCAGCTCTGGATCGAGGCCCAGCAGCTCCAGGGAGCACGTGGGAGAGGGCGGCTCGATCGCCCCGCCGACACCCAGGCGACCTCGTCGGGAGGGGCCAAGGCCTGGCCGCCGCCGACCCTGCCCGAGCGCGACCTCATGCTCCTCCTCCTGCATATGGAGGAGGCGCGTGCGACACTTCTGCCGTATCTTGATGAGGAGGATCTGGCCCATCCGGGGCTTCGGGCGCTCTTGGGCGCCCTTCGCCAGGCCCCGGCCGGGGTCGCCCCCGAGGCCCTGATGGCCGAGCTTCCGGGGGAGGCCGAGCGCGGTTTGTTGGCCGCCCTCCTCATGGAGCAGGCGTCAGAGGCCGATCTACATAATCAGGTGACTGAGTGGCAGAAGCGGTACGATATCCGGCGTCGGAAAAAGCAGATCCGGGAGCTGAGCCTGGCCATCACCCAGGCCCAGGCCGCGGGCGATCCGGTGATCGCCAGCCTCGAGAGCGAGCTGCGGAAGCTGCAAGACCAGGCCCGCGCCGTTCGGGGCATGGTCACCGAGCGATGAACTAGCACCCCATCAGGAGAGCCGACGAGCATGGCGGACGAGCCAAAACTGCAAGAGCTGGACAAGCTGATCGCCAAGGGCAAGGAGAAGGGCTACCTGACCTACGACGAGGTCAACGACGCCCTGCCGTCGGACATCGTCTCCCTCGATCAGCTCGACGACATCATGATGCTCTTCGGCTCCATGGACATCGAGGTGGTGGACTCGGCCAAGGCGCACCGGCTCCCCAGCGAGCCCGCGGGCCAGGCCGCCGATCCCGAGCCCGACGACGACGAGCCCGTCGAGCCCCGCCGCATCGACCTGACGCCGGGCCCGGTGGGGCGCACGGAAGATCCCGTCCGGCTCTACCTGCGCGAGATGGGGCGCGTCTCCCTCCTCACGCGCGAGGGCGAGATCACGCTGGCCAAGCGCATCGAGGAGGGCAAGGACGAGGCGACCCGCGCCATCCTCTCGACCACCCTGGCCGTCGAGAAGATCCGCATCGTCCGCGACGACCTCCGCAAGGACCTCGTCCCCATCAAGGACCTGGTGGACTATCCCGAAGAGGAGTTCACCGAGGAGAAGGAGGCCGACCTCCGGCGCTCGGTGATGCGCGAGCTTGGAACGGTCGACCGGCTCCTGCGCGAGCGCGAGAAATGCCTCGACCAGGCGCGCAAGATGCGAGCCCGCGCGGGGGGACGGCACAAGCGCAAGGGCGACCCGCCGTGGAAGAAGCACGAGGCGGCCGCCCACCTGCGACAAGCCAAGGCGCTGCACACCCTCCGCACCCTCAGCCTCCAGCCTTCCCTCCTCGATCAGTGGGGCCAAGACCTCAAGAAGCTCGTGAGCAAGATCCAGATCGCCGAGCGCGAGATCACCCTGTGGTCCGACGGCAAGCGCCCGGCCCCCGCCGAGGTCGATGCCTTCCTCGACTCGCTGAGCGAGGACCGCGAGGACGGCGATCGGGACCTGTACCAGAAGGCCGCGGGCAAGTACCCCTCGATCAAGGACCGGCTGGTCTGGGTCGCCCAGCAGAAGATCCGTCGCGCGGAGGAGCTGGCCCAGACGCGGGCCGACGACCTCAAGCGCATCGTGAAGGACATCCGCTCGGGCGAGGCCAAGGCCGCCCGCGCCAAGAAGGAGATGGTCGAAGCCAACCTGCGGCTCGTCATCTCCATCGCCAAGAAGTACACGAACCGCGGGCTCCAGTTCCTGGACCTGATCCAGGAAGGCAACATCGGCCTCATGAAGGCCGTGGACAAGTTCGAGTACCGTCGCGGCTACAAGTTCTCCACGTACGCGACGTGGTGGATCCGTCAGGCTATCACCCGCGCCATCGCCGACCAGGCCCGCACCATCCGCATCCCCGTCCACATGATCGAGACCATCAACAAGCTCATCCGGACCTCTCGCCAGCTGGTCCAAGAATTGGGGCGCGAGCCCACGCCGGAGGAGATCGCGATCAAGATGGACGTGCCCGTGGACAAGGTGCGCAAGGTCCTCAAGATCGCCCAGGAACCCATCTCCCTCGAGACGCCCATCGGCGAGGAGGAGGACAGCCACCTGGGCGACTTCATCGAGGACAAGCAGGTGGGCTCGCCCGTGGAGAGCATGATCGGGCTGTCCCTGCGCGAGCAGACCAACCGGGTTTTGAACTCGCTCACGCCACGTGAAGAGAAGGTGCTCCGACTCCGCTTCGGGCTCTCCGACGGGTGCGAGCACACGCTGGAGGAAGTGGGCCAGGACTTCGCCGTCACCCGCGAGCGCATCCGGCAGATCGAGGCCAAGGCGCTCCGCAAGCTCCGCCATCCCTCACGCTCCAAGAAGCTGCGGAGCTTTCTGGAGTCGTGAACGGCCTGATATGATCGTGCGCCTCGGGCCCATAGCTCAATTGGCAGAGCCCCCGGCTCATAACCGGTTCGGTCTTGGTTCGAGTCCAAGTGGGCCCACCAATTCAGCCGCAAGTTCGTTGGTCGCTCGGCGGGTCTCCCCCTTTTATCCCTCTCCCCTCCGGGGAGAGGGCAGGGTGAGGGGCGGTCTCAGATGAGGCGTGGATAGTGGACGCTCAGCTCAAGACCCTCATCGACCTCCAAGGCGTCGACACGCGCATCGCCACCCTCGAAGCCGAGGCCGCCCGGCTCCCCAAAGAGATCGCGGCCATCCACGCCGCCATCAATGCCGTGAAGCAGGAAGTCGACGCCGCCAAGGCCCGCATCGACATCACCCGGAAAGACCAGCGCGCCAAGGAGAAGGACCTCGAAGTCGCCCAGGGCAAGCGCTCCAAGACCGAGGCCCGCCTCTACGAGGTCAAGACCAACAAGGAGTACTCCGCGGTCCTCGTCGAGATCGAGGAGATCAAGCAGGAGAAAGGCAAGATCGAGGAGGACATCCTGGTTCTCATGGAGAGCCAGGAGCGCCTGGCCGGCGAGATCAAGGACGCCGAGACGCGGCTGAAGGGCCGCGAGACCCAGGGCAAGCAGGAAGAGGGCGCGCTCCAGGAAAAGCTGCGCGGCGTCGAGGCCGAGCTGGCCGGCGTCCGCTCCGAGCGCCAGGAGCTGGCCCGCCAGCTCCCCGCCCCCGTGCTCGCCGACTACGACAAGCTGCTCCGGGCGCGCGGCGGGCTCGCCATCGTGCAGGTCGTCAAGCCCAACCTCTGCGGCGGCTGCCGCATGACCGTGACGCCCCAGCGCCTCCAGGAGCTGCGCGCGCAGACCGCGCTGCTCCCCTGCGAATCCTGCGGCCGCTACCTCTACTGGCTGCCCTGAGGCCACGGGGCTCTATGATTCGCGAGTACGTGGATGCGGCCCTCCGCGGCGCACGTTACGAGAAACTCGAAGATGGGACGTTTTACGGTGAGGTCCCCAAGCTGCGCGGTGTGCTGGCGGTTGGACCGAACCTCGAAGCATGCCGCGATCAGATCGCTGAAGTCGTGGAAGAGTGGGTACTCGTACGCGTTGCCAAAGGCCTCCCCGTCCCCCCGCTCGGGAAGATCGAGGTTCGAGTCAAGAAAGCGAGCTGA
>WNFG01002787.1_pt1 | contig 14611 bp, 13 predicted proteins | sample 5400431 | NCBI WGS metagenome assembly WNFG01 (sample SAMN13153346, study PRJNA577476) | soil metagenome | isolation source: 120 cm saprolite under Douglas fir tree site 2 hole 3 replicate 2 | place: USA:California | collected 2015-04-18
CAACGAACGGCTGATCAAAGTAACGGAGAATGCCTCGCGCAAATTGGTTTCTCTGCTCGAAAAGCAAGGTAGATCGCATGGCGCGCTGCGCGTGGCAGTCATCGGTGGCGGATGCTCGGGGCTGCAATACAAAATGGATCTGGTGGATGGACCGGCGAATCGCGACATCCTCGTGCAATCAGCCGACGTTCGCGTCGTGGTCGATCCGAAGAGCGCACTTTTTGTTAGTGGCTCGCTGCTCGACTATAGCGATGACCTGCAAAAAGGTGGCTTCAAGGTGACTAATCCGAATGCCGTCGCGCACTGTTCTTGTGGCGAGAGTTTCGCTGCATGACGGATTTTTTCGCGCTCCTCGAGCAGCCGCGCCAACCCTGGCTGGATCCAGATGCCCTTAAGGAAACGTTTCATCAACTCGCTCGCGCAACCCATCCGGACATTCGCCCCGGTGAGTTAAGCATTGCATTCGAAAGGATCAACGAAGCGTATCGTGTGCTGCTCGACCCGAAGCTGCGCATTCAACATCTTTTGGCGCTGGAAAATATCGCGCCATTAACAACTGACCTCGCCCCGCCCGAGGACCTGCAGGGGCTGTTTCTAAGAATCGGAACGCTTTCGCAAAAGTCGCAGCGCGTGCTTGCGCAGTTTGGCAGCGCTAGTGACGCGCTCAGCCGTTCGTTAGTGCTGCGCGATCTTTTGCTGCTACGCTCGGAGACAACCGCATTGCTTCAAGAGCTCTCGCATTCGTGCGAGAATTGTCTCGGAGAATTGCAGCAGTCAAACGAGCTTTGGCAAAAGAATCGGCCGGAAGCCGTGACTCATCTGCAAGCACTGTCCGATCGGATTGCATATCTTTCCCGCTGGCTCGCTCAGATTCAGGAAATTGAGTTCCAACTCTCGTTGCAATAGTTTAACCCTCCCTGTTCATTTGAACTTGAAAAGGCCGCGAATTAATTCAGAGTTATTGCATGTTGACCGAGCGGCAGAGAAATGTGCTTGAGTTCATTCAGAACGAACAACGGGAAAAAGGCCTCACTCCCAGCACGCGCGAAATACAAACCCATTTCAGATTGGCCAGCCAAACCTCGATCATGCAATACCTCGCGGTGCTCGAGCGCAAAGGGTTTCTCGATCGGCATGCGCGGAAAGCCCGCGCCCTCATCACCCCGGTGCAGAAAGTGCGAATCGCCGACATTCCGATTTACGGACAAATCCCAGCCGGCATGTCGACGCTCACCGAACAAACAATCGAAGGCCACATTTCGCTCGACGCAAAATCGGTTAATGCGTCTAAAAATGGACGCACGTTTGCGCTCCGCGTGCGCGGCGAGTCAATGATCGATGCGCATATTCTCGATGGCGATATCGTCATTCTGGAGGACCGCAAAGACGTGCAGAATGGCGACATTGTCGCTGCGTTAATTGATGGTGAAACGACGCTGAAGCGCTACGTGGTAGAACATGGGCGGCCTTATTTGAAAGCGGAGAACCCGCTTTATCCGAACCTGATACCGGCGCGTGAATTGCGGGTGCAAGGCGTCGTGGTGTCGTTGGTGCGCAAACAACCGGCGGCGCAGCGACGCAAACGTCATTAAGTTCATTTGAACATATCACAAGTTATGCCATCATTTCACGATGGCTGCGAGCAATAAGATCGTCGATCTTAGAAATCTTCTCGCCGAACGTTTTCCCCATTCGCGTTTACCAGCACGAGCCAGCTTAATCACTCACATTCCTGAGCTCGATCGCGGGACGGATGGATTGGCAAAAGGCGCAATCACCGAATTGATCACTCCACATCTGAGCGCGGGCAGCGCACTGCTGATCCACGCGCTTTTGCAAGCGGCCTATCGCGATCGGTATTTTCTCGCGCTGATCGATGGACGCGATTCGTTCGATCCTCAGCCCCTGGGCAATCGCCGTTTACGCAATCTTCTTTGGGTGCGCTGCGAAAAAGCGATCGAAGCCGTAAAAGCAGCCGATTTGTTTTTGCGCGATGGAAATTTTCCGCTGGTGATTTTGGATCTGGTGCTGAATCCGGCGCAAGAGTTGCGCAAGATTCCACAGACGAGCTGGTATCGCTTGCAACGTTTAGTCGAGCCGGCGCCGACGGCATTTTTAATTCTGACCCGGCGCAGCATGGTGAGCAGTGCGCAATGCAAACTCGTCCTCGAGAATTCATGGACGCTGCAGGATTTGGATCGCGATAACACGATTTCGCAATTGCAGATTCGCGTGCAACGGCTGCACAACGGCAGGCAAATCGCGGAGACAGGGTGATGTTTGCGACCATTTATTTGCCGAATTTCTATCTGCAAGCGGCGCTTCGCCATCAACCGGAGCTCAGCACAAAACCGGTTGCGCTACTTGATGACCAAAAAACAAAAGCTGTCATCGTGCAGCTCACTTCGGCGGCGGAGAACGCGGGAGTGAGTAAAGGGATGACGCCGAGCCAGGGACTCGCGCGTTGTTTACAGCTCATCGTCAAAACGCGTCGGCCTTCCCAGGAAAAATTGTTGGATGAAGTTGTGCTGCAACACGCCTTCACTCTCGCCCCTTACGTAGAAGCGACGGGACCCGGTGTTTGCACCGTGCAATTTACCGATCAGCGAAATCTCGCCGAGAAAGTAGAACGCGTTATCGAGAATTTGGCCGATTCGGAAATCTTTGCGCAGGCGGGAATCGCAGACGCGCCGGACACCAGTTTTCTCGCGGCCCATTTAGCGAAACCGGTTTTGCAAATCGATAACGCAAAGAAATTTCTTGCTCCGCTTCCGATTGAAACGCTCGCTTTCGTCTAAGACGATCACGATCAAGACAGCCGGTCCCGCTATCTCGCAGACCCTCTCCAACTGGCAGAGGGCTAGGGTGAGGGCCTCGTTGCTACGCTCGACGAGATCAATTGGATAGGAGACCTGAACAATTGCTAGCGTCGCTCCGCTGCAACCGTCGCCGGATCTCGCTCGATGAAAATTCGGTAGACGAAACCGGCGATTGCGCCGCCGATCAAAGGCCCCACCCAATACACGTAATGCGCTTTCCAGAAATTGGCGGCGACCGCCGGGCCAAAGACGCGCGCCGGATTCATTGCGGCACCCGTCAACGGTCCGCCGAATAAAATATCAAGGGTAATCGTGGATCCAATTGCGAGTCCAGCGACGCGGCGGCCGCGTTCATCGACAGCGGTGCCGTGCACTACAAACACCAGGAAAAAGGTCAGAATCGCTTCGACCAAAATGCCCTGCCCTGCGGTAAGATCGATCCCCAGTTGCGGGGTGCCTGTCACCACCACGTCACGACCGAACAAACCTAAACAAACAAGAGCGGCAGCGATGCCGCCCAAAAGTTGCGAAATCCAATAGCGCAACGCATCAGGCCACGTCATATGGCCACCGCAGACAAGACCAAAGGTCACCGCGGGATTCAACTGCCCGCCGGAAATATGCATCGTCGCGGAAACGAAGGCTGCGATCGTGAGGCCGTGCGCGAGGGCCACGGCAAGAACATCGTGTCCGGCGGTTTTGATCGCGCCGATCCCGACAAAGATGAGCGCAAAAGTTCCGATGAATTCTGCAATGCAGGGTCGAATTTTTTCCATGCGGCGATGCAAACAAATCGCGCATCCCGTGACAACGTCGTTCTTCCGGAGCTGTGGGAACGAGATAACTCAGCCGCCAGCGTAATCCGGATATTTTTCGTGCAATTGTTTCTCCACGCGATCGGCTTCTTCTTTGCGCCCGGCTTTATTGTAGGCGAGCGCCGCTTTTTCCAGGGCGCGCGGGGTGATCGTCGGATCATCATAAAGCAGCGCCACGCCCATAAATGCCTTGCTCGCTTCATCAAAACGCTGCCGCTCGAGCTCGACTTCACCAGCCAGCAACCGCGCCTCCGCATTGACACGGCCCTCCGGCTGCAATGTCATGATCTCCTCGGCGATTTTTTGCGCATCATCCAGCTTGTGCGCGCCGATTTTAGCTGCCCCGAGCGCAAGCAAAACTTTAGCTTTACCGGCCGGATCAGTGGCAGTTTGGAGGTACTTTTCAAACGCAATTTCCGCGGCCGGAAAATTCTTTAGCTTGGTTTGCGTATCCCCGAGATAGAACCAGAAATCGGATTTCACTGCGCCCAGATTGTCGCTCTGGCTGAGCGCAGTCAGATATTTCCCGGCGACCGGATAATTTTTCTCGTTGTAGTATTCGATCCCAAGCGATTCCAAAATTTCCGCCGGAACTCTCGCATCGGCGCTCGCAGCCATGAAAGCGTCGACCTCACTCGTTAGGGCATTGCGGTCCTTCAGATAAAAATACGAGGAGATGATGCGGAGCGTTGCCAGGTTATAATACTGTTCCTTGTTCAATGTTCGCGCTGTATTCAGTTCTGAAACCGCGGTCGTGTAATCCTTCGTTTCGAAAGCGGCCTTGCCAATGTAATAATGAGCTTGGGCGGCCACCGCCGTTTTTGGGAATTCCTTCAGCAATTGCCGAAAAGCTTCGGCCATTCCGCGGACATTCTCTTCCTGACCCAGAATGAGCGCCTTCTGCTGCAGGGCAGCTTCGCGCTCGTGAGCTTTCGGGTAATTTGCGAGGAGAGCGTTCAAGTCTACCAGTGCCGCGTCGTAGTTTTTGCTTTCTTGATACGCGAGCGCGCGCTGCGCCAAGGCGGCTGGTGCCTGCGAATTATCCGGAAACGCCTGAAAAAAATAGCTGAATGCTTCGATCAGTTTGGCGGTGTCTTTCATTTGTACAAAACACCACCCGAGTTTGTAAGCCGATTCGGCGCGCAGCTTTGGAGAAAGCTGCGAACTGCGCAATGCATCATAAAGCGGGGCTGCTTCCGCAAAATTGCCCTGTTTGTAAAACGCTTCCGCCTGCAACAACTTCGCCTGATCCGCGCGTTCACCCGATGGGTTGGCGTCCAGGAATGCCTGCACTTCGGTCTGCAACGAGGGTGCATTCGAATTATAGAGATTGATCAGGCGCTGGTAGCGCGCGTCCTTCGATTCGTCGCGCGCCGGGTATTTCGAGATAATTTGCTGGTAAACATCCTCGGCTTCGCTGACATGTCCCAGCTGACGCTGGCTGTTGCCGACAAGGAGCATCATCTCGGGCCGCACCTCTTCTGGAATTTGTTCCTGATCGCGTTTGTAGGCGGCGATTAGGGCCGCGTATTCGCCCGACTGATATTGCAGCCGGAGAAGACCGACCTCGGCGATGCCGCGCCATTTTCCGGCCTCCGGCAAATTTTTGCCTTTTTGCAAAAGAGCGGCCGCTTTGTCGGCCATTTGTGCATCTGTCTTGCCCTTTTCAATCTGGGCCAGATCAACTGCAAGCATTCCGGCACGGACACTCGCTTCTGCTTCCAACGGCGGCTTTTTCGTCTCATTGGCGAGCGCCTCATATTGTTTGAAAGCGTCGCTCTTTTTTCCCCGCGCCAACAAAATCGAACCGACTGCGAGCCTCGAATCATCCCGATACGGATTCGTAACTTTTGCCTCGATCACTTGTTCGTACGCCTCTCCTGCCTCATCTTTGCGATCGAGATTTTCCAGGCAACGCGCCTCGAAATAGCGCGCGGAAACTGCCAGAGCTGCCTCCTTCGTCCTGGCCGCAGCGCGATGAAACAACGGCAGCGCGCCTTTGTAATCCTTCTGGGTGAAAAGAATTTCGGCGACACCGTAGGCCGCTGGTCCGGCAAATTCGCTCTCGCTGTATTCGTCGAGAACAGTTTGAAAACTCGACCGAGCCGCGGGGCTGCGATTCAGCGCGCGGTAACATTCGCCCAGGTAAAAATAAGCACCGGCTCGGCCAGATGCGCTCGGGTATTGACCGAGAAATTTTTCATATTCCGGCACCGCTAAATCGTAGAGTTTCCGGCCGAAAAGTGCGTTCGCATAATCAAGTTGCCGAACATCCGGCGACTCCGATTCTTCCCGCGTTGATTCGGATCCTTCAGGCTCCGCCGCCGACTCGCGCGGTTTGAGCCGCGGCGCTTCGTCTTGTTCCGGACGCGGATTGCGCCGGGTCCAAGGAGTCGGCGAAGGTGTCGCCTCGTCGAACGGCACCGCCCGGGCCGTCGGCGGTTCATTCACAGGCTGAGCGCGTCGCACTTCCTGCGCGCAAATCCTATCGACTGTCCATACGATTCCCGCCAGCCCGGCGAGAATGATTACCCATCGTCCGATGTTCATTTCGCGGTCGCGAACGCGACGTTAGTCACGCCAGCTTCGCTGCAAATATTTAAAACATTGACGATGTTTTTGTAGGCCCCGGCCTCATCACCACGAATTACCACTGCCTGGTCTGCATTTAATTGCACCAAGCCTTTGAGCAACTCAGTCAGGTCAGGTTCGCTGAGCGTGCGTCGATTCACAACCACGTTGCCATCCGCTTTGACGTTGACAATGACATCACCTATCGGCGCCGATTTTTCTTTGGCCGCGCTGGCTTTGGGAACTTTGACGTCGAGCTCGTTTTCGTTTCGCGCCGCGTTCCAAGTCATCAGGAAAAAAATGAGAAGCAAGAGCAGGACGTCGACAAGCGGCGCGAGTTGAATACCGGGATGTTGCGGCGTGGCGCGACTACGCAGATTCATAAGTCGGTAAAACTGCTATCGATTTAGAACTTTGCTCCGCATCGCGGTTCAAAATTCATCCTCGATCAGGACGGGCGTGCGTTCAGCGCGCTTGTTATAGTGCAACGAGAACGACGCCAGAATGTGAGTGACCGCCGATTCGAGGTCGGAAATCAATCTTTGCACACGGCCACGGAACATCGCATAAAAAATCATCGCTGGGATACCAATCGCAAGTCCGGCCGCAGTGTTGACCAGCGCTTCACTGATCCCACGCGAGAGAAGCGTGTAACGCGCGGTACCAAGATCGGCGCCGAGCGCACCAAACGACCGAATGATCCCGATGACTGTTCCAAGCAATCCCAGCATCGGAGCGATCATCCCGATGTCGGCCAGATAAATGACGCGATTGTTCAGACCGGCCGCCACGCGGACTCCTTCGGTCTCCGCAATTTCGCGGACCTGTTGGAAATCAGCGGTCGGATTCTTGGTCGAGAAATCGAGCATCTTCTGCACGACACGCGCAATCGCTTCGCTGTGGCGATTTGAAACCGCGAGCAACCCCAGATAATCGCGCTTTCGCAAAAGCGCTTCCGCCGTTGCCATGTAACCGCTCGAAACAACTGCGCCGCGACGAATCGTCAAAAGGTAAACCACCACGAGCATGACCGAAAAAACCGAAAGCAAAAAGAGCGGGACCATGATCGGACCAGCAGAGATCATGGCTTGCAGAATAGAAGTTGTGCGCGGCAAATCGGGCAGCGCCGGCGAAGGATTTTGTGCGAGGAGAGGCCCGGCTCCCGCCAGCAGAGCGGGCAGGAAGAGGAAGTTTTTCATGCCGAAACTGCGGTTAGCATAAACAGTGGTTAGCGGGATGCAAATGCCTGCGAGGCAATGCCTCGGCGTACGGCGATAGGATGCTGAATCAAATGAAGCGCCCGCCGCCCACGGAACGGCGTAGTCGAAAAATGTGCGCGGGCTGCAAATTTGGGTTCAACTCGATGTAATTGCGGCGCCCTTGCCAGATGTAGCGCGCGTCGGTCAGCAAATCATGCATTTGGTAGGGCTGGCCTTGGGGCAATCCAAAGTCCTCGAGCGGCACGTAAACAAAACAGTTTTGCATCCGGTCCGGATCAAGATTCACAGCAACCAAAATGATGTTATCGAGTGCGCGCGTCGTTTTTCCGTAAAAGAGAATGGCATCATGATCGGCCTGATAAAATCGCAAGTTGTCGTAAAAGTGCAGGGCACGATTTTGCCTTCTGATGCGATTGAGACGGGTGATCAATTCTTTGATGTTGCCGGGCGCATTCCAATCGCGCTCTTTCCATTGGTATTTTTCTGAATCGAGATATTCCTCGCGGCCGGGCAGCGCCGCATTTTCACACAGTTCGAAACCACTGTAGATGCCGTAGAGACTCGAAAGCGTGGCCGCGAGAACGGCGCGAATCCGGAATGCCGGCGCCCCCCCTTCCTGCAAGGCAATCGGCAAGATATCCGGCGTGTTTGGCCAAAGATTCCCGCGGAAATATTCCCGCATTTCGGTCTGCGTCAGTTCCGTAAAATAATCGGTCAACTCCTGCTTCGTATTTCGCCAGGTGAAGTAAGTGTAGCTTTGGGTAAAGCCGGCTTTCGCCAGCGTCTTCATCATTTTCGGTTTCGTGAATGCTTCGGAAAGAAAGATGACGTCGGGAAATCTTTCGCGCACGCTCGGGATCAAATACTCCCAGAACGGCACCGGTTTGGTGTGCGGATTGTCAACCCGAAAACTGCGCACACCCGCTTCCGCCCAAAACAGGATGATGCTCTTCATCTCTTCCCAAAGCTCGCGCCAGTTTTCACAACGGAAGTTGAGCGGATAAATATCTTCGTACTTCTTGGGGGGATTCTCGGCGAATTTGATCGTGCCATCCGGCCGTTTGTAGAACCATTCGGGATGTTCGCGCACGTAGGGATGATCGGGTGAGCAGTTGATCGCGAAATCAAGGGCAATTTCCATCCCGCGCGTTCGCGTTTCATCCTCCAGCCAAACAAAATCTTCCATCGTGCCGAGAGACGGCTCGATCGCTTTATGACCGCCGACCTCGCTGCCGATCGCATATGGAACACCCGGCTCGTCCGGCTCGCTTATGATCGAATTGTTTCTGCCCTTGCGATTGGTCTGACCAATCGGATGAATGGGCGGGAAATAAATTACATCGAAACCCATCGCTTTGGCGTCGTCGATGCGGGGCAAACAATCGCGAAAAGTCGAGCCACGATCACCGCGGCCCTCGGCTGAGCGCGGGAAAAATTCATACCACGCCGCAGTGCGCGCCCTCAGCCGGTCCACGATCACGCGCGGCGCGGGCGCATATTGGGTCGCGCTCGAGCGGTCGGGATAAGTTGCCATCAACACCTCGAGTTCGGCCGATTGCGCAATTCGATTGATTTCGGAGTTATCTGCTGTCCAGATTTTTTCCGCGAGCTCGTGTAAGCGCGCCCGGTCCGCGACATCGGTGGCGCGTTGCGCGGCCGCCTCCAGCAGCGCCGCGCCCTCCAGCGCTTCGCTCTGCAAATTCACAATCTCAGCTTTGAACTTGGTGGCGAATTCATGCCGCCAACCGCGGAAAACGTCAGTCCAGGCTTCGACAGTGTATTCATAGGTCGCGTTCTCATAGAGAGAACAGACGCCGCTCCACCGATCGTTATCGACATGCGTCATGGCGGTTTCATGCCAGTGCGATTCGCCCAAGACGCGCCATTTGAGAATGGCCGCGACGACGTCGTGCCCGTCCTTGAAGATATCTGCTTGAACCCTCAGATCTTCGCCGACGACGCGTTTGATCGGATAACGGCCGCCATCGATCAGCGGCTGCAGATTTTCAATTACCGCCGGAGGAAAAGCCCGAAGCATCGGCCTTCAATCAACCAAGATTGATTGAGTGCGAAAGAAGAAAAACGATTTGGCTGGCGCTCTGGCTTTACAAGGAAAAGTAAAACGCACACTCGTACTGACCCGAGACCCGCGATTCCTGCCGCCGCACGGGCGTGCCGAGCATCGTTTGGAACATATCTTGTTCGAGCCGACCGACAATCGGATAGCGATCGAGCAAATTGAGCAACGGCGAATGACATTCCAAAATTTGCGGACCGCCATTTTCGTTAATAACGAATTGCGACATGTATCCTTCGCTATCACGTAAACGGGCGAGGGATTTTGCCCGCTCCGCCACGGTCTCACCTTTGACTTTTGCCTTAAGCGCTGGCGTCCTGCGTTCGAAAACATGAAAGAGAAGTTTCTCCGGGGCGTTCGGCCCGTGGATCTCCTGGATCGAGCGCAGCAAATCGAGCGTGAATTGATTGCTATCCGACTCGAAAAGATCATGACTTCGTCGCGTCAGACGATAAACCATTTCCGGTCGGCCCATTTTTTGAGGGCGCCGCCAGGTGTCGAGATAACCGTCCCGCTCGAGGGTCAGGCAATGCTGCTTGATGCCCATGTAACTCATCTTCATTTTGTCGACCAGTTCGTTGACGGACATGCCTTTCGTCCGCTTGAGTGAGTTTAAAATTTCGAGACGCTGCGTGCGTCCGATTTCTGCGAGCAATTTTTGATTCATAGAAGCATTGAGAATTTGTATAGAACAGAAACAGTTTACCGGCTAATGCCATTAAAACGCAAGTGCGCAAGTCACCAGCTGGAGGGAGATTACAGCGCCCTTTTTTTCAGACAATCCTTTTTGTGGAAGCGGGGTCGAAGAGATGAACCCGTTCTAAATCAATCTTAAAGTGCATACGCTGCGCCGCCTGCCCCCGATCTAGCAGATGTCGGCTGCGGCAAACGAGAGTATGCGCTCCGGTTTGCAGATAGGCGTAGGCTGCTCCGCCGAGCGGCTCGATGCGGTCAACCAGGACCGGGAATTTTGAGCTTGTGTTTTCATTCCAAGGCGCAAAATCAGAAACCTCGATCGCATCAGGCCGAATTCCTAAAGAGATCTGTCGGCCGATGAATTCGCGCAGAGCAGAAGAGTCCACATTTCCCAACTGCAACTCAATTGTTCCATCCCCCGCTTCGGAAAAAACGAGCGCGTTACGTTCCCGCCTGAGCTCGCCCTGCACAAAATTCATCGGAGGCTCACCGATGAATCCGGCAACAAATAAATCGACTGGTTGATCGTAGAGCGCACGCGGCGTGCCGGTTTGTTGCACAACGCCGTTGTTCAGCACCACGATTTGATCGGCAATACTTATCGCTTCGAGCGAATCGGCCGTCGCGTAGATCATGGTGGTCTGCAACCGTTCATGCAGTTTTGTGATTTGCGTGCGCAACCCGCTGCGGCTCGTCACATCAAGCTGCGCGAGAGGCTCATCGAAGAGGAAAACTTTTGGTTGCAAAGCCACGGCACGGGCGAGCGCCACACGTTGCCTCTGTTCCGGGGATAACGCGCCTGGTTTTAATGCGAGCACTTGTTCAATTTCGAGAATGCTCGCAACGTCCCTTACTCGTTTTTTGATTTCCGGCTGCGCGAATCCGCGCCGGTGTAATCCAAAGGCGATATTTTTGTAAACCATCATTTGCGGATAAAGGCTGTCGTTCGCGAACACCATCGCAACATCGCGTTTGCCCGCTGGCAAGCCGTTGCTCCGACGGTCGCCAATGTGAATTTCACCCTGAGGAATTCCCTCCAGGCCGGCAATCATTCGGAGCATGCTCGATTTGCCGCTGCCACGTGGCCCGGTGACCACGGTAAGAGCCCGATCCTCGATTTGTAGACTGACGTCTTTGATCGCGACGATTTCTCTCCCCTTGGTGCCGCGATAAGTTTTCGACACGTTCGTCAGCGTGACTTTAGCCATGAGAGATAAACGGAAGCGCGGCGACTTCCACCCGAACTGCTGTCGAATTGTCATCCGCGCCGCGCAGCAAAGAGCGCAATTTCGTTCCCCGCGCGTTGAACCCGCGCTTTACGAAGCCGAGCGCGATTACTTTCTTCAACCTCGGACTGTGACCCACACTCGTGACCCAGCCGACATCGCGTGGATTCTCTTCCAGGGACGTCAAACGCATTCCGGCAAGGAGCGGCTCGTCTCCGAGGGGCAACAAACCGCAAAGTCTTTTATTTGTCTGACCGGACATTTTCATTCGCGAAACGACTTCCTGGCCGATGTAGCAACCTTTGGAGTAATCGATACAGCGCTTTTCCAAGTTTGCTTCGATCGGAATGATCTCCGCGGTTAGTTCGCGACCCCACCGAGGAATTCCGGACTCGATCCGAAAAGTTTCAGCGCATTCCGCGTCGCAGATCGGCAACTGACTCGCAAAAAATTGGCGCGCTCTCTCAACTTCTGATTGTTTCATCCAGACATCCCATCCGGCGGTCGTGAAGCGATCCGCTTGAATTACCTTCCACTCGTTAGGCAGAATTGGCGGCGGCGAATCCAAAACATGAAACAGCCCAAACTGATCGCTGACGTCTTCGACCTCGACCGCGTCCGCTATGATATAGCGATCGAGGCGCGCCGGCAGTGCCTGGCGCAGTTCGGTCTCGGCATCAAGAAAATAAGCATTCGCCGCGGCAGAAACGAAGACGTGCGCATTAATTTTACCTTTTGCATTCAGAATGCACGCCTCGATAGCATGCGTCGCGGTTGCTTTCTGAAGGTCATTCGTTATCTGACCATTCAAAAACCGTAATGCGTCTGGGCCACGAACGACAAATTTCGCGCGCTCAGAAAAATCAAAAAACGAACCGCTTTCGGATTGCACAGGCTCATCCATTCCATGCTGTGCGCGGCGGTCAATGATTGCCGCCGCGATCAAAGAAGCGTTTGAAAAAGCCGCGACGCGCTTTGGCTTCCTTCGCGACTACCGAAGCAGCAGGAGATGAGGTATTTTCTGCAATGGCTGTGGCCGGCACGCCCGCGGCAAATTCGACCGGCGCTTCGGAAGTAATCGCAGAAACCGGTGCAGGCACTGCTTCTACCGAGGCCAACTCCAACCCAACCGACGCTGGCATCGCTGCAGTTTCCGATAATTGCTCCGACCACTCTAGCGGAGCGACGCGCGGTTCCGACTCCTTGCGTTCAGTCGGAAGACCCTCTGGAAAATACTTTCGCAAGACACAACAGTAATCTTCAGCGCCGTGGCCATTCTTCATTTCCTCGAGCTGTGCATCGAGCGCTGCTTCAGCGATGGGGAATTGCACTGCCAGAGCCTGCGCGAGCCGGCCGGTAATCTGTAGATCTTTCAGCATGTGTTTGACAGCGAAGTGCGGTTCGAAATCGCCTTGCAACATTTTCGGAAATTTCATCCCCAACGTCGCAGATTGACTCGCGTTACTGCGGAGGGCGCGCTCCAATTTTTCCGCAGATACACCGCACTTTACGACGAGCGCGAGCGCTTCCGCGAGCGACTGTACGCTCGCGGCCGTCACCATGTTTGTAGCAAGTTTAATCAGAGTCGCTTCCCCGATTTCGCCGAACTCGATGATTTCTCTACTGCTTGCTTCCAGAAATCGGCGCGCTTCACGCAGAGCGGCGTCGTCACCGGCGACGTAATAAGTCAGTTCGCCTTTTTCTGCCGCGAGCTTACTGCCCGTGAACGGCGCATCGAGAAAACGCGCCCCGCGGCGCTGCACGCTTTCCGCCGCGGCCTGCATCGTCTCAGGAGCGACTGTGCAATGTGCCAGGACAATGTGGTGCGCGGTCAGCGCCGGGTCTAGTTGTTGAATGATCTCCCCGAGAGCCTCGTCGTCAGCGACAAAAATTTGAATAACGTGACAAAGCCCGGCTACTTCCGCGACTGAACCAACAAAATTCGGTACCGGTTGCGGCGTCCGGTTCCACACGAAAACGTGAAAGCCGCCTTTGCGCAGATTTTCCGCAACCCGGCGGCCGATGATGCCGAGCCCGATCAGGCCAACGTTATTTCGAGTGCGACGGGACATAAGCCAATTTGCTGCAATTAATTTGCCGCCAATTATGCGCGGCGATGGGAAAATCAATTCAAACGTGACCGCACGCAACGCCGAAGTTTGCCTAACAAGTGGCTAGGCATCAGGGCATGAGAGCGAAATACTTAACGCTTTGCGCCATTCGCTCACTTAAAACTTCGACGGCACTTTGTCGACGCTGATTGCCTAACAAACCACTGATTTCCGGCTCTGCTTCTTCGTAGCTCATTTCGCGCGGCGGCTTGAGCTCTGCCACGCGCACCAGAAGAAAGCCGAGCTCCGAGCGAATCGGTTTGGAAACTTCACCGACGCGGAGTTTTGAAACAGCCGCAAAGAAATCGTTCGGCATCCGCGATGCCGAGAAGTAACCAAGATCACCGCCGCGCAGCTTTGTTGCCTCATCTTCTGACGCTTCGGCCACTAGTGCAGGGAACTCTTCACCATGCGCAATACGCGCCGCCAACGACTCAATCATCGCGCGCTTTGCTGATACGACCTCGGGCGGAGTTTCTGGCGGCGCGGCGAGAAAGAGATGACTTGCGCGCAAACGCAACGGCTGCGCGAAATCCTGCCGATGGACCGCATAAAATTGGCGACAAGATGCATCGTCCATTTTGATTGCCGTGGCGATCTGATGCTCGAGCCATTTTTGTGCGCGCAAATTATTGCGAAGTTGGGTGCGAAGGAAATCTGAGGAGAGGCCACAATGTTCCAGCCTCGTCGTCCACATTTTTTTGTCAGCGAACTCAAACTGCAGAAGCTCGAACGTATGTTCGAGCTGTGCTTCTGAGACCGACTCCTTTTCGGAAGCTTTGCGCACCCGTTCATTAGCAATTAAACGCATCAGAACTTCGCGTATGGTGTTCTTGTCGCTCTGCGTAATTCCCGCTGCGTATGAGTCTGCCTCGATCTCGCGTTTTAGATCGAGCTCATAGATTCCGCTTCGCTTCACGAGCGCGAGCAATCGACCGCGTCCGCACAGTTTTCCGATCGCATCGCGGCAAACCACCGATCGATACATGAACTCGCCTGCCGCGATCCCGGCTGCGAAAGCAAGCACGATTACGGCAGTCGTTAGGCGCATTACTTCAACGCAAAGTGCGAGAGAT
>WNFG01002790.1_pt1 | contig 14608 bp, 12 predicted proteins | sample 5400431 | NCBI WGS metagenome assembly WNFG01 (sample SAMN13153346, study PRJNA577476) | soil metagenome | isolation source: 120 cm saprolite under Douglas fir tree site 2 hole 3 replicate 2 | place: USA:California | collected 2015-04-18
AGTCGAGCAGCACGAAGCGTGCAAACGTGAGGTGCGGCGAGCGCTCGCACACATGCACAACTTCGATCCGCTCGACAAAGAAGCCTGTCCGATCTGGGATACGGTGCAAGAAGCGAAAGCTTTTCGGCAGATGACCGACGGCATGAAGTATTTCCTGGGCGCGGTCGGCATTGTGACGCTGTTTCTGGGTGGCCTCGGTGTGATGAATGTAATGCTGGTTGCCGTGCGCGAGCGTACGCGGGAAATTGGCGTACGCAAGGCGCTTGGCGCCCCGGCGAATACCATCCTGCGCCAATTTTTTATTGAGGCAGTATTAATTGCCATCATCAGTGGCGGCATTGGACTGGGCATCGCATATGGCATTTGTTCGCTGGTGAACCTGCTGCCCATGCCGGATTTCTTCGCGGGATTGCTGCCAACCTGGACATCGGGGTTGGTGGCCACGGGATTGTTGGGGACGATCGCAATACTCTCGGCGCTGTATCCAGCCAGACGGGCGGCCTCGATTGATCCAATTGAGGCACTGCGCTATGAGGCGGGCGGCTGATGCTGATTGAGATCATTCGCGAAGCCTGGATTGCCCTCAAGCGCAATTACACTCGCAGCCTGCTGACGATGCTGGGCATCGTGTGGGGAATTGCAACGGTGACGTTGCTGATCGCCTATGGCAGCAGTTTCCGCAGCATCCTGGTCAACGGGTTCAATGCTTTTGGCAAGGGTGCGGTGGTGTGCTGGCCGCAGCAGACCAGCGAACAACCGGGCGGGCAGCGGGCCGGCAAGAAGGTCCTGCTGGAGCAAGCCGATCTCGACATGGTGAAGCAGGACGCGTCATTGGTGAAGCATGCATGTCTGGAAACGGTAAGGCGGCCGGGAATCAGCTACGGTGATCGCATGGTTGGTACTGCGGCGATACGCGGGGTGTGTCCAGAGTACGGCGAAATGCGTAACGAAGTAGCGGCCGAGGGGCGCTGGATTAATGCCGGTGACGAACTGGAGCGTCGCCGAGTCGCGTTCCTGGGAGGGCGCATTCGTGAGCAATTGTTTAGCGGACGCCCTGCCGTCGGAGAGACAGTCTTGATCGGCGGCGTGCGCTTCACCGTGATCGGCATCATGGAACGCAAGATCCAGATGAGCAATTATTTTTCCAGCGATGATGAGTCGGTTTGGATTCCATATTCAGCAGCCGGTGACCTGTGGAACACGCGCTATGCCGCAGTCCTGGTATTCGAACCGATCGCCCCGCAGTTTGAGAAGCGCGCGGAACAACAAGTATTGGCGGCGATTGCCACCAGGCAGCAATTTTCACCGACCGACAAGAAAGCCATCCAGATGTTCGGACGTGAAGAGTTCCGCCCGATTATTGATGCGCTGACCATAGGCTTACAGGTGCTGCTCACTTTTGTCGGGACTCTGACGCTCGGCATCGGCGGCGTGGGCGTGATGAATATCATGCTGGTTTCAGTAGACGAGCGCATTCGGGAGATTGGATTGCGGCGGGCGCTGGGTGCGAGGAAGTGGCACATCAAACTGCAATTCCTGGCGGAGACGCTGTTGATCATGTTGCTCGGCGGCGTGATCGGGATTGTGATTTCGTACGCTATTGCCACCGCGGTGGGCACATTGCCGCTGATGGGACCATTGTTCGAAGATGAGTCGGGCAAGGGCGATATCCATCTGCATATTTCAGCAATTACAGTTCTACTATCCACCCTGGTGTTGCTGTTCGTGGGAGTGATTAGCGGCCTGGTACCGGCGCTACGGGCATCGAAGCTGGATCCAGTGGAAGCGCTGCGGTACGAATAAGTTGACTGTCGGTCCGGCCTTCTTTCAGCCCTCAAAAGAATCCATTTGACCTCGCATATACTTCGCAGTACCTTGCTCGCGACATGGAACGTGACTCTCTAGTCTGAGGTGCGGCCTTGCCGATATCCGCGGTTGATTCCATCAGTCCTGCTTTTCAACACACGAAGCAGCAGCTACTCCAACCATTTCGTGCCGGGCAATGGGCACGCCTTGCGCTGGTCGGCTTGCTGGCGGGTGAGCTCAGTTCTGGAGGCGGCTGCAATAGCAATTTTCAGATACCGACTCGCTCCGGCGCAGGAACCCAGCATCTCCTATCCCGACTATCGCTGCCCAATGCGAACCCGGCGCTCTACGCCGGAATGATTGTTCTGCTGCTTTTTGCTGGGCTGGTCCTTTGGCTGTTGTTGATCTATGTAAACAGCGTGTTTCGTTTCATTTTGTTCGACAGCGTGGTGGCCAAGCACTGTGAGATACGCCGCAGCTGGGTGAGTCGACAGGGCCCCGGGGGGCGTTACTTTATCTGGCAGATTCTCCTGATGATGGTGATGGTCATGGGACTGACCATTCTGGTGGGGATTCCCGCAGCTATCGGTTTCGCTCTAGGATGGCTGAAAGCGCCTAGCCAGCACGTGGTTCCACTCATTCTGGGCGGCATCGTATTATTTTTCGCTCTGCTGGTTTTCTTTGTGGTGGTGCTGACAGTATTCGTTCTGACTAAAGATTTCGTAATCCCACAAATGGCCCTCGAAGACTTGAGCGCGATGGAATCGTGGCGAAGGTTATGGCCCATGTTGAAAGCCGAAAAGGGAGGATACGCGGGCTATCTTGGCATGAAAATTGTCATGGCGTTAGGCGCCGCGGTGGTAATCGGAATTGTTGCGACCCTCGTGATATTTATCATGCTCATCCCGGCTGGAGGTTTTGGCGCGATAGCAGTTTTGGCCGGTAAGGCGGCAGGATTGAAGTGGGACGTCTACACCATAACTCTGGCCGTCGTAGTGGGAAGTATTCTGCTGGCAGTAATCATATACGCAGTGTCTTTGGTTTCTGTCCCCGCGGTCGTTTTCTTCCCCGCATATTCGCTTTACTTCTTCGCGGCGCGCTATCCAGCGCTGGATGCGATCTTGCATCCCGTACCCCCGTCAACGCTGCCGGCGGCACCCGAGATTCCGCCGGAACCGCCGCCGTTTCCCGCCAATGCCTGATTGATAGGGCGATGTTCCCTTCGTTGTCTCCTTGCACGAAGAAGCGCACGGGCGGGGACGCCCGCTGCTACATCGCTTCCGAAGATTTTCTGGCAAACTCCTAGGGCTACCGAAGGGCCGTCTGGCGTGCATGCTTCCAGGAAAAGCGGCGACCGAGGATGCACTTGATGATCAGGTGATCGGTGGAGCGGGTTGTGCCAATTCCAGCCCCCAAGTTAAATTCCCACTGCGGACCAAAATCAACATCGATGCTGGGGAAGAATTGTTGCTGCTGATCTGACAACCGATCGAACCCGCTGAGCGGGCCATAGGCGGCGTAATACTCCAGCCCTCCGGCAATGCGCTTGGTGAAATCGAAGCTGACCTTGGCATCGGGCGAAAATTCGACCCCGCGATGAACACTCGCCCCATGAAAGGACCGATCGAGCGTGGGATTGAAAGACAAATACCAGCGACCGATTTTTTTGTCTACGATCGGGCGAATTTCCCACGTCCACGTATCCGAGGAAAACCTGGCCCGCTGATAACCGATTTCGTTCGAGAGGCTCAGTCCCACCGGCCAGTGCCACGACGCCGGAATCGCCACCCGCGGACGAATGTGGTCGCCCACCCACTGCCATCCACCATCGGGCTGGATGCTGGTGAAAATGTAAAAGCCGGTCTCGAACCAATTGGTGATGCCCTGCGTGATCTCGGTGGTCTCGTGCATGGCGTGATTCGTCGGCTCGACTCCATCCACAACTGTCTTGCTGCCTCGGGCGGTGAAGTTCGAGTGCAACTCAACCATAGTCGTTTCAGGCGGGACCGTTTCGGCGCCGTAAACCTGGATTTCGTAGTTCTCCTGAGCGTGGGCGCAAGGGACCACCGCAACCAGAATCATCGCCGTAAGAATCAGCAGACTTTGATTTCCCATATTTGCGTGACGGTTAATGATAATCCGAGTGAGAAGCCCGTTCACAATCGCCAGGCCGGCGCAGTTTACGAATGTCCAAAGCAAGCGCCCGATGGGCGGGAACTTCATCGGTGAACCGGGTGTCCAATTCTCTCAGACACGCGTGCCAGACTGGAGCAAAACAATATGGCTTTCTCCATGGCAGGCAGTGGTCCGTCCAGTCCGCAGATGAATGTCACGCCATTGATTGATGTGCTGCTGGTGCTCATCATCATTTTTATGGTCATTGTCACTGAGCAGAAGGAAGAAGGCCTCGACGCCCAGATTCCGCAGGAGCAGCAGCAAACCAATGCGCCACCGCCGGTTGATCGCACCATTGTGATTGAGGTGCAAGAGGGCGCGAACGAAGAAGCTCCAACGCTGAAAATCAACCAGCAGGCTGTGAAATGGGAGGATCTGGAGGCACGGCTGCACGACATTTTCAAAACTCGCGCGGAGCGAGTGGCGTTCGTAAAGGGCGATGGCGAAGTTGATTTTCAGTACGTCGCCGACGTGATCGATGTGGCGCGGGAGGCGGGAGTTGACCGAGTGGGATTGCTTACGGCGCGGCGGTGAGCAGTTCGCTTTTTAGAATTTGCGCAGCGCCCGCCAGGCCGGCGGCATGCGGTTATTGCAGGCGGAATCGTTCGTTCATCAGCCGTTGCAACCGTGGTTTGTAGAGAATGTCGTAGGCCAGTTCTTTATCCGGAAACATGGCCAGCGCAGCGCGCTTGGCATTGGCCGCCATCTCGGAGGCTTCTTCGACGGTAAGATCCGGGTCCTGACTTATGACTGACATCACCATGCTGATCATGACTTGCAGACGGCGTATTTTTCGTCCCTCCTCTTCGCCTTCTGTTCTGTTAACTTCATGCTCGGCGCGTTCCGGATTATTCATTAGGCCCCCGTTGGAATACTAATTCGTCTGCTGTTCTTTGATGTCCTGCAAATGCCGAGCGTTGCGTTCATCCGCTGAGCGTATTTTGCCGCAAAACATGAGAAACGCAACTACACCATGGTGTTGCACTTAGGTTACCGTCGTGACCCCTTCGACTGCGGCGGCGATTAGATCTCGCTGAGATTCTTCCCTCTGAAATTGACGAAGCTGGTCGCACTAATGTGCTCACGGTCATGTCTGCGGGTTAGAATCAAATGCCGGGGTGCTGTGTAGGTGATACGATTCCCGCGCACCGCCGCATTTCACGACATTATCGGAGGCAATCATGGCAAACCCTGCCACCAAAGCGGGCGAACAACGACCCGATCCTAATGAAAAGCTGGTCAAGATTTTTGACACCGAGCGGGAGTCTGAGGCGCTGGTGGTCCGAGGCCTGCTTGAATCGGCTGGCATCGACGCCGATATGACCTCCATAGATGCTCCTCAAGATACTTTCCCCGGCGTTGGGGGGACAGTAATTCTGGTGCGCGAAGAAGACGCCGATGAGGCGCGTCGCCTGATCGAAGACTACCGGCAATCGGCAGCCGACGAGGACGAAACCGCTGAAATAGATCTCAATGAACCACCACCCAAGGAGTGACGGAGCGCCCGTCCAGATAGAACGTAACCGCGCCGTCAATATCGGTGCGATACGTGGCCACATGAGAATCAGCCAGTCGTTGCAGCACCCCGATGCGGGGGTGACCGAAAGTATTTCGCGATCCCACGGAAATAACTGCCATTCGCGGTCTGACCGCTTGCAACAACTCCGGTATGCTGGAAGTGAGTGCTCCGTGATGAGCAATCTTCAGCAGATCGGCGCGGGGTTGCTGGGTGGCAACACTCTCTTCTATTTTTCTTTCAGCATCACCTTCCAGTAACGCCGCCGATTGACCGTAGGTAAAGTGCAAGACCAGCGAATCGTTATTTCGCGGCTGGCTGGTGGTCTTCCAATCATGCGCGGGTGAAAGCACGCGGACAGTTGTACCTCCAAAAGCGAAACTATCACCCTGGAAGTGTTGCACGATAGTGATCCCTTCCTCCTTGGCCTGCTGCAACAGGCCGGATAGCTCCGCGCTGGGAGGAATGACTCCCACCCATAACTCTCGTGGGCGAAAATTACGAAGCACAGCATGCATCCCACCAATGTGGTCGGAGTGAGCGTGGGTAATCGCAACCCCATCAAGTCGCGAGAATCCTCTCGACCACAAGTACGGCGACACCACGTCTTCGCCGAAGTCGAGCTCTGACCGCTGCCCGCCGATCGGTCCACCAGCGTCCACCAGCAAAGTCTTGCCCTGCGGTGACACCACCAGGATCGAGTCGCCTTGTCCAACGTCTATGGCGCTGACCTCCATCACCGCCGAACGAACTTGCGGATGCGGGGGGACGAAGGTGATCCATCCCGCCACAGCTGTTATCACCAGCAATCCGCCGATGGCGAACGCACGCCTCGCGCGTGAGGTGACCATGGCTGCTACCAGCGCTGCAGTTCCGATGAGGACCACAACCAACCCGGGCGTGGGCACGCGGAGATCAGCAAAGCGCAGTTTCCCAAGGCACCGCACCGTAGTGGTAATGCCTCCCAAAGAATGAGTGGCGATGAGAGCCGGCAGCTTGGCAAGAACGGGAGAGAAATATCCCAAAGCGACAGCCGCCATGGCAGCCGGCAATAGCACGCCGGTCAGCGGCACCACCAGCGCGTTCACCGGAACACCCACAACAGTTGCAAAATGAAAATAGTAGGCGATTGGGACTGCAAGTCCGACCTGCAATAAGGCGGAAATAAACAATATTTCAAAAGTGGCGAGCGCGGCACGGCTTTCCCAGAAGAGCAGTCGCCGCGGAATCTTCGCTCCCAGAAATCGCTCCAGGCGGCCGCTTATCATACGCAAGTCCAGGCGAAACTGGGCGACACGCGGAGGAAGCGACCTGTCATAGTTCTGCGAATCCAGATAGAGGAGTCCCTTGCCATAGGGCTGCGATGTGCGCTCAAGGATGGGCATGCCAACGGCTGCGATGATCAGCAGCGAAAGAAAAGTAAGTTGATAGCTCGCGCCAAAAATCTCCTGCGGTTTCAGAATCAAGATTCCAAGCGCGGCCGCGCCTAATGCATTCAATACTGAGCGGTCTCGATATAGCGCTCTTGCGCCCACATAAATAATCATCATGAGCGTAGCCCGCCAGACCGGGGCGCCAACATTCGTAATATATGCATAGAGCACTGAAACCAGCACAGTGAATAGGCTGGCTGCGAGATAGTTCAATCGCACTCGCCTCAGCATCCAGAAGGTCACAAACGCGAGAATGCCGACCTTCAGGCCCGCCACCACAAGGATGTGATAGGCACCGGTGCGCTGGAAGTCAGCCAGCGTGTCGCGGTCAATGAATTGGTTCTCTCCAATCAGGATGGCGTCGATCAAGGCGGCATCCGCTGGAGGCCATAGCGTGTGGATTTTTTCGCTGAGGCTGCGGTGAATGAGCGTGCGCCAGAGTTCGATGGGATTCCCGGCAAAACCGGGCAGTAGCTCGACACTCGCCGCCTTTGTCGAGCCTAGGACCGCGATTCCCTGCTCCGCGAGATAGCCTTCGTAATCGAAAGCGCCGGGATTGCGGAAGTTTCGCGGCGGACGAAGCTTGGCAGGAAATCTGAGCCGCTCCCCATAACGGAAAACGCGCATCCCAGCCGCGGATTCATTGACTTCTTCATCTTGCTTAGGCTCCTTCGCATAAATCCCCAGCCGCATGCCCGACTTCACCGTGAGGGTTTTGCCTGCGGAAGTGATTTCTTCGGTTTCTACATCAATAGACTGTCGCACTCCGCCGAAGCCCGCCTCGGCAATCTGCCCCTCGGCAATCACGTGCGCTGTGATCAGGACCTCTTGGCCATCGTCGAATCGCAGTATCTCTGCATTTGGCGAATCGCCATTGCTGCGGATCTGGATAATCAAGGCCCCCATCAGAAAAAGCGCGCCCAGCGCAAGCGTCTTTGCCAGCATTGCTCGTAGTCGCACAAGGTAAGCGGCAGCCGCCATGAAGGCGAGAATTGCCAGCATCCACCACATGGGGGGCCGCCAGGCTCGTGAGCCGACAAGAATTCCCGCGGCAAACGCGGAAGCCGCCCAAAGAAGCGGTTGCCGTCCTCGCGTCAGGGGCAGGCTATGAAGCGCGGGCGAGGTGGACTGCGGATTCACATTTTCCTTAATCGCGGGGAAGAGTCTTTGCGCCGTTTCTCTTGTCTCAGCAAGAACTTGGAAGCGAGACCTTAGCGCACTAACTGCATTACACTTTCCAGGTGATAGGTCTGCGGAAACAGATCGATCAAATGCACTTGCTCCAAGCTGTATCCCGCCGCCAGCAACTGCTTCAGGTCACGCGCCAGCGTGGCAGGATCGCAGGAGACATAGGTGATGCGCGGCCCGTTCAGATTTATCAAGCCGTGGACCCCCATCTCTCCGAGGCCACTTCGCGGCGGATCAACCACCACAAGATCGGGACGCAGTTGTTTTGCTTTGTTCTTCAGATAGCTCTCCACCGTTGCACAGACTGGTTTTACCTTTGCTGGCGAATTGTACTTAAGGTCAGCGAAAGAAGTCTGTGACGATTCGACCGCGATGACGCGATCAAATTCCCGATTTAGAACCGCTGAGAAGAGGCCGACGCCGGCGTACAGGTCAAGCGCAGTGTCACCAGAACGTCCTGGGGTGACGATTGCGACAAGTTCATCGGTCAGAAAACGGTTCACCTGGAAAAACGACCCTGCACTGACCCTGTAGGAAGCGTGCGCCGTCTGATAGGTGAGATGATCCGCTCCGGTAGTGACCATTCGCCTACTTTGAGCCTGTTCATGGAGGGACGATTCTGAGAATGCCACGACGCCCCGCACTTCCGGTATTTGCCTCTGCATTTCTTCGGCGCATTGTTTGAAAGATTCGGCTGATGCTTCCGCACGGCAGAAAACTTCCACCAGAAGTTGTGTGTCATCTGCATTGGCGAAGAACTCGATTTCACTGATGCCGTCGATCACCTGGCCGGCACGACCCATGCGCCACATTGCCACGATTGCGCCATTGATGAGCGGCGAACTTATCGGACATTCCTCTACCGGCAGTAGCTCATGCGAGCCGAATCGGTAATATCCGATGGCGAAAGCTGGCGCGGTCTGAATCTTGAGCCGGGCGCGGTTGCGATAATTCCACGGAAGAGAAGGATGGACCTTGAGCTCAACATCTAAATCAATTTTTGCAATCCGGCGCAGATTCTCCTTGAGGATTTCAGACTTGATTTCGAGCTGACGTTCATAACTGGTGTGCTGATAATGACACCCGCCACAACGCATGAAATGTGGACAATGCGGCGCAATCCGCGCGGGTGAACTCTCGAGAATTTCGTCGGCGCGGGCGCGCACGAACCCCGGCTTTTCCTCAACGATTGAGGCTTCGATTCGTTCTCCAGGCAGGACAAACGGAACGAACACGGCTTTACCACGGCCATGCTCGTTAGGTGGCATGCGGGCCAACCCATCGCCGCCGTAAATAAGTTTTTCAATAGTGAGCTGCAAGAAATGATTTTATGCCAGGGATAGAAACATCGTAGGAGTGAGGACTCTGCGCAGGCGGCGCAGTGTCCTTCTCGCGGACCAGCAAGCGTGGCCGCCCAAGTCTTTTTCACTTAGGAACGACCACGACACTACGTGGACAAGGGCCATCACGTGGAAGAGTCTTTCAGGTCCAAGCTGCTTTGTTCCGGAACAACAAGCGACATTACGTGGAAGAGCGGGCCTTCCAGGCCCGCGTCAGCACCATAAACTGAAAGGGGCTTCAGCCCCCGTAGTCGCCTGCGATGCCAGGCTACATGTAGAACAAGCTCAACCGCGGCAATCCATAGCGTTCCAGCAGCCGCTTGTGCACATATTGCTTTTGCAACTGTCCGATCTGGGCGGCGGGCATGTTACGGCGATAGGGCGCGAGCTCACGATCGGCTTCAGCGCGAACCGCAACGATTTCATCGTCTGGAGTCACAGCAAGCAGTGCGGCGAACAATTTCTCTTCCATCACCGTCAGGCGTCGTTCCAGGTCCTCCAATCGAGGCGAGTTTTTCGTTTCCTCGAGCCTGTCCGCAAGATCGCGCAGCGTGCGTGCTGTTTCCAACGCCAGGTTTTGAGCTGAAATGCCGCTTCCATGCGGCAATTTGGCCCCATCGAGAGCTGCCGCATTTTTTCGCAGAAAGTCAGCAATCTCGCCGGGGTGAAATCCCCGCTGCGTGCGAGTATCGGCATTCTCCTCACGCGCCGCTCCCACCGCAGCTTCCTTCATATCTTCCGCTGCAGCGAGAACTTCCTGTGCGCAGTAAGCCAGGCTGTTCACCTTGCGCGTCTTGGATGGACGCTGCTCATACCGCTCAAAAGCCGCATCGATGCCGCGCAGCGCGGCCTCTAATGGAATTCCCGCATCTTTCCAGGTTTCAATCAGCGCCCAGTCCAGCGTCGACAGCAGCAGGCCGCTGCCGCGACGCTTCTGGAAGTGCTCTTCGATTTCGGTGAAATAATTGAAGTAATTTTCCACGACCACTCAGCGGGATCGCGACTTGCCGCCAGGCCACGGTTTGGAATTCACCGGCTCGGTGGCAGCTTTTGAGGAACTTGCAGCTCTCGATTTTGAAGAAGGCATCTCGCGCTTTCCGGCCGTATTACGCTCCCAGATGATGCGCAGCCCTTCGAGTGTAAGAAAGTCATCCACATTCTTAATGTACTTTGATCCGGTGCCAATCAACGACGCCAACCCGCCGGTCGCGACCACCTTGGTTTCTTTTCCCATCTCCTTCAACAGCAGTTCCAGAACTCCATCTACCAAGCCAAGGTATCCATAGTAAAGACCGGACTGCATGCTGCCCACGGTGTTGGTGCCGATGATGCGCGCGGGCTTGCGGATATCAACTCGCTGCAGCCGCGCCGTGCGACCAAACAGCGCTTCGGCGGAAATGCCAATGCCCGGGCAAATCACTCCGCCCATGTACTCACCCTTCGCCGAAACGCAATCAAACGTAGTGGCCGTCCCGAAATCCACCGAGACGCATGGTCCGCCATAGTTTTCAAATGCCGCGACCGAATTCACGATGCGGTCTGCGCCGACTTCGGCGGGATTGTCATAAAGCACCGGCATGCCAGTCTTGATGCCCGGTTCAATGAACAGCGGCTTACTATTAAAGTAGCGCTCGCAAACCTCGCGCAAAGTGGAATCTAGCGGAGGCACCACGGAAGAAATCACAATACCGCCAATGTCGGATGCTTTGAGATCGTCCATGGCGAACAGGTTGCGGAAGAGCACGCCGTATTCATCCACCGTTTGAGTTTGAATCGTGGCCACCCGCCAGTTCGCGACCAGCCGTTCGTATGCAGGCGTTTTGCCGGATTCTGCTTCGGCAGACTCCGCCCTAGCGCCGCGAGCGAAAACGCCCAGCACCGTATTCGTATTCCCGACATCGAGAACGAGCAGCATAGTTAAATTGTGTAAAGAAGGGCACGAGCTGATAGCCGCGCCCTTCGGGTCTCATCACTCCCGAGTTCTCACAGTTCCGCTCAATACAGTTCTTATGCCATGCGCGGTCCGCACTTGTAGAAACCCGCGCGCGTCAAGCCCGGCCGTAGTCCCGTCGAAACCTCCGTTCTCCTCGACATGCACTTCGCGGCCTCGCACAGACGCCGACCGCTCTTCAAATCGTCGCAAAATTGACTGCCGCGCCTCCGGCCTTTGCAGCAAATCACCGTATTCGCGGTCCAAAGATTTTAGCAAAGTGGCCGTCAACTCGACGCGTGACCATTCCGTACCGGTAGAGAGCCGTAGCGACGTCGCCTGATCTCTTAGCTCAGACGGAAAACTTGCCTGGTTGACGTTGATCCCAATTCCAATCACGATGTGCCGTACGCGGGTGGCTTCGGCGTTCATCTCGGTGAGAATTCCCGATAGCTTTTTGCCATCAAGTAGAAGATCGTTAGGCCACTTCAGATCCGGACTCAACTTCGGGTCGATCGTCTGGATCGCCGCATGCAAGGCTAATCCAGCCGCCAGTGAAATGATCAGCGCCTCCGACGGCGGCAGCACCGGACGCAGCACCACCGAACAATAAATACCGCTTGATCGTGCCGAATGCCACGTGTGCGCGCCACGACCACGACCGGCAATCTGCTCCTCCGCCAAGAACACGCTGCCTTCAGGCGCTCCTGCCGCGGCAGCTTCCATCGCCGCCGTATTGGTCGAGCCAATTTTGTAATAGTGATGAAGATGCTTATCAAAGATAGTGCCGCGAACCAGAGGCGCCAGCACATCCGGCAGCAGCAGATCAGGGACAGCTTGCAGCCTATACCCGGTGGCGGGATGACCCGCGATCTCCACTCCCAAGCGACGCAGTTGCTGTACCAGTCGCCAAACTTCCGATCGGCTGGTGCCGATTTCCTCCGCAATCTTAGTCCCACTCACCACGACCGTGGCATGATCCATTAGCAGCCGTACAATGCGGCCCAAGCGAATGTCGCTTTTCTGCGAAGTGACGCTGGATGAAGCAGCAGCGCCTGCCGCCCGGCCGGGGACAAGTCTTTTGCCGGCAGGTTTCCGGCTACGCGTTTGAGTGGTTTTCGTGATGCGGGAATTATAGGGACGGAAGCCGAAAGAACAAACCTCAAACCAATCAAGACGGGGATTTCCGAAATCGACGCGCTATCGCCTACGCCGGAACCACTCGCATACTCATGTCCACCGCGACGGCGGAATGGGTCAGCGCACCAACAGAAATAAAATCCACGCCGGTTTCAGCGTAAGCGCGGACGTTCTCCAAGGTAATGCCGCCGGAACATTCCAGCGGAAGCCGCTTCTCGAGGCGAGCACAGCGCTCAACTGCCTTCCGCACATCTTCAACAGACATGTTATCGAGCAGGACGGTTTCCGCACCGTGCTCCAATGCCTGTTCCAGTTCATCTAGCGAACGCACCTCGACTTCAATCGGCTGCGCGCCGCGGCGGTTGCGATGAGCACGCTCCAGCGCGGGAACAATTCCACCTGCCAGCGCAATGTGGTTGTTCTTGATCAGCACTCCGTCCGAGAGATCGAGACGATGGTTCTGACCGCCGCCGCAACGCACTGCGTACTTATCAATCACGCGCAGGCCCGGGACGGTTTTGCGCGTGTCCAGAATGCGAGCTTTGGTTCCCGACACAGCATCCACGAATTTGCGGGTGAGTGTGGCAATCCCGCTCATGCGCTGTAGGAAGTTCAAAATCACGCGCTCGCAGGAAAGAATGACCCGCGCGTTATGGCGGATCACCGCCGCAGTTTGTCCCTTGTGCAGGCGCACTCCGTCGAAGATTTCCGGATGTCTGGTAACTTCGTAGTGTGACGTCACCGCTCCATCGACTGCAGCATAGACGTCGAGGATGCGCGAAACGCAGCCCAGACCGGCGAGAATGCAATCCTGCTTGGCAAGAATTGTGGCCGCAGCTCGCTGCCCGGGCTCGATGCAGGCGTAGCTGGTAGCGTCGCTCGTGGCACGATCCTCGAGCAACGCGTTCTCCAAAATTGCAGTGATGCGGCGGCTGTTCCAGTCCAAGTCAGTTCTCAGTTGTCAGTTGCAACTTGTCAGTTTAACAGCGGTCATACAGAGATTGCTTGAACACTGAGCACTGTCCACTGATCACTGGCACTGTTCACCTCAACTCATTCAACGCAGTCTCAGTCTTGCCGCGCAGCACTTGCAATTCCTGTCCTCGCCGGCGGAGTCCCTCAACCACCTCTGCGGGCGCCTTTGCAAGGAAAGTTTCGTTTCCTAACTGGCGCTGCCCATTCCTGATTTCCTTTTCGATGCGCTCCAACTCTTTCGTCAGCCGGGCGCGCTCCGCACTGACATCAATCTTCTTCTCGTAAATCACGTGGACATCGAATCTCGCGGTGCTGCGCGCTCCGGCCTCCTTGGCCAGCGATGTCCCCACGAATGCAATGCTCTCTACCGTCGCCATTCGCTCCACCGCTCCACGGTTCTGTTCGATCAGCTTACGGACTTCGGGCTCTGGAGCGTATACCTCAATCGGAACCTTCGCCTTGGTTTCCAATTTCAATTCTTTGCGTAGATTGCGCACATTCGCGATCAGGTCTTGCAGAACCGCCATGTGGGTCTCGGCGGTTAAATCTATTTGCTTCTCATCAGGCTGCGGATATGCCGCCAACGCGATCGACTTATGCGGCGGCTTTCCGTCATACACCGCCTGCCAGATTTCCTCCGTGATAAATGGCATCACCGGATGCAGCAGCCGCAGCGCCGCTTCAAACAAGCTAACCAGATTCCCGCAAGCCAGCCCTACAGATTCTCGGGCAGCGCCATTCGGGGACATCAAGCGCGGCTTGATCAACTCCAGATACCAGTCGCAGAACTCACGCCAGAAAAAGTCGTAGATCAGGTTGGCTGCTTCGTGGAAGCGGTAAGTTGCCAAAGCCTCGCCGACCTCTTGCGTCACACGGTTAAAGCGAGAAAGAATCCAGCGGTCTTCCAGATGAACCGGCTGGAATCCGGGAATGCCCGCGCCAGCGTGGCCACTTTCAGCCGTTTTCCTCCATGCGTCTAACGACCAAACTCCCGCCTGCTGTGCCTGGTCCACATTCATGAACATGAAACGCGCCGCATTCCAGATCTTATTGGCAAATTTTCTGTAGCCGTCCGTGCGACTCTCGTTGAATGCAATGTCGGTGC
>WNFG01002793.1_pt1 | contig 14605 bp, 9 predicted proteins | sample 5400431 | NCBI WGS metagenome assembly WNFG01 (sample SAMN13153346, study PRJNA577476) | soil metagenome | isolation source: 120 cm saprolite under Douglas fir tree site 2 hole 3 replicate 2 | place: USA:California | collected 2015-04-18
CTGCCGCGTTTGCCGCAGGAAGTGCAGCGGCTGGGCGTGACCACGGAGAAGACCTCTCCCGATCTGCTGATGGTGGTGCATCTTCTCTCGCCCGACAGCCGTTACGACACGCTCTATCTCGCCAACCTGGCGGTATTGCAGGTCAAGGACGAACTCAACCGCCTTCCCGGCGTGGGCAACGTGCAGATTTTCGGCGCGGGCGATTTCAGCATGAGAATCTGGCTGAATCCCAACCAGCTGGCGGCCCACAACCTGACGGCCACCGATGTGGTGAAGGCCATCCGCGAGCAGAACGTGCAGGTCGCGGCCGGAGTTCTGGGCGCGCCGCCGGTCAACACCGGCAGCACCGCATTCCAGCTTCTGGTGAACACCCAGGGACGGCTGAGCTCCGACGAGGAGTTCCGCAACATCATCGTCCGCGCCGGGCCTGACGGAGAGATTACGCGGGTGCGCGATGTTGCCCGGGTCGAACTGGGCTCCAGCAGCTACGCGCTGCGCAGTCTGCTCGACAATAAATCCGCTGTAGCCATTCCCGTCTCGCAGCGCCCCGGCTCGAACGCTTTGGACACCTCGCGGCAGGTCCGCGACACTATGGCGCGCCTGAAGAAAACCTTTCCCCAGGGCGTGGATTTCAGCGTCGTCTACGACCCCACCGTCTTTGTGCGCCAGTCGATTGAAGCCGTGAGCCACACCTTTTTGGAAGCCCTGCTGCTGGTGGCGCTGGTGGTGCTGATTTTCCTCCAGACATGGCGCGCCTCGCTGATTCCGCTGCTGGCCCTGCCGGTCTCTCTGGTGGGAACTTTTTCCATCATGCTGGCCCTGGGGTTTTCTCTGAACACGCTTTCACTGTTCGGCCTGGTGCTGGCTATCGGCATCGTCGTGGACGACGCGATTGTGGTGGTGGAGAACGTCGAGCGCCATATCGAGTCGGGCCTGGCGCCGCGCGAGGCCACCGAGCGGGCCATGAAAGAAGTCAGCGGACCGATCATTGCGATCGCCCTGGTGCTCTCGGCCGTCTTTATTCCGACGGCCTTCATCAAAGGGCTCTCGGGAGAGTTCTACAAACAGTTCGCGCTGACCATCGCCATTTCCACGCTGATCTCGGCCTTCAATTCGCTGACGCTCAGTCCCGCGCTGGCGGCGCTGCTGCTGCAGCCTCGGGAAGCAAAGAAAGACCGGCTCACGCGCATCCTCGACTTTGCCTTCGGATGGTTCTTCAAACCCTTCAACCGCTTCTTCGCCTGGGCGGCCGCCGGTTATGGCCGGGGCGTCCAGCGGACGATACGCTCCAGCGCCATTGCGCTGGCTGTCTATGCGCTGCTGGTGGTGGCCACCGGCGTCGGCTTCCAGCGCGTGCCCTCGGGCTTCGTGCCCACCCAGGACAAGCAGTATCTGGTTGCTCTCGCGCAGCTGCCCAACGGCGCAACGCTCGACCGTACCGAAGACGTGATCCGCAAGATGTCGGCGACCGCGCTGAAACATGCGGGCGTGCAGAGCGCGGTGGCGTTCCCCGGTCTGTCGATCAACGGCTTTACCAACAGCCCCAATTCCGGCATCGTCTTTGTCACTCTGAAGCCTTTTGAGGAACGGCGTTCCGCGGAACTTTCCGCAAACGCCATAGCGGGCAGCCTGAATCAGCAGTTCGGAGCGATTCAGGAGGCGTTTATCGCCATCTTCCCGCCTCCGCCGGTGCAGGGCGTGGGCACGGTGGCCGGTTTCAAACTTTATCTTGAAGATCGCGGCGGCGCGGGTCTTGAATCTCTGTATCGTGAAACCAAAGCGACACTGGGAAAGGGAAATCAGACGCCCGCGCTGGCGGGCGTGTTCTCGAGCTTCGATGTCAACGTTCCGCAGATCGACGCGCACGTGGACCGCGAAAAGGCCAAGACCTACGGCATCGCGCTCAGCGATATTTTCGACACCATGCAGGTGTATCTGGGTTCGCTCTACGCCAACGACTTCAACCGCTTCGGACGCACCTACCAGGTCAACGTGCAGGCCGAGTCGTCGTACCGGCTGCATCCGGAAGATATTGTGAGGCTGAAGACCAGAAACGCCGCGGGCGAAATGATTCCCCTGGGATCGGTGGTGACCGCGCAGCCGACTTTCGGGCCCGACCGCGTGATGCATTACAACGGTTTTCCCGCGGCGGAAATCAACGGCGCGGCCGCGCCCGGTTACAGCTCCGGCCAGGCGGAAGCCGCCATGAGCGATCTGCTCAACGAGCAGCTTCCCAATGGCATGAAGTTCGAATGGACGGAGCTCACCTATCAGAAGATCCTTGCGGGCAACACCATGATCTACATCTTTCCGCTGTCGGTTTTTCTGGTGTACCTGGTGCTGGCGGCGCAATATGAAAGCTGGTCGCTGCCGCTGGTGGTGATCCTGATCGTTCCCATGACGCTGTTTTCGGCGATTGCCGGCGTGTGGCTGCTGCACGGCGACAACAACGTGTTCACCCAGATCAGTCTGATCGTGCTGGTGGGGCTGGCCTGTAAAAACGCGATTCTGATCGTGGAGTTCGCGCGCGAACGGCAGCTCGAAGGTGTCGGCGCTTACGAAGCCGTGCTGGAAGCCTGCCGCCTGCGGCTGCGTCCGATTCTCATGACCAGCCTGGCCTTCACCATGGGCGTGGTGCCGCTGGTTCTCTCCACGGGCGCCGGCTCGGAGATGCGCCAGGCCATCGGTGTCGCGGTGTTCTTCGGAATGCTGGGCGTGACCGCGTTCGGCCTGATTCTTACGCCGGTCTTTTATGTAGTCATTCAGAAATTCACTGAGGCCCGTCAGGGCAGCAGGTCCACATCGGCCGGAAATCTTTCAACTGCGATTTCCACGGAGGTATGAACGTGACTAATTCCTTAAAAAAATCGGCTGCACTGGCGTTACTGTCTCTGCTGATGGCCGGATGCGCTGTGGGACCGCGTTACAAGTCGCCCCAGCCACCCGAGATCACGTACCATGCCGCCGACCCGGCGCTGGTCAGCGCGTCTGCGTATAACGCGCAATGGTGGAAACAATTCGAAGATCCGGTGCTCGATTCACTGGTTGACCGGACGTTGACGGCCAACAACAGCATAAAAATCGCCCGCGCCCGGCTGGCCGAGTCGCGCGCCATTTACGACGAACGCAGGCTCGACCGCTATCCCACCGCGCCGGTGGAAGCCTCGTACAACTACAGCAAAGAGCAGATTCCAGGCTTCTCCGACGATCGGCGGACGATCAATACATTCAAGACCGGTTTCGACGCCTTCTGGGAGCTGGACCTGTTCGGACGTGTGGGCCACGGCATCGCCGCCGGCCGGGCCGAGACCGAGGCTTTTGCCGCGGACCTGCGCGATGTCCAGGTGAGCGTAACCGCTGAACTGGCGCGCAACTACTTCGAGCTTCGGGGAGCGCAGTGGCGTCTGGCTGTCGCCGAGCGAAGTCTGGCGAACCAGCGCGAGACATTGCACCTGACACAATTGCGGCGGGACGCGGGTGTCGGCGAAGAGCAGGATGTCGCCAGCGCCGCGGCCCGGGTGGCGGCCACCGAGGCGACGATACCATCTCTTCAATATGAGGTCTCGCGCGCCACGCACCGCATCTCGGTTCTGACCGGTGTCCGCCCCGGAGAATTGAATGCCGATCTTTCGCCCCGGTCCTATCCGGCGATTGCCCAGGCGCTGCCCATCGGCGATCCCGCCGAACTGCTGCGCCGTCGGCCCGATGTGCGCGCCGCTGAACGAAGGCGGGCCTCCGCTACCGAACTTCAGGGTGTGGCGGTCGCGGGCCTGTTTCCGAAAGTCAGCGTTTCCGGCTTCCTCGGTTTTCTGGCCGGACGCGGCAACCTGTTTCTGATGCCGGAGTCGGCGGCGTGGTCGGTGTCCCCGGGCCTGTCCTGGTCGGCGTTCGATCTGGGGAGAGCGCGCGCCCGGGTGCGGGGATCGAAGGCGTCCGCCGACGAGGCGATGGCCTCGTATGAAGACACAGTCCTGCGCGCTCTGGAAGAAACTGAGAACGCGCTGGCGAATTACCGCGCACAGCAGGCCCTGCTGGTGAAACTCAACGAGCAGGCGCGCGAGAGCAAACGCGCCGCCGATATCGCGAGGCTGCGTTACCGCGAGGGTGTAATCGATTTTCTTTCCCTGCTGGATGCGGAGCGCACGCAACTGCAGGCCGAGGACGCCGTCGCCCAGGCGGAGAGCGAGGTCTATGTGGGAGTGATTACGTTGTACAAGGCGCTGGGGGGATAACCAGAGCGGATTTAGTAATTGTGTAATCTGGTAATTGAGTAATTCGTCTGTACCATCAGGGCTCTGTCATTCCGAAACCGCGCAGCGGAGAGGAACCTGCTTACGCTCAACTTATCGGCTCTCGTGAAGGGCCGGCGATCATGCGAAGCGAAAAGCGCAAATGCCGGCTGGAACGCGGACTTGCCCGAGAGCCGATAAGTGGAATGTAAGCAGGTTCCTCTCCGCTGCGCGGATCGGAATGACAAAAGAGAGCGTTTCGATGGCGGGGGCGGACTGGCAAAAAATCAGGCCAGGCGCGTCCGGAAAAATCCGGACGCGCCTGCGTTTGCTTACTTATTAGCGGTTGCGATGGTCGGGATCGTAGCCGCTGCGATCGAGGCCTTCCTGATACCCGGTGGCGTATCCCTGTTCGTACGCTTCACGGTACTGGGCTCTGTATTCCCGGCGGCTGCCGAAATCCGGATTGTAACCGCGGGATGCGTCCCTGTAATTGCGCTGCTGATGGGGACGAGAGCTGTGCCGAGCCAGGCCGTCCTGGCGGCCATCGTTCATGCCGTCCTCGTAGCCTGCGCTGGCCGCAGGATTCCGGCTATAGCGATCATGATCGCGGTCCCGGTCGTGATCACGGTCCCGATCGTGGTCGCGGTCCCGGTCCTGATCGCGGTCGCGGTCCCGGTCCTGATCACGGTCACGGTCCTGCTGAGATAGTGTGGCCCGGGCCAGTATGGGCGCGCCGAAAACGCTGCCGCCAACAGCCAGAGCAAGTATCCATGTTCCATATCGTAGTGTTGATTTCATATTGATCTCTCCATCCTGAAAATTTTAGGAACTAACCATACGGTGGCGCCGACGCTCAGGAGTTGCGAAATACCCCGTTCCAATCCCGCGCGTGGAACAGGTGTTCCCCCAGGTTCCAATTTCCATGATAGCCGCCCCCTGGCGCGGGGGTCTGATCACAATTGCTCAGGGGATAATGTCGAAAAACTCCGTGAGAATGCCCGCTCTGAGCGCTATTGACCAGCTTGCTTCCCCTTGCGGAGTCCATACTGCGTTCACGGGAAGAGAACGATGCTGAAGCACCCGCCATGCGGCACTTCCAGGGTGAAAATCTTCATGGTGGGAAACTTCAATTTCAATGAAACGCCGCGGCACGCGGCGCCCCTGCCGCCACAAAAACTGAATTGAACAGCCGAACAGGGTCCGCGCCGGCAGGCGGCGCGCTGGTCAGTGGTCAGTGGTCATTGCGAGAGCTTTCATGCACATCCACATCGAGACAATCGGCGAATTTCCGGCGAAATGGTGGCGGTCCCTGAGTGGGGCTGTTACCCGGGCCGTGCTGGTCGGGCTTGAGCGCATCGAACCTCTTCGGCGGAAGATTTACGGCCGCTTTGTCGCTCTTCCGGCCTCGGCGCGCGTAACGGTGATCGCGGTTCTCGCGGTGCTCTTGAGCGCATTTGTCTTCTCCGCGGCGGTGCTCGCGCTCACCTTCCATTACATCTATCTGGATCGCTCGAACATGCCCGATATCGAAGCGCTGGTTCGCTTCGATTGCCCGACCATAGGCCACCTGTATGACGAGCAGGGTATTCCGCTGGTCGAACTCTCCACCGAGCATCGCCGGATCATCCGTTACGACGAAATGCCCCCGGTGGTGCGGGACGCCATTCTGGCCGCGGAAGACAAAAACTTCTTTTCCCACGGAGGCATCGATTATTCCAGCATTCCGCGGGTCATTGAAAAAATCAGGCTGGGCGCGTTGCTCGGTCGCGTGGCCAGGATAGGCCGCTCCGATAAGGCGGAAAGTCCGCTGATAGCGCGTCAGGGCGGCTCGACCATCACCCAGCAGCTGATGCGCGCCTACTATCTGCGCGAACTCACGGAAAAAGAGAACGGCGCTCAGGCCGAGCCCGGCGCGCTTTCGTTCCTGGTGGGCTCGCGCAACGCAAAGAAGCTGAAGCGCAAACTCGCCGAGATACGGCTCTCGCTGTGGGTGGAAGAGGAACTGACCAGTCGATTCGGATCGAAACAGCGCGCCAAGGAAGAGATACTGGCCCGCTACGCCAGCTTCCTTTATATGGGGAACAATCAGTATGGGTTTGCGACGGCCGCCGAATACTACTTCGGGCGCCCGCTCACCGGCTTTACCATGGCCGACGCGGACAAGGCCGCACTGTTGGCGGGCATCGCCAAATCGCCGCGCTATTACGCTCCCGATTGCACCGACACGCAGAGAATATTGCGCCGCCGTAACCTGATTCTGCGGCTGATGGAAGCGCGGGGCTCGCTTTCCCGCGAGGCCGTTCTGGCCGCGGAGAACGCCCCGCTTCAGTTGACGAGGCCGCGGGAAGACGCCGCGGCGAGCAGGACGACACAGGTCCCGGCCGTGATGGAAACAGCGCTGAATGAGTTGCCGATCCGGTATCCAGGTCTAAAGGCCGAAGACGCGCTGCAGGGAAAAGTCCAGATCTATTCCACGGCCGATTCCCGCCTGCAGGAGATCGCCAACGAAGCGCTGGAGCACGGCCTCGCGGCATATGAAAAGCGGCATCCGAAGGCCAGGGGGATCATCCAGGGATCGGTGGTCATCCTCAGGAACCGCGACGCGGCCATTCTCGCCGAAGTGGGCGGCCGGCGGTGGTATGGCAAACGCAGCGCCAATTACGCCGACTTCAATCGCGTCACGCGGTCCATTCGCCAGCCCGGATCGACCATGAAGCCCATCGTTTATCTCGCGGCTTTTCTGCACGGTCCGTTCAATCTGGATTCGATGGCGCCCGACGAACCTATTGTCGTTCCCGATCGCGATCACCCCGAGGGCAAGGCAATTTCCAACTATGACGGACAGTTCAAAGGGATGATTCCTCTGCGAGTGGCGCTGGCGGAATCGAGAAACGCGGTGGCCATCTGGATCACCGAACAGATCGGCATTTCGAATGTGCTGCGCACGGCGCGGGAGCTGGGTATCCAATCGCAGTTGCAGCCCTGGGAGACCACCGCGCTGGGCGCATCGGAGGTGACGCTGCTCGAACTGGCCAATGCCTATCGCACGATCGCCACCGGGGTTTACAACAGCCCTCATCTGATACGCCAGGTTTCGCGAGGCGCGTCCGTGGTGAACGCTGTCTATGAAGACCGCGGCGCTCAGCAGTTCGTCAACGCCGAAGCGCTCGCTTTGATTCAGGAGGGCCTGCGCGGAGTGGTTCGCCTTCCCTCGGGCACCGCCCATTCGCTCGACTGGCCCGGACTGCCGGTCATGGGAAAGACCGGAACCACCAGTCAGTACCGCGACGCCCTCTTTGTCGGTTCGACCTTCGGCACGGAAGGCATGACGATCGCCGTGCGCATCGGCTTTGACGACAACCGCTCGTTAGGCGCGGGCGAGACCGGGGGACGGGCGGCCCTGCCGATATTTCGGGAGATCGTGACAAAGAGTTACGCGGGGGAGCGAATCCGGGAGGTCCCGAAGTTTCCGGCCGAGATCGAGGAGAGTATTACCCGGTTCCTGCAATCGCCGGCCGACGCCCCTTCGGAGTCGATGGGCCTCTCCGATGGACAGCCGGATTGACGGGCCATGAGCGGTATTGACCAGACGGACACGTCGCCGGCTGCTAGAGTTTTTTCAGCGTGGAAACTTTCAATCGCGCCTGACCGCATACGGGAGAAATTCAATGCTTTGGACGATTTTCGTCATCCTTCTTATCCTTTGGCTGCTGGGATTCAGCTTCCACGTCGCCGGAGGCCTGGTCCATCTTCTGCTGGTAGTCGCTCTCGTCGTTCTGGTCATCAACCTGATCGGCGGGCGACGCATCTAGAACGCATTCTTCTTCATTTCACTTTACATGCTTCAGTCGCTGTATATCGGCAGAGCGCGCCTGTGACAGACCAGGCGCATACTTATCTGCGATGGTCACGATCGTTGCCGCGGTCGAGTCCTTCCTGGTATCCGGTCGCATATCCCTGTTCGTAGGCTTCGCGGTACTGGCGTTTGTATTCCTCACGGCTGCCGAATCTCGATTCGTAACCGCGGGTCGCGTTCTTGTAGTTGCTGTGTTCGTGAGGGCGGGAACTGTGCCGCGACCGGCCATCCTGCCGACCGTCGTCGATGCCGTCCTGGTAGCCGTTGTGGGCGGCCCGGTTGTTTTCCCGGCGGTCATCGCGGTCGTGATCGCGGTCCCGGTCATGGTCCCGGTCATGATCCCTGTCCCTGTCTTGGTCCCGGTCTTGGTCGAATCCGTATTGAGACTGTGCGGCCAGGGTCGTCGTTGCAGCGCCAAAAGGTGCGCCAACAGCCAGAACAAGCATCCATGTTGCATATCGTAAGGTTGATTTCATTTAGATCACTCCCTTTCAGAATTTTGGAACGATGGCCGCGATGACAATCCTGACCGGCCGGAACGTAAACGGCGGATTTCAAACTTAAAGTTTAAGCCCCTTCCATCTTTCCTTCCAGCACATCGCCGAGCGAGGACGCGGGGCATTGGACCCCGACATAAAACGTGCCAAAGAGCGCGTAGACCGCGCTGACTTCGTCGAAGCGCATTTCATAAATCAGCTTCTTGAATTCCACCGGATCGTCCGCGAACAGATCGACGCCCCATTCCCAGTCGTCGAAACCGATGGAGCCGGTGATGATCTGTTTGACTACTCCGGCGTAGCGGCGGCCGATGGTGCCGTGTTCTTCCATCTGGCGCTGGCGTTCTTCGATGGGAAGCTGATACCAGTTCTTCGCTTCGCCCCGCTTGCGGTCCATGGGATAGAAACAGACATAGCGGTTGGTGGGAATCTGCGGAAACAACCGGGGACGCATGGCCTCGGTCTGGCGCTTGCGCGTCTCTTCGATGGCGGCGTTCCATTCCGGGGTATTCGGTTCGATGCCTTTTTCCTGAAGCTGGCGGTAGGTCTTGACCGACGATTCGTAAAGGCCCAGTTCGATCACGGAAAGATAGGAAGTGGTCTGCTCGAAGAAGTCATAGAGGCGAAGCTGGGCAAGATGCAATTCGGTGGCCTTGAGCCGCTCAAACGAATCGCGGAAGTGGATCAGCATGAAATCGCTCTTGTGCCCCAGCATGGAGAAGATCGCACTCTGGCCCTCGACGGCCTGCTCGAGTTTGGCGAGGGCGGCGGAAGCCTCCGCGGCGATCGCCCGCCGCTGCTCCCGCGGCACTTTGCGCCATTCCGCCCAGCGGAACCGGAACATCTGGTGCAGCACGCTGGAGCCTTCAAGTGTGAGGGGCATCGCCGGGAGCCCGGCGGCCATTTCCTTCATTCCAACTTCCGTGGTGGATGCCATTTGTCTGCCTCTGTTATTGTGATTGTAAGCCCGTTACGTCAAAATCATCGCAATCCCGATAATGGGCCTTAAATCCATGCCGAAACCGACACTTAAGAAGAAGACCCATCCGCCGAAAGCCCGATCCCTGAAAGTCCGGGGAAAGACAACCGTTGCCAAAGCCGCCAGGTCCGCGGCCGGCAAGGGGGGCTTCACGCCTCCCACGCCCGGGCGGGTACAGGCAATTCTACAGCGTCTTGACGAGTTATATCCCGGCGTGACCTGCGCCCTGACGCACACCAGCCCGTGGGAGCTTCTGGTGGCGACCATCCTTTCGGCCCAGTGTACGGATGTGCGGGTCAATATGGTGACACCCATTCTGTTCCGCAAATACCCCACGCCAAAGGATTTTGCCGTGCTGACGCCGGAGCAACTGGAGCCCGATATCCGCTCCACCGGCTTCTTTCGAAACAAGGCGAAATCGGTCATCGGCAGCGCGCAAAAGGTCGTCAACGAATACGCCGGCAACGTCCCGGACGAAATGCACAAGCTGCTCACCATGCCCGGCGTGGCCCGCAAAACCGCCAACGTGGTGCTGGGCAGCTGGTTCGGCCAGGCCATGGGCGTGGTCGTGGATACGCATGTTCACAGGATCTCCAGACGCCTGGAGCTGACGCAGAATAATGATCCGAAATCCATTGAGCAGGACCTGATGAAGGTGCTGCCCCAGAACAAGTGGATCGAGTTTTCGCATCAGATTATCCATCACGGGCGGGCCGTATGCTTCGCCCGCCGCCCCAAGTGCGCGGAATGCACCCTCGAAAAACTTTGCCACGCGGGCGACAAGACGTGGTCCACGGTCGCGGTGCATAAGGCGGCCAAGCTGTAGGGGACGGTGTAAAGATGGGTGGTCGGAACCACCGTAGAAGAGGGCGGCTTCAGCCGCCCGATGAACGCGACAATCGTCCGGGCTTCAGCCCCGGTTTGACCCTTCGGGTCGTCGGAATTTATGTCGGCATCTAAAGCTGCCGAATCTGGAGGAATCGTGACTCTTGAAAATATCAAAGAAGCAGGCAGTCAAACCGGGGCTGAAGCCCACGGGAGTGCCGCGTCCAACGGGCGGCTGAAGCCGCCCTCTTCTACGGTTGTGTCGGCATTCTTTCCAGCGCTTCTCGCTCTGCTCCTCTTTGCACCCTCGCTCCCCGCCCAAACCCCCAAAGTCATCACCGATCCCGCGCAGATCACGGCACGCGAGAAATTCGATGTCCAGCCGTTTTCCATCGACAAGCTTTTTTCCGCGCGGGTGACGGGCAGCAGCTCATGGTCGCCCGATGGCAAACAGGTCGCCTTCGTCAGCAACATCAGCGGACGCCAGAACATCTGGGTGGTCCCCGCCGAGGGCGGATGGCCGCGGCAACTTACCGTCAGCAATCAGCGCCAGACCGGCATCGCCTGGTCGCCTAACGGACGATGGATCGCCTATCTTTCCGACTACGACGGCAACGAACAGTGGGACCTCTTTCTGGTGTCGCCCGAGAGCGGGCAGGTCGTCAATCTGACCAATACCCCTGAGATTGCGGAAATCGATCCTTCCTGGTCGCCCGACGGATTGTTTCTCGCCTATGCGGTGAAGCCCAAAGATTCGCCCACCTATGAGATCGACGTCATGGAAGTGGCGACCAAACAGGTGCGGCACATTACCACCAATACCCCCAAAGAATTCAGCGACGAATTGCCGCTCTGGTCGCGCGATGGCAAATTTCTGATTTTCTCGCAGGAGCACGCCGACGGACAGAATTCCAATGTCTTCATGGCCGATGCCGCCGGCGGCAAAAGCAGCCTGCTGACACCGCATGAAGGTAATCTCAGATACCTCGCCACCGCCATTTCGCCGGACGGCAAGAGCGTGCTGCTTACTTCCAACGCCGGCAACGGATATGACAACGCGGGCCTGCTCGATATCGCCACAAAAAAAATCAAATGGCTGACCAGCGACAAATGGGAGGTTTCCTCAGGTCATTTTTCGCCCGAGGGCAGACGCCTGACCTGGACCGCGAACATTGACGGCAACACCGACATCTTTGTCTATGACATTGCGACTCGCCGCGCCGGCGCGCTGCCCGTGGCCAAGGGCGTAAACGGAATCGCCGGAGGAATTACCTCCTTCACCCGCAACGGAGCGCGGATGCTGTTCGAACACAACGGGCCCGACGCGCCGCAGGATCTCTGGATTTATGACTTTGACTCATCCAAAGCGCACCAGGTCACGTTCTCGCTGGTGGGGGGCGTCCGCAGTCAGGACATGGTGGCGCCCTTCCTCGTCCATTACCCGAGCAAAGACGGCAAATGGCAGATATCGGCGCTGGTGTATGTCCCTTTCAACGCCGAGCGTAACGGCAAAAATGCGGCAATCGTCTACCTTCACGGAGGCCCCGGCGATCAGACGACCAACTCGTTCAATCGTTCTATTCAGTACCTGGTCAATCAGGGCTACTTCGTCATCGCGCCCAACTATCGCGGCTCCACCGGCTTCGGCAAAGAGTTCATGGAGGCCAATCGCTTCGATATGGGCGGCGGCGATCTTGAGGATGTCGTCGCCGCCGCGGAGTGGCTGAAGAAGACCGGCTATCTCGATCCTCAAAAGATCATCGCCATGGGCGGCAGCTACGGCGGATACCTCACGATGATGGCCGTGACCAAAGCGCCCGATCTGTGGGCGGCCGGGGTGCCGATCGTCCCCTTTGTGAACTGGTTCACCGAGGTGGAAAACGAAGATCCGGGCCTGCGCGAATACGATCTGGCGACCATGGGCGACCCCATGAAAGACAAGCAGCGCTATATGGACCGCTCCCCCATCAACTTCGTTGACAAGATCAAAGCCCCGCTTCTGATTCTGGCCGGAGGCAACGATCCCCGCTGCCCCAGCACTGAAGCCGAGCAGGTGGCGAGCGCCATCAAAAAACGCAATGGCGTGGTGGAGTTGAAAGTCTATGCGAATGAAGGCCACGGCTTCGCGAAGCTCGAAAATCAGATCGACGCTTACACGCGTGTGGCGGAGTTTTTGAAGAAGAATGTTCCGCCCGCGAAGTGCGGGTGCAATATCAACGACTGAAGAGCTACTGGCTTCTGGCTACTGGCTTTTAGCTAAAAGCCAGTAGCTAACAGCCGTTGGTCGCGTTGTTCTCACATGCAGGCATCCGCCGGCACTGACGCCGGGCATGGCCCTGTGCAATTGGATATCTGAGAGTTGGGCTGACACAGGGGTGTGGTGCCGAAAAACTCGGTCCGTTCCACCAGATAGCGGAGAGTTTCCTGATTCAGTGAGATCTTGCGCTGCGGATTTTTCACGGTCACATCCTCCTGGAAGAGTCAGATTTCAGGGGGAAGGCGCGGGTTGTCTTCTCCGTGTCCGCGTGGTGAAGCTTTTGTTTTTATGTCGATCAGAATGAAGAATTCAACAGGCGGTTCGAGGCTTCCTTGTATGTTACCTGCACGTTGGAGCGGGGGAAGTCGGAGAACAGAATGGCGGCGGGGCTGCCATCCTGCGAGGCCCGAACGTAGATGACACCCGATTGCATTTCGTTGCTGCGCTTGATCAGATGCGTGTAGTAGAGGTTGTTTTCGCCGGTGAGCCTGACACTGAGAAGGGCTTCGGTTTTTTCGAGCGCATGGACCTCGAAGGCCATCGGCGTGCGCCGCACGGCGAGTCCCGCCTGCATGCGCAAATTCAGGTCCGCAATATGTTCCGTGACGGCTGCTTCAAGGCTGAGCAGGGCGGCGGGCGCCTGGGTTTTGCGCAATTGTGCGACGTTGGGTTTTTGCTCGTCCATGACAATGGGAGGATCGGCGGCGGTTGAATTTCAACCGAATCCACTCTGCGCGAGCGGGAAATGAAATCGGAAACGCGCCCGAACCTCTGGTCTTGATTATCTCAGGTTAGCAGCCTGAAGGGTGAGCAATATTGCTCACTGTCTCCGGGGGCGTCTCAACTGAACAATTGCGGGAGACTGGAATGAGCATCGTAAACTCGTGGAACGAGTGGGACCCGCTGGAAGAGGTCATCGTCGGAACGGCCCGAGGCGCGGCCGACATTGGCTTCGAACCGGCGTTGTCTCCGTATTTTCCGCCTGGCGCTGAGGGAAGAGAGTTTCGCGGGCGGCCCGTGCCCGCGGCGGTGGTGGAAGACGCTGAGCGCCAGCTCGATCACTTCGCGGATATTCTCGAGCGGCGCGGCATCGTCGTCCGCCGCCCCGAGCCGGTCGATCACAGCGTTCCCGCGAGCACTCCGGATTGGAACGTGGCGGGCGGCCATGCCAGCGCCTGCCCCAGAGATCTGTTGCTCGTGATTGGAGATGAGATCATCGAGGCCCCGATGTCGCAGCGGGCAAGGTACTTCGAGTTCCGGTCTTACCGGAGTCTGGTAACGGACTACTTTCGCGGCGGCGCCAGATGGACGACCGCGCCCAAACCATTGATGCGGGATGAGCTTTACATGATGGAAGAAGAGCGCACCAATCCCGGCCACTTCGATTATGCCGCCGGTCCGCTTCTGCGGGAATCCGAACCGATCTTCGATGCCGCCTGCTTCACACGCTGCGGCTACGACATCTTCTGGCAGCCCGATCTGGTTAGCAATGATTTCGGCGCGCAATGGCTGGGCCGCCATCTCGGCCCGGCCTTTCGCATTCATCGCATGGAGTTCCGCGAGCCAATGCCCACCCACATCGATACCACACTGGTCCCGATCAGGCCCGGAGTTGTGCTGGTGAATCCGGAGCGCCCCTGCACCAATGACGGAATGAAGTTGTTTACCGAAAATGGATGGCGGGTGGTCACCGCGCCTCCGTCGGTCAGGACCGGACGCTCGCCGGCCCGCGACGTGAGCAATTGGATTTCGATGAACATTCTCATGCTCGATGAACATACGGCGGTGGTGGAGCAGTCCGAGCAGCCGATGATCGACCTCATGCGCTCGCTGGACTGCGAAGTGGTTCCGTGCCCGTTTGACCGCGTCTATGCTTTCGGCGGCGGGTTCCATTGCTGCACCACCGACATTCGCAGGCGGGGCGAAGCTCGTTCTTACTTTCCGGAAGTGAGCGCCGAG
>WNFG01002794.1_pt1 | contig 14603 bp, 14 predicted proteins | sample 5400431 | NCBI WGS metagenome assembly WNFG01 (sample SAMN13153346, study PRJNA577476) | soil metagenome | isolation source: 120 cm saprolite under Douglas fir tree site 2 hole 3 replicate 2 | place: USA:California | collected 2015-04-18
CGGTTTCGATCGCACTCGTAAAGTTGGCAATCACGCGGGAAAGGTCATTCGGATGGACGATGTCGCTGGTGGCCCAACCTTTCAATTCGTCAAGTGTCCTGCCAAAATATTCCACGATTTGGCGGTTAACGAGTTCGACCTCACCTGCTGCAGTGAGGGTCGCTACGAGTCCGGGAACGCTATCAACGATCAGACGAAAGCGTTCCTCACTCTCCTTGAGCGCTGCCTCGTTGCGCTTGCTCTCAATCGCAACCGCCGCAAGATGCGTAACCTGCCCGATGATCTTTTGATCCTGCTCAGTTGGGCGGCGCGGCTCGCGCCAATAGATGGCGAAGGTGCCCAATACCAGGCCATTCGAGCCGAGTATCGTGGTGGACCAGCACGCCTTTAGACCGTGCGTCAACGCGGCCGTGCGCCATCCGGCGTCCCATTGCGTGTCCGAAACTATGTCCGACACGATCGTTTGTGTCTTGTGGCGCACTGCTTCGGTACAGGGGCCCCCCTCGCGAGCCACCGGAATGCCTGGAAAGTAATCGTTATAGCTGGCTGGAAGGCTCGGCCCGACAGCCTTCTCGATTTTCGAGCCACTGGGATCGATCAACACAACGCTGCAGCAACATCCGATGGCGGTCTGCTCCACGACTCGGCATAGGGCTTCGAGGATCGACTCCAGCGAATCGCCCTTGGCCGTCATTTCCAGAACGAGATTCTCTCCGGCGAGCAAGCTTTCCGCGCGCTTGCGGTCTTCGATGTCGGTGTTCGTTCCGAACCATTTGACGACCCTTCCATCGTCGTCGAACGACGGAGTCGCACGGAAGAGAAACCAACGATAGACGCCATCGAAACGGCGTAGGCGGCCCTCAATCTCTCCTGGTTCGCCAGAGACCAGAACGGATCGCCAGTAATCCACCAGTCCATTCAGGTCGTCCGGATGAAGGGCAACCGTCCAACCCCATTCACGCGCCTGTTCGTCCGAGAGACCGGTATAGTCGAGCCAGCGCTGATTGAAGAAGTCTGCGGAGCCGTCCGAACGAGCGGACCACGCCAACGTGGGGATCGTGTCAACTACAAGACGAACGTCTTGCGCCTGCCGAGCCTGTTCGAAGTGATGCCGTGTGGCTGCCATTGCCTACAGTCGCTTCGATTCTGCGGCACTCATTCGGCATCCATAATGAGCGCTGAACCCGTCGCGCAAGCCTTGCTCGAGGACGGCGAAGAGAATCGTCGTCGGACAGACCAGCGTTCACGAGCGTTCGCGGAACCAAGGCCGCGAAAAGGTTGCAGCCACCGATCACTGACCTCGGTGGCCCGCAACCCTTCACCAGCCGTTCGTTCAGTCGACGTCTCGCGCGAGACCCAGCAAATCAGGCACTAATTTGTGATCGACCCGGCCTTACCCTTGAGGAACTGGGGAGCCGCCGGCTTTCCTTGACCCCAAACCGCGCCGGTGGCCGCTTCGACGGACAGATTGTCGTACGCAGCGGCATTGCCCAGCACCACGTCGCCGCCGCCAACAAAGATGCGCACCGCCGTGGGCCGCGGCCCGGAGCTGATTGCTCCGCCTTGCAGGTACCAGTTGGGCGAGTATGTCACGGTGTCGCCAGACTCCAGGTCGGTGAGTGTTATCGAGACGATGGCACCGGTGCTGAAGTCGAAGGTGACGCTCTCATTGTACCAGTGATTGAGCTGTAGATTGGTAAATTCCGGTCCGGGAGCAACGGGCAGGCCGCTGGGGTCGATCGTCATTCCGCTCGCGTCGTAGGTGATCCATCCTGCCATCCAGCTATCCGCGGTGTCCGGATTCATATAGGGGTTTACCGCGATGAACGAGCGGGTGGCGGTGGAGTCCTGCACGGAGAAGCTGCTGATGTTGTTCGATGCCGGGGCCGTGCCAAGGAAGTTGACGGAAATATCCCAGGAGGCGGTCCAAACATCGGCCGTAGTAAAGTCGAAGTTCTTCTGGGCCCGAACGAAATCTCCGAGCGTCGCGGACGTGCCGCCGCAGAATTGAGTCTCCCCGCCCGGATCGGGCGAAAAGCCCAGGGCGTTTCCATCGTAGGTGTAGACCGATCCATCTTCCGTGCCTGCCACCGGCGGCGTGTACCACCCCTGCTGCCCTGCGATCGACGTCCCATCAGGGGACCCGTTGTAGTCCGGGGGTTCGAACCCCGTCGACACCTGGGCAAAGCCAGGCGCGGCGAGCAACAGCGCTCCCACCGCGACGAGTTGAAACTTACGGCGCAGTCCACTCTCTTCGATGATGCTCATGACTGACACTCCTTGGTTGATTTTCAAACCGCGCCCCCTGGCGCGATTTTGCGACACCCTCCCAGGCTGATTGCGCATACACGAAGAGCCGGAGCACCGTCAATCGAAGGCGGCGTTCGGATAGCGGGCTAGTTCACGCCGTTCGCGATTCGCCGGGAGCACCGATTTGTCAGGGAATACCGAGACCGAGCGTGGAAGCTGGCGAACGCCCGATCGGCCAGGCGATTCACGACGAGACCTTCGAAAAAGAATGGTCCCATCGGAAGTACTGGTATTCGTGAAATGGTGACGATCACGAACCGATTGGGCTATGACCCCTGGCAGGCGCGTCGTACTCGAACGACGCGGCGACGCTAGGAGCCGTAATGACACTGAACGAGTTCAAGGAAAAGCTGAACGAATACGCCACCAACAACATCACTGCGCTCATGGGCCAGATTCAAATCACTTCAAACGAGCGGGCCGATCTCAGGCTGATGTACCAGCAGCTCGCGCCCGCAGATCGTCCGGCGGCGGAAAAATTGCTCAAGGCAAAAGGGGTCTCCCTCACCGAGTGAACGCCTCGAACGTCGCACCGCGGCATCACTCGACCGGCAGGTTCATCTTCCGGAGCAACGCGCTGTAACGCGGGTCGTCGTGCAGGCTGCGGAAGACCGGGTTCCACTTCACCGGACTGACCCAGGGCAACACCGCCACGAGGCCACCATCGCGCTGCCGATAGGCACGCTCCAGCCATTCGAAGGCCTTGTCCGTCTCCCCCCGCCAGGCGTAGATCTCGGCGACCTGGTACGCGTCGCTCTCCCCAAACTCCGAAATGAGCGCCTCGAGCGCCCGCTGTGACTCCTTCGGTTGCCCGAGCGCATGATGGGCCAGCGCTGCGGCGATCAGCTTCGAGTCGGGCGACTCCATTTCCGGGAGCCTCGAGATGGCCAGGGCCGACGCTGGCCGCCCCTCCCTGAGCTCCACCAGGGCGCGGACAACCGGGACGTTGATCGACGTGGGGCCGATGGCTTTCGCCCGCTCCAGCGCCTCGTGGGCCAGATCGGTCGACCCGCTCGCGACGTAAAAGGTGTGAAGCCGCAGCCAGCCGGCCAGATTGAGGTGGTCTAACTCGACGATCTTTCGTCCGGTCGCGATCGCCTCCGCGAGCTGTCCCCGGGCGGCGAGGAACCGAGCCTGGGCTTCGTTGGCGGTCACGTCTCGGGGATTGAGCTTCAGAGCACGGTCGATGTCGACGCCCGCTCCCGGCCAGTCCCACCGAATCTGCATCCGCAAGATGGCCCGCCGGGCCCAGCTGATGGCCAGGTCCGGCGCCAGGCTGACGCCCTTGTCCGCGGCGGCCAACGCCCGCGCTTGCAAGTCCGGCTGGTCCGCGGTGCTCGCCCAGTCGCTGAGCAGCGCCAGCGCCATCGACAGCTCGCTCCAAGCCAGCCCGTAGTTTGCGTCCAGCGCGATCGCTTTCTCGAAGGCCGCTTGCGCCTGCGGCGTCTCGACACGTCCGTAACGGTTCAAAAGCTCCACCCCTCGTAAGTACTGCTCGTACGCCTCCGGGTTGGACGTCTGCCGCTCGCGGATCGACGGAGACCTGCCCGGCAGGAGCTTGACTTTGAGTGCCTCGACCACGGCGCGCGCGATTTCGTCCTGCACCGCAAAGATGTTGGTCAGGTCGCGTTCGAAGGTCTTGGACCAGAGGTGGAAACCGTCTGCCGCCTTGACGATCTGCGCGGTGATTCGAATCGTGTTCCCCGATTTGCGGACGCTGCCTTCCAGAATGGTCGCGACGTTGAGTTTCTGCCCGACGACGCGGAGGTCCTCGTTCCGGCCCTTGAAGGAGAACGACGAGGTGCGACCGGCCACGTTCAGCCCCTCGACCTGGGCCAGCGCATTCAGGATCTCCTCTGCCAAGCCGTCGGCGAGGTACTCCTGATCCTTCTGCGGGCTCATGTCCGTGAAGGGCAACACGGCGATGGAGGGCGTGGTCGATGAGTCGGGCAGGCCCCCCTTTTCCTCGGTGGTCCCCATCCGGACGTGCTCGAGGTGAATGCCGCCCCGTGATACCAAGAAGTAGACAAGCCCCGGCACCGCCGCCACGACGCCGAGCCCGAGGAGGAGGAGAGCAAAGCGGGGCCTTCTGGGGCGCGAGTTCGCTGACGAGCCCTGATTCTCGTCCACTGCGGGAAGTGTCCTCTCGATCCCACCCGCCTTGACGTCGAGGATCCAGGCCAACACAACCGCTGCCGGGAACCCCGCCGCAAGCGCCAGCACGACGACGCTGAGAGTCCACTCGGGCAAGTGCAGACCGTGCATCACCGGCTCGTAGATCTGGAGCACGGCGAACGAGAAGACGCCCCAACCCACCAACACGCGAATCACGCGCCGGCGCTTCAGCTCCGCAATGAACTGCTGTAACTGTCCCATCCCACCCCGTGTCGGAGCGCGGCATCTTAGTCGACGGCGGGCCGGACAAGAACAGCGATCGGCGGTCCCTTGGCGACGCCCTGCAGATCCGGCGCATCGGCTAGGCCACGTTCACTGCCTTGAGCAGCGTCCAGAACTGCCGTTCGCCCAAAAAACAGCCAGCTCACGCCCGAGGTCCGATGGAACCAAACCGGACGGCTCGAGCGTGAGCCGCGTTCCTCAGAAGCTCAGACCGACTTCGAAAGCATGTTGGGCAAAAGGGCCCGCGTTGTCCACACGCTGCCAAGGACCAAAGTATTCGTAGCCGGGAGGCTCACCAAACAGATACGGGTCACCCAAGAAATAGCCCGGAGACACCCCCGCCCAGTAGCTGCGGACCGTGTGCCACCAGGTCCCAAAGAAGCAGCCGCCTCCGTAGCAATAGGAGGTCGTGTAGTTCGCCAGTTGGGCAGCGCCGGCGCCGTAGAAGCAGATCTCGTTCGAGCCGGTCTGGTTGTAGTCGTCGAACAACCACAGATCTGACGCGTCGCAACCAGGGTCGGTGGAGATCGCTTGCGCCGCCGTTCCAATCGACGAGCCGGCTGCTTGATTCTGCAGCATCTTCTCGCGCGCGGCGACCTCGGCGCGCTGCTGGGCTTGGCTGATTTGAACCTGTTTTACCTCCGACGAGCCATCGGGCTGGAAGGTAACAATGGTTCGCGAGACGGTACCCTCTTTTTCCTGTGCCCGGTCTGCGTTGCCGCACGCGATGACCGTCAAAGACAAACCTGCCAACATCATAATTATCTTGTTCATGTGTATTCTCCCCGTTTAGTGGTTTCGGGCTGCTCGTGCTCAACCCTTGCGGCGAGCAAGTGCAAAGCGCCTGCCGGTCGACACACCCAGCAGTTCCGAGGAGGAAGAAGCCCCAGGTCTGGACGAGACGCGTAGCCCTGGCGCTATACGTGTTGTTCGGTCGCAACACGACAAGCTGAGAAACACGAAATCCACCTTCGCCCGGGGCGACTACTCGTTTTCGCCCGCCGGGGTGCGATTGGTCGATGACAGTCGCGAAGGGATCTGGCGCCGGACGGGGGATACCTCGCGGATCCGACCCGACGAGATCTACACGAACCGGTTCGTCGAAAGGGCGATGAAGGAAATCGAGTGAAACCGAAGATCGCCGGACTCGGCCTCGTGGCCGCGGGGCCACTGAGCCCCTTCTGGCGGTGCAAATTCCTGCCATTAGACTGAGACGAAGGTAGATCACCTGCCGGTATGATGGCGGATCTGACAGACGGCGTGATTTTTCTGCGACCACTCCATTTGGGGGACGCTGTTGAGCACCTTGCCGGAGAAGACGAGGCGATGGCGAAATGGCTCAGCGGAGGACGCAGCACGCTTTCGACCGTCCAAGGCTACATCACCTCCTGCCAGGAACACTGGCGGACCAACGGACCCCGCCGCGCTTTTGGAGTTTTCGACTGCTCGAGCAACCGGCGTTCCGATGCCCTGATGCTGGACGCCCGGATCGACAACCAACTCACTCAGGTATGCATCAGGGTTCGAATGCTGGGTACATCAAAGGTTGTCGCTCGGCGAAGCGCGCGCCCATCGCGAAACAGCCCGTCGCAATCGCGAGGCCGAGCAGTCGCTTCGTCGAGATGATGGCTCGGGCGTGACGGCCCCGCCCGACCTCGCCTGCCCGGTCGCGGGCGGGCAGACGGTAGAACATCGGAACGCGGCATAGTCATTCGAAGCGCTCAGCCGGTGCTGCCCACCGGAGCGCATCCTCCCTGGTCTCGACTTTACCACCGGCGCCAAAGCTCGGATCCTGGTTGCCCGCCGCGGTGCAAGCCGTGCACCGCGGGATGTTCTACGCGTCAGCGCCCAGGCCAGGAGATCAGCGGAGGGCCGGTTGGCGATGCGCTGCCGCCTTCGGGTTCCAAAGTGAGCTGGAGCGCTTGAGGCGAAGCGAGAGGCGCCCGTTCTTCATAGACGATGAGCCCGCGTCCGCTTGCATCCGGAACGTCCTGGCCGAGCGAAATCCACTTGCCTTCGCGTTGAACCCAGGCTTGATAGGCCTTTCCGCTCGGCGGGGGTGGCAAGTCGGAGAACGTGAGAACTGCGTTCGAGGCTCCCGGCCGGGTCCGGTAGTTTGCGTGCGCCGCGGGGGGAGCGTTTGGCGTGGCGGTAAGCCTCAGCACCTGCGTGTCGCTGGCGGTCACCATCCGGAGCGCCGCCTCGGTGCGCGCCTGTCGCGCTTGCCCCGCGGAATACTGGAGCCCGAACCGCGCCGCCACGATAGCGACCAGGACCGCAGCCATCGCCGCGAGCGCAATGCGAAGTTGCTGGAGTCCCGAGCGGATGCGGGTCTTCGTGGTTCCCAGGGGAACTTTGAGGGTATCGGCGACCTGCTCGTGCGTCAGCTCCTCGAAAAATGCGAGGCTCAACGCCTGGCGTTGGGGAGGCGCCAGACTTCCAATCGCCTTCTGAATCGCAGATCGCCGATACTCTTCCCAGACCGCCTGGTCGGGTGGACTCGCCCCGTCTGGCAGCTCTTGCAGCACCGAGGCATCGCCCTCTTCACCTGATTCGGGCTTGCGGCTTCGACGTCGCAATTCGTTGAGCACGCGCGAGCGCGCAATCTGGACAATCCAGGGACGAACCGGGCCGCGCGCGGGGTCGAATGTCCCCGCGTTTTTCCACACGGAGGCGAAGACCTCCTGCACGATGTCTTCCGCGGCGTCTCTGCCCAATGCTTCGGATGCTATCTTGAAGACCGTGGGAACATATCGGCGGTAGAGGGGACCCAGGGCGCGGTCATCCCCGGCTGCCAGAGCCAAAAGCAGCTCTTCATCGGTTCCTTCGGGGCCTGTCTTCACGGACACGAGCATGGATTTATTCCTGACTGACAGTCATTCTCCACGATTGTTGCGCTCCCAGACGCTTCCGCAGCCAGGCGTCGATAGAATGATCCCCCGCCCCCACGGTCAGCAAGACGCACGAGGACGCCAGCATCGCGAAGTCTAGCCGAGCTTCGTGCGCCATGTCCCAAAATCCGCTGTGGAGCAGAATGGGCACCTTGGTGCTGGCGATCGCCACCAACATGTCGATGATCAGAGCCAGGGCGGCAAACCGGGTGAGCAGTCCGAAAACGATGAGCAGGCCGCACGCGATCTCGACGACGCCGACGAACGGAGCCAGTACTTCGGGGGACGGAATTCCAATCTTCACGAATCGTCCGACGCCGAGCTTGTCCGGCGACACGAACTTGAGAATCCCCTCCAACAGGAACACGAAGCCTGCCACGCCTCTCACCAGGAGCAGCGGCGCGGGGGGTCGATCGGGGGTGCTCAGGATTCTGTCAGCCAGCTGGTTCATGGGTCTTCTCGGAGGGTTTGCGGAAATTCAGTGCTCTTTCTGTCAGTACACCGGTGCGCGCCTTCTGGATTTGGTGAACGATTAGGCGAGCTTGAGAAAGGTGAACAGGTGGGTGTGTCCAGCGGCCGTCCCGGTTGTCACCGCTACCGTCTGGCCGGCCCTGATACCGGACAGCTGTGCTGACGAAACAACCACACTGTGCGAATGGTTTTCAACCATGCTGGACGGCCCATTCACTCCGGTAGCTGGAGGCATGTCGATCGCGGCCATCTCAATCCCAAAGGTGTGCGAATGACCGGCAACGACGTTTGACGTATAGATGGACATGGTTCCGGTTTGGCTCGGCTGATTCGTTGGGCCGTCGCCGGTTTGGTCGCTGGTGCCAGCACCACATCGGACCAAAAACAAGCCGGCCGGAATGAGAACCAGCGCACCTCCCGCCAGCTTACAAAATTGACGTCGCTGCATGACGCCTTCCAACTGTTTTAATGAAATGGGCAATTCAAGTCGTTTCATGACAGCTCCTGTTTGTTTTTAAAGGCACTGCGAGCTCACATCGTTGTCTGATACCGCCTACTGTTTCATCGAACGGTGGTGTCCTCTTGATTGGCCCGAGCGGTCGATCGGACCCGAGCTCATCGTCGAGAGAGCGGGCTTCGACGGTGCTTCGCTGTGCGTGTCCCGTGCCGAGTCGAGAGACTGAATGGTCTGTTCCACCGGGAAGCGCCAAGAGCACGCAAGCACGCCCATCGATCCCAACCCGACGAACGCCAGCGGCGCCAAAACAGGCGGGGTGCCAATCTTGATTCCTCCGGCATCGCCGGGGCGCAGCGCCCACGTGGCTAGCACTCGGAATACTTCGGAGATGGGATGTCCTTTGCTGTGGAACCAGAGCCCGAGGAAACCGATCAGAAAAGCAGCGGCAAATCCCACCATCAACACCTGACGCCCGCCCCGATGCCATCGGGTCAATGCCGCCGCTCCGAGCGCGAGCATGGCGCCGCAATAGAAGAGCGGTATCCACGACTGCCAGGCCTCAGCCAGAGCTTCCCGATGCTCGAACCGAATTTCCACCAGCAGCAAGGAGAGGGCTCCGAGCAAGCTAACGACCATCAGCTTGCTGAAGTTGGCGGGCTGGGACATCAATCGCTCGCGTGTCATTGGCCTACCGTCGTTTCGCGTGTCAGCACTGTGAAGGCGGCGGCATGCTGAGGAGCAGAGGAGGGCTGAGCCTCGAAAACGACCTTGGCCATGGTTCGCTCACCAATCTTCAATCCGTCGTCCACCTTGCGCTGCTCGGTGCGCGAGCTCAGCAGACACTGCCCCGTATTCTTCAAATAGGTGCTCCAAAGAAAGGTGGCGTCCTCGGCGCAAACGACGGTTTCGGTGCCGGTGCGATAAAGCACCTGCTTCCGTGCCGAGTCGTAGTAAAGGCCTTCGACCGTTTTCGAGATCACCTCGGGTGCCGACAGCTCTTCACCGAGCGGATTGGTCGCCTCCATTTGCACATCAATCCAGGCACGACCCAGCTCGCGGTTTGCCGCGAAATTTGCCGAGACTCCCCTGTTCCAGTCGTTGAGTGGGGCCTCGAAAGCGATGACCTGAGCGGCCTGCGCGACCCGGACAAAAGACACAACCACCAATGCAGACAATGCCAATTTGTTTGTGAGCAATTTCATAGCTTCCTCCGAAGCAGGTTGATGACAGCGTGTATTTCTTTCTTAAGTAACCCAGACGCGACACTTTGGATGGTGAGGCTCGATCAGTAACCGCCGCCGTAGCCGCCACCGCTACCCGAGCCGGCGTCGGTGGTCGTGACCGTGATCGTCCCCTGGAAGTTGGAGTCAGTAGGATTCAAACTATCGATGAACCCGCACGTTGCATTGCGACTCGGAATGGTCGCTATGAATTCCTCTCCAGGCATGAGCGTCGGGCTGTTCAGCTCGGGGCACTCCGGCTGCTGGGGACCCGGATTGGAAGCGAGTTGGTGGGGCGCACTGTCGCCGTTGACGATGGCGACCGAGCTGTTTCCGGATACGGAGCTCGTCTTCGGGCTCACGCCCTCGCTGGTCAGCGTGATGGTGAGACTCGACGAAGCTTGATCCGGTGAAGTTCCCGAAGCAGGAGATGGAGAACCTCCACCGCAAGCAGCGAGCCACAGTAAACCCAGAGCAGCACCCGAAGCATGTTTCTTTAAACCAATCATTACAATTTCCTTTCTTCGAAAGAGAAAACGGAATGTGTATTTATTTTTTAGATACTCCGGAGTCGAAAGTTTGGATGGGAACGGCGCCGCACCGGAGCGGTGGCCCATTGCATCGCCAATCAGGAGGGCGCGATGGTCAGCGCTCGGTAATGCCGTGGAGCATGCCGTGGTTTGGCTACGGTCTTCGAAATAGTTGCGAGTCGTTCGCAGCGTGGAGGGCTTTCAGGTCTCAATCACGGGAAGAGGAACGACCTTGCCGATCGCTAGCGGCAGGATCTCTTCCGGTGAGAGTGTCCTGTTGCCTGTCACGTTGATCGATAGACCCCGGTGGCCGTGCGCCGTTGCACTGCGTAAGGAACTTAAGGGGCGTTCCCGTGGAATTCCACCTCTGCCACGTTGTCGTTGGCGTTGGCTGGTCCCAGATACCGTACGTAGCGGAAAGGCGTCTGCTCGGTGACCGCCTGTGTCGTGAATTCTCCATCCGGCGGCGCGGTGCTGATGGTGAAAAGCGTCACTGCGCCACTGCTGAAGTCCTCGACATTGGCTCCTTGAAAAGCGCCGCCTACCATGCGGCTCGCAAAACCGCGGCGCGGGCTGTACTTCACCTGAGTAATCACCTTGACCGTACCCAGGTCCAAACCGGCCCAATCCCCGCTGGCGTTCGCCGCGTCGTGGTAGGTGATGAGGCTGCCGTCAAAGACATTGCCAATCGTGCCGCCGGCATCGCGATACGATCCGGGCGAGCCAATGACCGTTCCGGTCAATAGGTCGTTCGGCGTAACGCTGATTTCATCGCTGTCCGCGCTTTCGCCGGCATCACTGATCGCAGAGATGACATAGTAGCTCGTGGCGCCTTGAATTCCGTAGTCGGTGAAGCTGGTGCCGAGCACATTGCCAATTGTCGCATAGGGCCCGCCGGCTGAAGGGGAACCCTTCACGTTGTAGCTCGTCGCATAGGCAGAGCCCCACCACGACAGCGTTATTTGCGTACCCGCCACCTTGGCGATGAGGCCGCTGGGGATCGCGCCCGAAGGAATGGGATCAAGGCTGGCCGTCAGGGTGCCATAGCCCAACAAATCAAAGCCGCCGCTGTTCGGTCCGTAATATCCAGCCCCGGCCTCGGGGCGCGTCATCGCCTCGGCATATTGCTTGGAAAATGGCGCGGCCAACCCTTTCCGGTTCACGTAGTGATTCCAGGCGAGCTCCCACATCGGCCGGATATTCCCCCTACCGTCGCTCGAAATGACCCTCTCGAAATACGTCTGGTCACAAGTTTGGTAGGCGATGTACGGAACGTCGTTGCCGAGGTTGTACTTTGCGGAGTACTCCAGCCCTCGCAAGAGTCGATTGTTGTCGTAACCGTACAAGTCCATGCCTTGATTCCAGGCAATTTCGGACGCAATGCTCAGCCATCCCAGCCCAAGCGTCGCATGCGGCTGGTCGCGACCGCTTTCCTCGCACTGTCCGGATCCATCGGGATGAACAAAGTACACCGCCTTTGTCACATTTCCATTCCCGATGCCGTTTTTGAAATAACTCACTCCCTCCTCGAAAATAAATGGGTCATCGACAAGCACGCCAATCGCAATGACGGCTGCGATATTGCCGGCATCCCAGTTGGCGCGATAATGACTGGCGCAAGTGTTGTGGTGCCGAGTCAAAAAATCATGATTCAGCGTATAGAACCTGGACAGCATCATCTCCTTGAACGCGGCCTGGTCCTCGGGCGCCCAGCCGCCGTAGCCGCGCATCAGGTCGCCCACGACGGCAAACTCCCAGCCATAGGTGCCCGCAGCCAAAGAAACATTTGAGTCGCCCGTGACTTCCTGCAACACGGGAGGCCAGGCATTCATGATTTCCACGGCCTTGTCGGCGTACGACGCATCGCCCGAGACGTACCATCTGAGCGCGCAGCCGTACGCAGCCCCGATGTCCCTCGCGAGCGTGATGTAATTCTCAGGGTAACCCAGGCCCGCGCAACCGCCGCCCCGGCAGATCACTGCCTGCGGTCGTGGGGTATGCGTAAGCCTCGCCCAGGGGCTGGCCACGAGAAGGTCCCAGCTCGATTTCCAGGGCTGCGCACCCTCGGCAACCTTTTCCCTCATTCGATCCAGATCGGATTGCGTGTGCAGCGTGCCCGGATGAACGAACCCGCATTGGGACTCCTGAGCTGATGCGTTGACTTGAGCATTCGCCGCGGCGGCGGAGAACAGCCACAGGCAACAGGAGAATCTCAAAATGCGCATGCGAGCAAACCCAGCGAGTCGACTTCTAAACCCGAGCCGGGCAAGGGAGTTAAAAGCCCGACGAGGAGGGCCTCGCTTGACAAGACTCTCCGAGTGGATGAGCTTCGCCACGTCCTCGAACGGTGGGGCCAATGCGACACTCAATTGTTGTGCTTCTGCTGTTGTTGTCGGTTCCAAATCAATTGTCTGCGGGAGAGCGTTGCAGACCAATTGACCAGCCGGATGAAGACTACCGGTCCACCACCACGACGTGCTCCCTGGGGCGTCTTTGGACGGATACCAGCAGCTGCAATGTTGGGAATGGTAGCGAAGCGGCCACTTTTGATATCCCGCTTTCAGTCCGCACCTGTAGAGAATGGTCGTGCTGGCCTGGGCCACCTGAGTCCGAGTCGACTGGGTATCCCATCGTTGGCTTCACTGGTCAGGAGGCGTCAAGCCTGATTGTCAGTCTGCTCGATCGCGCTGGTATCGCGGGCATTGAGATCGAACCGAATGCGTTTCTTGGCTCTTTTCCCGTAGTAGCCAGCTTTCGAGCCCAAAACGGTGAAGAGCTAGTCCGCATTGAGCGTACCCTGGTCGGACCGAGCGGAGCCCGTCTATTTGCTGTTCGCTGCGATGAGCCCGTCATCGCCAGTGTTGTGATCGAAGTACCACCCGAGGCGCTCGGTTTCGCGATTGCCTTCGTGCGTTCGGATACTTTCATTCCTTCCCTGACTGACAACCCATCCCTAATCACGGGCGATGGGCTGGGCTGGCCAGCATCGCGGATTCACCAATCTTCAAAACGTGTGCCTTCGATTCGTCCAGACCTCTCTCTCGCCATATCTTCTGGAGCAACTGCGGGGGCTCGCTGATCGGCTCATCCGTTAGCTGAAATGTGCCCCAGTGCATCGCAAAGAATTCTTTGGCACCCAAGTCAATGAAGGCCTGAATGGCGTCCTCAGGGTTCATGTGCTGACGCCTCATAAACCACTCTGGTTGGTAGGCACCAATCGGCAAAAGGGCTGCCGATATCAGTGGGAATCGCTTTCCGATCTCTTTGAAACCAGCGAAATATGCAGTGTCCCCTGAGTGGTAAACTGCACCACTCGAACCTTCCACAACAAATCCACCCCACAACGACTGGTTGATGTCCAGGAGTCCACGGTTGCTCCAATGCTGAGAGGGGACGAAAGTAATCCGGACTCCACGGACATTCGTCGCCTTCCACCAATCGAGCTCTTCGCAAGCCAGACCCCGAAAATGACGCCGCATCTCCAGTCCTGAAATGATACGTGCGCCGATCCGGCGGACAGTTGGGAGGTCAAGATGGTCCCGATGATTATGAGTTATGAGCGTTGCATCGATGGGCGGAAGCGCGTCGACCCCGATGGGCAGGCTTGCGAGGCGCGGTACAACTCCGGCAATGGATGGCACGAGCACGGGATCGAGTACCAGGGAGACCCCATCAAGCTGAACGAGCCAGCTCGCGTGTCCGAGCCATGTCAAACGAACTCCCATTCCCTCTGCGGGGACTTGCCTGAGACTTTCTGAGGACACCTCGACTGCTGCCGCGGGTGGGCCCGGGCGATGGCGAATACGCTTGCCCGTGAGGCGGTCTGTCACCGCCCATCTGAATACATCGGCAAAACCCTGGGCGCCGCTGCCATCCTGGTTTCGAAAGGTCGGTTTCGCCATCGTGTGCCTGGCCGGGGCTACGTTCTATTGCGTCGTATTGCTCGATACGTCCATCACCATGCGCGCGAGCAGGTACAGCCGCGGGACGATCGAGTCCACGTCGATCGATTCAGCGCTGTTGGAATGCGCACCGAATCCAATCACCCCGAACCGCTCGATCACCGGATTCTCGGTCTTCAGCGCCGCGAAGGCAGCATCGGTGCCACCGCCTTCGGCGACCGTCGAGATGTTGAGCTTCTTTCCGAGCTCCCCGTAGATTTTCTGCGCGCGCTTCGCCAGCGCCTCAGCGCGCGGGCTCAACTGCAGCGGAGGCCTTCGCCGCTCGAATTTCATCTCCACCGTGGTGTCCGGGATGAGGTGCTTTGCTATGCGCTCCCGCACTTTCGCCTCGAGCCCCTCGAAGTCGGCGACCCGCAGCACGCGCA
>WNFG01002795.1_pt1 | contig 14599 bp, 13 predicted proteins | sample 5400431 | NCBI WGS metagenome assembly WNFG01 (sample SAMN13153346, study PRJNA577476) | soil metagenome | isolation source: 120 cm saprolite under Douglas fir tree site 2 hole 3 replicate 2 | place: USA:California | collected 2015-04-18
GCTTCGTAGCCCGCCTCCTGGAAGAAATCGATCCAGGGCTGCCAGCTTGTGGCGTGCAGCCACAGGCCGTGGATGAACATGACAGGGGTCTTGGGTGTGGTCACGGCGCTCTCCCCAGGGAATGTCCTCGATTGGGTGTTGCGTGGCCACCATGATCCACCGGATTTCCGTCCCGCGCCAGAGTGCCAGGCGGCCGGCGCAGCGTGCGCGTCGCGGATCTTGACGAGGATCCAGCGGATTCATGCGGCATCACCTGCTCCTGCGGTTCGTCACGCGAGCGCGTCCCGGATCAGGCCTGCGAGCCCGGCGGGCCAGATGACCTCGGCCGTCGTGTCCAGTTCCGCCAGCGTCCACCATCGCCATGCGGCTATGCCATCAGAAGCGTGCATCGCGGCGACGTCCTCGAGTTCACGGCAGGCCTGGTCAGTCCGGGCCAGGAACAGGCGCTCGTGCTGCCGGATGATCCGGCCACTGTGCTCCATCGTCCGCGTGCTCCGGTGGATCTCACCTAGCAGGACAACATCGCCCCAGCCGGTCTCCTCAGCAAGCTCGCGGCTCGCGGCAGCCGCATAGGACTCGCTCGGGTTCAGGCCCCCGCCGGGAGTGGCCCAATGGCGCCCGTCCGGAGGATCGTTGTCGTAGCGCAGCAGCAGAACACGACCACCCGGGTCGAGCACAATGACCCGGCCCGCGTGCCGCACCGGCAACCCAGCCATCTCCGGCATCCCGGAGTCAGCCAGGTCCTCAGGCTCCGATCGGTCCATGCTCATCATTGTGCCGGGCCCCCGCGGCCAGGACGCTCACCCGGGAGGCGTCGACGCTGGCGCTCGGCATCCCGGGGTCGCGATTCCTTTTCGGGCCCGGCGGGTCTTCATTGTCGAAAGCTCTCGCCCTGCGGGCCGTGTAGCCGGATGGTGATCGCCGGGTCGGCCACCGGAACCTGCCGGGGACAGCGAGATCGAATCGTCACGACGAGAGGGAGAGCATGACCAGCAACAACGCCACGCCGATCCTGACCGGGGATGACAGCGCGGTACGCGCGGCGCTCGATGGGGTCTACGTCGCATGGGCGGACAACGACGCGGACGCTTTCGTCGCGCCGTACGCGAAGGACGCGACCGCCGTGCTGCCGGGGTCCTACCTACCGAATAAGGAGGCGATCCGCGCCACCATGGCGGCCGTCTTCAGCGGCCCGCTCAAGGGCTCCAGGGCCATCCACGAGGTGCAGAGCATCCGGTTCCTCGGTGACGGCGCGGCCATCGTGATCAGCAAGGGCGCCGTCCTGCTGGCGGGCCAGACCGAACCTGCCCGAGAGAGCAGGGGACTTGACACGTGGGTGCTATCCAAGCAGGACGGGACCTGGCTCATCGAGGCCTTCCACAACTGCCCCGAGGACGCGGCCTGAGGGCCGCCGCGCCGCAGGCCCGGCCCTGAACGGAGCCGCTGGCTGGCTATAGCGCGAGGCCCATCACGATCGAGTCCCAGAGCTCGCCGCTCGCTCGTCGGTACTGCTGCCTGCGCCGCCCTTCCTCGGCGAAGTCGAACTTGCGGTACAGGGCAATCGCGGCCGCGTTATGCGCGAATACCTCGAGGCAGAGTTTGTGCAGCCCTTGGCCGCGCGCATAGTCGATCGCCGCCTGCACAAGCGCTGAACCGACGCCGCGGCCGCGCCAGTCGCGGTCGACGAGCATGGCCAGCTCGCCGAAGCCGAAGCGGCTGACGTGCACGTGGAGGAGTCCGACAATCTGGCCGTGGGCGGCCGCGATGACGGACCCGTCTGCGCTGCGCGCGAAGAACGCGGCGCGCTCCTCGATGTCGACGGGCGGCTCGGACGCGATCCCGTCGCGCTCCTCCGCTACCGTCGCCATCAACTCTGCCATCGCCCGCGCATCGCCCGCCCGCGCGGGCCTCACCACAAACTCCGCCACCCGCCTATGCTCGCATCCCTGGCGAAGGGCCCGTTGCTGGCGCGCGTGTGATGTCGGCGGCCCGTGTCCCTCGAGTCGGCTATAGGGTCTCGGTGTGGCGGTGGCGGACTGGCAGACGATCTCGTCCCTCGCCACCGGGGGCGGCACGCTGGTGCTGGCTGTGGCCACGTTCTGGGCGGTGCGCTCGTCAAACCGCTCGGCCCGCATTGCCGAGCAGGCGCTGCGGGCGGGCCTGCGCCCCCTGCTCGTGCAGTCGCGCGCGGCGGACCCGGATCAGAAGGTCCTGTGGCAGGACCGCCATGCTGTCCATCTCACCGGCGGGCGGGCCATCGTTCAGGAAGAAGGCGGTGTGATCTACCTGGCGATGGGGTTGCGTAACGCGGGCGCGGGAATCGCCTTGCTTCATGGGTGGTACCCGATGCCGGAGCGGGGCCTTCGTCAACGATCCCCATGCCGATCCCGGGAAGTTCCGCCGCCTTACCATCGATCTCTACATCCCGCCGGGCGACGCCGGATACTGGGAAGGCGCCCTCCGTGACCCCGACGACCCGCTGCGTCCGGGGTTCTCGAGCGCTATAGCCGCACGTCGGCCCTTCACGATTGACCTTCTCTACGGCGACCAGGAAGGTGGCCAGCGCACGATCAGCCGCTTCACCGTTCTGCCGGCGAACGACGACGGCTGGTACTGCCAGGGAGCCCGCCACTGGAACCTCGACCGGCCCGACCCTCGCTAGCCCGACCCTCGCCGGCCCGACCAGACGCTGGTTGCGGCAGACTCTGCTGGTATCAGGTGCCGGGTCGGACCATCGGAGATGGCATGCGCCGTGAACCGGATGTGGGAAGCGACTCTCGCGATCCCGAGGTCATCGAGCTTGGCTCGGTCCCTGGGTTCGTCGTGTTCGACCTGCCCGGCGCTCCCGTGTCCGCCGGAGGAACGCGCTTGGCGCCGGATGTCACCATGGCCGAGGTCGCGCTGCTGGCCCGGGCCATGACCTACAAGTTCGCGGTGCTGGGCGACAGGGTCGGCGGCGCCAAGGCCGGCGTGGTGGGCGATCCGGCTGACTGCGCCGCCAGGGCCGAATGGATGGCCCGCTACTGCGCGGAGATCCGTCCCCTGGTCGACGCCGGCCGGTTCCTCACCGGGCCGGACATGGGCACGTTCGAGGAGGATTTCGCGCCGCTGCGCGAGCGCCGCGCCGCGCCGGCCGCCATTCACGCCGTCGTCGACGGCGTGCCGTTCGAGGATGTCCTCACCGGATACGGCGTGGCGGTGGCCGCGGAGACGGCCCTGAGGGCCGGACACGGCGGCGGGTGGGCGGGCCGGACGATTGCCATCGAGGGATTCGGCAAGGTGGGCGGGGGCGTGGCCCGTGAGGTCGCCAACCGGGGCGGCCGGGTGATCGCCGTCTCCACGATCGCCGGATGCGTCGCGGACCCATCAGGGCTCGACGTCGGGCGGTTGCTCGCGCTGCGCAGCGTTCACGGCGATGAGTGCGTCGCTCACTATGGCCTGCCGACCGGTCCGCCGGGCCGGCTATTCACGGCGGTGGATGCCGATGTCGTTGTCCCAGGAACCCGGCCGGGAGTGATCAGCCGCCGGGCCGCCGAGTCGCTTCCGTCAGGCATCAAGGTCATCGCGCCAGCCGCCAACGTCCCGTACACCATGGAAGGAGCCGACGTCCTGCGCCAGCGAGGTATCGTGGCGCTCCCCGACTTCGTGTGCAACGCGGGCGCGGTGATCGGCTACCGGTCAGCCCGCGACGCCACGCCGGAGCAGGTCCTGGCGGATGCCGGGGACAGGATCGCAGAACTGATACTCGAGGCGCTGGGCCACCCGGGCGGACCGCTCGCGGGGGCCTGTGAGCGTGCCGCCGGGTTCCTGCGAGGCTGGTGGGGCGAGGCGCCTGGCCCGCCGTTCGCGGCTTCGAGGTGAGGTTGGCAGATGTCACAGCGGCAGCTTCCCCGGTGGTCCGAACTGCGCCCGCTGCTGCGCGTTGAAGTCCCCAATCTCGACCCGGTGGAAAGGCGGCTCTCCCGGGCCCATACGATCGCCGATCTGCGTGCCATTGCCCGGCGGCGGACCCCTCGCGCTGTGTTCGACTACACCGACGGGGCGGCGGAACAGGAGGTCAGCCTGCGACGGGCGCGGCGGGCATTCCGCGAGATCGAGTTCCGCCCGCGTGTCCTGCGGGACGTGTCCGCGGTCGACACCACCCGGGAGATGCTCGGCCAACGCGCCGCGTTGCCATTCGCATTCGCGCCGACGGGTTTCACCAGGATGATGCATCACGAGGGTGAGCGGGCCGTGGTCCGGGTCGCCGCGCGCACCGGCGTGCCGTTCGGGCTGTCCACCATGGGCACGACCTCGATCGAGGATGTGGCGGCGGCCGGTCCCGGCGCCCGCAAATGGTTCCAGCTGTACATCTGGAAGGACCGCGGTGTGGGGGAAGACCTGGTGCGCCGCGCTCAGGACAACGGCTTCGAGGCCCTCATCGTCACGGTCGACACCGCGGTGGCCGGCGCCAGGATGCGCGACATCCGCAACGGCCTGACTATCCCCCCAGCACTGACGCTGCGCACCGTCCTCGACGGCGCCGCGCACCCCGCGTGGTGGCTCAACCTCCTCACCACCGAACCGCTGCGGTACGCCTCGCTGAGCCACTGGGAAGGAACGCTCGCGGACCTGGTCAACACGGTGTTCGACCCGGCCGTCACGATCGACGACCTGGAGTGGCTGCGCAGCCTGTGGCCGGGACCGCTGATCATCAAAGGCATCCAGAACCCCGCCGACGCACGCCTGGTCGTTGACCATGGCGCGGACGCCGTGATCGTATCCACCCATGGCGGACGGCAACTCGACCGCGCCCCTGCGCCCCTGGAACTGCTGCCCGCCGTGCTGGACTCGACGGGTGACGACGCCGAGGTCTACCTGGACACCGGAATTCTCAGCGGCGCGGACATCGTCGCCGCTCTCGCGCTTGGGGCTCGTGGATGCCTGGTCGGCCGCGCCTTCCTGTACGGGCTGATGGCCGGTGGTGAGCGCGGCGTGGTCCGGGCCACCGAGATCCTCAGCTCGGAGATCACCCGAACGCTCCAACTGCTCGGTGTGCCAGCCGTCGACGAACTCACCGGGGAGCACGCCACCCTCCGGACCCGCTAGCAGCCGAAGCTGCACACCCGTGGCCCGACGCTGTTCATCGGGTCATCGGGTCATCGGGTCATGGGGTCATCGGGCGATGAAGTCGAGGAGGGCGGGGTTGACCACGTCGGGGTGGGTCCAGGCGATGTTGTGCGGGCCGCCTTCGACGGTGACGAACTCCAGGTCCTTGATCAGTCCGGGCAGCCGGGCGGCGGTGGCCGCATACGGCAGGATCCGGTCGGCGTCGCCGTGCACCAGCAGCACCGGGACGTCGATGTTCGGAAGGTCGCTGCGGAAGTCGGTCAGCCACGTGTCGACGCACGCGTAAGCGGCGTAGGCGGAGGCCGTCACGGCGACGTTGAAGCTGTTCTGCCAGGCCTGGTCGCTGATCCTGGCTGGGCGCAGCACGTCGGTGTTGTAGAAGTTGTCCAGGAAATCCTTGAAGTACGCCGGCCGGTCCGCGACCACGGCCGCCTTGATCCCGTCGAACACGGACTGGTCCACGCCGTCGGGGTTGTCGGCGGTCTTGAGCAGGAACGGCGGGATGGCGCCCATCAGCACCGCTTTACGTACCCGGGATGAGCCGTAGGTGCCGAGGTAGCGGGTCACCTCGCCGGTGCCCATCGAGAACCCGGCCAGCACCATGTCGCGCAGGTCCAGGTACTGGATGAGGGTGTGCAGGTCGGCGGCGAAGGTGTCGTAGTCGTAGCCGGTGGTGGGCTGGCTGGATTGGCCGAAGCCGCGCCGGTCGTAGGTGATGACCCGGTACCCGGCTTCGAGCAGGACGCGTTCCTGCTTTTCCCACGAGTGCCCGTTCAGCGGGTAGCCGTGGATCAAGACGACCGGCTGCCCGGTCCCGTGATCCTCGTAATAGATCTCGATGTCCTCGGAGTTCTGCCTGCCGACGGTGATCTTCGCCATGGCCTTGCCTCCTTGCTGATTGGTGGCGATCCCTCATTGGTGCCTCAGTCAGCCTGCCCGCCGGCGCCCGTGCCTCAACCACATGCGGGGGAGGACTTGACATGTGCGGACCCCGCGGCGCGCACGATCGGACGGCCGCACCTGCATGGCCCGAACTGGACGCCGCACGCCGCCGACCAGGACTACGCTGTTCCCTCACCGGCCGTGAGGCCGGTCCGTACACCGGTACGTTGACATTTGTCGATATATTTGCCTATCTTCGTTCATCTCACGTCAACGATCTGCCGGGGTTACCGGGGGGCCAACAACATGCACCGGACGGTCGCCGTGTCGCGTCCTGCCTGGATGATGGCGCTTTCGGGGGGCGGCGGCGCCGGGCGCCGGTCGCCGGTCGAGATCGTCGCGAACGCGGCCTCCTACGTGACCCGGACCCCGGCCGCGGACCTGTCGGGGCTGCGCGCCGGGCCGTTCGGGCGGTGGACCGATGGCGTCGCCGCGATGCGCAGTGACTGCGCCGCCTTCGCCAGCCACTGGCAGGCGCACAACTCCCGGGTTCTCACCGAAACCGGGCCGCTATGGGTTGTGCTGGGCGACTCAACCGCCCAGGGGCTCGGTGCGCCCAGCCCGGAAGGCGGGTACGTCGGGCAGGTTCTCGCCGAGCTGCGGCTGCGGACCGGGCAGCGGTGGCGCGTGCTCAACCTCTCCACGTCCGGCGCGCTCATCCGCGACGTGCTGGGCGACCAGCTGCCCCGGCTGCCCGCCGGGCCTGACCTCGTGACCTGCGGGATCGGCGTCAACGACATCCTGTACACCGCGCCGTCGAAGCTGTTCGGTGACCTGCGCGCACTGGTCGCCGCCCTCCCCGATGAGACCGTCGTCCTCGACCTGCCGCTGCCCGCCGGGCTCTGGGGGATCATCGGCCGGATCAGTGTGCCCTACGTGGCGCGGATCAACCGGACCATCCACGAGGGCGCCCGGGCCCGCGGCCTGCCGGTCGCCGAGGTGTCCACCCACTTCTTGCGGCCCTGGGGCGGGAAGTTCGCATCCGACTGCTTCCATCCCAGCCAGGCCGGTTACCGCGACTGGACCCGGGCGCTGCTGGCCGCCCTCCCATCAGCGGCTGGCTGGGGGAACCCCTTGCCCGTCCAGTAAAGGCAAAGTTCAAGATCGTCTCGAATGAGGGCTGGCTCGCGCCAGGATAAGCGCTGGGCCTGCGCGGCGTGGTGGCCGAGTTCGGCATGTCAAGGGCGGTACCACCATGTTCCGGTCACGGGTGATCAAGCGGCTCGGCGCCGTTCGTCCGGTGGATGACCGAGCGGCAGGACCCCGAGCCGATCCGGTTGTTCTTCCCCTCCGAAATGGGGGATCAACGACAAACTGCCTGCTAGCACATGCATCCGTGCTGCCAGCGAACTCGTCAACGTCACTGGTCGCGTTCGCCATGATGAAGACACAGCGGCAGCCACGTCCCAGCGCCCATTCACGAATTATTGACTGCGAGCGTGAAATTTTCATATTTCGTTGATAGATAACGCCCATACGTTACCCATACGTTACAGCGCAGAGCGCGTCGCGCGTGACCTGGAGCATATCGGCAAGGTCTGGGTCCGCGGACCTCCTGGGAGGCCTTTCGATGGGATCATTGCCGGCTGCCCTCCTCGCCGCGGGTGCCGTGCTGATGAGCCCCGGGGTCATCGCCGTGTCCGCGGGTGCCGGCGCGCTCACTCGGGTCACCACAACGAAGTGAAGGAGCGAGCGATGAGACAGCGCTTGTCCGATCTCGGCAAGAGAGGCCGGACCATGATCCGGCATAGACCAGCCCGTCGTGTGGCGTTCACCGCGGCCACGTCGGCGATGGTGCTGGCCGTCGGAGTGTCCGCCTCGGCAGCGACGGGACGGTCGGCGTCGGTCGGCCGCCCGGCCTACCTCGTCGCCAGCGTTCCGATCCAGGCGCGGGTCGGCGACCTGCTTGGCCGGATGACGCTGCCGGAGAAGATCGGCCAGATGGTGCAGATCTTGGTGACCCAGGTCACCGACAAGACCAGCGCCTGCACTAGCCAGGGCGGGTTTAACCTGCCCAACCCCACGTGTGAGCAGAAGATCTTCGTGGACAACAACGTCGGCTCGATCCTGGCCGGCGGCACCGACATGCCCATCGACACCACGGGCCAGAACGGCACCGGCAACACCGGCCTGGACTGGGCCAACGAGTACAACACCATGCAGAGCTACGCGATGCAGCACTCCCGGCTGCATATCCCGGTCATCTTCGGTGTCGACGCCGTGCACGGCTTCGGCCACCCGTGGCAGGCGCCGCTCTTCCCGCAGTCCATCGGAATGGGCGCCACCTGGGATCCGTCCGCCGCCATGGCTGGCGGCGCGGTCACCGGGAACGCGCTGCGCGCCACCGGCTGGAACTGGGACTTCGCCCCCGTGCAGGACCTGGCCAGGGACAACCGCTGGGGCCGGTACTACGAGACCTGGGCTGAAGAGCCGGCCCTCTCCGCCGCCCTGGGCGCCGCGAACGTGCGCGGCCTGCAAAGCGGCGGCGACAACGGGCTGAAGGTCACCGCCACCGTGAAGCACTTCGCCGGCTACTCGGAGTCGATCAACGGCCACGACCGGCTGCAGGCGGAACTGCCGATCCGCTACCTGCAGGACACGTTCCTGCCGTCCTACGCGGGCGCCATCGGCGCAGGCGCGGGCACGGTCATGGTGGATTCCGGCTCGGTCAACGGGATTCCCGCCACCGCGTCGCACTTCCTGCTGACCACCGAACTGCGCGACCGGCTCGGCTTCAAGGGCGTGGTGATCAGCGACTACGGCGACGTGCCGGCGCTCGCGAACACCTATCACATGGCCTCTGACCTGGCCGGCGCGGCCGCCCTCGCGATCAACGCCGGTGTCGACATGGCCATGCTGCCCTTCAACGCCGATCAGTGGCAGACGGCTGTGCAGCAGGACGTGGCCAACGGCAGCATCTCCATGGCGCGGATCAACCAGGCGGTGCGGCGGATCCTCACGCTGAAGTTCCAGCTCGGGCTCTTCGACCACCCGACCGTCGACGCCAGCAAGGCAGACGCCGCCGTTACGGCGGGCCGGGACGTAGCCCTTCAGGCGGCCCGCGAGTCGATCACCCTGCTGCGCAACCCCAACAACGCGCTGCCGCTATCGGCGTCCAGCAAGCTGGTCGTCACCGGCCCGAACGCGGACTCGATGACCAACCAACTCGGCGGATGGAGCGTCAGCTGGCAGGGCGTCTTCGGCGGTGGCCACGTCTGCTGCATGGGACCCCCCAGCCAGATCCCGCCGGGCGTCACGGTGCTCAAGGGCTTGCAGGTTGAGGACCCGAATGTGACCTACGACCCCAGCCAGGCCGCGGCGGTCACCGACGCCGCAACAGCGGACGCCGTGGTCGTGGCCGTGGGCGAGAAGGCATACGCCGAGGGCCTCGGGGACAGCCCGTCGCCGGCGCTGGCACCCGACCAGAAGGCCCTGATCACCGCCCTCGAGGCAACCGGCAAGCCGGTGATCGTCGTCGTGATCGCCGGCAGGCCCCTGGGCCTCGGACCGGCCGAAACCGCCGATGCCGTGCTGATGGCCTACCAGGGCAGCACCGAGGCCGGCACCGCGGTGGCCGACGCCATCTTCGGCAAGATCAACCCCAGCGGGAAGCTGCCCGTCACGTGGCCGTCCGACGCGGCCGCGCCCGGCGGGGACTTCAACGGCGGAGCCCCGTCACCGCTGGGCGACCAGCCGAAGGTCTTCGACCAGCTCGCCAGCACCGGCTTCGGCCAGGGCCACGACTACAACCCGCTCTACCCGTTCGCCTTCGGGATGTCGTACACCACGTTCGGTGTCAGCGGGCTGTCGGCGACCAGCAGCGTGTCCAGCGACGGCACCGTGACCGCCACGTTCACCGTGACGAACACGGGCAGCCGGGCGGGCACCGACATCGTGCCGGTGTACGTCCACCAGCCCGTCAGCGCGGTGCTCGTCCCGAACCAGCGGCTCGCGGGATTCACCCGCGTGACGCTGGATCCCGGGCAGTCCAAGACCGTGCAGGTGTCCTTCCCCGTCTCCGTACTGGCCGTGACGCCAGGCGACATCAACTCCGACGGCCCGCCCCAGGTGGAACTCGGCTCCTACCAGGTGCAGATCAACATGCCGAAGGGGCCCCCGCTCAGCGCCGACTTCACCATTGGCGGCTGATCCGGCCTGGCTCCCTGATCATGACGCCGCATAAGAAAGGACGATGAACAGAGCTGTCACCCGGCGGTAGCCGTTACGCAGACTTATTGCGGACGGCTTCCGCCGGGTGTCGCTCGCGGGCACGCCGCTCGATCTCGTCCCGGATCGGCCGGGGCGGCGCCCTGTTTTCCATGATCGCGGAACATTCGCGGCCGCGGGTGACGCGAATGTTCCGTGATCATGGAGATGCGGGAATGGCGGCCTACCCGGAGCGTCCAGGCGGTACGCCCGGTTTGTCGGGGGCCCCGGATACGGTGCCCTCATGGCGACTCGCTGGAGTGCCGATCGGGTCATGGCGCTCGCCCCGGATGCGTCGTCGCGGCAGGCGGCGGTGAAGCTGGCCGGCCCGGCGCCGTGGGCGCAGGCCGGCGCCGCGGGCGACGTGGTGTGGGGACTGTGCGCCGGGTCGGGCAAGCACCCATACCAGGTGATAGCGGACGTGTCCGGCCCTGCGTACAAGTGCTCCTGCCCGTCACGGAAGTTCCCGTGCAAGCACGCCGTAGCGCTGTTGCTCAACTGGGCGGACGGCCTCGTGCCGGAGGCAGCCCAGCCGCCGGGCTTCGCCGAGTCCTGGATCGCTAGCCGAGCCGGCCGAGCCGGCCGAGCCGGCCGCGCCACCGCGGCAGCCAGGCCGGCTCCCACGGCCGACAAGGAGGAGGCGGCCGCGCGCCGCGCCGGGCAGCGCCGGGCTCGCGTCGCCGCGGGCCTGGCGGAACTGGACATCTGGCTGCGCGACCAGGTCCGCGCCGGCCTGTCGGGCGCCAGCGGCGGGTACCGCCACATGGAGCCGATCGCCGCCCGCATGGTCGATGCGCAGGCGCCCGGGGTGGCCGCGGCTCTACGCGATATCGCCGGCATCCCCGCGTCGGGGGACGGCTGGACGGGCCGGCTGCTGGGGGAGTACGCGCAACTGCACATGCTGGTCCGGGCGCACGGCCAACTCGACACCCTGCCGTCCGACCTGGCCGCCGTCGTGAAATCGCATGTCGGCTACACGGTCGCCCGCGATGACGTCCTCGCCGGCCCCCCGGTCGGTGACCGGTGGCTGGTGCTCGCCACACGGGACCTGCTCGACGGCGCCATCCCGGCCCGGCGGATATGGCTGCACGGCCAGCGAACGGCCAGGTTTGCCCTGCTGCTGATCTTCGACCCGCGCGGCGCGTTCGGCGCGCACCGCGAGGCCGCGCTGGCCCCGGGCACCGCGGTGGAGGCCGACCTGCATTTCTACCCTGGCCAGCCGGCGTTGCGGGCGGTGATGGGCACCCGTCATGACGAGCCGGGACCGGCGTCACAGCCGGAACCATCCAGCACCATCCACGACCTTCTTAACGAATGGGCGGCCGCTCTGGCCGAAGATCCGTGGCTGGCCAGCTGGCCCGCCCTGCTAACCGGCGTGCCCGTCCCGGCCGACGACGGCTGGCAGTTCGCCGACCCGTCCGGGCAGGCCGCCGCGCTGGTCACCGAGGGGACCGACATCTGGCCGCTGGTGGCGATCTCCGGTGGCGCCCAGGTCACGATCGCGGGGGAGTGGAGCACGGACGGGCTGCGGCCGCTTACCACCTGGCATGGTGATACGGCGGTGACGTTGTGACCACACCGGCGTCCTACGACGACATCGTCACCACCGCGACCGTCGGCCTGAACCAGCGGCCGCTGGCCCTGACCTCTCTGGCCGGCCCGGCCGGCGCCCACGCCGCGGTCCTCGACACCGCCGACCCGGCCGCCGCCCTCCTGGACGCCGCCGCGCTGCTCACGGCGGCACGCCGCGCGGGGCCGCTCACCATCGCCGCCGCGACGGTTCCCGCCGCGGCGGCGCCGGACACCGCGCCGGAGCTGAGCCCGGTGGCCTGCTCCGTCATCACGGTCGCCCTCGCCGACCCCGCATGGCTGGCGGACCTGCTCACCGCCGCGGCGGCAGCCGGGTTCCGGGCCGCGCCGCCGCTGCTGCCCGCGCTGCTGGACTGGGCCGCGCGGGCCCGTTCGCTGCGGCCAGCGGTCGCCGCAGTACTTGGTGAGCGGGGCCGGTGGCTGGCCGCGCACCGCACCGACTGGCAGCAGGCCGTCGGCGCGGACAGTGTGATCGTGTCTGATGACCCGGCGGTGTGGGAGACAGGCCGCCGCGCCGAACGCCGCTCGTGGCTGGCCACGCTGCGCGGCCGCGATCCCGCCGCGGCCCGCGATCTTCTCGCCGCCAGCTGGTCCGGGGAGACCGGGGACGTGCGGGCGGAACTCCTCAGGGTGCTCTCGGCCGGCTTGTCCGAAGCGGACGAGGCCTTCCTGGAAGTGGCCCTGGACGACCGGAAGTCCTCGGTACGGCAGGTCGCGGCCGGCCTTCTGGCCGCGATCCCGTCCTCGGCGTTCAACGCGCGCGCCGTCGGCCGCGCGGCGGGCGCGCTGCGCGTCGAGCGCCGGGCGCTGCGCCGCTGGCTGGTCGTCACTCTGCCGGGATCGTATGACGTGGCCGCGCTACGCGACGAGATCAGCCCCGCCCCGCCGTCGGCCACGATCGGCGCCCGCGCGTGGCTGCTGACCCAGTTCATCGCGGCCATGCCGTTGGGCGAGTGGACGGCCCGGCTCGGGCTTGACCCGGCCTCGCTGGTAGAAATGCCAGTCCAGGGCGGGTTCCGGACCGACGTGCACGCGGGCTGGCGCCTCGCTGCCACCCGGCAGGCGGACGCCACCTGGGCGGGCGTGCTGCTGGCCGCCGATGAGGACAGCAGCGCGGAACGCCCGCCGGCGGCATGGCCGACCGCCGCGCAGCTCGCCGCCGTGCTGCCGGCCGACGCGCGCGTGACGCGGGCCGTGGCCCTGCTCGCGGAGCGCCGCCCGAGTCCCGAGGCGGCTGAGGAAGCCGCCGAGTGCCCTGGCCCGTGGCCGGGCCGCCTCGCCGACGCGGTGCTGGCCCAGCTGGGGCGCGTGGGCCGCGACCCCAGGCCGCCGCACTGGTCGGGGCTGATGCTGCGGGCCGCGGCCCGCAAGCTGCCGCCCGGGGGAGAGCGGGATTTCGCCGCCGAACTCCGGGCTCTCGCCGCCGCGTGCCCGGACGCGGGTTCGTGGACTTCGGAGGTGCACCGCGCCGCCGGCACCATCGACCACCGACGCCTTTTCCTCAAGGAGCTTCGTTGACCACCAGCCCCGGCATCACCGTTGACCGCTCCCCGTTGCGCCCGCACGCCGAGCAAACCCACTCGGGCGAGCTCGCGGCGCTGGCCCAAGCCGACGACCGGCCCCGCCCGCCGTCGTGGCTGCTGTCCCCGCAGGCAGTTGTCACCTACCTGCTCGGCGGGACGCTGCCAACCGGTGCCGTGATCAGCCCCAAGTACGTCGGCCCACGACGGCTGGTCGAAATCGCCGTCGCGACCCTGGCCACCGACCGCGCCCTGCTCCTGCTCGGCGTTCCCGGCACGGCGAAGACATGGGTGTCCGAGCACCTGGCCGCCGCGATCTCCGGTGACTCGACCCTGCTGGTGCAGGGCACGTCCGGCACCGCGGAGGAAGCGATCCGCTACGGCTGGAACTACGCCCGGCTGCTGGCCGAAGGACCGAGCCGAGCCGCGCTCGTCCCGTCGCCGGTGATGACCGCGATGGCGGAGGGCCGCATCGCACGCATCGAGGAACTGACCCGGATCCCGTCCGACGTGCAGGACGCGCTCATCACGATTCTGTCGGAGAAGACGCTGCCCCTGCCCGAACTCGCCACCGAGGTGCAGGCGGTGAAGGGATTCAACGTGATCGCCACGGCGAATGACCGGGATCGCGGCGTCAACGACCTGTCCTCCGCGCTACGCCGCCGGTTCAACACCGTCGTCCTGCCGCTGCCGGCCAGTGAAGAGGACGAGGTCGACATCGTCACGCGTCGCGTCGCGTCCCTCGGCCAGGCGCTCGACCTGCCCGAGGTTCCCTCGGCGCTGGAGGAGATCCGCCGTGTCGTCACGGTGTTCCGTGAGTTGCGGTCCGGCCTGACCTCCGACGGGCGGACGAAACTGAAGTCCCCATCGGGGACGATGTCGCCGGCCGAGGCGATCTCCGTCATCACCAGCGGCATCGCGCTCGCGGCGCACTTCGGTGACGGTGTCCTGCGCCCCGCCGACGTCGCCGCCGGCATCGTCGGCTCCGTCGTCAAGGATCCGGTCACCGACGCCGCCGTCTGGATCGAGTACCTCGAGGCGGTCGTGCGCGAACGGCGCGGCTGGGGTGCCTTCTACCGGGCCTGCCGCGAGGTCAGCGGGTGAGCACCCGGGTCACAGGACCCGGCCCGGCGCCTGCCATGGCCCCAGCGCCTGCCACGGCTCCGGCGCCTGCCACGGCTCCGGCGCCTGCCACGGCTCCGGCGCCTGCCACGGCTCCGGCGCCTGCCACG
>WNFG01021562.1_pt1 | contig 14589 bp, 23 predicted proteins | sample 5400431 | NCBI WGS metagenome assembly WNFG01 (sample SAMN13153346, study PRJNA577476) | soil metagenome | isolation source: 120 cm saprolite under Douglas fir tree site 2 hole 3 replicate 2 | place: USA:California | collected 2015-04-18
CGTTGAGCGGGGTGACTATGTCTTTTGCAGCCTCTGGGGTCGCGTCCTAATGATTATAAGCATCAGCAAATCAAAGGGCCACAGACCGTCGGAGAATGACAAGGCCACATACTACCAAAGCTTGAACATCGCCGTGCCGACCATCACTGACTGGCCTGGGGTCAGAATTCCATTGGAGGCCATAACCTCGGGCTATCTCTGTCAGGTAGGCCTCTACGAGGTCGGCAGATGGCGTATCAATTGTAAGCTTCTTCATCACCTTGTAAGGAGGAATGCCAATCATTGGACTGTCAAAGGGAATGGGATAACTTTGAGTTCTTACCCTCTCGCTAACACAATCGTCGCGATTCTCCATAACTGCTGCAGAAAACTCCCTACCATACTTATGCATGAGCAGATCTCGAAGGACATGTAGCTCTAAAGCAAAGTCAAAGAGCTCGAGGTCGTAACACGCGATGCCCTAGTTACGCACCCTTGACCTCGGTACGTGGTGCCGCGTAAATAATACTGCAGATACCTTCACCGACTGCGGGGTCTGGTTCTTGCGTACTGAAAACCAGAAGTGAGCCTGAGGAGCAGAGCGCCATGATTCGCAGGAGTACCAACTCACTTGAGTTCCACAAGACTGAAACGTGCTATTAGTAGCTCGCAATACAACTCCAAGAGCTCCAAGAGCTCGAGATGGATATCCTCATTTATTACTATGGAGAAAAGGCTGTCAGAAATGGGGACGAACGCGTGAGGAAAGATGAATTACTGCTTTCCACTTTGATACGCGCAGTTTCGGTCTTGCCTCTCTCTAGTAGCGTTGCGATATCGCGGCGTGCCGCCTTTGCCTGGGCTTCTTTCTTCTCTTGCAGAGTCCGCAGACGCTGCACTGATAAACTATACAATCGACCATTACGAACGAGTTGTTGCCTTTTCCAGTCGTGAAAATCAAAGAACGGTTAGCTCACGCACCGTAGCTGAACCTAAAGAACTCGGGTCAAAAGAGCAAACGTTACTGAGGACTATCAGAACCTTAGCCTTAGTGGAGTTCCAAGGTGCCATCGTCAGAGCACAGCCTTTGGGTCTCACCTGAGTTCCAGTTACGGTGCATTGCCTCTCCACATTCGGCTGTTTGCGCACTGATGGATGACTCGATCCCAACCCAACCACATGATGCACATCTATATCCCTGGCACCAGAGGAGGTAGCCAAACGATTCAAACGCCGTGTTACAACTCTTGTTTCTAACTTCAACGCGACAAATCAGTCGATAAGGTAACAAGTGATGGGGTAAGGTGTTCCATGAGTGACAAAATGATTTAAAACGTATCGGAGGCCTCAGGCCGTCATCAGCATCAGTCAAATCAGACCACCTCCCTGCCGTGCATCAGCTAAGAGCCGTCTCTCCATCAAGGCGCGGGGTAATGTTTTGTATAATAATGGAGTCTGTCGTAGTGATGGTCACCAGGGGTCCCCGCTTTGCGGAGTAACGCAAAACTCCTTGCTCACCGGTACGGGCGCATCCGTTCTTGATTCGTCACGAACGTCTATGCCACCCCGCCTGCGCAGTGCGCAGTAGCCAACACTAAACTAATTCCACTGCTTCCAGACGCATATTTGTGCTGTCCTTGGGCGATCCCCGAGCGCTGCTTCTCCGTCATCCATGTCTGTTCCGACTGCATTCAATCAGTCCCTCCAGCTTCAGACAGACCTATCTCCGGAACTCCAAAGTGTTACCCCCGTTACGCCCTCCCCGCTTCCCTCCTACGCACGTAATGTGCCGTGGGGCTTTGAATCCCCGTCAGGAGAATACTATGAGCGAATCTGCTCAGTCATTGGCCTTTACGATTTCTTCTCCTCCGACTCCGATCGTCTCTCTTTTCGGAAACATGAAGTTTTAGAAATAGTCAGACAGGACGAATCGGGGTGGTGGGGTGCTGTCCGAATCGATGGGTCAGAAATAGGCTGGATACCCGCTAAGTTCGTTCGCGCACTCTCGGAAGACGCTGCTCACAAAGTGTATGACTTCCGAGAGAGGACACGAATACCCGAATTTGCGGCCAAGTCAGAGAGCGTCAGGTCTGCCCCCCCGCTTTCAAGGCGAATCTGCGAGACGCTATCCTGCATGGCAGTTTCCGACTACGAGTCGTCCGATATGAGCTTGACTCAAGTAAGCCCCCCGCCATCTGCCTGGTCCGATCCTTCGATCGTAACCCCACAACCCCGCGAGCCGACCACCCCCGAAAAAACCGACAGTCTTCGTAACTCGCCACCACCAAACTCCGAGCTTCCTGAGTACGAGATAGAAGACCATTCCACAGTCGCTATTCCACAGACTGTTGTTCCTCCGGTCCCCCAAGGGCCAAAACCTCTCAGACTCGACAAATCTCTGCCTGCGTCCCCTGACAGGGCGACTGCCCCGAATTTCGCTAGTGCCGAATCCAAGATTAGCGCGCATCGTCGTAATTCCTCCGATAGTGCCATCGATTTACCAGACGACCCATCGCGACCATCCACCATCGCGCGAACGCAGACCTCCGATCAATTATCAGCTCTCATTACCTCCCTAGATGTCCCTCCGTCGCCATTACCCTACCTTCTTCCGCCTAATCCACGCCCCCGACCTGGTAAAGTTTTGCAATTAACGGGAGATGATAGTGCACAGGCATTTCACAACGCCAAGCAAGCACGAGCGAATCTTCCCTGGTTTCTTAAACATCGATACGCTGAAGAAGAAATCAAACTGGACTTTGACGGTACGGTCAAAGCCGGGACCTTGCCGGCTCTTGTGGAACATTTGGTGGTGGATTCTTTGCGTGAGATTCGATTTAGTGCACTGCAACTATCAGTATCTAATCGATTTGTCGCAGGAGCGTCTCAACAGGAAACTTTTCGTCGTGCCTTTCTCGTCACATTCCGCACTTTCGCGACAGCCACAGAAGTTTTTGATCTCCTCGTTGCACAGTTTGAGTTAGACGCACCACCAGATCTGTCCGAGGAAGAATTTAAACGATGGAAGCGTGAAAAGCTGCGGCCAACTCAAAAACGCGTGTTGACCGTTCTGACGATGTGGCTCGAGGAGTATGACCTGCTGAACCAGGACTCAGAAGTCGCGCCGAAACTACAAGATTTCCTACGTGTTATTGTCACTCCACCCGCACTTGCATTGACAGCGAAGCATATGTTGAAGTCTCTAGAACGTCTGGTGAGTTTCAATGAGTTGTATTTCACACTCACTTGATTCTGACCTCGTTCCAGACATTTGCTGAGCCATCTGCGCCCGAGGCGATTGTCTTGCCTACGAGAAAATGGAAGAAGATGCGTAAGGGTGAAGCCCTCGAGCTGGTCCGCATGGAACCGTTGGAGGTGGCGCAGCATCTCTCTTTGCTCGAATCGGATCTGTACCGCAAAATAGGATCACAAGAATGTTTTCTCTGGGCAAAGGTCAAGGAGGGCGACACTGTTAAGAACATCCGTTCCTTCTGCGCCACACACGACAGGTTGGCCGATTGGGTGAAATATAGCATTCTCGAAGTCTCTGCATTGGGAAAGCGTGCCAACTTGGTCGACTTCTGGGTTCGTGTTGCCGAGGTGCGTTGTAGTGGCGCAGTTATTCCAAGACTCGTCCGACTCAAACCCTCATTTGCAGAAATGTAGATTCCTTAATAACTTCTCGTCTATGAGTGCGATAGTGGCCGCGCTGTCGAGCGTTTTGATCTCGCGCTTACATTTCACGTGGGTCAACTCGAGCAGAGAACATGCCATGGAGCCCCTCCGCAAGATCATCCATCCTGCCTCCAACTATGGTTATTATCGCAGTATACTGGAGGCCGTCGATGGTCCTTGCGTCCCTTTCGTAGGGCCGTTCCTGAAGAATATGATCTACGCGCATGAGCAACACGGCGACAACGTTTTCGTCCAATCTACGACTAATCCTGACCGGCACTTCACCCTCGTCCACTTCGTAAAACGACAAAAGTGGCATGACATCACGCTGCAGATGCTTCGCTTTCAGGCCAAACCATACCTTATCTCTGAGATTCCCGAGATGACGAGCTTCATCACGGGACAAATAGACAAGGCTGCTACAATGGGGGAGCGCTGGTACTGGCAACGCAGTGACGAATTGCAACATGCTGAACTCGTCCATGCCGATATCAGACGAGGTCTTGAAGCTGCTGGGTTTTAGTTGAGTTCTATTTTTAATGCGATTTCGGTTCAACCTCATGCTTCAACTCATGCCGATGCACGATTACATGTTATGTCCACCTTTAACGCCTTTCTGAACGTTATTTCACTTGTACTTACTATACTGGAAATTCATCGGGTCGATTTAGGTATTAATGTTAATGATTGTGTTCAAACTTGAGGTAGAAAATACTGCCTCAAGCAGCGGGCCAACACTGCAACGGACATGAACTAAAACAGTATGGTATGGGGCACTGAGTGACTGGCTATGGGTGATGAGGGGAACACAAGAAAAGGGCTTGTCTACGGGATCTAAAGCTACGTCCATCAGGCAATTGACCCGTAAAACGGCAATACGACAGCGGATGGTAATGTATAAAGGCGAGTTGAAGCTCTCAACAGTTACACTGATCCCCAGAGGTCATGGACCTCTGTTGCTTATTCAAGTCCACCCCTGTCCTTCCCGCTGCAGTACCCGCACGACCGGGTCCACTTCTTGATGTAGGTGGTGCTGTCGTAGGAAGCTTCTTGGCTGTAATAGATAGTGGGATGTCAAAGTGAATGAAGGACGTTTGGGAGACCGGACTGACCAATACGAGTGAAGATATCTGTCACACCGTCACCGGTCTTGGCACTGGTCTCAGCCCACATCAAGCCTTCTTCTTGTGCATACTTCTGAGCTTCTTCCTGTGTCACTTGCCGTCGGACAGCCAGATCTGATTTGTTGCCACAAAGAGCAATGACGATAGATGGATCGGCCTGACGTTGAAGTTCACGGATCCAGTTACGAGCCTTCTCTAAAGAGGCTGACTGGGTGATGTCATAGACTACGACGGCACAGTTTGCGTTGCGATAGTACATCGGTGCCTTTACGAGAATCAGAACAACAAACTGGAACACAAAGGCTACATACCAAAGACTACGGCATGATGGTGGACCAGAAGGTGGCATGGCCTCAGTATCCATATGCAACTCCACAGAATGTGAACTAACCTTGTAGCGCTCCTGACCCGCAGTGTCCCTGTGCAAACGTCAAGAAGTGCACATAAATATGTAACACATTAGGTAGTGCGTACCAGATCTCGAATTTGACAGTAGTGCCATCTTCGAGGTTTACTGTTTGTGTGAGGAATGCCGCTGTTCAGCAAACATATGAGCACTCGCATTTACAAGCACATGCAGAGAATACGAGCCTCCAATTGTGCTTTCCCGATAATCATCGAATTGGTCTTTTACGAAGCGCAAGACTAGACTGGGAAGGAGATATGAGGATCAAACACTCGACGTAGTGGACTCGGAAGCGAATATACCTGGATTTGCCGACGGCAGATTCTCCTATGAATGAGAATGTGTATCAGGTTGACTGCATCGATGAACCGGAACTCACCAAGTAGAACGAGCTTAGTTTTTTATTAACTCCGTCGTGTCCCTCCTCTCGTCTGATCTCTTCACTGTACCTTCACGTCAGTCGTAACAGCCGTGTTGCAGAGTACACCGTTGTCTCTCCCCCCCCTCCCAGCCCCGCTTCCAGTCCTAAGCCTTGGTTATCTGAGTCGCAATTACTCTTCCATTTTAATTGCGTCACCCCACCATTTTTCCGTTTCGCCAGTTGAGTTCGGAAAAGAAAAGGAAGCATTATGAGTCGCCATCATCCCTACGGTCCTCCATACGACAACTTTGGTCCTCGCAGAGGTGGCCCCCCCTCCGGTCCTGGTCCTGATAGATACCATCGCTTCGATGGTCCTCAAGTAGCCCTCCAGTATATGATCAAGGACATTCCCAAGGAAGCATGGGTGGATATAACAATTACAATCCTGGACCCAATCAGGATTCGTTCTATCAGGACAGTGGTTTTGCGAATCAATTCAGTGATTCAGATGCCCCTGGCGGGTATGATCAGAGTTATGGGAATGGAAATTTCCAAGGTGCGCTAAGTTGCTGAATCGGTTTGAGTTTGTGAATTGCAGGCAGTGGACGTTTGTTCGTTCATTCTGGATGTTAGAGGTAAACTTCCTCGACGGCCGATTGGCTTGCACGCCCCACCGCTTCTAATGTTTGAACCCATATCTCCGTTGTCGCGCTACCTATATGTGTGGCCAACATAACCGATACTTAAGAGACCAAGCGTGTCATCGCTGTCCACCAGCTACAATTGGCTCTGCGCACAAAAAATTGGGGTACTCTGTGGCGTCAATATGATCCACCATCGTACTGCTTAACAGCGGATCAGCATGTGCTGCGCAACTCCCCCACTTTCAGTTTTCTGGCCTCTCTTATGAAGTGAATCGGCTCACCTCACATCAAATATCCTCGTTAGATGGCACTGGTCCCAGTTACGGTGGTCCTGGAGGCTATGGCGCTCGACTGCCCAAACGCGGTCCGAAACGTGAAAGAGACGATAAGGTGCACGAGTCCATTATTGAAGAACGCATTCAGCGCGAGCGTCCGTGTCGTACTCTTTTCATCCGCAACATTAAGGCGAGTGTCATGTTGAACCAAGCACTGGTCATCTGCAGTGAGACACACAGTCAGGACTGAGGGCTGACTCTTGCGGTTCCGCACCTTTTCAGTATGAGACTAATAGTGACGAGGTTCGTCGACAATTCGAAGAGCATGGCGAAATCAAGACATTCTTCGACCTGATCGCAAATCGTGGAATGGTGTTTGTTACCTTTGTAAGTGTTTGATATACTTCTCCAAGTTAAATGATTGAGCCGCATGGCAGTATGATCTCCGTGCCGCAGAAAGAGCTCGAGACCGGTTGCAGGGCTCCGAAATCAGCGGGCGACCTGTTAGTTCTCTGATATCCAAATGATTTACGTAGTTCACCTGGAGCTCCAGATTGACGTCCATTATTCATTGCCACGGGATGATAACCTAGCGAAGGGCGGCGAAAAAAATCAGGTGTGGAAGAATCCTGTCTATTTGACTCTTGTACTCAAACCAAATGTATGCACAGGAGTTACAAGGAACTTTGCTCGTGACCTTGCGCAACTCTAATCAAATCATAGATGACGGGGAAGTCCGGCGCTTCCCTTTTGAGGGCGAAATCAGAGTACTAACTCAGTTCCTCTCTAGTCAACGTTACGTTGAGTTTTATGATACCAGGGTAAGTTGTGTGTTTTGTGATCGTCGTAAGATAGAGTTAATGGTTGGTTAGTCCGCCGAAGAGGCGTTCGACCGCCTGCGTCATCAAGGTCTACAAGACGGTGTAATGGATATTCTACTGGCATGGGAAGAGGGCCCAAATCCAGCAATTCGGTGTGTTGAATTGCCAGACCCGGTGTAACCTTGCTCACAGTCCTACCGAAATTATATTCAGCCGCGAAGAACGCGAACCCTACCGAGACTGGGAGGAAACTCCACGCCCTGCCCCCTTCCGAGGACGAGGACGAGGACGGGGTCGGGGTCGAGGTCTAGGTGGACACGACGATGACCGGCGACCCCACTGGGATCGGGATCGGGATCGCCCAAGGCGCTACGAAGACGACCATGGTCCTGGACGAGGCGGCGGCCGTGGATCTTACAATGATCGGTTCAATAGCACCAGGGAGAGTGGTTATAACAATGCTCCTCAACATAGTTACTCGTTACCTGCCCAGCAACAGTATACTGAACCTTCCCCGGCTGCGCCCGTGAGTCACGACACACTTGATTGTCAGTGCGTTTTTAATCTTTGTTATCTCGCAGCGAGTTGAAGATCGTATCGATCAAGCCCGTAAAGTTCAACAGGTGGGCCTAAATCTCAGCGAGCGACCCAAACAAATCTAACAATTTTTACAGCTATTGGCTGCGCTTAAGCAACCGCAAGGGGCCGCGCAGGGGGCTGCGCCAACACAGGTACAACCTCAGCCCCCTACTCCAGTGCCGCAGTTGCCGCAGAATTCATTTTATCAACCTGCTCCGACTGTACAACAGCCTCCACCTATCTATAACGGTGGGGCCTCTCCAGCCACCTCTGGCTTCCCTCCAGTACCTCAAACAAGTCTTCCTCAAGGCAGTCCACCACCAACTCAGGCCAATCCGCTCGCAAACCTTTCATCTAACATACTTGCACTATTACAAAATGCCCAGGGACAGCAACAACCGTCGAGTGCCTCACAACCACCACCACAAAGCCCAGCGCCTTTGCCTGGTCCGTACAACGCTGTCCCACCAACGCTGCCTCCAGGACAGATGCGTCCCTCGATGCCACCGCATTTGGCAGGGCCGCCACCGCCTTCAGTACCGATGCAAGGTGGGATGGGAGGTGATTATCCAGGGCAAATGATGAATTACTATGTAAGTTTGTATTTCACCCATCGTAACCTGTCTGACAATCTGTCTGTCACCGTTTAAGGGTGGTAATAAAAGGGCATGATACCGGGAATTAATTGACGTGGCATTGTTCCCATGTTCCCATATTTATTCATTTCCTATGTCGTTGCGTTTGCTGGGTTATGCATTATATTCACGGGTAGTAGTTAACTCGTTCGTGAGGCACCCATTTCTACTGACTTTCATATCTTGTATCACGGCGGCATGATTTTTGTCTATGCAGAAGTAGCGTTACAGTTTCGTTGATATGTCACTCAGTTCTATTGCTTGCAACGAAAGACGCTACTTGCTCTACAACCCCATGTTAGCGAACGAACGAGAGTTACAAGTGGATGTATTCTATGTATAGACGATATGAACAGGGTTGACTTAATGAATAATCTATATGTGAAGAACACTGTATTTGCGCCCTTTTCAGAGTTCGGGAAAAGAATGAACATTAGAAGTCAGGGACTCCCCGAGTGCCTTGAGGTTGTGGTCGTCCAGGGACGACTTCCAGGCGTCACTCTTCAGGCGAGAAATTGCTTCATACGCAACAGCAACCGCAGAAGGGGGCATACCCGCCAGCTGGGCTACTTTAAGTCCATGGCTTTCCTTGTTCACACCTGGCCGCAGGCGGTGGGAGTATGCGAAAGAGCCAAGCTAAAAAATAAATAAAACATTAACATGCGACTCGGACGCCTAGCCGGTCTGGTCTCACCTCCGTCTGCTCAACATCAGTGCAAAAGAACCCTACGTTTCGGAACACACCTGTGCCTCTGTAGTCCAATGTGCACCCGAGCATATCGGTCAGCTCGTGGAAATGAGTGGCGAATAGGGCTCGACAGTTATTCTTGAAGTTGAGATGATGCACCACGGCGAACGCTATGGCCAGCCCATCTCTGACTGAAGTCCCTCTGCCAACTTCATCCATAATGACCTTAAAATTTGACCCATAAGTCTGTGCTTTCTATTCGAAAAAAAAGGAGTTTGGCTCACCAAACTGTTCGGGGTCGCTTTTTTCAAGATATCCGCGGTTTCTAGCATCTCCACCATGAAAGTACTCCTGTCTCGAAACAAATCGTCTTTTGCGCCTACTCTCGAGAACAGACGGTCTACAATCCCGAACTCTGCACGGTCTGCGGGCACAAAGGAACCTGATTGGGCGAGAATAGCAATAAGAGCGGTTTGCCGGAGAAGAGTAGACTTTCCGGCCATATTAGGGCCAGTGATGATATGTAGTTGCGAGTCCGGACGAAAGGACACTGTGTTCGGCGTGAAAGACCTCCCGGACGAGAGCAGACCGACTTCGATGGTGGGATGGCGACCGTTGACGACGTGAAATGAACGACTGAAAGAGAGATTCAATTACATCGACCAGTCTCGCCACAAACCAACGCACTCGTTCTTTATAATTGGCCTCGTAAAATGCATGTCAGCAGCAAAGCTGGCAAAGCCTAGAACTACGTCCAGCTCGTCTATGACCCGAGCGTTTCGTCGTAGCTGGACCTCGTGCATTTTAACCTGAGTGCGAGTTTGAATCGATCCAAAAGCCTGAGTTTTCTCGGAAATGTACCTCATTCCGCAGCACCTCAAATGCTGCTTTCTCTGCCGAAGCGATGCTTTGTGATGTTTCCGAGAGTTCGCTTCCAAGTTGAGCCCAACCCTGGTGTCATGATATTCAACTCAAGTCAGAGACACATGTAGGAAGATGTTGTCAGCTCACTTGGTGAAATAAGCAACAAGTTGAGTTGCTCTCGGAAATAATGGTGAAAGCAGGTGAAGCCTTGGCTCTTGCGGCATCACGCTTTGACTTCGCGATATGAACATGTGAACCTTGCAACGGGGTTGAACGCAGAGTCAAGGATGGAGCGCCTGTTGTGGATGAATGAAGCTATCCCGCGTCCCTGTTTGAGAAATCAACTTACCATAACGACGCTGTAGATCGCTTTCCAGCTCCTCCCGCCGTCTCATGAGCTGCTGGAATTTAGTATGTAAGGTCGAGAGCTCTTCAGAGAACCTAGGTGATGCTAATCAGTTGTCGACGCAGGAGTTGCCATTCGTCTGAGCCAACATACTCGGGTTTGATAGACCTTCGATACCCCTGTTGCCATTTATCCTCAGTGGGCTCTTGGGGCGTTATAGCATCTTCTTCAATTCTCCCTGGTGAGCTTTCCGTAGGATCGCCATCTATAGAAGCCTGGATTTTCTTTTCCAGTTCAGGTAAATCCTCCATCTGTGAAATCAACGCATCAATGGCGGCCCATTCTCGTTCCAAGTCGCGATCTCCCTCTTTCGCATGCAGTTTTCGCTCTAACTGAAGTCGGCTCCTTACGGAGGACCAGACCGAGATTGCGATACTGATGGCAACGACATCATCGGTACTCCCACGTCCCAGAAGGAGCTTTTGTACCACGCGTGCAACATCATCGATGCCTCGCAAGCGATCACGGAGGTCACGTCGAAGGTGAGGGAGGGCATGGAAAAGAGCAACGATGGACTGCCGGGAATTGATTTCCGACAAGGATGTACTTGGTGAACCTGCGAGGTGGCCGTCAGCCTCAAACGAGGAGTCAGGTATAACTGGGATGCACATAACCAGCGAGACAGGAGCCTTGTACCGCCGCTAGTCACAGTCCTCCTGACGCAACCCAGAAGCGTACCAATTCCCCCGCTTCCATGTACACCTTCCCGGATCTCCAAGGACTTGAGAGTATGGGCATCGATCTCCATGCGAGCTTCATCGCTCTCTTTACGGGGTGCAGACAGACTTGGCATATACTCCAAAAGGTTTGACTGGAGGTAGCCTGTCAGGAGACTGACAGCTGAACCCTCTTGGGAAGAAAGGATAGATGTCGTGGGATGTCTGGCATCAAATGAGGTATAAGGTACATCAGGCAGAGATTGAAGATGTTCGGGGGTAGGTGTGTCGAAGTATGAGACGACGATACACTCCCCTCGTACGACTGCGCGGATGGGGCATGGGTCGACTGATTCCATCGTTCTCGGTAACACCACTTCCCGTGGGCGGGTACGGACGATGTCGTCATACAGACATTCAACTCTGGTGGACTTCGTGAAGAATTCGCCCGTTGATACATCAAGCCAAGCCAAACCCAGCTCATCATACTCGGTTGGGGGGGAAGATGTAGCTGGGCTGATTGCCATGAGGTAATTATTTTCGTAGTGGTTCAAGAATGGTTCGTCAATCAAAGTCCCTGGTGTCACAATGCGAGCAACTCGTCGATCGTATAAAGGCTTGGTTCCAGGTGATGCGGGCCGCGCGAATTCTTCACATAGCGCAACGAAGCGATGGTTTTGTTGGACAAGGGTTTTCAAGTACCTCTGCAGATGAATAACTGGGAAACCACACATAAGGACAGACTGATTGTCCCATTTCCGAGAGGTCAGCTTGATGTTTAGGAGGCTCGAGACCTCAGCCGCTTGATCGAAATATGACTGCGTAGCACAAGCTATGTTATTAGGACGATCAAGGGTATAATACCGGGCGACTGACCTCATAAAATTGTCCGACGCGTGAATTAGGGTATTCAGTAGCCAAAGTACATTGTCATTCGCACAATTCACCTGTCAGAGTTGGTGAAGATGTCTTTCTGCCCCTCTTTTGTTTGAGCACAGGAGCGACAGGGGTCAAATTTGACCGCTCCGTGGACTCAGTGATACTAGCATCCTCAGCATTGTCTTTCCGTCGGACACGCCTTCTGCGAGCAGGCTGTGTTGAAGAAGGTTCTAGAGTTATTAGCTCATATGGTGGCAACGGCTGAGAGTCAGTCGAAGACAAGTTCGAAATCCCAGCTATGAATAATGGGTGAGCACACAGCGATTTAACAGACAGCATACAATGTGGCAAAGACGCACATTCACGGATGGAAGGATCACGCGCACGGTGGGTATTTGACGCAGTCTCGGAACCGAGTACTGCATTCGGGGTGGTTTGACAAAGTGGATGAAGAGAGGGCAGTTCAGAATATTTCTTCTTCGTGATTGTTGGTTTGGAGACAGCACTTGTTGCAGTGGATTTGGAATAAGAACGACAATACGAGCCTGTAGCTAGTGGTTCAGGCAAGCAAGCGACAAGATGATGATATTTCAAGGCATGGCGAGTCGAGCTGAGCATGCGAACGGCGTCAGCGTTTAAATTACCTCTTAAGCTCAGTCCAACTTTGGACATCGGTGTTCGGCAAGCCCCGGGAAAGGCGAGTGGTGACCGTGAGCATATTCAGTCGGAGCCTGAAACCGTTTCAACGGCGGCCAATTCGTCTGCATCTCACTCGTACCACGCTTCGCTTCGTAACAATGTCATTCGCAGGAAGACGCAGGGGAAACAAGGTCAAAAAGGGTGTTCAATTCACGCTCATGGTCGTCGGTCAGTACTCTTTACCCGTTCTTTCAGAAGGCATTTACAAACTATTTTGCATTAACATTTTCTCATTTGGTCCCCAGGCGCTTCTGGCACCGGACGTACCACATTCGTGAACACCCTCTGCGAGTCAGAGGTTCTGGGTCACAAGGTCTCTGACAGCCCCGAGACCTCGCATGTAGAGGAGGGCATCAGGATCAAACCCATCAATGTTGGTGTGTGGCAATCCCTTCACAACATTTCACTATTTTCTAGAGGCTCAGCCTTTGCCTTTAGAGCTGGAAGAAGATGGCGTGCGCATTGCCCTGACAATCGTGGACACTCCGGGATTTGGGGACAATATTGACAATGAATTCGCGTATGTATCATTCATTTGATACCTTATAGACCCCACTGAGGCGTCAATATCAGGTTCCAGGAGATTGTTGGTTACCTAGAACGTCAATATGATGATATTCTTGCGGAGGAATCGCGCATTAAGCGTAATCCCCGCTTCAGGGATAATCGTATCCATGCGCTTCTTTATTTCATTCCCCCAACTGGTCATGCGTAAGATACGTTAATGTGTTTCAAGGACGTAAGATACTGATATAATGCTGTCAGCCTGCGTGAAATGGACATTGAACTGATGCGCCGCCTGTCACCCCGCGTAAATGTTATCCCCGTCATCGGTAAAGCCGATTCTTTGACTCCAAGCGAGCTCCGTGGTTTCAGGAAGCGGGTGAGTGCATATCCAAGTCACTGTTCTTTTTCATGTTGAGGCGTGGATACAGATCATGGAGGATATCGAGCACTACGACATACCCGTGTACAACTTCCCTTATGATGTGGAGGAGGACGACGAAGAGACCATCCAAGACAACAGCGAGCTTCGCTCTCTCCTTCCTTTTGCTATCGTGGGCTCTGAGCAAGAGATTGAAATTGACGGCCAGCCTGTCCGGGCTAGAATCTACCCGTGGGGTGTCGTTGAGGTCGACAATCCGAAGCACTCTGATTTTAGCAGACTGCGAAGCGCTCTTTTGAAGTGAGTGTGCCTCTATTTGGTTTGAAAATATTTGAAATATGGGAAACAGTTCACACTTGGCGGATCTCAAGTCCCTGACACACGACGTCCTGTACGAAACGTATCGTACCGAGAAGTTGTCGCGCACAGTCCACACTGATACGCAGTAATTGTTTAGAATTGCTTGCATGTCACTTTGCCACTGATGCGCTCTATTTGCAGTGATTCGTCTATTCTTCCTGAGGAGCTTGCCACTCAGAGCGTGCGCCTGAAGGAAGAGCAGCTTCGCCGAGAAGAGGAGAAGGTCAATGTGTGGTTTGTGTACTACGTACTAAATCTGACGATTTTATTTCTAGCTTCGCGAGATTGAGCTCAAGGTACAACGTGAAATTAACGAGAAGCGGCAGGAGCTGCTCGCAAAGGAGGAGTCCCTCAGGTGAGTGGTTCAAGTGAAGGCTACGTGTTGTTACTAAGGGGTCGCTACAGGAACCTGGAGAGTCGACTCGCGGCTCAGGGATCACAGGGCGAGTTCCGCGACTAGGATTGTGGCGTGTTGAGCGCGTGGACTACAGAGACGTAGTACACCCCCCGAGACGTTGATTGTTTCAGCGTTGCACGCTCGTTGAAAATTTCTTGTTTGGCTTTTGTTTTTAAAAGTAATATCGTGAATTTGATGGACTGTTCCGAGAAAGGGAAAAAGGGACCACGCTGAGCTGAGGCTGAGGCTGAGGCT
>WNFG01009094.1_pt1 | contig 14580 bp, 7 predicted proteins | sample 5400431 | NCBI WGS metagenome assembly WNFG01 (sample SAMN13153346, study PRJNA577476) | soil metagenome | isolation source: 120 cm saprolite under Douglas fir tree site 2 hole 3 replicate 2 | place: USA:California | collected 2015-04-18
ACGCTTCCTGAAATGAATCGGCTAGCTGGCCATTTTACAGAGTTGGGCGCCCAGTTAGTCGGCTTGCACCATTAACGCCGGTCACCGTTTTGACGTTCGCAAATTTGAATCCGGGAACAATACCAAAACCACGTCACCCCGGCGGCAATTCATCATATGCGTTCATTTCGGAGCGATTCCAGTCCTCCGCAAACGGGGCCAGCCGGCGACGCAAGTCGGCAGCTTGAGACTCGTCGATTCCTCTCTGGCGAAGATCGACTGAACTGGATGGTGGAACCCACGTCACGATCACGCGTGAACCGTCGGGCTCGGCAATAGGCTCCATTAGCTCGACCTTGCCGTTGCGGTAAACTCCTTCAACCGACTTCACCATGCCCTCATTATGCCGCAAATACATCCACTACGAACTTCGGACAGAGCAAATTCCTGTCCGTTTCCGAACAGCATTTCGCAAGCATGAACGCGCGACCGCTCTATAACCCACATAAATCAACCGCTTCCAATGGCCCCCACCATGCATGCCGATGATCCATGAACTTGCGCCACGCTTATCGCTTCCTTCTGCGCACCCCCGGTTTTGCATTGTTCGCCATTCTGGAATTGGCCCTCGGTATCGGACTCACAACCACCGCTTTCTTCGTGGTCAACGCAGTGCTGCTGCGGCCCCTGGATCTCCCAGAACCCAACCAGTTGGTTGAGATCCTATCCACCAACAAAAAGACCGGGAAGACCCATAACACAGCGCCCGGCCTCGACTTTCGCGATCTTCGCGACCGCACTTCCGCCTTCACCAGCATGGCAGCCTATTGGTTCGACAAAGCAACCGTATTGGTGGGCAATCACGCCGAGCAAGTACAAATGGCCTCTGTCTCACGGGGCTGGGTTGAGACCATCGGAATTCAGCCCATCCTCGGCGCGCCACTTTTCTCGAACGCACACGACGAGACTGCCGTGCTCATCAGCGCGAGATTCTGGAAATCGCGCATGGGGGGCGATCCGAATGTCTTGAATCGCACCATCCAACTTTGGGGAAAGGTGTACAGTATTCGCGGCGTGATGCCGGAGCGCGTCAATTATCCGGCCAACACCGACGTTTGGATAGGCATGGTCCCTGAGAATGATGGCTCCACGCGAACCGCTTTCAATTACAAGATCATGGGACGTCTAAAACCCGGCGTCACCCCTGAGCAGGGAAGAGCGAATCTGGCTTCTGTCGCCGCGGGACTCGAGCAGCAGTATCCGGAAAACAAAAACCGCGGCTACACGCTGGTGGATCTTCGCGAGTGGCTGGTGGGAAGTTATCGCTCCATGCTATATACGTTGGGCGGCGCCGTTTTGTTGGTGCTGCTCATCGCTTGCGCCAACGTAAGCAATCTGTTGCTGGCGCGCGCGCTGAACCGGCGGCGCGAGTTGGCCATCCGCATGGCGTTAGGCGCGCGCGCGCGGCATCTTTTCGCCGTTGTGCTTTCCGAAAGCCTGTTGATTTCGGCGGCAGGTGGAGCGCTTGGATTGCTGCTGGCGGTCTGGCTGCGCGACTCGCTTCTGGCAGCGAACCCGTTCCCAATTCCGCGCCTTGCGGATACCGGCCTGGATCAAACCGTGATTGGCTTTGCGTTACTCGCGAGCATAGCCTGTGGGATGCTTACCGGAATTTTCCCGGCGTGGCGAGTCTGGCGATCCGACGTGCAGGAGGCGCTGGCTACAGCATCCTCGCGTACTACGGCCGGCGGTAGTGATAAGTTGCGATCGGGACTGTTGGTCGCTGAAGTCGCATTCTCCGTGCTGCTGCTGGTCGGCGCCGGACTCTTGTTGCGAAGCTTTTCACGGCTCGCGGCAGTGGACCCAGGTTTTAGAACAGAGAATCTGGCCGTGATGGAGTGCGACCTTAGCGCGGTGGTGGACGAAGCCGGAGTTCGCAGAGCGGAATTCTACGAGCAGTTGCGCGATCGCGCACTGAGCTTGCCAGGGGTTTCAACGGCTGCCTGGCATGACGATTTACCGACGCAAGCCCCAGGGACGTGGGGCTGGGTCATCTTCGCGGACCGCCCGAAGTTGCCTCCGTCCGAATCGTCGCGGCTGAATGCGGATTGGCATCTCGCTGGCCCGGCCTACTTCCACACGCTGGGCGTGCCCATTCTTTCCGGCCGCGACTTCACACCGCAAGACAACCGGGCAGCGCCAGACATAGCTATTGTCAATGCAGCATTCGTGCGGACATTCTTTCCAAACGGCGAAAACCCACTCGGCGCTCGCTTTAAAATTGGGTGGGATCGAAGCGATCCGATTACGATTGTCGGAGTCACGGGTGACGTCCGGCAGTTGGCGCAACCCGCAGGCCCGCAGCTCTTCCTGCCATACATTCAGCACCTAAAACGGTCCGAGCGATTGTATCTGACATTACGCGCGCAAGGACAAGTCGCGCCGCTGGTGGACGCTCTTCGCAAGAGTGCGGCGGGCTTGATGCCCGAGGCGGTGCTGCGCTTCACAAACATGCAGGAGGTGGTAGCGGAGAGCGTCGCGCCGGCCCGTTTCCGCACGCTTTTGCTGGTGATGTTTTCGGCGATCGCGCTGGCCTTGGCCTTAACGGGCCTCTATGCGGTCTGCTCCTTCCTGGTGCAAACAAGAACCCGAGAGATCGGATTGCGAATGGCTCTGGGCGCAGACGGCCCGGCGGTGGTTCGCCAATTCATCGGGCATGCGCTGAAGCTGACAGCAGTGGGCCTGGTAATCGGAGTTGCGGCCGCGTTCGCAATGCGAACAGTGGTCGCCAGTTTCTTATTCGAAACGCCCGCGTCCGACTGGTTCAGTTATGCTGGCAGCGCGTTTGTACTAGCTCTTGGATCGGTGCTCGCGAGCTTGGTGCCAGCGTGGCGAGCCAGCCGGACGGACCCGGCGGTGGTGCTGAGGGAAGAATAGTTTGTTGGGGTAGGCCATCGTCTTCTAGTTGTCTGCCAGCCTTCGGAATGCGATTCGCTTCCAACCATAGGGGCCCTGTTACCTCCCATGAGGTTGGCCATTTTAGATAGGGCGATGTTCACGTCAGCAGACTCAGGAACTGCAAACACGACGCACTACCTGCGATGATTGTGACGGAAACGACAGTCTCCTGCGACTGATACCTCGCTCAGGATCCAGAGACATCTTTCCCTCAACGCGCCTCTTCGCCTCCAGCGTCTCGCGGCAAAGAATCCTGCCGGATCTCCTGATGGGTCTCGCGAAGGCGCTGATATACCCACGCGCGCGCCCACTGTGGCTTGATGTACCGAAGCAGTTGGCGCAATCGATCATATCTTGTCCGCGACGAGGAGAGGCTGTGCGCGATGGCAGCCTCGGTGAGGGCGCGTGCGGTTCGCTCAGTCTGCAGTGTAGGTACTGCTGTCTCGTCACGGGTTTTCACGCCCAAGTACCGGACTGCCAGGAACATGATCAAATCGCGAGCTTCGCGCAGCATGGGGTAGGCGATGACCACGGAAAACAGACATAATGCAGTCAGGACCAGCAAATACACAAGTAGCACGGCGTGAACAACTAGGAAACGCCATATCGGGAGTACCACCCAGGAGAAGAAATAATATAGGAGCCTGAGACCGACTAATAGGAGAAACGCACCTGCCACGGTCCGAGCTACAAATGTCAGTTGCTCGTGCCTTGGGCGTTTAAAGAATATGGTGAGGTGTCTGCCGACCTCGCTGCATATCTGTAAGAGAAGAACAATTGCGATCAAGCCACCGACAACACCTGCAGCATAAATGACGTACATTGCGTGATCTGCAAGCCAAGCAACAGCAGAAAAAATAGTGAGAGAGAGGAGCGCCAAAAGGAAACAAGCCGCGGCACCGCTTCCTTCGATGACGCCCCAAGCGATTTGAAATTTGTCAAGATTACTCCGGCTATGAAGACTATCTTGAGCGTAAGTCCAAGCGGCGGAGAACAAATAAGGACTTCTGAAGTTAAGAAAGCATATGCAGGCTAATGTTGTAACCGCGATAACCTCAACCGTCTGAGCGGCAATTGCGAACACTCCAGTGCCCACGAAAGCAATTCCGATCCGCATCATCTGCGGGACATCATGCAGAACACTGGCTACATTCGTGATCTTCGCCCGCTCTCCTACACTAAGGCTCGCTGGCACGTGGCCGATTAGGACGGGAGCTATAGCTAGTGCACCGAGCACTGAACCGATGACCAGCGTTGTCCGAACTATCGATAGCCCGTACCGATACTTGACCGAATACGTCGTGATAACACCAAGTGCTGTCAAGGCCCAGGCCCACCTTGTCCACGTGAGGCCAAGGCTATCCGTGAAGCCGCGTGGGCCCGTCGGGAAGAGGTAGAGAAGAAGATAGTACAAACAGAACGGCAGCAATGCGCCAATGAATGACAGGATGATCAAGAACGCGATACCGGGCCAAAACCAAACTAGCTTTCTTTGAGCAACGGTACTTCGCCAGAGCCGTGGAATCGAGTAAAGAAGCTCACCACGGAGGAACTGTAAGAAGATTACGAATCCTACGGGACGGAGGTGAACTGCCCCCGTGATTGGGTAAATCGCGAGCGCCTCCATGGCTTCCCGTCGAACCCAGGCGCTCCCTCCAATAAGTGCCGGTTCGACGATGGCGTATAAGTCGCTCTTCTGCAGTAACGCGCCGATGCCGATACACCTTACGATCTCCATCTGATTGCCGAACTCGACAAAGCGGCGCAATACTGAACTGATTCGATGCTGGATAGCTGAACTGATCGTCGCTGTGCAGTTTCGGGCGCACTCGACCGCGAGTTGCAGACGGTCTAGTAATCGCGCGTTGTGACGCTCAAGCCAGCGCCTTACAGCGTCGGCTGATTCATATTCATCCGGTTCAGGAGACATTAGTTTCCACGAATACGGAGCCTCTCTTATGCCCAGAGTCTCTCTCAAGTAGCTCCTGCACTCCTCTTCACTCAATTCTCTGACGTCTTTCAGAAAATAGAAGCTCAAGTCACTGCTCAGGACTTCTCTACGGTTACCGGCGAGAACCTCACCAAATTGATAACAAACCAACGGTCGGGCCGGGAATGAGGCAACTAGATCCCCGATTAGTTGCTGCGGGTTCGCGACTATGCCGGAAAGGGTGATCAACACTTCCTGCCACCAGATGTCGTCGTAGTGAGTTGTCCAGTCAATGACAGGCTCGAATCTACCTATGTATTCCGCCGCGTAGTACTCTTGGAGCCGGTGATGGTAAAAGCTGAGGACTGGCCGCTCCCGCCCGTCGATTGTTTCCCAGTCGGTTACGAGAAGATTTTCACTGAGTGCTACAGTCAAAACGTCATCAATGGCATCCACGTACGCACTGAGCCGTGGTCCAGCCGTCGGCATCAAATCGATGAACTGCAGTTTCAGCTCCTCGGTGGGCAATGTCACGCCTCGGCGATTTGTCATAATCAAGTACCCGAGACGAGACAGCACGGCGGAAAACGAATCCAAAGTTACAGTTGATGGAAATCCCTGGCGCTGGCGAGCCCGGGTAAAAACCTGCCTTTCGTACGTTTGCATTAGTTCCGCCCGGTTGAGCGGGGGGCGCCCAAGCTCCTTGTAAAACAGGGACAACAGCTTGAGGAAATATGGATTCGCAGCCATATCGCGCAACGGATTCGCTGGAGAGAGAATGGCTTTGTAAGCCGCTCGCATGTCCTTTGCGACGGCTTTACGCAGAAACTGTTTGATCTGTCGTCGGCTGAAAGGAAGTATCTGAGCGCGGCGAAATGGAAACGATTCGCGGAAATCGAGGGACCTGCACGCAAACAGTAGTTTGTTGGGTACGTAGCTTCTGAGGCCTGCGAGCGCGTTGAAACGCGCTTCGTAGTCTGCTCGCGGCATTTCATCCATCGCATCGAGCCTAAGATAGATAGGTAACCTGGGGTGCTTTCGCGCACGTTCGCGTCGCGCCAGGTCCAGCCCGACACGCCTCAGTGATACACTCTTACCTGCTCCCGGATCGCCCTTCACAACGACGGGTTTGTCCGAGGCAAGTAACGCGTGGGCCAGATTCCTGGTCGTCTGTCCCTTGCGGCCGGAATTGTCCTTTGGACTGGTCGCGTCGAAGATGCGGTATTGCGGAAGCACCATTTCAGCATGCAACGCCAGGATCTCGCTTTCGTCGTGCGCGAGCGGCATTTTCTGCAGGTCGAGGAGGTACTGTTCGAGAGCTATGAGATAGTTGATTTCGCCGCTCCTGGGGGCCGGTGCGGCCTTGCGCGAACCCAGCCAATGGGTCAGACACAATACCGCCGAAAGTCATTCAAGTACCGGACCAAATTGTATCTCAATTGACTGGTTTTCATCTCATCGCCACGTCTTTCGCCCCGTTTATCGTCCTGAGTATGATAAGGTTCTAGTACACCACCGCGTTGTCGATGGAGTTGGTTGTTGGCTGATGGCACCGAACAGATACCCCCTATCGCGGATCGCAGAGTGGGCTTAGCAATTGGAATTGCAGCAGCATTGGCGATGCGAACAGTAGTCGCCAGTTTCTTATTCGAAACGCCCGCGTCGGACTGGTTCAGTTACGTAGGCAGCGCGTTTGTCTTCGCTCTTGGGTCGGTACTGGCGAGTCTGGTGCCGGCGTGGCGAGCCAGCCGGACAGACTCGGCAGTGGTGCTGAGAGACGAATAATATTTAGGAACGATGGTGGTAACCTCGCCAGTGCCGGAGGCATCTCTACTGCATCCGCACCAAAAAGTGAGCCGTGTTTCGACACGGTTTGCCTTGCGTGAAATCTAACCTGCTGTAACCTTGATGAACCTATTAACCCGCGCACCCTTGCTGCGTGCCTGCTTTCTGGCTACGCTTGTTTATCACACAGTTCCAACCGAGAGCCTTGGACCAGTCGTGAATCGCCTGCGCATTCCAGCTCCCCGGTTCACCATGAACGAAATCATTCGCGCCGTTGCCCTCAAGCATCACGTCAAACCGGCCTTCGTAAAAAGCATTATTGCGGCCGAATCGGGTTTCTTGCCCACCGCCATATCGCCGAAGGGCGCTGTGGGCCTGATGCAACTGATGCCTGCAACGGCCCGCGAATTCGGGGCCGATCCGGCGGTACCCGAGCAGAACGTGGAAGCCGGGGCCCACTACCTAAGCTGGCTGATGCAGCGGTATGCCAACCGGCGCGATCAACTCCCGCGGGCCATTGCGGCGTACAACGCCGGACCTGGGGCCGTGGCGCGTTATCACGGCGTGCCGCCTTACCGCGAAACGCGCAGGTATGTTTCGCGGGTGCTTCGGTTCTTCAAGAAATATCAGAGCGACGAACTGCGCGGGCTGGGTTGAGATCCACGAATCATTTCCAGCAACTGACTCGTTCTGAACGTTCCTGGAAAGCAGCACTTAGCGAGTGGCCCCTTGCCCTTAGCAGTAGCTTGCGCCCTTCTGGAGTACGTGTGAAAACCAACTGCACGGGCCCAACCAGTTTTCGCCATCGCCTCGCGAAGAATTCGGCGTACTCTTTTCTTCGAGCCAAGTTTTCTGGAACGGCAAAGTAGTCTTCACGAAATACACGCCAGATCCGATGGCGAGCCAACAGGTACCGAGGGTTTTCGATTGGACGCAGCGTTTGCCGCATTGCCTCAAGGAAGGCGCTCTGCTCTTTCCCTGTTCCACCGCCAACCCAGCAGAAGACGGTGCCGTCCTGGTTTTTGTCGGCGTAGACACGGAAATCTCCTGCGCGGCTGTCGATACAGCCAGAAAATTCCAGCGCGTCTAAAACGGCACGTCCGATCTGCCTAACACTCCGCTCTGGTGTTCCGTGCCGCAGCAGTCGCCATAATGCGATGCATGCCCAGGGCAAGCTCGCCACAGCCGCAATTCCAAACAGAACAACAATCAAGTAAAACCAATCCTGCTCGTTTCTGGGTCTCGCGCCACCGAGACGGCTCATCAATTCCCCAACAACCAAAACAAAGATAAAGGCGGCTTGAAAGAATAGGGCTGCGATGGTGTTGCTGACAACGAATCCGCTCGGTAGGGTTTCGTTTGCCACCTTGACGCCATCAACCATCTGCTTCGCGCTTCCAGCGCTCAACGCCTGCTCCCATCGCCGACAGAGTCCAGCACGATCCAAGGCACGTGCACTGGTTTGGCGATTGAGATCGTCGATCCGGTCGCGCTTAAACGGTGGTTCCCCGACTCCCAACCGGTCCGTGCCGTTCTCAATCACAGGAGCTTTCGCGCTCACGCCGGCAAATGCGGCACAGCGTCTCATGAGCAGCTCGTAGTCCGTACCCGGCCCAAAAGCACCAGGCTCGACGCAGACAAGGTGCCAGATGTTGGCGGTCTTATTGGGATGTTCAGGATCAACCCGAATCGAACGCCCCCTCATCTGATTGGACAGGACGTATGAACCGACAAAGCTGGCCAAAACCAGAGTGTTTATGCAGGGCGCATCCCAGCCTTCACCCAGTAGGGACTTGGTGCCAATCAACACCGTTATCCCACCGCTCTGAAATACCGACGTCATCAGCCTCACCGTGCCATGGTGGTATTCGCCCCGAAGGCCAAGAACCAGGTACTCGGGATCGTGAGGGGCCTCGGTAGCCAACAGATCATCTGGATTCATGCCCAACGACCGCGCGGCTTCCTTCACGCAGGTCAAAGCAGCGGCTGGCACGATTACCAAGGAGCCACTGAGGACACCGAGCTTCACCCCTGGGATGTGGGCGCGACGGAGCGTCTCGAAGATGGGCACAACACCGATGTCTTCAAAGGAGGGAACTTCACTGGCCGTTTTCGGGAGCTCCAGTTTCCGAATAAAATCGGTCAGAATTACCGCTCGCAGGCTTTCTGGCTGCGCTTCGGCCTCCAGGCTGATGATTTTGGAAATCGACCGAAGCTTCGTGATGGAAGTCGTCAGAAGGCTCAAATGGTCGGACGGCGACCTTAGCGTTACTCTACGCCGCTCGATCGCGCCCAGTTGGAGCAGATCGTGACGGATCGATTTTAGGAGATCGTCATGCGTCGAGAAGCTTTGGGCATCGGTGTAAAGAGAGCGCGTAAGCAGCACTTCGAGCCACTCCAGGGTGAGGGCCGGGATTCTCTTTCGAGAGAGCCCCACAACGTCGAGTGCTGCGCGTGGAACATTGCTCCCTGCTGCGTTCAAAAAGACAACCATGCTCGACAGATATTCGGGATCATCGAGAAGGGCCGGAACGTGACTATCGGACGCGGCGATCCAGGGGTGTGTGCTAATCGCATCCGCAAACGATTTGTTCGAGAGCAAGCGCTGCACGAAGGAGTTCACCCCCTCTCTAAATTCCGTGATCACCTTTAGCTCTTCCAACTCCGGAACACTAAAGTAAACGTAGTCCTGGTGGGGACAGAGGTTTCCTTCCAGAACCAGTTCGGGGACCGATACCTCCGCGTCCACTGGCCCGCACAGTTCTTCGTATCGTTGCCACTCGAAAGGAGAAACATCATAGGGTGGCGTGGCCGTCAGAGAAACGACCGTTAGATGATCAAGGTGACCGGTCACGAAAGTCAGAGTCTTCCACCATTCGGCGCGAAGGTGATGTGCTTCATCGACCACCAACGTGCCGAACGCAGCCTTTGTCAGTGCTTCCGGGAACTGCCGCGGACCTTTACCGTTTCCATTTTCTTCTGGGGCGTCAGACTCTTCAATTTGCCCGCCCTCTTCTTCGCCGACGGCTTCATTATTCCCGCACTCCGGGGCACAGAGCGAGTGAAGAGCCTGATATGTTGTCACCGTGAGGAGCCCAGGATTCCTAAGATCAATGGAAACCCAGGAAGGAGCGGCCTGCCCCTCAGCGAGGAAGCAACCAAGGCGGTCAACCCACTGATCGCGTATGGTGATCGTGGGGGCAAGCACCAAGGCCGGGCGATTTATTCGCCGGATGATTTCCAGTCCCAGAATCGTCTTACCGGAGCCCGGTGCTGCGACGAAGTGCAGCCGATGATCGCCGATATATTCCGTCAGCCGATCAAGAATGCGCGTCTGGTATGGACGCCAAGTCTTTTGGAACTGCACATAGTCTGGAAAGGACTTCACCAGGGCCGATGTTGATACTGGAACTGAGTCCATGGAAAGCTCATTGTATCTTTCGTAGGTGCTCGCTGCCGCACTACTGCTTTCTAGCCAGCCACCGCTTGCCAGTTCCGCCGCCGTTCACTGTCAGAGATGGAGACGGATGCGATTTTATTCGTGGCGCAAAGCGGCCATCGGGTCCAGTCGCGCCGCCCGGTCAGCCGGTACATACGAGGCGAGCAGTGCCGCCAGGCTTAGTAGGATCGCCACGCCGGTCAATGAGATCGGATCCACGGCCGGCACCTGAAAGAGCTGGTTCTGCAAGAACCTTGTGAGGAATATGCTCGCGATCATGCCCAGGGCCAAGCCGATTAGAACGAGTTTGGTTCCCATGCCGAGCATCAACCTGAGCACCGTGCCACGTTCTGCCCCAAGCGCCATGCGGATCCCAATCTCATGGGTCCTTTGCATGACGTGGTAGGAAAGCACACTGTAGATGCCTGCCATTGCTAAGGTTAGTCCCAACAGTCCGAAAAAGCTGAACAGAGCCATATTGAAGCGCGGCTGAACGGTCTGGAACCCCAAAACCTCTTTCATGGTTATCGGCCGCGCGAGTGGCTGGCCTTTGTCAATCGCTTGCACCTGATCCCGCACGGCATTCAACAACAGCGTTGGCTCGCCTGTCGTCCTCACAGCCAGGGCACGTTGGGGCGGCGCGATCAACGTGTATGGCACGAAGATGGCTGGAGCGGGCTCATCCTTGATGCCGGCATTCTTTGTATTTCCGATGATGCCAACCACTGTAACGTACGGGTTTGCTCCCGGAGACAACAACACTTGAGGCCCCGGCGCCTTCCCCAGAAAATCTATGCGGATGCGTTTTCCGATCGGACTCTCACCGCCCGGCCAAAGTTTCGCAGCAGCGGCGTTGATCAGGGCAAGGTGGTCTGCATGCGCAACCTCGCTTTCAGTCAAGACACGGCCGCGCTGCAGGGGGATTCCCATCGTCCTTAAATAATCGGAACTGATCAAGCCGATGATGATTGCTTGCCCCTCGGTCTGCGGCTGACCCTCGATCGCGTACGGCGAACGCGGTCCGCCGAAGGGCAATCCTCCATTCCCAATGGCTGCCGCCTCGACACCTGGTAAGTTCATTACCCGGTCGAGAAGGTTCTGGGCAAATGCGTTGCGTTGCTCAGCGGTAGTGTAGCGCTTGGGCTGCAGCGGGAGACTAACCAACAGCACGCGGTCCGCTTGAAAGCCGGTATCCACACGATGCAGCGCCACCAGGGTACGGATCGTGAGGCTCGCACCGACGAGCAGGATTACTGACAGCGCAACTTCCACAATGACAAGCAGACTGCGCGTCTTTCCGCTCGTCGCGGATGTGCCGGACCCTTTAGCCGCATCTTTGAGCGCATCAGTAAGATCTGGCTTGGAAGAGTGAGCCGCTGGCGCTATCCCAAACATGATCCCCGTCAGTACGGAAATTGCCATCGAGAAGAGAAGGACCTGCATATTGACGGTGATGCGGGCCTCGTTCGGGAGATTGTTTTCGGGCATCAGCGCGACAATCGCTCGCGTGGCAGCGAAGGTTAAGAGCACCCCTAGCGCCCCGCCCAAAAGCGAGAGGAACACGCTCTCCGTGAGTAGCTGCCGTAACACACGGCTGCGGCCGGCGCCAACAGACATGCGTATAGCAATCTCACGAGTTCTGGCGGTTACGCGGGCCAGTTGCAGATTGGCCACATTGGCGCAGGCAATCAATAGCAAGAAACCGACTGCGCCGAACAAGAGCCGAAGGCTGTTCTGCATTTCGCCGCTAGCAACGGTGACGTCCATATAGTTGGTGAGCGTTGTTCGAAAACCATCTTTAGGAAAGCTCGCCGGCGTTTCTCTCGCCAAACGCAAATGAAGAGCCTGCAATTGCTGCTCGGCTTGCTGTTGCGAGACGCCCTGGTTCAATCGCATGATCACATTCGCCATTCGATCGGGTTGGTTCATCGGCAGCGGCAACCAGATGCCGTCGTTGCCGAACCAGCCGAACCGAGGCGGCATTACACCGATCACGGTATGCGGCTGATCGTTCAACCGCAGGGTCTTGCCGATTGCATTCGGATCACCGTCGAACAGCCGCTTCCACGCCAAATAACTGAGGACTACTACTGGTTCGGGCTCACCACCCGGACGAATGTCTACTGAAGAGATTGTGCGGCCGAGAATTGGTTGCATACCCAGGAACTGAAAGGCATTGCTCGACAGCAATACTCCTTGGAAGTTTTCAGGGGCACGATCGCCGGTGAGGAGCACGTTTTCGCCGCTCGTAGCCATGACGTCGGAGAAAGCCGATAGCTTGGCTACCTCTTGAAACTCGCGGATGGAGTGCGCGCCCCGTCCCTGTGGCGTCTTCAGGCTACGGATACTCGGCGCCCAAATCTCATTCGGTTTCGCATAAGGGTAGGGGTTAATGAGGACGGCATACACCACGCTGAAGATCGACGTTGTGGCTCCAATGCCGAGAGCCAGCGACAACAGGCTCACTGCCGTGAATCCCGGATTCTTTCGTAAACCACGCGCGGCGAATCGGATGTCCTGCCACACCGTTTCCACAAGGCTGCCAGTGTTCATACGAACTTAGACGACGCGGGGTAGGGTTCGGTTCGGGACAAGTTAACAGGAGGAAGTTTTCAGCTTGTTTCGAACCCCTTAGCGGATGAAATTTATCGATTGGTGTGGCCACATGGAGGATGATATTTGCGTTCATGCAAGACACCGTTAAGAAAATAATTGACATTGCCAGGAAAATGTAACATAATCCATCCTAACCTAAAATGTTTGGACCTCGCTCCTTCCATACGCAGTGCGCATTAAGTCTGATTTGTGGGCTCGCCGGCCGGACGGCGCTGTGCGCCGATCCACCCATCGTGCTGGACAAAATCCCAATCCAGTACGCGGGAACCCCCTATACAGGTCCGGAGTATATTCCGCACGATGTTGGAACCGATTTCGTGACGCCTTCCGGGCAGAATTCCGGTGGATTGAGTGTCAGCGCAACTGGGCAAATCAGTGGAGCACTGGGCGCTGGCTTGGCAGGTACGACGTTAAAGTTCGATGTATGCGCAGTGCCTGCCGGGTCAACGGATTGCACCACGCAGGCTGTCGCTACCTACGAGATCGTGATCAAGGTCCAGAATCGGTTGAGGATGGCGGGCGGTTCCAACGTTATGGAGATCCTGCCTGCCCAATACATTGGCTCCAGCTACAACGGCCCGCTCTACGTTGGCGGGCAGATCACCGGCGACCTGAAATTCAAAGTGTTGAATGCAAGTGATGATACTGCCGGAATATCCATCGACGAAAACGGCAAGCTTTCAGGTAATATCACCCCGGTGACACCCGGATTGAAGGCGATCAAAGCATGCGTTATCGCCAAGGCCGATACAGCGGCGAACCCGAATTGCGTGCGAGAGGCAATTCTGGGTTTGACCGTGCAGTCGCGGCCGAGATTCGAGGTAATGATGGTCGCTTCCAGCGGCAGCGGTGGTAGCGGGAGCGGCACCGCCGCAGGCAGCGTTCCTGTCACCACAGGGGGAACAGGTCAACTGGAGATCCGGGATGATGTCGAGCCGGGACAGACAAAGTTTTTCGGGAACGGAACGCCGACGAAGGCGGGCGGAACAATGGAGAATCGGATTTATCCGCGCGTCAACGATAGACCCGTGACCATCCAAGACGACAAAGGCGTGCCCCAGCCGTTCGTCAAGACCGACGAGAAGGGCCAATGGGTCCTGACACTCTCTAAGCCTGTGGTTGCCGGCGATCAACTGCAAATAGATCAACAATCCTTTGACACCGGCACGCAAACAACTGGAACTCCCGTTTCGACGTCCACGCCAGTCGTGGATCCCTTAGACCTGGGCCGGGTCCGCTACTACTTCACTTCGGGAGTTGTCCTCTCCAACAGCCGCGACTTTGCCCTTCAATCGTCCAGTACGCAGGCGGGTCTCTTCCTGGGTCTGGATGCAGATCGGGCGTGGGTCGTACCTAAGCGGCCCGAAATGTGGAATCTCGGAATCAATACCTATTTCGACGCGCGGTTAACTTCCGTGGCCACGCAGGCAATGGACTCAATGAACCCGCCTGCAATGGACAAACTGGCATCGTTCATAAGCTCTAAGAAGGCTGCGAGTTTGCTTGCAGGCACCTATTTCCCTATAACTACCGCAATCTGGAGACGAGGGACTGCGACGTACTCGTTCTTTGTCGCTCCCTTGGCTAAAGCCGGGTTCACGACCCTGGCCGATGACCCGGCGAACACGACCGGAACTACGACTGTCACCGACCGCTTCTTCACTTCGTACGCTTACGGCGCGAGGCTGGGTGTTTTCCAAAATTTCATGAAGGGTCGGCACCACTACGACACAAGCACGAGTCCGGAGCTAGTCAGCTATGTGGACGTGGCGACCGGCAAGTTCGGCAATTTCGAGGCAATGCGTGACTTGACGGCGGAGGACGGAACGAAAGAAACTGTGCACAGGTTCTATCGAGTCCGGCCCTGGCGGTA
>WNFG01002804.1_pt1 | contig 14568 bp, 9 predicted proteins | sample 5400431 | NCBI WGS metagenome assembly WNFG01 (sample SAMN13153346, study PRJNA577476) | soil metagenome | isolation source: 120 cm saprolite under Douglas fir tree site 2 hole 3 replicate 2 | place: USA:California | collected 2015-04-18
GGTTCGCCAATGTTCGAAACCGGTGCGACGGAGCACTGCTCCTCGACATGGTCCCTCCCGAAGCCGTGGTGGAAGTTCCGGTCGTCGTCGACCAGGCTGGTCTAACCTCGCGCTGCCCGTTGCCGCCACCGACTGAGGTGGCGCGCTTCCTCGCGGCCGTCGGTACGTCCGAGGATCTCGCCTACCGCGGGTCGCGCACTCGCGACCTCGCGCTCCTCGAGCGGGCGCTACTGGCGTTGCCACTGCCCAATCCAGTTGACCGCCTGGGTGAGCTGCTCGCCGCGGTGGTATCCCCCGTCGATCTTTGCGTTGGTTGCAAGGTGGGGGGCCCGCTCGGCGGGTCGCGCGCTGGATGTGGGGCGCCTTGACGAGGGGTGACGGGCGATGGCGCGTTCAGAGCGCCGTTACTGCATACCGGACGCCATACTTCTACTAACTTCAAAAGCGAAGGCCCGCGGGAGCTGCTCCGCGGGCCGGCCGCAAGCCGTTGGCTTGAGCGGATCTAGGTGGCGGTGGTCTGCGCCTCGGTGTTCGTTCCAAACTCCGCGTGGATCCTCACATCCTTCGTCTCGCGGACGAAGATCGAACCGATGACGAACGTCGCCGCAGCCACGATGATCGGATACCAGAGGCCGGCGTAGATGTCTCCCGCCGAGGCGACGATCGCCGTCGCCAGCAGAGGCAACATGCCACCAAACCAACCATTGCCGAGATGATAGGGCAAGGACATAGACGTATACCGGATTCTGGCTGGGAACAGCTCGACGAGGAACGCGGCGATCGGGCCGTAGACCATGGTCACGTAGATGAGCATGATGAAGAGCACCAACTCGGCCATGAACCAGTTCACCTGGTCGGGGTTTGCAGAGGTTGGGTAATTTGTCGCTTTGAGGGCCGCGGTGTACTTCCCCGCGTCAAACCCCTTGATCACGATGTTGCCAATCGTCGTTACCACCTTCTCGCCCGGCTGTGCCGGCACCGACTTGAATGAAAGGCCAGCCTTGCCCAGAAAATCCTTGGCCCTGTCACAAGGCGTCTGATCGCTCCATGGGCCGATAAAGATGTGAAAATTGCAATCGGTCGCGGCCACGGAGATCGGCGTCGAGTTTTGATACTGCTCGAGCGCCGGGTTGACGTAGTGGGTGAGCGCCTTGAACAACGGGAAGTAGGTCAAAGCACCCAAAAGGCAGCCGGCCATGATGATCTTCTTGCGGCCGAAGCGGTCCGACAGCGCCCCGAAGACGAGGAAGAAGCCGGTGCCGAGCAGCAGCGAAAGGCCGACCAGCATATAGGCATACTTGTAGTCGAGCTTGAGGTAGATGGTCAGGAAGAACAGCGCATAGAACTGACCGGTGTACCAGACCACCCCTTGACCCGCGGTGGCGCCAAACAGTGCCAGCGCGACGTACTTGTTGTTCGGGTATTTGAGAAAGCTGTCCGTGAGCGGCGATTTCGACGCTTTGCCCTGTGACTTCATGCGCTTGAATATCGGAGACTCGTTCAATTTCAGTCGGATGTAGATGGAGATCAGCAGGAGGGGAATCGACAACCAGAAGGCGATTCGCCAGCCCCAGCCCGAGAAGGTCGCCGGCGCCATGCTGAAGCGACTGACGCCAATAACAATCAGGGCAAACATCATTCCGAGCGTGGCGGTGGTCTGGATCCAGGCCGTGTTGTAGCCCCGCTTCTCATCCGGCGAGTGCTCCGCCACGTAGGTCGCTGCGCCGCCGTATTCGCCACCCAGCGCTAATCCCTGCGCGAGCCGAAGGGCGACGAGGATAGCGGGTGCAGCGAAGCCGATGCTCGCATAGGTGGGAAGGAATCCAACGAACACCGTCGACAGGCCCATCACCACGATGGTCACGAGGAAGGTGTACTTGCGCCCGACCAGATCCCCGATTCGACCGAAGATGATGGCTCCGAAGGGCCGGACGAGAAATCCTGCGGCATAGGCGCCGAAGGCCCCCAGAAGCGCAGCAGTCTGATTTTGGGAAGGAAAGAACAATCCGGCGAAAAACGGCGCCAGAATCGCGTACAGATAGAAGTCGTACCATTCGAAAACGGTGCCCACCGAGGAAGCGATGATCACTCGCCGCTCCTCAGCGGTGGTTATGAGGCCCTGGCCAGCTGCCATGTCGGTGGCTTGAATAGCGCTCATCTATTTTCTCCTCAGCTCGGGTGACAAATCCTTCGACAAACCGTCACTTGTGGCTCCCCCCGCTCACTGCTCACTATACGCGATCTACCGAATGCAAGGTGTATTCCCTACTTCCACCCCTTCTAAAACACGGCACGTTCGGGTTTTGCGCAGCGCGTCAGACGTGTTGTCCGGTAACAGTCTGTTACCAACGGTAACGGGCCGCCCTCAACCAGCCTGGTGCTAAAACGTTTGACTACTGCGCGAGCCGAAGGTCGGCAAGGGCCAGGCGGCCAGCGTGTGAACCCATGACTATTCTGCATTCTACGTGATCAACGTTTGCTCGTTCGTGCTGCTCTCGCTGGGCGCCCTGGGAAGCGCCGAAGGCCCGGCGGCGAACCCGAACGAGAGCCCAATCAACGCGCCGCAGCCCACTGTCTCTCCTGGAACCGCGACCATCACCCGGGGCCCCCAGGTGGTGCTCCCCTCCCGGGTGGATGCGGTCGTGGTTCGCGACAACGAGAAGACCACGGCCGGCACGGTGAGGGGAATCGCCGGCATCTCCAAGGGAGATGTCCTGACGGACGAAAAGCTCTCGGATGCCAGGCGACGCCTGCAGGCGAGCGGCCTCTTTCAGCGGGTCGAGATCACCCCCCGAGCGCTGCCCGACGGGGAAACCGAGGTGGAAATCTCGGTCAAGGACAAGATCTCCTGGGTGATCGCGCCGATGTTTTCATTTTCGTCGAACAACGTCGGCGGCGGGCTTCTCTACGCCGAGAACAATCTGTTCGGTGAAAACAAGAAGTTCATCGCCTCGGCGCAGTACACCAGCGCCGAGTCCGGCGTCTATCTGGGATTTCTCAATTCAAACATCTTCAACTGGTATCCGCTGTCGATGACCCTGGAAGCTCTCTACAAGCTCGATCGCACCGACGAGTACCAGCCTCTGGCGTCGGCGAAGGACCCGCTTCTGGAGCGCCGGACGAAAGTCCAGTCCTACGGCGGTGGGATCGGCTTCATCGTCAACTGGTTCGATGTGATCAAGACGGCGGCGCGCTATCGCTACCTCCGGGTCAGCAATGTCTATCAGGAATTAATGGGGCTCGAGCCCGCGTTCGACCCCGGCCCACAGCGGACGGACGCCAACCTTCGACTGAGCATCAGCTACGACACGCTTCGGGAAATCGGGCCGATTCAAGACGGAACGGTGGTGGAGCTGGGCTACGAGAGCTCCTCGACCTTGTGGGGGTCGTCCTATCGCTATCGCGAGCTCGGGGCTACGCTGCGGCGCGCCTGGAGGCTGTTTGAAAACCAGAATTTGCGATTCAAAGCATCGACCCACTTTGGCTTCGACACGCCGTTTCACGCGGAGCTGGTCGCCGGAGGGAACAACCTGCGTGGTTATCTCTACCGGGAGTTTCGCGGCGACACGCGCTTCGCCGCCAGCGCGGAGTACCACTTTCCGCTCTTCAAGATCGAGCCGGTGGCGATTCGCGGCGTTGCCTTCTACGATGGCGCAATGATTTACTTTCGCGACATCCCGCTGGACCGGACGCGGGTCGACTACACCGGGCAGGTCGTCCGGCGATATCTCCCGGATGCAATTGGCGGCCCCAGTCTGAAGAACTTCGGCAACGGCGCTGGAGTGGGGATCCGCTTCTACCTGAGCAACATCGTCTTGCCGCTGCTCGGAGTCGACTACGGTTGGGGCATCAACTCCGGAACTGGAAGGTTGTATCTGGTGATCGGGGTGGGAACGTGATCGACACCGGGAGGCGAATCCGGCCCTCGATTCCACCGCGGCGTTCCTTCGCTGGCGGCCACGCGATGAGCGATTGACACCTTGAGTGGCTCATGGGCCGCCGCACGATTGCCGTCGACGAGCAGGAGCGATGGGTCTTCAACCGGGTTGCGAGGTCCTATCGGAACCGGCCGGGGTATCCGGAACCGATGATCGAGCAGCTGTCCGTGCTGGCGGGAGGGGCCGGCGGTAGGGTCGTGGATCTCGGGGCGGGCACCGGCCACCTGGCAGTGCCTTTGGCCGAACGCGGGCATCGCGTCACCGCGGTCGAACCCGCCTTGGCCATGCTGGCCGAGCTGAAAATCTGGGCCGATGAGCAGAAACTTCCAATCACCGCGGTCAACGCCTCGGCCGAGCGCACCGGGCTTGCCGACGGCTCAGCCGACCTGGTCCTCGTGGCAGACGTTCTTCATTGGTTGGATCCAGAGCTCGCCGGGCAGGAGGCGGCTCGGCTTCTTCGCTCCGGCGGCCTGCTGGTGGTGATCGAGGCGCAGCTGGGGGATACGCCTTTCATGCTGCAGATGCGGGACCTGTTCTCGAAGCGAAATCCGCGAGCCCAGCTTTTGCGACCGAGCACGCTGACCCAGTTTTTCTCGCCTGCTTCGGACAAAGGCGCACCATGGGTCATGCGCTTCGCGCATGAAGCGCCGCTCGATGAAGACCTGCTCGAACAGCTCCTTCAATCGCTCACCTTCGTCGGTCCCGCGCTCGGCGCGGCCCGGACGGAGGAGCTCCGGCGCGAAGCCAGTCAGCTGCTCCGTTCCCACCCCGGGGCAACCTGGCGGCGGGATCTGGTGATGACCTGGATCGATCGGGCCCGCCCGCGCTAGAGTGCCGCGCCCAACTCGCTACACCGGGGGAATTTATGAGTTACCGCGCCTTGGGACTCTTGAGCGGAGTGGTATTTCTCTCCGCCGCCTGCGATTCGAGCAAGCGCGGGGCCGAGCAGCCTTCGAGCTTGGCCAGCACCCAGCAGCGGGCCCCGATCCCCGAGCGGCGCGCCAACGGCGACGGGTCGGCGTTTACCCTCTTCGAGACCGGGCAGGTACGACCCCTCGCGCTTTCGGCGGATGGGGGCTTTCTCTACGCGGCGAACACCCCGGGCAATCGGCTGGAGATCTTTTCTACCGCCTCAGCGGGCGGTCGCCGCGGGCCACGGCTGGCGCGCGACAACGCGTTGACCGCGGTTGCTTCGGTCCCGGTGGGGCTCGAGCCGATCGCGGTGGCGGTCCGTTCAGCGACGGAGGTCTGGGTCGTCAATCACCTTTCGGACAGCGTGAGCATTGTCGACATCAGCGACCTTTCCACCGCGCGCGTGGTCCGGACGCTCCTGGTGGGCGATGAGCCACGCGACATCGTCTTCGCCGGGCCGAATCGCAGCCGGGCGTTCATCACCACCGCCCATCGGGGACAGCGCCTGGCCGACCTCGGTCGGGATCCTCAACTGACGACGCCCGGGGTCGGGCGAGCCGATGTCTGGGTATTCGACGCGGACAATCTGGGGGACCCGGCGGGGGGCACGCCGCTCACCATCGTCACCCTGTTTTCCGACACGCCTCGCGCCCTCGCGGTGACTCCGGATGGCAACACCGTCTACGCGGCGGCATTCAATTCGGGCAATCGGACGACCACGATTGGGCCCGGGGCGATCGACGGCCGGGGATTGCCTCCGCCGAGGGACAATTTCGAGCACTTCGCCGCGCCAAGGACGGGGTTGATCGTCAAGTTCCGCCAGAGCCCGGTCGATGGACAGATGCACTGGCTCGATCAGCGCGACGTCGTCTGGGACGACAAAATACGATTCAGCCTTCCCGACAAGGACCTCTTCGCGATCGACGCGAGCGCGAACCCGCCGGTGGAGAGGCCGGGCGAATCCTATAGTGGCGTGGGCACCGTTCTTTTCAACATCGCGGTGAATCCGGTCAGCGGAAAGGTCTACGTCTCGAACACCGAGGCAAACAACGAGACGCGGTTCGAGGGTCCAGGCGTCTATCTGGGGCAGCTCGGGCTGCCGCCGTCCGTTCGCGGGCACATTGCCGAGAGCCGAATCAGCGTCCTCGATCAAGCGCAGGTCTTGCCGCGACATCTGAACAAGCACATCGATTACAGCCAATGTTGCGCGCCGGTGCCCAATCCGGAGAGCATCAAGAGCTTGGCCTTTCCCCACGAGATCGCCGTCTCCAGCGACGGGCGAACGCTCTACGTGGCTGCCTTCGGTTCGAGCAAGGTCGGCATCTTCGACACCCGGGAGCTGGAGACGGACAGCTTCGTTCCAGACGCTTCCAATCAAATACCGGTGTCGGGAGGAGGTCCGACCGGACTTGCGCTCGACGATGCACGCGGCCGGCTCTACGTTCTGACGCGCTTTGACAATTCGATCTCGGTGATCGACACCGCCGGCCGGGCGGAGGTGCTGCACGTCGCGATGTACAACCCGGAGCCGCCGAGCATCACCAGCGGTCGGCCTTTTCTCTACGACGCCTCGTTGACCTCGAGCCACGGCGATTCCGCCTGCGCCAGCTGCCACATCTCCGGTGACTTCGACGGCCTGGCGTGGGACCTCGGAGATCCCGACGGAGCGCAGGTGGACAACCCGAATCCGTTCACGGTCGGCGGGCCTCAGCCGTTTCACCCGCTCAAGGGTCCGATGACCACTCAAAGCCTGAGGGGAATGGACAACCACGGCCCGATGCACTGGCGGGGCGATCGGACCGGCGGCTACGACGCGCCGAGCGTTCAGCCCAACAGCGGCGCTTATGACGAAGACGCCGCGTTCAAGAAGTTCAATGTCGCCTTCGGCGGCCTGCTCGGGCGCAGCGAGGCCTTGACCGACGGACAGCTGCAGGCGTTCACCGACTTCGTGCTTCAAATCAGCTATCCCCCCAATCCCATCCGAAACCTCGACAACTCGCTCACCCCCGAGCAGCAGACCGGCCGCGACTTCTACATGGGGCCGATCTCAGACCTGGTGCAAAACTGCAACGGCTGCCACGTGCTCGATCGCGAGGGAAACCGTGGATTGCCGGGCGTGCTCCGGCCGGGGTTCTTCGGCAGCGATGGGCGGTCGTCCGAGGAGAACGAGCCGCAGAAGTTCAAGATCGCCCACCTGCGCAACGTCTACCAGAAGGTCGGGATGTTCGGGATGGCACCCCAGCCGGATTTCTTCCCCGAGCAGGGTCCGCCGCTCGGCGAGGACATTCCGTTCATGGGCGACCAGGTTCGCGGCTTTGGGATGCTCCACGACGGAAGCGTGGACACCGTCTTCCGTTTCCACGGGGCCGGCGTGTTCGTCCAGACGCCGCTCAACCCCGGCGGCATTCCGTTCCGCCAACCCGGTTATCCGCTGCGGCGCGCGCTGGAGTCCTTTGTTCTCGCCTTCGACAGCAACCTGTTGCCGATCGTCGGTCACCAAATGACACTCGGTCCGCCGAACTTCGAGAGCGCCGCGGCCAACGCCCGCATCGACCTTCTCGAGGCGCGGGCCGCCGCGGGCGATTGCGACTTGGTGGTGAAGGGCTTCGTTCAAGGCGAGCGCGCGGCGTTCCGCTACAACGTCGACGGCAGCTTCGCCCGAAGTGGGAACGGGGAGATCGTCAGCGAGGCCGCGGTGCGAGCTTCCGCCGGGAACGCCGGAGGGGAGCTCACCTTCACCTGCGTGCCTCCGGGCAGTGGAAGCCGGATCGCCGACGAGCGCTAGTCGGAAAAGCCCGGCAGCTGCGCAATGTCAGCCCGAGGAAGAAGACTCCCAGGCTGCGGCTTGGTTGGTCGTTGACTTTCGCTGATGGTTGCCTCATTATTATTGGCGTTAACGTCATCCAGCCTAAGGAAGTTAGGCGAATGCGCCTGGATCCTATAGATTATCGAATCCTCGACCTGCTTCAGCGGAATGCGCGGATTACCCAGATCGAGCTTGCCGCCGCGGTCGGTTTGTCGCAGCCCTCGGTCGCCGAGCGGATGCACAAGCTGGAGGAAGAGGGATTCATCGCCGGATACGCGGCCCGGGTGGACGCCCACCTGCTCGGCAAGGACATCACCGCCTTCGTCGGGGTGACCATCGAGCATCCGCGGTACTTCGACAACTTCACCAAGAAGATCCTCGGCCTGTCCGACGTGCTCGAATGCCATCGGGTGGCGGGCGAGTACTCCTACCTGCTCAAGGTGAGGACGGAGAATACGCTCAGCCTGGACAAGTTCATCTCCGAGATGTTGCGGACCATTCCGGGGGTAGCGCGGTCGAACACGACGATCGTTTTGTCCACCGCGAAGGAGACCTCGTTCATCGAGGCGCCGATCAAGGAAAAGCAATCCAAAGTCGGTCGGAGCGGCAAGAGCGCGTCCAACAAAGAAGCAGCCTAGGGAGGGCCCATGGCCGGAATGGCAGTCGAGCAGATAGCACGGTCCAAATACAACCTCGCGCTTCGGATGTCGCGGATGACCGCATCCGCCGTCCGGGAGATTCTCAAGGTCACCGAGCGCCCGGAAATCGTCTCTTTCGCCGGGGGGCTGCCGGCGCCGGAAACCTTTCCGGTGGAAGCGCTGGCGCGGGCGCACGCCGAGGTGTTCGAGCACGACTCAGCGGCAGCGCTGCAGTACAGCACGACCGAAGGACACCGACCACTCCGGGAGTGGATCGCGGCGCGAATGCGGTGCCGGGGAATCGACGCCGTCGCCGATCGGGTGCTGATCACCAGCGGCTCCCAGCAGGGCATTGATCTCGTGGCGAGGATCTTCCTCGACGCGGGCGATGCGGTGGTGGTCGAAAATCCCTGCTACCTCGCCGCGCTGCAGACTTTTGGAGGGTTCCAGGCGAGGCTGATCCCGGTCGGGAGCGACGACCACGGGATGCGCGTTGACCAGGTGGAGCGGGTGCTCAAAAAAGAGCGGCCGAAGCTGATCTACGTGGTGTCCGATTTCCACAACCCCAAGGGGACGAGCCTCTCCGCGGAGCGGCGGGAGCAGCTTCTCGGGTTGTCGCGCCGGTACGGCGTGCCAATTCTCGAGGACGACGCCTACGGGGAGCTTCGGTATCGGGGCGAGGAGATTCCGCCGATCGCCGCGATGGACGGAGATGGCTCCGTCATCTATCTGAGCACGTTCTCCAAGACCATCAGTCCGGGCGTTCGAATCGGCTGGGTGGTCGCCTCCGAGGAGGTGATCGCCGCGCTCACCGTTGCCAAGCAGGCAAGCGATCTTCACACCAGCACCTTGATGCAGCATGCCGTGGCCAGGATGCTGGTCAACTTCGACTATCCTGGACACTTGAATCGGCTGCGGGCGATCTACGGCGCCCGCTGCGAGGCGATGCTCAACGCGCTCGAGTCCTACTTCCCGCCGACCGCCCGCTGGACCCATCCCGAGGGAGGCCTGTTCATCTGGGCGGAGCTACCCAAGGGCGTGAACGGGGATGAGCTGTTGCGCGAGGCCCTGGCGGAGCAGGTCGCATTCGTTCCCGGAGCGTCCTTTTTCGCTCACCGGCCTCAGGAAAATTTCATCCGGCTCAACTTCTCGAACCGTCCCCCGGAGATGATCGATGAGGGTCTGCGGCGGCTCGGCCGGGTCCTGAAGGATCGCGGCGGCGTCAAATTCAAGCACCGGCTGTAAGCGCTTCCACCGCAGGGGGCAGGATCTCCACCACGTCGCCCTCGATGCGCAGGGTTGCCAGCGAGTCGTGCTCGGTGGGTCCCTGATTGATGATCACGTAGGACGCGGCTCGACCGAGCGCGACCAGGGGAATCTCCGCCGCGGGATATACGGACAGCGTGGAGCCGAGGGCGAGCACCAGGTCGCATTCGGCAGCTTCGGCGAAGGCTCGATCGATGACCTTTCGACGAAGCGGTTGTCCGAAGCTGATCGTCGCCGATTTGAGCAAGCCGCCGCAGCCACAGACGGGCGGGCGCCGATGCGTCTTGAAGTACTCCATCGCCCCGGCCGGGGGCGCGAGCTGCCCGCACGACAGGCATTCGACCCAGCGATTGGTGCCGTGGACTTCGATCACCCGGTCGTCCGGCGACCCCGCGGCTTGATGGAGGCCGTCGATGTTTTGGGTCACGATCGCCTGAACCCTTCCCATCGACTGAAGGCGCGCAATTGCGCGGTGAGCTCCGTTCGGCTGCGCGTCCTTGAAATGCGCCCAGGCCTCGAGCTTGTAGTCCCAGTACTCGATGCGCTTTTCCTCGCTGCGCAAGAATTCGTTGAAGTAGACCGGCTGGCGCTTGGTCCAGACGCCATTCGGTCCGCGGAAATCGGGGATGCCGCTCGCGGTGGAGATTCCCGCCCCGGTGAAGACGAGGATTCGACGGGCCTCGCGCAATCGTGAAATCAGCTCAGGGTGACTCATGGTTGGGCGTATTTTCGGCGGGAACGGCCTCAGGGTCGATAGGCTTTGTTGATGTCGACTGCTCCAAACCCTTGGCGCGTTTGCTCAACAGTCGACAGATGCGCAGCACCCGGGATGTCACTGGAAAACTCGTGAACAACCTACCCCCTCTTGCGGCCCTGGGCCGCGTGGCCGAGATGCGAGAGGAAAAAATGCAAGATTTCAAGGGGCTGATCGGGGCATTGCCTTTGGCGGCGGTATTCTTGATGCCGGTCATGGCGCTTGGCCAAGACCCCGCCGGGCCGTGGCCGATCGACAACCGGACGTACACCGCGGCGGACGGCATCCTGGAAACGCCGATCGTTGGAACGACCACCGATGAGACTCAAAACCTCTGGGTGGCGACGAACGATGCGCTGTATCTGCTCAAGCCGGGCGATGCGACCTTTCAACGCTATGCCGCCGCGGACGGCTTGCATTTTCAGTCTAATCCAGTGAGCTATTGCGATCGGTACCTGGGCGGAGGCGACCACGCTTGTCCGATCTTCGGCGGGGCGGCGGCGTGGGGCATCTCCGAGATCGTCGGAGGCGGCTCGAACGAGGTCTTCATCGGGTACTACGGCAACGACGACGGAACGCAGGACTGGTCCGACCCAAATCGCCACACCGGGAAGGTGGATCGGGTTCGCCTCAACCCCGACGGATCGCTGCAGGTGGACCGATTCGACCTCGTGCTGGTCGGGGCAGGAGCGCAATGGTGGCATAATCGGACGGTCCAGCGAATGGTGTTCGACCACTTCATTCATCCGCACCAACTCTACGTAGGCCTCAACCACGGCGTAGACCGCCTGAGCCCGGATCAGTTCCGCTATCCGCGGCCCGATGAGTGGTTCGATACGGTGAACCGCGAGTGGATGGGAGACCATCTCCACCCCCATGTCTGTTACCCTTCCTGCGACATTGACCCGAACAACCAGCTGATGGGGGACTGGCGCGGCCTGGCGATAGCCCCGGACGGCGATCTGTGGGTTGCCGGGTCGTGGACCGCGGGAAAGGTTCGATGGGATCCGGACGTCTTCACCTGGGCCAATCGCCGCGGCGAGGTTGCTTTCGCCTGGGCATTCGGAGATCCCTACGTCCGCCCGACCCCGGTCGATGCGCCGGGATTCTTCAACGAACCGGTATTCCGGCCGCCTCATGAGGGCGACAAAGTTTTCCTCAGCGCGGTGTCGGTCGCAACCGACGGTCGCGTCTGGTTTGCGAGCGGCCCCTACTGGATTGACATCAATTATGGCGTGGCGGTCTTCGACGGCTCAACTTTCCAAACGTATGATCCAGTGACCCAAATCGGGATGGCGGAGCGAAACGTCCGGGATCTGATGGCCCTGCCGGATGGCCGGATCGCGCTCGCCGGGCCGAATACCGGATTGGTGATCTGGAATCCAAGCACGGGCGAGTCGCTCAGCCTGCGCGCGCCGGATTGGCTCGCCGATGATCGGGTGCACCGAATGGAGCTGGACACGATGGTTTCGCCCCCCGCTTTGCACGTTTCGACCAACAGCGGCGCCACGGTGATTCGCGTCCTGCCCTGAAAAGCGCTGCGCACAGAACGACGCGCGCGATAAATGGAACTTGGCGGCGAGCGCCAATCCTGATGCGGACACGAACTGGTCGGCGAGCGAAACTCCCGATGGGCGAGGAGTGTCAAAGAAAACAGCGCTCATCTTGAAACTTGACAGTCAACCCGATGTTTCGTTATGCGGCTTGTCTTCGAGGGGTCGTCCCCACAATCGATGAAGAAGGGCACGCGCAGAATTCTTGCTGGGAGCGTCCACGGTTATTTGACCGCCGCGACTGCATTCGTCGCGCTCCTGGCTCAGCTCTCCAGCATCGCTGACCTGGCATTGTTTCGCCACGTTGTCTGCCCGGAGCACGGGGAGCTCGTCCACCTCGAAGAAGAAGCTGCCCCCTCGCCAGGGCTGGCAGCGACGCCCTCCAATCGAGGGCAGGTAGATGTCTCGATTCAGGCCAAGGCCCAGTGGCAGGCTGACGACAGACACGATCACTGTTCTCTCGCGGCCCATCGCCGGGAAATTGCGACTGGGTCTCGAACAAAGATTCCGGTTTCTGAAGTCGCGCAGAGTTTGGCCGTTGCGCGAATCGCGGAGCATGCTCCTCGTTCGTCGCCGGTGCCGATCTTCCGTCTGGCACCCAAGAATTCACCTCCCATTCGCTCGTAGAGAGCGGTGTGCTCAACGCTGCGGTCATTGCGCGGCGGTGGGTCGTTGCCCAATTGAGGGGCGCGCCCTCTAACGCCGCAAGATCCGGCGGATAGCAGCCCACCCATCTCGCGATTGGCCGGCATCCATTGCCTACCCGGGTGATGCGCGCGTGCGCATTTCCGAGGCCATCGCCTCCCCAAAGCCCGCTTTCCCTTCACAAACCAAGGAGTGGTCAGTGCTGGAATTGTTGCATCAAGCGTCAACTGTCTTAAGGGGGCCCGGCGCCGTGGCAGGCTTTTTCCACGCCGCGGCCTGGCTGCGAGGCATGGCGGCGCTGGTTGCCTTTGCTTGGCTCCTTGATGCGCGCGCCCAGGAGGCGCCGGCAGCACCCACGGTAACGACGCCCGAGGTTCTCGAGCGGGTTGATGCGGTCTATCCCCCGGCGGCGATGGCGGCCCGGCAGGAAGGAACGGTGACGCTGGTGGTGACGTTGGGCAACGACGGAGGCATCACGGAGGTGACCGTCGGCGACAGTCGTGGAGAGCTGCTCGATCAAGCTGCCGTCGAGGCGGTGAAACAGTGGCGCTTCAAACCCGCTCGCCGCGGCGATGAGGCGATTGCCGCCCGCATCCGCATTCCTTTTGTCTTCGCGCTCCCGGCCGTCGAGCAGAGCCCCGCGCCCACCGTCCCGGCACTCACCGGCAAGGAGGCCCCTGCCGCTGAAACTGCGGGGCCACCGCCGACCGAAGCCGAAACCGAGAGCGACACCGGCGAAGCTCCCATTGATGTGACGGTGAGGGGACGGGCGCGACCGGCAAGCCGCGGCACCTCCGACTACCAAGTGGACGTCGGCGCCCTCGCCGCCGTTCCTCGCGACACGGCGACCGATTTTCTCAAGCTCGTGCCGGGCATCCTGCTCACCAATGAAGGCGGAGAAGGGCACGCCGAACAGGTGTTCATGCGCGGTTTCGATGCGCGCGAGGGTCAAGACATCGAATTCACCGTGCAAGGAGTGCCGATCAACGAAAGCGGAAACGTCCACGGCAATGGATACGCCGACACCCATTTCATCATCCCCGAGCTCATTTCCTCGGTGCGCGTGATCGAGGGCGCCTTCGACCCTCGTCAAGGAAACTACGCGGTCGCCGGCAGCGCCGACTACGAGCTCAGCTGGGCGGCCCGTGGAATCACCACTAAATTCAGCGCCGGATCGTTTCAGACCAAGCGGCTGCTCTCGGTGTGGGGACGCGGTCCAGCTGACCCGCAGACCTTTGCCGCGATCGAGCTGTATGAAACGAACGGCTGGGGAGAGGGCCGCTCCGGTCGTCGGGCCAGCGCGATCGCACAAGTCGCCGGTGAAAGCGGACCTCACCACTATCGCCTCCTGGTGACCGGATACACCGCCAGCTTTCACAGCGCCGGAGTTTTGCGCGAAGACGACGTTCTTGCCGGTCGAAAGGGCTTTTTTTCCACCTATGATCCGCGGCAAGGAGAGGATGCGTCTCGGATCTCTTTGAGCGCGGAGATCGCCTCGCGGTTCGGTCAGCTCTCCCTGACCAATCAAGCATTTGTCATCGTTCGTCCGATTCGCTTTCGTGAGAATTTCACCGGCTTCCTGCTCGACCGACAGACCGACCTCCAGCACCTGCACCCGCAGCGCGGAGACCTGATCGACAGCAGCTCAAATGAGTACACCCTGGGCGCGCGCGGAAATGCGCGGATCAGCGGCGAGTTTCTCGGGCGAGCTCAATGGCTCGAGGCGGGTTATTTCCTCCGCGGTGACTTTGTCAGCAGCCTGCAGACGCGGATCGACGCGGGCAACGGCCATCCCTACAAAATCGAGGTCGATGAGGATTCACGGCTCTTCGACATTGGCATGTATCTGGATGCAAGCCTCAGCCTCTTGTCCTGGCTGACGCTTCGCGGGGGTTTTCGCGCCGACTTGTTCACCTTCGATGTCAAGGACAATTGCGCCGTTCAAACCGTATTGCATCCCTCGCTCAGCAATCCCCCCGGGGACGCGTCCTGCCTCAACACGGAGGAATTGGGCGCGCATCGGGAGCCCTTCCAGCAGTCATCCTCGTTTGGTTTA
>WNFG01004969.1_pt1 | contig 14553 bp, 10 predicted proteins | sample 5400431 | NCBI WGS metagenome assembly WNFG01 (sample SAMN13153346, study PRJNA577476) | soil metagenome | isolation source: 120 cm saprolite under Douglas fir tree site 2 hole 3 replicate 2 | place: USA:California | collected 2015-04-18
GTGGGGTGCTCGGAGAAGCGCCGTCGCGAGCCGTTCGACAGCGCGAGTGCGACACCCTCGCCTTCATTGAACGCCGTCGCCACCGCATCGGCGAACCGGCCCCGATTGTCATCGCTCGCCACGATCCGGTCCACGACGACCAAGACATCCTGCCCTTCCCGGACGCGCTGCTCGATCCCTGGCTCATCCAGCCGCGCCGCCGCGCCATCCACTTGGGCTCGAACGAACCCGGCGGCGCGGAGCTGCGCCGCGATGTCGACGTCAGACCGGTGCGCAGAGGCGGGCAACGGGAACGTGACCAGAACGGCGTCGACGTGTTGCCCACCGCTCAGGAGCGCGTCCACCACCCCTTGCACGGTGTCGCTCTTCACGATCGCCCCGCAATTGCGGCAATAGGTCGTGCCGCAACGGGCCCAGAGCAGGCGCAAATAGTCGTAGATCTCGGTCGCCGTCCCGACCGTGGAGCGGCTCGACGTGGTGGGGTTCTTCTGCTCGATCGCCACGGCCGGCGAGATGCCCTCGAGGGAATCGAGCAGGGGCTTGGGCATCCGCTCGAGGAACTGCTTGGCATAAGTGGATAGGGACTCGACGTAGCGCCGTTGCCCCTCGGCATAGAGCGTGTCGAAGGCGAGCGAGCTCTTCCCCGACCCGGACGGACCCGTGATCACGGTGAGCGCCCGGCGCGGGAACTCCACCGTGATCCCTTTCAGGTTGTGCTGGCGTGCGTTGCGAAGAACGATGCGGTCAGGTGCGGCGCGCATAACCTGGAAACTTAACCGATTGTCCCTTAGTTTGGCCCCGGCATGGCGCTCCACCTCACACCCCGCCTGCTCCGCCGCGGCCTGGAGCTGTTCGCTCTCATCTCGCTCGCCGGCGTGGTCGGGCTGCTGTTCTACGGCCACAACTTCCAGGCCTTCCTGTCCGCCCTGGTGGGCCTGCACTGGGGCTGGTTCATCGTCGGCTTGGGGCTCGCGTCGATGGACTGGTTGGGAGGCGGCACGCGGCTCTGGGTCGTGGCCCGCCACGTCCACCCCGGCGTGCGCTGGCGCGACCTGATCGTGTCCGGCGGCATGAGTGCCTGGGCCGCCTACCTGACCCCGTTCCAGACCGGCGCCGGACCGATGATGATGTGGACCATGCGGCGGGCCGGGGTGAGCCTGCCCGAGGCGATGACGTCCACCTTCATGACGTTCGTCGCCACCGTAGCGTTCTTCGCGATCGCCGGCCCCGTGGCGATCACCCTCGGCGCGGGCCACGCCCTCGCACGATTCGGCCTGCCGCTCGGCATCACGCTGTACGGGCTCTTCAAGACGAGCCTCGGCATCTTCGCGCTGTTGGGCCTGCTGATGGCGTTCGCGATGGTGTTCCCGCGACTGCTGCGCGACCTGGTGCACCGCCTGGCGTCGCGCCTCGAGCGCCGCAACCAGCGCATCGCCGGCCGCATCGCCGGCCTGCGCGCGGGGATCGATCGGGCGCACGAATGCATGGTCGCCTTCTCCTCGCCACGCGGTTTCCTGGCCCTCGCGTGGGCCATAGTGCTGTCGGGGCCGTCCCACGCCAACAAGCTGTTGGCCGGCTACATCGCGCTGCGCTGTCTGGGAATCCACGCGAATTTCGTGGACATTCTGCTGTTGCAGACCTTGATCACGTTTCTTTTGTACTTCGCGCCCACGCCCGGGGCGTCGGGGCTCGCTGAGCTGTTGTCGGCCGCGGTGATGTCGCTGTACGTACCGCGCCCGCTGGTGCCGAGCTACACGCTGATCTGGCGATTCATCAACAGTTACGCGACGGTGATCTTCGGATCGGTGCTATTTTGGCGCTGGTTGCGCCGCGGCCTGATCGGCATGGAGGAGGACGTGGAGAGCACGTAACCCCCGGTCGGTTGCGTGGTTACGCGACCGGGAGTAGTTTCCTGCTCGGCTTTCCCCCGGAGGACGCTCCCGATGGCGTTGCTCGAACTCGGTGGCAAAAAGTTCACGATCCCGCCCGGCACCGTCGCGTTGGGAAGCGATGCGGGTTGCGCCATCCAGGTCGGCGGCGCCGATGTGCTTCCCAGACACGCGCTGTTCGAGGGCACCCCCGACGGCCAGGTGGTGATCCGCAAGGCCGTCCCGGAGGCCGAAGTCCTCATCAACGGCGTACGCCTGGGAGCGGAACCCACGCCACTCTTGCACGGCGACAAGGTACAGGTGGGTCCGAACGAGTTGACGTTCGTGGATGAGCGCCGCTCCGGCAGCACGCAATATGTGGAAGCGGTGAACCTGCCGCAGATGATGGCGCAGGCCGCGAAGGGAAAAGGGGGCAAGACCGGCAACACGGGCGGCCGCGTGGTGAGCTTGACCGACGGCCGCGAGTACGCGGTCGCGGGTGCCTCCCTGGTGTTCGGGCGCGAAGCGACGTGCGACGTGGTCGTCACCGGCAAGGACATATCGCGCCGGCACGCCGAGATCATGGTGACGCCCAAGGGTTACGCCATCGTCGATTCGAGCACCAACGGAACGTGGGTGAACGACGAGCGGGTGCAAGGCCAGCGGGTGCTGGCCCGTGGCGACGTCATCAAGTTGGGCGAAGACAGCTTCCGATTCTACGCCGACGTCACCCCCGCCGCTCCAAGCCCCCCTCCGCCGGGGCCGGCCGCTAGCCAGCCGCCAGCCGCGCCCCAGCCCAGTCCGGTGCCCTCCGTGGGCAGCTCGGGCGAGCGGCTCAAGAACACGTCCTTCGGCATGCCCGCGACGCCGCCCCCGGCGGGCCGCGCCAGCCAGGCAGGCCCGCTGGCGAACATGCTGGTGCGCTCCGGCGCCCTCAAAGGCCAACGCATCCAGTTGCGCACGCCGGTGGTCAACATCGGCCGCGCCGATTACAACGACGCGGTGCTGCCGGATGAATCGGTCTCCACGTCGCACGCCAAACTGCAGCGCCGCGAGGGTGTCTGGATCCTCACAGACCTCGAATCCACCAACGGGACGTTCGTGGACGGGGAGCGCGTGCAAGGCGACGCGCCGTTGGCACCGGGAGCCATGGTGCGCTTCGGCGACGTACAGCTCGTGTTCGAGCCGACCGATGACGCGATGGGGGTCGCCAAGGGCGGCGGCACCAAGATGATCGAAGCATTTAAAGCTCCGGCGCCTGCTCCCAAACCGGCAGCGCCGGCGCCGGCGCCCGCACCCAAGGCCGCCCCGCCCGCGGCCGCCGCGTCGCCCGCGAAGGCGGCGCCGAAGCGGCCCGTGCCGCCCCCGGTGGCGGAGAAGAAGGGGAAGGGATGTGGAGCCAGCGCGGCGATGGTGGTGCTGGGCTGCGTGGCTGCGGCGTATTGGATTCTGACGTAGCGATCGTGCATATCACCAGCGCAGGTCGGACCGACGTCGGCATCATTCGGTCGGGGAACGAGGATAGCTACCTCATGGTCCCCGAGCGGGGGATCTTTCTCGTCGCCGACGGCATGGGTGGCCACGCGGCAGGTGAAGTGGCGAGCGAGATGGCGGTACGGTTGATCTCGCGGGAGTTGGGCTCGCTGCGCGGCCTCAACGACGAGCAAGTCGCCGACCGCATGCGCAACGCGATCCGATCGGCCAACGCGGCCATCTTCCAGCGCACGCTCACCGAGCACGACAAGCGCGGCATGGGGACCACGGTCACCGCGCTGGTGTTGTTCGAGACGCGGTTCCTCATCGGCCAAGTGGGCGACAGCCGTGCCTACCTGCAGCGCGATGCGCGGCTCACGCAGGTCACCAAAGACCACTCCTACGTCCAGGAGCAAGTGGACGCTGGCTACCTCACCCCCGAGCAGGCGCGCACCCACCCCTACAGCAACGTGATCACGCGCTGCGTCGGCGCGAACAGCGACGTGATCCCCGACGTCTACGTCGGGACCGTAAAGCCGGGCGACCTGTTTCTGCTCGCGTCCGACGGCCTCACCGGGATGCTGGAAGACCATCAGCTGGCGGAGTCGCTGGCGCCGGGTCAGATGCCCCAGCAGCAGGTCGACCATCTGATCGAGGAAGCGAACCGCCACGGCGGGTTGGACAACATCACGGCGATTTTGGTGCGGGTCGACTCCGTAGACGCGCCGCCGCCCGAGCACACGACGGCAACGCAACCGATCAAGGCGCGTTAAGCAGGCTCCGCTCTCCGCCGACGCGCGCGGCGACTTCATCGCGCGGCCACGTCACCAGCTCGATCACCCCTTTCACCGGCAGCGTCGCCGGCCGCAACACGAATACGCGCAGGTGCCGCGCCGAGCGGTACAGCTCGGCGGCGACGCGCGGCAGACCGAGGGCCGCCCGGGCGCCCCCGAGGTGCGTTACTTGGCCGCCGCGCCGCACCAACGGCAAGTCCAGCTCCAGCATGTTCGCCTTGGTGGGGAAGTCCAGGAACAGCTCGCCCGGCGCGAGCCCTACTTCCCGGGCGAGCCGGTCTTCCACGCGCTCGCACAGATCGGGATCAGCCGAGGGCCAGTTGGCGGTGCCCTCGGGCAACTCTGTCGCGGGCACGTCAAGCGCGCGCTTGGCCAGCCGGCGCTCGCGCAAGGCGCGGGCGAGACCCGTCGTGTCGCGCTCCAGCAACCCACGGATCAGACCGTCGTCGGTTTCGTCGGCGACGGCGACGGGCGTCAGCAATCCCGCCGCGATGGCACGCCGCACCAGCCGCTTGAACATCGCCGTGGCGCTGCGGACGGCGTGGTGCCAGTACACGTTGCGGTACATCTGGTACTTGGCGAACAGCAACGACTCCAGCGCCGCCAGTCCCTTTTCGTGCAACGCCAGGGTCGGCCCTCCGGATGGTCCGTTCGCCACGGTGAGCGACGCCAGCAGGCGCTCCACGTCGATCACGCCGTAGGGTACACCACACATCGCGGCGTCGCGCGAGAGGTAGTCGAGCTTGTCGACGTCGAGCGACCCCGCGATCAGGCCACCGAGCGGCGCCGCGCTCGATCCCTGGATCAGCGCCAGCAGATCCTGCGCGGGCACGCCGAGGCGGTCCAGCGTCTCCGCCAGCGGCCCGCGACCCAAGTGGTGCGCGGCCAGCGTTTCGTGGCCGGGCAGGCCCGCTTCCTCGAGGGCGTGCGAGAACGGGTAGTGGCCGATGTCGTGCAGCAGGGCGGCGAGGGGGAGATGGCGCCGCGCGCCCGCGTCCACCGCCGCGGCAACACCCGATTCTTCCAGCTGCGCCAACGCCCGTCGCGCCAGGTGGTAGGCGCCGAGCGCGTGCTCGAAGCGAGTATGCGTGGCGCCGGGATAGACGAGGAAGGCGTGGCCCAACTGGCGCACGTAACGCAGGCGCTGGACGGCGGGCGTATCGACCAGCTCCAACGCGTCGCGCTCGACCCGGATGTTGTTCCACAGGAGGTCGCGGACGACTTCGAGTGAGCTCAAAGGACCGGGCCGGCCTCCGCCACCGCGGCGTGCGCTGTGTCGGCGAACTGCGCGAAATTCTTGCGGAACATCTCGGCCAACTTCTTCGCCTGCGCGTCGTACGCCGCGGCATCGCGCCAGGTGGCGCGGGGCAGGAGGACGTCGTCGGGCACGCCGGGCACGTGGCGCGGCACGGCGAGGCCGAACACCGCCTCGGTGGCCGTCGCCACGCGGTCGAGCTTGCCCGCGAGCGCGGCGCGGACCATCGCGCGCGTGAGCGGCAGGCGCATGCGCTGGCCCGTCCCGTAGGGCCCGCCGGTCCAGCCGGTGTTGACGAGCCAGCACTGCACGCCGTGCCGCGCGATGCGCGCGCCCAGCAGCTCGGCGTAGGCGTTGGGATGCCGTGGCAGGAACGGCGCGCCGAAGCAGGCCGAGAACGTCGCCTGTGGCTCGGTGACCCCGCGCTCGGTGCCCGCGACCTTCGCCGTGTACCCCGAGAGGAAGTGATACATCGCCTGCGCAGGCGTCAGCCGCGCCACCGGGGGCATCACGCCGTAGGCGTCGCAGGTGAGGAAGATGATGTGCGAGGGATGGCCGCCCATGCCGCCCGGCACGTGGTTCGGGATGAAATGAATGGGGTAGCACGCGCGCGTGTTTTCGGTGAGCTCGGCGGAATCGAGATCGACCGCCCGCGAGTCCGGGTCCACGATCACGTTCTCGAGCACGGTGCCGAACATGCGCGTGGTCTCGTAGATCTCGGGCTCACCCTCGCGCGATAGCCGGATCACCTTGGCGTAACAGCCGCCCTCGAAATTGAACACACCCTGATCGGACCAACCGTGCTCGTCGTCGCCGATGAGACCGCGCTCGGGATCGGCTGAGAGCGTCGTCTTGCCCGTGCCGGAGAGGCCGAAGAACAGCGCCACGTCGCCGCTCTCGCCCAGGTTCGCCGAGCAGTGCATCGGCAGCACACCCTGGTCGGGGAGCAGGTAGTTGAGGGTCGTGAAAATCGCCTTCTTGAGCTCACCGGCGTAGCGCGTGCCGCCGATGAGAATCGTCTTGCGGGCGAAGTTCAGGACGATGAACGTGCCGCTCTTGGTGCCGTGGATCTTGGGATCGGCCTGCATTTCCGGCGCGTGCAGGACGAGGAAGCCCGGGACGAAGCTCGCCAGGTCCGACACGCCGGGCCGCAGGAACATGTTGGAGACGAACAGGGACTGCCACGCGTTGGGCGTGACGAAGCGCACCGGCACGCGATACGTCGCGTCGGCCCCGGCGTGCAGGTCGCGCACGAACAGCTCCTGCGCGTTGAGGTGGGCCAGGACGTCGCGCTCGAGCCGCTCGTAATGCTCGGGCGCGAGCGGCTGATTCACCTTGCCCCACCAGATGTGTCCTTCGGACGAGGGCTCCCGCACCACGAATTTGTCGCCGGGGCTGCGGCCGGTGTGCGGCGTGGTGATGGCGCAGAACGGTCCCGCGGCGGCGATCACGCCTTCGCGCCGCCGCACGGCGTGTTCGTAAAGCTCGGCCGGCGTGAGGTTCCAGTGGACGTCGCGCTGGGGCGCGAGACCCGCGGTCTCGAGGCCTGCGGCGCCGGAGCGGCGCGTGGCAGCGGAAGGGCGGGTGACGGGTGCGGCCATGCGTCGCTCCGGCCTACCGGGGCGGTCGCGCGGGGCGCCCGTGCTCCTGAGCGTCCACGGCGGCGATGATCGCCATGTTCACGATGTCGTTCACGTCGGACCCGCGTTGCAACAGATGGACCGGCTGCGCCATGCCCACGAGAATCGGACCGATCGCCTGGGCGCCGCCCAGCCGATCGAGCAGCTTGTAGGCGATGTTGGCGGCGTCGAGGTTGGGGCAGATCAGCACGTTGGCGGCGCTGCGCAACCGCGCGAACGGGTAGCGACCCATCAGGATCTGCTCCACCACCGCGGTGTCCGCCTGCATCTCGCCGTCCGCCTGCAACGACGGCTCGCGCTCGTGCAACAGCTCGACCGCCCGCCGCACTTTGTCGACCGTGGGGTGTTTGACCGAGCCGAAGTTCGAGAAGGAGAGCAGGGCCACCCGCGGCTCGATGCCCAGCCGCCACACGAACTCCGCCGTGGCCGAGGCGATTTCAGCGAGCGTCTCGGCGTCGGGGTCGATGTTCACCGTGCAGTCGGCAAAGAAGTATGTCTGCTGCTGGAAGACCAGCATGTAGATGCCCGAGACGTGACGGCGGTCGGGGGCGGCGCCGATCATTTCGAGCGCGGGCCGGATGGCGTCGGGATAATGGGTTTCGATGCCCGCCACCACCGCGTCCACGCGGCCCGTCTTGAGCATCAGCAGCGCGTAATACATCGGGTCGAGCACCCGCGCGCGCGCTTCGCGCAGTGTGATGCCGCGGCGCTGCCGTGCGGTCCACAGGGCTTGCGCGAACTCCTCGCGGTCCGGCGCTTGGCGCTGGTTCAGGAGCTCGATGTCCTCGAGCGTCACCGCGGCATCGTCGGCTTGGCGGCGAATCGCGTCCGCATCGCCCAACAGGATGGGTTGCGCCGTGCCCTCGTCGGCGAGAATGCGGGCCGCCCGGATCACGCGCGGGTCTTCGCCTTCGGGGAAGGCGATGCGCTGCGCCTCCTGTTGCGCGCGCGTGGACAGCCCGCGCATCACTTCGCGCGCGCGGCCCAACCGGGCGTCGAGCGTCGCGCGGTACTCCTCGGCGTCGATCACCACCCCGGCGACGCCCGAGGCGACGGCCGCCCACGCGACGGCGGGTGCCACCCAGAGGAGCACGCGCGGGTCGAAGGGCTTGGGGATCAGATACTCCGGGCCGAAGCGCAAGTGCTCGAGCCCGTAGGCGCGCATGACCGTGTCGGGCACCTCCTCCTTGGCGAGCGCCGCCAGGGCCCGCGTCGCGGCCATCTCCATCTCCTCGTTGATCTTCTTGGCGCGGGCGTCCAGCGCGCCGCGGAAAATGAACGGGAAGCCTAGAACGTTGTTCACCTGGTTGGGAAAGTCGGAGCGCCCGGTGGCGACGATGGCGTCGGGGCGGGCTTTGCGAACCTCGTCCGGCATGATTTCGGGCGTGGGATTCGCCAGGGCGAACACGATCGGCCGCTTGGCCATCCCGGCGAGCATGTCGCCCGTCACGATCCCTGCGACCGAGAGGCCGACGAACACGTCGGCGTCCTGCAGCGCTTCGGCCAGCGTGCGCATCGTGAGCCGCTGCGCAAAGCGCTGCTTGTAGCGGTCGAGATCGTTGCGATCGGCGTGAATCACGCCCTGCTGATCGCACATCACGATGTGGTCACGCGCCACGCCCAGGCGCACGTAGTGCTCCGCGGTGGCGATCGCGGCGGCCCCGGCGCCCGCGAATACGACCTTAACCTTGGCGATGTCTTTCTTTGCGACTTCGAGCGCGTTGAGCAGAGCCGCGCCCGAGATGATGGCCGTGCCGTGTTGGTCGTCGTGGAACACGGGGATCGACAGCGTCTCCCGCAGCTTTTCCTCGATGTAGAAGCAGTCGGGCGAGCGGATGTCTTCGAGGTTGATGCCGCCCACCGTCGGCTCGAGCAGCTGGCAGAAGCGGATTACGTCCTCGGGATTCTCGGAGCCCACCTCCAGGTCGAACACGTCGATGTCGGCGAAGGCCTTGAACAGAATCCCTTTGCCTTCCATCACCGGCTTGCCCGCCAGCGCGCCGATGTTGCCCAGGCCGAGCACCGCCGTGCCGTTCGAGACCACCGCCACGAGGTTGCCGCGGGCCGTGTACTTGTAGGCATCCTCCGGCCGCTTGGCGATCTCGAGGCACGGCTCCGCCACCCCCGGCGTGTACGCCAGGGAGAGGTCGCGCTGGTTCTTGAACGGCTTGGTGGGGGAGACCTGGATCTTCCCCGGCCGGCCCTGACTGTGATAGTCGAGAGCCTCTTGCCGGCGGCTTGGCATCGGCGGCACAAGTCCTTTTTCCGGAAGGGGTTATGCTAGGGCGGGCCTACCGTGGTGTCAAGGAGCCCCGCTAACGCACCCGAATCACGCTCAAGCGCGGCACCACCGCCGCCGACAGGGGCGCGGTGCCGTTCCCGAAGAACAGGGCGAACCCGAGCGCCCCGGGCGCGTGGAGGGCGCGATGAAAGACACCCGTGCCCGACCGTAGCACGCCGGTCACGTTGGTGGCACCGCCGGCGCTGATCGTGGGGACGAGGGGATACGGCAAGACAAAGTGGGTGCTGTCCTGGGTGTGCAGCGACGCGAAGGTCGTGCGGAAGTGCCATGTGGTGTAGCGCAGCTCCGTCGGCGCCGTGAACCCGGGCAAGTCCGACACCCAGTTCGCCAGGGCCCAGCGCGTGACCGTCGTGTCGAACGCATGGCCAGTCCGCGCCGCGATATTGGCGGCGCCCGCGAGCGCGCTGGACGCGAGCTGGTGGGGCAGAGCGGTACCGTACTGGTCCACCAGGTAGCGGGTGAAGAGCCAGCTCGCACCGACCTCGGCGAGCGTCCCATTGTCGAACTCGATCAGCAACGGTGACGTGCTCGGCGCGTTCAAGTATTGATAAGCGTCGTACACGTCGTTGATCGCGAACTGGGAGAACCTGGCATTGTCGCCGGCGGTGAGATAGGCGCGCCCGGCGATCTCTTCGGCGTACTTGGAAAGCCCTTCGTCGAGCCAGCCTTCTTCCGAATTTACCCCGTGCACCAGCACATGCTGCACGAAGTTTATCATGTGCTGGAATTCGTGGGTGAAGGTGACCGGCGTGCTGATTTTCACCTCCGACGGCTTATGGGCGCAGCTCAGCGTCCCCGCCGAGTCAGCCACGACGGAATAGAAGATCTCGCCGTGGTTGAACTGCGACGCAAAGACGGGGTCGAGGTCGCCCGGGAAGAAAAATCCTGCGATGTACCCCGACGAGGTGCATTGCGCTTTGGTGACGAGCTTGTTCACGACGCCCGTCATCAGCACGATCGCGACGCCGTTGGTATCGATGTCGGACACGCCGCCGAACGCCGCCGTGTCGAGCGGATAGAGCAGCGTATCGAAGACTTGCATGATGGTGTCGACGTCGGCTGAGTCGAGGCCCGGTTTCGGCGCCATCGTGTCGATATACACGGCGATGTGCTGGCTCACGCCGCGTGCCTTGGCCGCGACCGTCGCAAACGACGAGCACGTCAGATTGGCGCAGACCTTGAACGAACGCATACTACCGGCCACGGGCGGCGTCACCCGGGCCGGGGCCACGGCGCTGGGTCCACGAGGCGCGAGCGGCGGGACGGACACGCCGTAGACCCGCGTCCGACCGATGCTGCGCAGCAGCCCGTCAAACGCCGCCGCGAGGGGCGACTGACCGGGCAGCAGGCCTCCGGGCGGCACGAACCGCGCCGCTGTCGCCATAGCGGCGGTGGCGCCGCGCAGCTGGAACGGCGAGGACAGGCCGAACGTGCTGGCCGCCGATTGCGGGACGAGGACGTACTCGGCGGTGTCGACCGCGGTGCTGGTCGCAAACTGCACGCAGCCCGAATCGGTGCCGGGGTCGATGGTGACATAGCCGCCCACGGCCAGGTTGATGGGCGTGCCGTGGCCGGCAAGACAGGGAACTGTGGCGGGGCCTGAGCCGTCGCCGCCGCATCCGGCGGCGATGACGATCAGGATCGCTATGACGGCGAAACGCTTCATGCTCGCTCCACGGTATGCGGTTACAACGCCAAGTTGTGGTCTAAGATGTTCTGTACGTACCCCTAATTCCGCAAGACGGTGCCGCCCACCGCGCGGCGTAGCCGCCCGGCGGCCCCCGCGGCAATCGTCGCCGCGGGGGTGTCGGTGATCTCCGTCACTCCGCCGCCTCTCATGCTCCGATGTTCACTCGAAATGTAGCCCGCGCTGACGCCGAGAATGAAGCTGGGGGCGACGTGCGTGTTCTTATTGAAGGCGAACAGGCCGGTGCTGTAGGTCGAGTCAGGCGGGGTGGCGCTTATCAGTCCCGAGCCGTAGATGCCCGTCGCGGACGCGTAGACGCCGCGGGCGGCATACACGAGGCTCGCGACGCCGGAGAGGCGCTGGTCGTGGTCAAGATCGTGCGGGGTGGTCGGCGGTTGGATCGCGAAAAAACCGCCCGTGATAGGCCCATACCCGTAGGCGTGGTTGAGGCCGATGTTCACGTATCCCGACACCGGTCCCGGCGGGCGGATTTCGGCGACGGCTTCGATTCCCGTGACGCGTATTTGTGCGACGTTCACCGATGTGACGATCGCCGACCCGGGAACCGTGTTGTCGTCGATGCCCGGGGTGCTGCGCTTGTAATAACCCGAGAGCTTGGTCACCACGCCCATGGGGAAGCGGTGCACATAACCGACTTCGAAGAAGTGGTCGCGCTCCGGGAGTGTCGGAGCGGTGGCGACACCGCCCTGGGCGCTGCGCGTGATGGCGCGCAGATCTTCCACGTTGGTGGGGATGAACAGGCGGCCATAGTAGAGCCAGATCGTGTTTGCCGGGTCCGGGAAGAGCGTGAACTTCACGCGTGGGCTCAGTTGGGTTTGGTTGCCCGCGAACGGCGCGTTGTGATTGTCGAAGCGAACCCCGGTCCGGATTTCCCACTTGTCCGACGGTGCGATGGCCGTCTGCGCATACACGCCGACGTCGCTCCCGTTCAAGCCTGAGGCCGAAGCGGGCCCCGGGTTGCCCGCCGAGTCTCGCGTCGAGAAGTCTTCATGGCCGCTCGTCACCGATGTGAGGGTGCCGAACTTGAATTCGAGGCCGTGGTGCGGACGCAGTGCGTAGTCGAGCTTCAACCCGACCGTGCGAAAGTTGCGGTCCTCGGTCAACGTGTAAGGCGTCGTTGTGTCGGGATAGAAGACGAAGGACGGTTGGTCCGTCGCCCCCGGCGCATAGTTGAGGCTTCCGTCTCGGTAGAAGACACCCGTGAACAGTTCAGAAGCGCTCCCTCGCTCTGACGACGTCCCGGCGCCGACCCGGTGACGCCAGCCGAGGTTCACGAAGCCGTTTACGTCTTGCTGGTGGTCGTCGATGATCCCGGCGCTCGAATCGAACGGCACGGCGAAACGGGTCCGCGAGCGGTTCACATCCACGTTGATCACGTCACGGTCGGACGCGACGTACTGGGCCTTCGCAAAACCGAACAGGTCGCTCCCGTTGTTGTGAAAGTTCCCGACGGCGTTGCGCAGGGTGTCGAATACCACCGGCTCGCGCCGCATGTCGGTCGCCTGGTGAGCGCCGGAGACGAAGAACCCCCATTTGCCAGCATTGGTACTGGCGTTCATGGCTTGGCCATTCGTGTTGAACGACCCAACGTAACTCGACGCGTCGAAATGGAAGCCGCCGGACGGAATGCGGGTGGTGACGTTCACGATCGCGGTGTTCTTGTTACCGTACTCGGCGTCCCAGCCGCCCGTCTGGAAGTCGATCTGGTTCACCACCTGCGGATCGAACAGCTCGTTCAAGCTGCCGGAGATCCCAGCGGGCACGGGTACGCCATCGACGTAATAGGTGTACTCGGCGTGCTGGCCGCGGATGTGGACCTCGCCGGTGGGTGCGCGCGCTGCGCCGACGATAGACTGCTGCAGGATCTGCGACGTGGTATTGGTGGGCGCGCCGTGGTAATCGTTCTGCTTGAAGATCTGATCGCCGGTGCGCGTGTCGACCGCGAGCGGCACCGCGGTTGTCACCTCCACCGCGGCGATCTCGATCGGCACCGGCGCGAGCGGAAAGTCGAGGGCCGTCAGGCCCTCGGCGCCGGCGACCGTCACATCACGGTGGCCCGCGCGAAAGCCCAGGTAGCGCACGTCGACCGTGTAGTCCCCGGCGGGCAAGTTGTGGATCGTGAAGCGGCCGAACGCGTCGGTGGTGGTGACCGCGATGACCTCGGTGCCGCGCAGCACGCGCACGTCGCCACCGGGCAAGGGGCGGCCCGTGCTGCTGTCGGTCACGCTGCCCGCGATGTCGCCGTCCGCCCAGACGGCGGCGGGATGCGCCGGCGCCGCGATGGCGGCAGCGAGCGGGGCAAGACACAAGAATGCAAGCGCGCCAGCGGCGCGCCGGAATGACTGCGGCATGAAATTCTCTCCCGTTGTTCGTAGGCCCACACAGGCGAAGGCCCGCCGCGAGAATCACGGCGTGGCGGTCGCAGCGAGTTGTTCGGGTCGACGACGAACTACGCTAAGAGAGGCGGTGCTCGGGAGCGGGGAAGGAGGACAACGGCGCTCATCGGCCGGGTGAGCGCGACGAGCGGCGTGATGCGGGGCGGCGCGTCGGATGTGGGAATGGTGGCGGCCGCGCCCGCGACCAAGGCCGTGGTGAGAAAGCGGCACAGGGCGCAATCGGACGGGTGCACGCGCGCGCACGCCGCCGTCGAATGCGATTCGATGTGCGGCCGCGCGTGCGCGCTCGCGCTGTCGAGACTCGCATCCGCCAGCGCCGCCGCGCCCGGCAGTACGAGCTGCAGGGCCGCAAAGGCCAGCCAGCTGGAGCGGACGAAGCGCGAGCGGCGCATCACGGGCGCGGCGGCGCCAGCACGGTCGCCCGCGTATGGTAGGTGACTTCTATCGTTGTTCGGTCACGCCGCGAGGGCAAATCAACCATCACCGTGCTATACATGATGTCGCTCGGCACGGCACCCGCGTGCAGCACATTGAACAGGCCCAGCGAATGGCCCACCTCGTGAATCGCCACGCGCCGCACACACGCCTGAATCTGAGCAGCGGTATACGTCCCGCGAACGTCCAGCTCCACCACGATGGGTCCGACGATTGCGTGCGTGGTCGAGTCGATAACGATGCCGTTGGCACCCGGGCTGTGAGTAGCGCCACTGCAGGCCGGCACAGCGGCGCCGGTGTCCGGAGGGACGTCCTGCGGCACGGACGCCGACCACACCCCCAGCACGTCGGCGTGCGCTGAATCACTCACGAGGACCGCCGTGAATTCCCCATAAAGAAACTGCTCTTCCCAGGTGGTGAACGCTCGCTGGACCAGGAACGCCATGTTGCCCCGCGGGTCCGCCCAGTACCGCACCGGCAGCCGCGCGGACGGCCAGTGGAAGAAGAGGGTATCAGGCGGCGCCGTGTCCGCAAAGCTGTAATAGCAGCCGGCGCACTCCCGGTCCGGCGTCGCCGGGTCGGTGCACGCCACGACGGTCGCCGCGGCCCAGATGCCGAGCAGCGCGAGCCGCCTCACCGGCTCGCTCCGAGGCCGGCGCGCACACCCAGCGCCAGGCGCACG
>WNFG01002815.1_pt1 | contig 14544 bp, 15 predicted proteins | sample 5400431 | NCBI WGS metagenome assembly WNFG01 (sample SAMN13153346, study PRJNA577476) | soil metagenome | isolation source: 120 cm saprolite under Douglas fir tree site 2 hole 3 replicate 2 | place: USA:California | collected 2015-04-18
AATCTTCTCCGCGAAGCCGGCGAGCGCTTCGTCGACGGAGTTGTCCACGACTTCGTACACCAGGTGATGCAGCCCCATCTCACCCGTCGAACCGATGTACATGGCTGGACGCTTGCGCACCGCTTCCATGCCGCCGAGCACTTTGATGGAATCGGCGGTGTAATCACCGTTGCCTCCGCCATTCGACGACGTGATCGGGGTCACTTTTTCGGTTTTTGTTTTCGTATCTACGATGGGAGTATTAATCTCTTTTGTGGCCATTCCGCTCCGCGAAAATGCCCGGATTTATTCTTTGAACTCTATTCCGCTCATGCCCCAGGAAAAAGGCTGGAAAATCGCCTCGACCAATCGCCTGAACGCCGCCGCAGCGGAGACTTCAAGTTATTGAAATTGCTAATACTTAGGGTCATTTGGCGACTGTTGAAATTATACCATACTGGCGAGGCTTTTGAGACCTTCTCCAGCGCCCTGAATCGCCTCGGTAAACTGGACCTTTGCCGCTGCCTCAGATCTTCTTTTCGAGAACGGAAGGCGGATGTCGAAGGCGTTTCTTTTTCCGGCACCTCCGACCCCTTCGTCGCCATCTAAGCAGCTAATCTTGGTAAAATAAAGCAGGAGTCCCAACCCCAGCATGAGTGTTCCCGTTTCACAGATGTGGACTGTGAGCAGCTATGTCCTCCGGCAAAAGCTTGCCGGACGGAAGCAATATCCTCTGGTGCTGATGCTCGAGCCACTCTTTCGCTGTAATCTCGCCTGCGCGGGATGCGGCAAGATTCAGTATCCGGCTCACATTCTGAAAAAGGATCTCTCGCCTGAGGAATGCTTCCGAGCCGTTGATGAGTGTGGGGCGCCGATGGTCTCGATCCCTGGCGGCGAACCGCTCATGCATCCGCAGATTGGGGAGATCGTCGAGGGGTTGGTCGCGCGAAAGAAATATATCTACCTTTGCACCAACGCGCTTCTTTTGAAAGAAAAGATTCACCTCTTCAAGCCAAGCAAATATCTGACCTTTAGCGTGCATCTGGACGGCCAGCGCGAGGAGCACGACTTGGCTGTCTGCCGCGAAGGCGGATACGACATTGCAGTCGATGCTGTACGCGAAGCTCTCAAGCGCGGGTTTCGTGTGACTACGAACACCACGCTGTTCGACGGCGCTGAGCCCAAAAGCGTTCGCGCCTTCTTCGACGAGATGATGGAGCTGGGCGTTGAGGGCATGATGCTCTCGCCCGGCTACTCCTACGACAAGGCGCCGGATCAAAAACATTTTCTCGGACGCGCCCGGACGCGCCGTATGTTCCGCGCGATCTTGTCGAACCGCAAGCCGACGTGGCGATTCAACCTGTCGCCGCTGTTTCTAGAATTCTTAATGGGCAAGCGCACTTATCCCTGCACTCCCTGGGGCATGCCGACCTACAACGCTTTCGGATGGCAGAAACCTTGCTATCTGCTGCAGGATGGCTACGCCGACACCTTCGCCGAGTTGCTCGCCACTACTACGTGGGAGAATTACGGGACCGAGTCGGGCAATCCCGCGTGCGCGAATTGCATGGTGCATAGCGGGTACGAGGCGTCGGCGGTGAACGCCACATTCAGTTCGCTCGGCGGATTCCTGGCCACGGTGAAGGCTACGATGTTCAGTGGCTATCGCGACGAGGACGCACTTCGCTTGCTGGATGAGCCTACAGCTCCGGTACATCCGCTAGTGCAGATCGCAGCTACGAACGAGTCTTCGCTGCAGCAGACTCGAGCTTAAGCTTAGGACGACCTCAGCGGCTAAGCCGTGATTTATTTTGCGGCCTACGGCGCGGCTTCCAGTGTGTGCGTGAGAACTGGTCTTTCGCCCCGCTGGGGCTTGGCTGTTTCCCACTTCTCCCCACGGCTCGCGCCGTGGGCTGCATTCTTACGCCGCTTCGCGGCTAAAACGTGGGAGGTTTGTTCCACTGCGTCACGGAAATTCGAGTTCTCACGCACACACCTAAAGCCGCGCCCTTTCAAAGCGAGATCGAAAGACGGCGTTTTGCAGCAACTACGCGGCGGCTTAAAGGGGCCCTTTCAAAGCAAAATCAAAGGCGGGACTTTTCAGCAAGCCGTTGAGTAAGAATCAGGCGAGAAGGAGGGTTTCCTCTGTGAAACCCTGTGCCCCCTGTGGTTGAGTCTTTATTGATCATTTAGACTTAAGAAAAATGACTGGCAAAGAAGCAGGGCACATCGACCATGCGTCATCGGACGCTATGCCGCCACACGCGAACGCATCCAATGCCGAGACTCTCGAAGTTGCTCCGGGTACGAAACATGAGCAGCTTGAAGGTTGGATCCCCGACTTGGCAACGGAAGAAGAACGCCGGGCTGCGCTCGAAAAGGCTTTCGACTATCGCGGTGACATCACGATCACCCGCAAAGACGGATCGAAAATCGAAGGCTACCTCTTCGACCGCCGCAGTGCCCCAACTCTAACTGATTCTGTCGTCCGTCTCTTCCCTAAGAACTCCAACGAAAAAGTGTCCATCTCTTACGCTGATATCGCGGCGCTGGCCTTTACCGGCCGCGACACGGCCGCCGGCAGAAGCTGGGAAGCGTGGATGAAAAAATACGCGGAGAAGAAAGCCGCCGGGGAAAAAAATATCGGCCTGCAGCCCGAGCCACTCGACTAAAGTTCGGAACTCATTCCTGGGGGTGTTCGTACTCCAGGGATCCTTCGGCTCCGCATGACCGTCCTTCGGACGCTCATCCTCCGCTCAGGATGACACAGGACGCGTTTTGAGGATATCCAACGGGACTACCGCGTGGTCCTCGGCGCTCCAAAACTCAGCCCATGCACCAATTCTTTCACCTCGTCCTCCGTGCCACCAATAAAAGTGAACGACACCACATATCCATGGGCCAGCATGACCAGGGTCGATTGTCGCATGACGCGCGTTCCGACATTTTTTTGAAAATCTGCACGGGCTAGCGACTTCAGTCCGGCAATTTTTGTTCCGACCATGAATTCGTACGGCTCATTCAAGACCTCGAATCCCTGCGCCTTCGCAACTTCGGTGACCGGTCCGAAATATTGCGCCGGGTCCTTCAGCCCGGGATACGATGCTGCGCTTTCCGCCGCGATCAGGATTGACGAGTTCACATCCTCCGCAGTGGCTTCCGGTGGCCGCGAAAACGCCGCCAGCAGGACTCGCCCGCACCCGCCTGTGTGGGGACAGCCGACATCGGCCATCCGGTCGGGCGTAGCTCGACCTGCAGGCGCTTCAGCATCATCCTCCCGGGCATTCATCTCCTCCGTCCGCAACACCCATCCTGCCGGAATCTTGCAGGAGAATCCGAGAGTCTTGTTCCGGTAGACTCCGTTGCTAACTTCTCCGCCGTCAAGCAAAGAATCGGACGCGGCGACAGACTTGCTGACATGCCTGGATGGCGAAGAGGCGGCTGATTGTGCTGACGCGGGTGGCGGCTGCAGTCCCAATGCGGCGGCGAGCACGATTGCCAGATGGGGGCGGAAGACCTGGGCGAGACTCACCCTACAATGTTACTCGCTTCTCACGATGTGGGACGCACGCGAGATCCCTCACTTCGCCTGAAAAACGGCTCCGTTCGGGATGACGCCAGTGGAGTGCGGAGTCAGAATACAAACTGAGCCACTGCCGACACACGTAAGGGCTAGGCGACCCCCACACGCACCTATGCCGCCCGGCCCATCACTGGCTGGGTGCAGTGAGCGCACCGCCGGGCTTCAATCGGGATCTCGCTAAGGCACTCCGGACATTTCCTGGTTGTTGGGTCAGGCGGCTTCTCGCCCCTGTTCATGCGTGCGGTCAGTGCGTTCACCGGAAGCACGACAAAGAAATAAACTGCCCCTGCGATCAGCACAAACGAAACGATTGCATTGACGAAGTCTCCCACGTTGAAGACGCTTCCGCGAATCGTGAAGCTGAGGTTGGCGAACTGCCCCCCCCTTCCTACAAGGGCGGAAATCAGTGGGGTCAGCAAGTCCTTGGTGAAGGCTCCTATGACGCCGGCAAATGCCGCGCCAATCACAACGCCTACCGCCATATCCACAACATTTCCGCGCAGGATGAATTTCTTGAATCCGGACAGCATAAGTCGCCCCTCCCGGAATGCGAGTGTCCGCCAATTTAAGTCAGGCACGCGGGGAGGTCAAGCCAGATCGGGCATTTCGCATGAGCCCCGGGGGACAGGTCGTATCGTCCGCCTAGGAAGCCTTACGTTTTCTCTGTCTCGCGAGGCAACGTGCCATGCAGAGCAGGGAGTCTTGCTGATCGTTGCTGAGCTCTTCCCAGACCGTATCGATGGGCCGCCGAATCTCCGTAACTGTCGGGATTTTCCCAAATTTCTCTCGCCAGCGGTCGGCGTTCAATTGCTTTTCAAACTCCACTCGGTCTATTTCGAGTACATCCGCGAGGGCCTCTTGCAACGAGCGAGAGGGGAACGTCTCGCTGCTACAAAGCTTCCGGATGTGTTCAAAGCTCCGACCGACCTTTGCCGCAACTTCCCTGGGGCCTAGCTTCTTAGCCTCCATTTGGCGCCGCATCGTTTGTGCAAAGGTATATGGCATAACACACACTTTTTGTGTGAGTCTCACACATTTTGTGTTACCATGCCTCCTACGAGATGTAGCTTAGTGTCCCAATGGACACCATATGTAGTAGTTAAACGTTGGGTATCGACTACGGAGAGCCGGGAATCTAAATTAACGGGATGAATTTATGAAGCAGAAGCAGAATGCGTCTCTAGCAGAAGAGCTCTCATTCTACGAATCGAACAAGTCTGCGTGGCTGAAGTCTCACGCAGGGGAGTTCGTTTTAATCGGTGACAAGAGAGCAGCAGGTTTCTTCTCCAATTACGAAAAAGCGTTTGAAGCTGGGCTCGGAACGTTTGGGATCTCTAATGATTTCCTTATCAAACAGATCGTAGAGCAGGAGCCAGTGTTCGTAATTTATTAACTGTATGGACGGAGTAAGATTTTCCCGCTCCTACTCCCGAACTGAACTGCGAAAGAGCGGACCGAAAATCACGGTCACGATCGGTCATCCGCAGGCTGCTCTCGCACTAGCTGAGCAATCACACCTCGAACTCAAGAAGCCCTTCACAGTAACGGCTCTCATCGACACCGGTGCATCCCGCACCGTAATCAGCCCCCAACTTGCGGTCACCTGCGGCCTTCGGCAAACAGGTCAAGCGCGCATTTCAAGTGCGGGGCATATCACGGACAGACCAGAGTATGCAGCTGCAATCCGCTTTCCTGGTCAGGAACTCCAAGGCTTTGATCCAATGAGTCTAGTTGCTTGCCCGCTACCGGCGCAGGACGTTGCGTGTCTGTTGGGTCGTGATGTTCTAGAGCGATGGAATCTGACGTATGACGGGCGCAGCGGGCTGGTTGAGGTCAACGAGTGATCACGCGGGCCAATGGCTCAGATTCGCATCGGCATCACAATATACCGGTACTTGTAATCATCGCCTTCGGCTGGCCGCAACTGACCTGCGGACTGAGGATCCTTCAGTTCCAGCCGCACTTCGCTTGATCCCGCGGCTTTGAGGAAGTCTACGAGGTACGCGGCATTGAAGCCGATGGTCATCACTTCGCCGTCGTAGGGAGCTTCAATCGAATCTTCTGACTCGCCCGATTCTGTCGATGAAGCCGAGAGCTTTAATTCCCCTTTTTCCAGACGCATGCGTACCGCTCGCGACCGTTCATCGGCGAACTGAGCCACGCGCAAAATCGCTGAGTTTAGTTCCTCGGCGTTGATGGCGACACTCTTACTGTTGTCCTTGGGAAGGACCGCTTCGAAGTTCGGGAATTGGCCGGTAAGCTGCCTCGAGGTTAGAAGTCGCGAGCCGATCCGGAAGAACAGCGTCGATTCATCCTTGGCGAATTCGATGGTCTCGGCGTCGGTCGAATCGAGCAGCGACTTCAGTTCATCCATCGCCTTCTTCGGCACCAGCGTCTTCATCTCACCGGATACACCGTCGAACTTTTCTCCACCACGCTCGCAATGGGCCAAGCGATGGCCGTCGGTCGCAACCATGGTGATCGACTCCGGCTTCAGCAGCATCAGCGCGCCATTCAGCGTGTAGCGCGATTCCTCGTTGGAAATGGCGAAGCCGGTACGCGCAATCAGTCCGCGCAGGACCTGAGATGGAATCTTCACGGCCCCGGCAGTCGGAAACGCCGGCAGGCTGGGGAAGTTCGACTTTGCCATCCCCACCATCTTCGTATTCGATCGCCCGCAGCGAATGCTGACCCAGTGATTCTCCAGCACCTTGATGGTGATATCGGCGTCAGGCAGCAACTTCACATAGTCGTGCAATTTACGCGCGGGAATCGTGCACGACCCTTCCTTCTTAACTTTGGCATTGCAAGAAGTGCGCAGGCTCAGATCAAGGTCGGTGGCGGTCAGCGACAGCCTGTCCCCGGCGGCCTCAAATAGGTAATTGGAAAGAATCGGAATCGTGGTCTTGCGCTCGACCACGCCCTGAGTGGCAGTCAATTCCCGCAGCAACTCGAACTTGCTGACCGTGATCTCCATCGTCCCCGCAGCAACGGCGGCTTCGACCGGCATAAAGTCCGTCTCCCTGGTGGCGCGCTACTTCTAGTACTACCCTTATATCAAATATAAAACCTATAAAACCAGCAGTAACAGTAGGCTCTGCGGAGAAGTGGAAAACCCAGCCAAGTCGCCTATTCTCACCGCGTTCCTGACAGTCCCCTAATGTTGGAAATCCGTCCCTAACTCGGCGGACTCCGCAGTACAACTTCGCCACATTTTCGATCCGGGTCCAACCTTGCACAACTTCCACATCGCGTACACAGCGAAACTCAAGGAAGACTAGACTGCTGCGTGGAAAACGCGAGAGGCTCCGCGATTCATCCGCCTAATTGCTCGGTCAGTTTGTTGATCAACCTGTTCAAATCCTTGTCATTCTTGCGGACGCCTTCAATCTTGTCTACGGAGTGCAACACCGTTGTGTGATGCTTACCGCCGAACTGCCGTCCGATCTCAGGCAGCGACGCTTCCGTTAGATGCTTGGCCAGGTACATGGCAATCTGCCGGGGATAGACGATCGCGCGGGAGTTGTTCTTCGCCTTGATCTCAACCAAGCGTAAGCCAAATTGCTCCGCGACAGTTTTCTGGATCGACTCAATCGTCACCTTGCGCGCCTGCGAATCGATAAAATTTTTCAACACCTGTTGTGCGTAAGGGAGTGTGATTTCCGCCCCGATCAGCGAGGAATGCGCTACCAGCCGGATTAGCGCGCCTTCCAACTCTCGAACGTTCGAGCGGATGTTGGACGCCACATACTGTGCCACATCCGCTGGCAAAGTGACCTTTTCCTGCTCTGCTTTTTTCTGCAGGATCGCCACCTTAGTTTCCAGATCCGGCGGCTGGATGTCGGCAATCAGTCCCCACTCAAACCGGCTGCGCAGCCGGTCTTCGATCTCAGCCAGTTCCTTCGGCGAGCAGTCGCTGGCAATGACGATCTGCTTCATCGACTCGTGCAGCGCGTTGAAGGTGTGGAAGAACTCTTCCTGAGTACGCTCTTTGCCTTTCAGGAACTGGATGTCATCAATCAGCAGTACGTCCACCGTGCGGAACTTATCGCGGAAGCTGGTCATCTTGTCGTAGCGCAGCGAGTTGATCATGTCGTTGGTGAACTTCTCGCTCGATACGTAGCTGATGGCAGCTTGAGGCATGCGCCGCTTGATCTCGTGTCCGATGGCCTGCATGAGGTGGGTCTTGCCCATGCCGACCCCGCCGTAAAGGAAGAGTGGGTTGTAAGCTTTCGACGGACGCTCCGCCACGGCCTGGCAAGCCGCGTGGGCAAACTGGTTGCCGCTGCCGATCACAAATGCGTCGAAGGTGTAGCGCGGGTTCAGTTGCGCTGCCCCGTCCCAGTCAAAGCGCGATTGCGCCGGAGCTGCGGCGGTGGCCGTCGTCGTCGCGGAGAGACCTCCGTCATGCCGGACTGTTGTTGCCGCGGGATCATCCTCAGGCGTCACGAACTTCACATCATTGAAGTCCAGGCCCAGGTTGTCCATGGCTTCCTGGATCAGGTCGGCGTATTTGTCACCGGCGTGGCGGAATTCGACCGTCGGCACGCGCACGAACAGCACACCCCCACTGGAATGGCTGTAGCGCGTGGGCTTGAGCCAAGTGTCATACGAGTGCCGGTTGATCTTTTTTTCCAGCGCATCCAGAATGCGCACCCACGGATTGGGAGAAATCGTTGTGCTTGGAACTGACATATTATGAAAAGCTCGCCCCGACGCTCCGGCGGCTGGTTTGAGAGCGCCCGTTAAAACCGCTGTTTACGAAGCAGCTGGTTGAACCCTAGTCTACTGCGGAATGCGCCCAATTTGCAGGGAGCGTTAGCCAGAGAAAAAGTTTTGAAAGCTGAACCGTCCGGCATACTAGCACAATTTTTTTTGTTGTGTGGAAATCTTCCGGGGGAATTTTTTCCCGAGCAATTATTCAGAACGCAAACGGTTCGCGTGTCAAGTAGCAGAGATGTAACTGCCGCACGTTAGGTGCAACGCGAGGAAGCATCTCGCATCTTCAAAACATGCGTACTTCGACTTTCATTTTCTGGACACGGAAGACGGCGGTTCGCCCTTTGCTCCTATTGCGCTTCGTCATTTATACTCATGGTTTGCCTTAAGACCGTCGAACGAATCAGGAGCAGCTACTTTTCATGCCCAAGCGTACATTCCAACCCAACCGGCGCAAGCGATCCAAGAAGCACGGCTTTCGCACGCGCATGAAGACCCAGGGCGGCAAGAAGGTGATTTCCCGCCGCCGCGCCAAGGGGCGCAAGCGGGTCTCGGTGAAACCAGGTTTCCGCGACTAGCTCAATGTGGCGGGGACTCTCGTCCACGCTGGTGCATCCGCTGTGGGAAACCGAACAAGGTATAAGCCCTACTTTTTCAGGATGTGAGCGCCGACCGGGCCTGGCAATTGCCTGAGAACTGAATAGCGACTGCACCGATGCAGCGTGTTTCGCAGAGACAACAGAGATTTTCGGGCGGACCGCGGTTCACGCGACGTTGATCCGCATCCGATGCGTGAGTCGAACAAGTGGCCACTAGAGCCGTCGCTTCCATGGAAGAATTGAACGGAAGTCTTGAATCTCAAGGAGGCAGAATTCGCTTTCCTCGACCTGCCCGGCTCTTGCGCCACGCTGATTTCGAGCGTGTATACAAACAAGGGCGGCGGCACTTTTCGGCATCCATGACGGTTTTTTACTTACAGAGGGCGGAGTCGGAACTTTCCAGAAGCAAATCGCCGGTCGGTCCTGGGCTTCGCGTTGGATTCACTGTAGGCCGCGCGTTGGGCGGAGCGGTTCAGCGCAATCGCATGAAGCGCCGATTGCGAGAGGCTGTAAGGCTGACCCGTCCGGTCGAGGGACTTTCTGTAGATGTGGTGATCAACCCCAAGAAATCGTTGCTGACCACCGACTTCGCGATCGTGATGAATGAAGTGAGCCGGGCCTTTGTGATCATGGAACAGAAGCTGACGGCAAAGCCCGAGAGCGGTGCGGCGGCCTTGCGGAAAAGAAACTCTGAACGAAGCGCCGGATCATCCGGGACACCTGAAGCCTGAAACTAATTCTAAAGATGCGCCAGTTTGCCAAACTTATTACACTGCATGTGCTGAAGGCCTACCAGTGGGCCATTTCGCCGCTGTTTCCTCCAGCGTGCCGGTATGTTCCAACCTGCTCCGAATATGCAATGGAAGCCGTCGAGCGCTATGGCCCGTTGCGCGGCGGGTGGATGGCTGTTGGCCGCATCCTGCGCTGTCATCCATTGGCCGGCGGTGGTTATGATCCGGTAGTAAAGATTCAGCCGGCGTTTACAAACTCAGCGCATACAAACTCAGAAAGTTCGTCCGCTTCGTGTCACGGCGCGGTCCGAGGAAACTTATAACTTGCCCGACTTTCAAAATCCTCAGCAGGAACCTGGTACCGAGCGCCGCCTGCTTCTCGTATTCGTCCTTACTTTCGTGGTCATCCTGGCTTTTCAGCCGTTGCTCAAAAAATACGGCCCGCAACCCTCGGCGCCTCAGCCGCAAAATCAGTCCACGCAAAATCAGCCCGCGCAGGCCCAGGCTGCAGCCGCGTCTGCTTCCACAGCGGCCGGAGTTCCTGCCGTTCCCGTCAATGGAGTAACTAAGCAGGCCGCCAGTGAGACTGAAACCGTCATCGAAAACAGTCTCTACCGCATCACGTTCACGAACCGCGGCGCGCAGGTCAAGTCCTGGATTCTGAAGAAATTCGACAACGACACTCAGAACGGTCCGCTCGATCTGGTCAATTCCGCTGCATCCGCGAAGTACGGTTACCCACTGTCGCTGTGGACCTATGACGAGAGTCTCCGCAATCGCCTGAGTTCGGCGCTCTACATGACCTCGCATGAAGGTTCCCAGGCAGCGCCGGCTGACGTCACTTTCGAATACGCCGACCAGGATCTTGTCGTCCGCAAAACTTTCCGTTTCGACCACACCTACGTCGTCAGAGTGGAATCTACAGTGTTCTATAAGGGGAGTCCGATTCCCGCACTGCCCGCCTGGCCTGCTGGATTCGGCGATCAGACTACGCTGCCCGCGTACGCGGCCAGCCTCATTGACTACCAGTTCAACGGTAATGTCGAACGCCTTCCCATTAAGAAAATCAGCAGTGGCGCTTCCATCCCTGGCCCCTTCCATTGGGCGGGACCTGGCGATCAGTACTTTGCCGCCGTGTTCATCCCCGACGATCCTGCCTCCGCATCGATGGTCACGTTGCGCAACGCTATCGACAACCCGCAGGATCCGAAGCATCCCTATGAAGTCCTGGGCGCGGCTGTGGGTAATCTCCGGGGTCCCACGATCGAGCGCGTCTACATCGGTCCCAAGGAACTTAGCTCGCTCGAATCCGTGTCCATTCCCGGGATCGTCGGCACCAATCCTGATCTGCGCGGGCTGGTTGACTTCGGCTGGCTGGGAATTATTGCGCGTCCGCTTTTCCTCTGGCTCAAGTGGACCTACAACCACATCGTGCCCAACTGGGGCTGGGCCATCGTATTGCAGACGCTGATTATTAGCGTGGCTATGCTGCCGCTCCGCATCTCGCAGATGAAGTCGATGCTGAAGATGCAGCGCGTTGCCCCGCAGATCAAATCCATCCAGGAAAAATACAAGAAGTACGGCCTTCGCGATCCGCGCAAGGCGCCCATGAATGAGGAGATCAGCGCCCTCTATAAAAAAGAGGGCGTCAATCCCGCGGGCGGCTGCCTGCCGCTGATCATCCAGATGCCGTTTCTGTTCGCTTACTATCGCATGCTGGGCACCGCACTCGACCTGCGGCACGCCCACTGGTTATGGATCCACGATTTGTCGGCTGCCGATCCTTATTACGTCTTGCCCATCGTTCTCGTCATCAGCATGTTGGTCACGCAAAGGATGACTCCCCAAGCCGGCATGGACCCAGCGCAGCAGAAAATGATGACGTGGATGATGCCCCTGATGATGGGATTCATCTTCTTCAAACTGGCAGCCGGACTAAACCTGTACTACGCCGAGAGCAATCTTATTTCGATCGCGCAGCAGGCCGTTATGAATCGAACCCAGCTCGGCCGCGAAATGCGCGAGATGATGGAGAAACGTGCCCGCAAGAGGGAGAAGTGAAGCTACTGGCTGCTAGCTTCTAGCTACTAGCTACTAGTCTGAAGCGCATAACACTGGCGGACGCCGTCTAGAACAGAGTTTCAGATCAAGCCGGCAATTTCCGGTACGCCGAGCAAGTGCCGTTGCAAATGGATTTTGAGCTAAAAGCTAGCAGCTAGAAGCTAGGAGCAAACGCAGTGCCCATTCCCGACAAACTCGCCGCCGCCAAGAAGATCAACGAGTTCCTTCAATCTGTGGTTACCCACGGTGGACTTCGTCTGAAATACCGCATCACGGTCGACCCGCCAGTCGCCGAGAACCGCGACTGGGAGAAGCCTGAAATCCTCGTGGACTTCGCCGGTCCCGACTCTGTGCTGCTACTCGATCGCGGAGGGGAACTCCTTCGTGCCCTTGAGCTTCTTGCTCTGGAGATGCTCCATCTTCCCTCCGGCGAGCACGAGAAAATTTCCTTCGATTGCCAGAATCAACGCTCCCTTCGGCTGGAAGAATTGCGCATGGCGGCCGCGGTTGCGGCGGAAAAAGTTCGCAAGACTGGAACTCCCTTCCACTTCGCTCCCATGTCGTCGCGCGAGCGTCGTATCGTCCACCTGGCCCTTCGTGACCATGCAGATCTGCGCACTGAAAGTGACGGCGAAGGACTTCGCCGCTGTGTGGTCCTCTACCCTGCGGACTACAAGCCTGCGACGGGCACCCCGGCGCGCCGGACGATCCCGTAGCTGCGTTATGCGCGGACTCCGCGGAGTCCGCATTTCCGGCGCGGAAAACGTAGTCTGAATACCCAGGGCTGAAGAGGCCACGTGAGAACGAGTGGCGTCCCCTTCGACTCCGCTCAGGGCAGGCTCTGCGGGACTCAATTCCTTGACTCACCTCTACCCCGCACTTATGTGCGGGGCTAATGAATGCCCCTTCGACTCCGCTCAGGGCAGGCTCCGCTTCGCGACTGGATTTGCTAGATCCACCTCCACTACTTCGCCCCGGATTCGGTTCTCCCGCAGAATGCTGAAGCCCTGATTGAAAACAGGACTATCGCAGGGCCTGAAAGCGTTGCGCCACCCCAAAGTGGGAGTTTCAACAGCCTCTGTTGCCGAGATATTGACTTTAACTTCGCGGAACTGACAAGAAATAATGAATAAAGAGTGCGAAGCGCTTCTTGCGTCCCACTTTTGGCCCTGACGGAGTAGTTTTGCGCTACGAATCGACGAACGAGAGTCCGCATTCCCACCATTGACCACAATGATTCGTATCAAACTCGATTCCGACGGCACTCTTGACAAAAAAGAAAGGCGACCCAGAAGAGGGCCGCCCGTACAAACTGACAACTAAATTATCGTCCTGCTCCTGCCGCCGCTGCCAAGGGCATTGTCCCGGCAATCCTCATTCCTTCAATCCGGGCGAGCACGGTTTCGAGGCTGGCCCCGGTATCGGTGCACGCGTCCACATAAGGATGCCGGCTCCCATCCGCATGCATCACCAGGATGCTGGTCTCAGCGTTTGTCTTCTTTACCATGTAGGGCAGGTGATGGCGGTCATTCCGCGACAAGGTTGGCCCCAGAACGACCAAGTCAAAAGATCCTTTGCTCAGAGCCTCCTGCACGGCTTTGCGTCCCACTGCCTGCTGTACACTGTGGCCGGCGTTTTCCATGGAAGCCCCTTGCCGGGCAAGCACTTCCGCATCGCCTTCGCCGTATAGAATCCTCAATTTCGCTGCCTTCGCCATTGATTTTTTTGTCCTCACTCGGTACCTGAGACAAGTACCCGCAATGAAGTTATCAACCGCGACGGCCCGTGAGAACATCACTGAAGACCAGCACCGAACGGGACCACCGCGAGCCCGTTACTCTTGCCGCAGAAGGTTGAGTTCGGTGCGCTTTCCCCGGTCCGGCTGCAAAATCTCTTTCCCTAAGCGGCTTCGAGCGCTACACTCTTGCCCGGAGGCTCCGCGCCATGTCTGCCCCTATTGTCTGCCGAGCTGTAGCCATAGCCTTTTTGTTATGCCCGTTTCTGGCCGCTCAACAATCGGCCAGCGCACCCTCGTCCACGACTACTTGCAACCTCGATGATGGCCGCCAGGTCTACATACGCTACAACCCGGTTTCACCTAATAAGGAAAGAGTCTCCAATGGCAAGGCGTGGACGCCGGGCGGGGCCGCGATGACTCTGTTCACTGAAGCACAGCTCACGCTCGGGAGTTCGATGATCCCAGTGGGTGCCTACTCGGTCTATCCCATCCCGGGTAAAGATCACTGGACGCTCGCGGTGAATAAAAACGTCACTGCCGGCGCCACGTATGACGAGAAAACGGATCTCGCCCGTGCCCCCATGGAGACAGCGCAACTTCCGCAGTCGTCCGATGCACTCGAAGTTGCCTTCGCGCACGTGGGGCCGAAATGCACTCTCCGGATTTATTACGGTAAGAGCGCCTCGTTCGCCGACTTCACTGCGAAGTGACGGCAGAGTGTGTGGCGCTCGCCACCTTTGCCAACAACCAGGGATTACAGCTCGATGGAAACACCGACTTCAGCCCGACATTGGCTTCCGGACAGGCCGTGGTTGGCGCTCCAGGAGGTGGGGGCCGCGGGTCTCTTTCCGGAGGAGCGCTGGAGTTATCGAACGTCGACATCGCCACCGAATTCGCCAACCTGATCGTGGCGCAGCGTGGCTTCGAAGCCGATGCCAAGGCGGTGACGACCTTTGATGAAATTACGCGAGACACTATCGCGCTGAAACAATGAAGGCTGGCAGGCTTGGGTCATCGTCTCCGGCAGAGTCGCATCGCCGGAGACGATGATGATTCGTATCGTCGGCCCCTTGCTTTCCTTATTGGGTATTCGATGAAAGGTGATTGTCGCCCTCGGCGCGAGCGCCCGGAATA
>WNFG01002817.1_pt1 | contig 14543 bp, 14 predicted proteins | sample 5400431 | NCBI WGS metagenome assembly WNFG01 (sample SAMN13153346, study PRJNA577476) | soil metagenome | isolation source: 120 cm saprolite under Douglas fir tree site 2 hole 3 replicate 2 | place: USA:California | collected 2015-04-18
GCAAGGGCGTGGCAGCGCGGGGCGGCGCCGGATCGACCGGCTGACGTCGGCGCTGGTCGATCAGTGGTCTGATCATCCCGAAGCTCAGGACTACCTGCGCTTCCAATGGGGCGAGCGTGTACTGATAGCCCACAGTGTGAGCCGCAGGGCGCAAAAGACGTTCTACCTCGCCCGCTGGCTCGTCGTGATCGGCGCCACGACCGTCCCTACGCTGGTAGTTGTAGGAGCCCGAACCCACGGCATGGTCGCGACAGTCACGCAGGTCGTTGCTGTGGTGCTCAGTCTCCTTGTTGCCGTCGCCGCTAGTGCACTTCAGGTGCAGATGGGCCAGCGCTGGCGCCAGTTCAACCAGCTCGAGGCTGAACTTGAACATGCCGCCTGGCAGCTTTACCAGCGGCGCGGCGAATACGTTGACGGAGACCTCGATCAGCGGTTTGCCGCATTCGTTGACCGGGTCGAGAGCATTGTGCTTGCCAATCAAACTGGGTACTCATCCCAGATGGAGCGGCTTAATCGGGCCGGAGGGTCCTCTGGCACGCCGGATCCGCTGACTCCGGACTGGCATTGGCCCTGATCAGGGGCAACGTCCCGTGGCAACATCCCGGCAACGCCGCCTCGCGCAAGCATGCTGAAGCACCAATACCCACGTCACACCCGTCACGACCCATCGGGGGTGAGCATCCAAGAGATCATGGCCTCTGCGGGCGATTCCAGGGCGTACTGAGAAGACCCAGCGATCGGGGCGCACCGTTACGCCGTGGCCGGTACGGCGGATCCGCCGCGTGGCCGCTGGCTCGCCGCCCGCCCCGGTCGCACCCGAAGGGAGGCGTCAGCTATCAGCACTCTCCCGGCGCCGGCAATGAGCTTCAGCCGCGCCGGACGGCGAAGTTATAGCAGCCGTAGCCCACGTTGCGCAGGTGCACAAGCGTGACGTCCGGCCGGGCTAGCAGCCCGCGGATCACGGTCATGGCGTGCTCGCCATCGTGTACCAGGACGCCGCCGGCGATCCGGCCGCCCTGATCGTAGGCGCGGACGACCTGCTGGCGGTGGCTCAAGGCGGCCGGGTACCGCTCTGGGGTCAGGTAGCCGCTGCAGGGCTCAGCGTGGATGAATACCGGGCCGCGTTCGGCGTAGGCGCCACGGGTGCCGGGCGGCGTGTAGGCGATGAGCAGCACCCGCTCGCCGGGGGCGGATTCACGCAGGCAGCACCGCAGCGGACTACCGCCCGTAGTATCAGCCTGCGCGGCCAGCCGGTTGCCGGCCTCGTCCGCCCCGGCCGCCCTGATCTCCTGCAGTGTGGCCGGCGGGATCGGCTCGAAGATGAGCCTGCCTCCGGCCGGAGTTCCAGCCACGTTCTGCTCACAAGTTCGCTTGGTCACACTAGGGAGACGCTGGGAGCAGCCAGAACATGAGATGTGGCGCCGCGGATGCAGCAGCTTGTCCCCGAACGCAGCTGGTCATGCTGCCCGGCCGACGCACCGCCAGGTCACCTGGGTCGCGGTGCTGCCCGATACTTTCGGGTAGCGGGCTTACTTTTTCCTGGACAAGGGAGTCTGAGTGCGTATGGAGACCACGACAGAGCGCCTTGAGCCCCGCCTGAGCGGATACGCCGATGTCAACGGCCTGCACATGTACTACGAGGTGTACGGCGAGGGGTCACCGCTGGTCCTGCTGCACGGCGGCATGCTGACCATCGACCTCAGCTTCGCCACGCTCATCCCGGCCCTGGCCGGCGAGCATCAGCTGATCGGCGTTGAAATGCAGGGACACGGCCGCACCGCGGACATCGACCGGGAGATCACGCCGGCGGCGCTCGCCAGCGACGTCGTCGGCCTACTCGACCAGCTCGGCATCGACCGCGCGCACGTCTTCGGCCATAGCATGGGCGGCGCGGTGACGCTGGAGCTCGGCGTGAACCATCCGGACCGGGTGCGCTCGCTGGTGCCGGCCTCAGCTGCTGTGCGGCCGGACGGGCTGCACGAGGACCTTACCGACCCGGCCAGGCAGGCCACCTCGGCGCGTATGCCGACCCAGCAGGACTTCCTCGACTTCCAGGAGGCCTACCAGCGGCTGTCCCCGCATCCGGACCACTTCAATGACTTCCTCACGACGCTGTCGCAGTCGACGGCCGACACGCGGGGGTGGTCCGACGAGCAGCTGGCCGCCATCACCGCGCCGACCCTGCTCGTGCTCGGCGACCGCGACTTCACTACGGTCGAGCACGGCGCCCTGATGCAGCAGCTGATCCCCGGCTCGCAGCTCGCCGTGCTGCCCGGCACCACGCACATGCAGGTGACCAGGCGCGCCGATCTGCTCCTGCCGATGCTGGCCCGATTCCTGGACTGACATCAGCCAAGCAATGCGGCACCTGTACGGCCGCGTCAGGGACGCACGCTGCCGCACAGCTGACATTCGCGGACTACCACACACCTTGTCCAGTAGCGATCACATCATCAGCGTGGCAGCCATGGGCGGCCAGCCAGATACGGGTCAGCCGACCGCGGCAGGGGGCATCCGCGTCCGGACGGTTTCCTCGGCGAGCGCGACGGCGTTAGGGGCCGTGTCGTGGGCGCCGAGTACGGCGCCGGTGGCGTACAAGCCGTAGATAATTAGCAGGATCCGTTCGGCCACGCCGTGCGGATCCTGCAACCCGCCTTGTGCGGCAATGGCGTGGAGTTGCCGGCGCAGCGCGTCGAAGTGCCCGACGGACACCTGGTGGGCCGGGTGGCCAGGGTCACGGAACTCGCTATGTGTGTTCAGGAACGGGCAGCCGTGGTAGTCAGCGTCGCGGACCTGGCCGGCCACGGCACGGACGACGGCGACGAGCTGGCCGGCCGGGTCTCGCCCGGCCTGCTCGATCGCGCGATCGATGATGCCTTCCCATTCCGTGCGGCACCGCCTCAGGTAAGCGACGACGAGGTCGTCCTTGCTGGCGAAATTCCGGTACAGCAGGTTCTTGCCGCAACCGCACTCGTCAACGATCTGCTGCAGGCCGACCGGGTGCACGCCCTGCTCGCGGAAGAGGCGCGACGCCGTGTCCAAGATCCGGTCGCGCGCTCCGGGTGCGGGCTTTCGCGCCATCTCCACCTCCCCGGTCATTATAGTGGACCGATCGGTCCCTTCCATGCCGGCGCTCAGGGTGGCGCGACCGTGACGCGAGTTCCGGTGCACGTCGCGTCGCGCAGTGGTCACCCCGCAGGGCCCGGGGGCCCTCTTGACGTCGCGGCTACCCGTCGTCGTATTATGGGGACCGATCAGTCCTGGACCGATCGGTCCGAATCATTTACGCGCCAGGGAGACATGATGAAGCTCCAGCTCATATCAAGCGCCGCGACCCGGGTGTGACCGCCGGTGCGAGCCCTTGTCTTCGACCCGGGCGCACCGGCCGGCCTGCGCCTCGGTGACACCCAGGATCCCGTGCCCGGTCCGTCGCAAGCCCTGGTCCGCGTCGGAGCCATATCCCTGAACTTCGCCGACGTGGCCTTCTTGCACGACCGCAAGGCACCGGGCGCCGTACCTGGATTCGACGCGGCTGGCGTGGTCGTCTCCGCAGCCGGTGACGGGTCCGGGCCCCCGGCCGGCGCCCGGGTGGTTACCTTCGGCTGGTCGGGCGGCTGGGCCGAGCTGCGGGCCGTGGAAACCACCGAAGTCGCCGTCGTGCCAGAGGGGGTGGATACCGGCCTCGCGGCGGCGATACCCGTGGCCGGCGTGACGGCACTGCGGGCCTTGCGGCGGCTCGGCTCACTGGTGGGGCGGCGGGTGGTCATCACCGGCGCGTCGGGCGGCGTCGGGAGGTTCGCCGTGCAGCTCGCGGCGAGAGCGGGCGCTTACGTCGTGGCATCGGCCGGCAGCCCGCAGCGCGGTGAAGGACTGGCCGCGCTCGGCGCCGCCGAAGTCGTCACCGGCCTGGACGGCGTAACGCAGCCTGTGTACGCGGCACTGGACACTGTGGGCGGCCGCACCCTCAGCCAGGCCTACGCGCTGCTCGAGGCGGGCGGATGCGTGCAGAGCGTGGGGATGGCGTCCCTGGAGCCGACCTCGATCGACTTCGAGCAGGCCAGGCTGCGCGGCGGCGGCCGCATCGAGGCATTCACCGTGGGCGATCACTTCGGCCCCGACCTGGCCTACCTCATTGGCCTCGTGGCCGCCGGCGAGCTCGACCCACAGGTCGGCTGGCGTGGCCCGTGGCACAAGGCCGCCGACGCGGCGGCCGCGCTGATGGACCGGAAGGTGCAAGGAAAGGCAGTGCTGGAGGTGTCATCGTGACCGCCCTGGCGGGCCAGCGCGTCGTCGTGGTCGGCGGAACCAGCGGGATGGGGCTGGCCACCGTGCGGGCGGCCCTCGCGCAGGGCGCTGACGTGGTCGCTGCCGGACGGCGCCCGTTTGCGCGGCGCGAGCCTGCTACAGGGGCGCGGCAGGAGGTGGTCGACGTCACCAGCGAGGAATCAGTCCGGGAACTGTTCCAGAACGTGGGCGAGCTCGATCACCTCCTCGTGACCGCCTCGCCCGGAAGCCCGGGCGCGTTCCTGGAGCAGGACCTGGCCAGCGCGCGCACGTACATGGACGGCAAGTTCTTCGGTAGCTGGACCTGCGCCCGTTTCGCGGCACCTCGCATCCGGGCCCGCGGGTCCATCACCCTTGTAACCGGCGGAGCGGTCGTCCGGCCACCAGCCCACGGTTCCATGATCGCGGCAGCCTTCGCAGCCATCGAGGCGCTCACCCGGGCGCTGGCGGTCGAGCTCGGCCCGCAGCGGGTGAACACGATCCGCCCCGGCTACACCGACAGCGAGATGTGGCAGTTCCTGTCCGACGGCCAGCGCGACGACCTGCGCCAGCGCGTCGCGGACGCGCTGCCGGTCAGGAGGATGGGCACGCCAGAGGATGTCGCCCACGCCGCCGTCTTCTTGATGACCAACCCCCAGGTGACAGGCACGGTGCTCGAAGTGACCGGCGGCGAAACCCTCATCAACACCCTGGAGTGACAGCCATGATCCTCGTCACCGGCGCCACAGGAAACGTCGGCAGCGAACTCACCCGCGCGCTCGCCGCGCGCGGCGAATCTGTGCGAGTCCTGGCCCGCAAACCGGACCAGGCATCGTTCCCCGCAGGCGTGCAGGTCGCAATGGGCGACCTCGAAGACCCCGGATCCCTCGCCCCGGCGCTCGACGGCGTCGGCAAGGTCTTCCTGCTCGGCGGCTTCGCCGCCGCCGACGTCCTGCGGCGCATCCGCACTGCGGGTGCCGGGCAGGTCGTGCTGCTCACCTCCCGGTGCGTCATCGGCGGGAACCCGCAGAACGCGGTTACGCGGATGTGGCTGGACGCCGAAGCCGCCATCCGTGACTCCGGCGTGGGATGGACGATCCTGCGGCCAAGCGGCTTCCAGTCGAACGCCCTCCGCTGGCTCCCCCAGCTGCGCGAGGGCGACGTCGTGCGAGCGCCGTGGCCTGCCGTGCCCATCGCGGCCATCGACCCCGCCGACATCGCGGCCGTCGCCTCGGTGGTGCTCACCAGGCCCGGCCACGAGGGCGCGGCGCTGACGCTCAGCGGCCCCGAGCCGCTGACGCCCGGCGAACAAGTGGCGGCGCTTGGCCACGCGCTCAGGCGCCCGCTGCGCTACGAGCCGCTGTCCGACGACGAGGCCCGTGCGAGCATGGCGGACGACGGTACCCCGGCCAGCCTCATCGACGCGTTCTTCCGCTTCTTCAGCGCCGGCGAGTTCGACGACTCGGCCGTCACCACCACAGTGCACGAGATCACCGGCCACCCACCCCGCACCTTCGATCACTGGGCGCACGCTCACGCAGACCTTTTCGGTGACGCCGGATGACCGCCCCGGACGGCCGCGGCTGGACCGGCACAGCGCCGGGAGGAGCGTCCGCCGTGTAGCCCGCGCCGCTGGGATAGCCAAGCCCGCCGGGCCGCAGTCGACACGCTCCCTATCCTCGGCCCGGCCGCGGTGAGCTTACCGGGTGGTCGGCTGAATGCGTTCGGCACTGGCGGCGGCGCGCTGAAGCAGGACGGTGCGTTCTGGAATGTTGCGGGTGAGGGCGGCGGCGCGGCGGAACTCCTCAGCTGCCTCTTCGTGGCGGCCGAGCTTGGACAGCAGGTCACCGCGGACGCTGGGCAGGTGGTGGTAGCCGGCCAGCGCGGATTCCGCGGCGAGGCGGTCGACGATTTCCAGGCCGCGCTCGGGGCCCGATGCCATCGCCACCGCGACGGCGCGGTTCAGTTCCACCACGGGGGAGGGCGTCAGCAGGGCCAGCGCCTGATACAGCGCGGCGATGCGGGCCCAGCCGGTCTGCTCCGGCGCATGCGCCTGGGCATGACACGCCGCGATCGCGGCCTGCAGCACGTACGGGCCGGGCGGGCCGCCGACCCGCTCGGCCCGGAGCAGCGCGCTGAAGCCGCGCCTGATCAGCAGCTGGTCCCAGCGGCCGCGGTTCTGCTCCAGCAGCGGGACGGGCAGCCCGGCCGGGCTGAGCCGGGCATGGACGCGCGACGCCTGGATCTCCATCAGCGCGACCAGGCCGTGCACCTCGGGCTCGGCCGGCATCAGCTCGGCCAGCACCCGGCCAAGCCGGAGCGCTTCGGCGCAGAGCGCGGGCCGCATCCAGTCGTCCCCGGCCATCGCCGAGTAGCCCTCGTTGAACACCAGGTAGAGCACCTCAAGCACGGAGGCCAGCCGGGCCGGGCGCTCGGCAGGTGGCGGAACCTCGAACGGGACCTGCTTGCTGGCCAGCGTCTGCTTGGCCCGCACGATGCGCTTCGCGATCGTCGGCTCCGCCGCCAGGAACCCGCGCGCGATCTCCTCGGTGGTCAGGCCGCCGAGCAGGCGGAGGGTCAGCGCGATCCGGGCTTCGGTAGACAGCACTGGATGGCAGGAGATGAACATCAGCCGTAGCAGGTCGTCGCCCATCTTCTCGTCGCTGTCCACGACGTCGTCAAATTCTGTGGGGACGCTTTGCTGCTCGGTTTCCAGCTCGCGGCCGAGCAGGCTCAGTCTGGCGCCGAGCCGCTCGTTCCGGCGGATCCGGTCGATGGCGCGATGCTTGGCGGTGAGCATGAGCCAGGCGCCGGGGTTGGGCGGGATGCCTTCGGCCGGCCATTGCTCAAGCGCGGCGACGAGGGCGTCCTGGGCTAGTTCCTCGGCCAGGCCGACGTCCCGGACCAGCCCGGCCAGGCCCGCGATGATCCGGGCCGACTCGATCCGCCACACCGCCTCGATCGCGCGATGCGCGGCCGCGGTGCCGGCCTCCGATGTCATTAACTCTCGGGGCCGAACACCTGGCGGATGTCGCCCTCGCCGTCCCCGACCATCTTCCAGAACCGCCGGGCCAGCTCCAGCGCCTCCTCCTTCGACCGAACCTCGATCAGCGCGAAGCTGACGATCACCTCCTTGGATTCGGTGAACGGCCCGTCAGTGAGCGTGATGTTCCCGCCGGAAGACGTGACGTGGGTACCGCGGTCCAGGCCGCCCGTCGCGAGCAGCACCCCGGCCCTGGTTAGCTCCTCGACGAAGCGCCCCATCTCGGCGAAGAGCTGCTCGTCCGGCGGCGCCCCGCCGCCGTTGACCGTCACCAGGAACCGCATCGCCAGACCTCCGGAAAGAAACTCTGCTGCCGTGTCCATCCAGCCGGTCCCCGTTCGAAGCGTCAGCAGCAGGCCGGACTAGCCGACCTAAGCAAGCGATTCGAAGGAGACGGTCATGAGGAAGATCGTATCGGGCCTGTTCATCTCGGTGGATGGCGTCATTGAACTACCCAACGACTGGATGGGCCAGTGGTTCAGCCCGGAACTCGGGCAGGCCATCGGATCCCTGATGGGAGCGCAGGACGCGATGCTGCTCGGCCGGGTGACCTACTCCGAGTTCGCCGCGCACTGGCCGCAGCAGGAAGGCGAGATGGCCGACACGATGAACGGCACCGCCAAGTACGTCGTCTCCGGCACGCTCAAGTCGGCGGACTGGCAGAACTCGACCCTGATCCCGGCCGACCGCGCCGCCGCCGAGATCGCCGAGCTCAAGCAGCAGCCTGGCCAGAACATCGGCATGACCGGCAGCGCGACCCTGGTCAGCTGGCTGCTGCGGGAGGGCCTGCTGGACGAACTGCACCTGTTCGTCTTCCCGGTCGTGCTCGGCTCAGGCAAGCGCCTGTTTGCCGAGCCCGGCGACAAACTGCCGCTGAAGCTCGTCGACTCGGCGACCTTCGGCACAGGCGTCGTGCACCTCACCTACGCCAAGGCATGACGACGTGTCAGTCCGGGGTTCCCGGTCCGGTAGCGGCTCGATCCTGCCTTCGGTGAGGCAGACGGTGTTGTTCAGCCACCGATACCGCTCGTGCTCGGATACAGCTCGTGCTCGGACTCGAAGAGTGTCATCAGCAGTTGGCGTCCTACCGTCGCCGTGCCTTCCCCGACGAAGACTGTGCGCCCAGAGAGGTCGAACATTACCTGCGCACCTTCGGGCGTTGTGATCACCCCGCGAGCGCACGGCAGCATCGTTCCATCGGCTCTTCCGGCAGGATGGTTGAAGCGGCACACTGACACGACCTGGCGGCAGTTCCTGCACGCCCAGGCCACGACGATGCTCGCCGCCGACTTTTCCCAGCGGGAGATCAAGCGTCGACCCGTGCTCGGTGGCCTCATCAACGAATACGAGCGAGCGGCATAGAATCCCAGGTCAAGGCCAGTGGCCGAGTTCTAGCCCCCCATAACGGGTGAATGCTCACCAACAGGACTCCGGGCTCAAATCACACTGGCCAGTTACGGACGCCCTAGAGGGACCGTATCCCGGCAGACATGCCCAGAGGTATCGTCTTGGGGAAGAACGGGGGGAAAGGTGATCTTCTCGCTCCTCTTGTCAAAGGTGGCCTAGAGAGTTGGCCGTTGCCTCCAAAGCAGTTTCCGAGATTAGCGAGGACGCGCAATGAGCCAGTCCCGTTCTGCCGATGCCGCCCCTCCCGGCGCTTTGCCCGCCCAGCGGGGCGCGGGCTCGGTACTGGCCCCGCGGAACTGGCGGGTGGCCTGCCGACTGATCGTCCTGGTGGCCATTCCGGCGGTGCTGGGCCTGGCGCTCACCGGGCTGCAGGTTACTGACGCGACGCGCAGCGCGGAGGTGTACGGCCAGGTCGGCCGACTCGCGGTGCTCGGCCAGCAGGTTACCGGCTTAGCGCAGGCTATGGAGGACGAGCGGGCTGGCACGGCCGCGTTCATCGAGGCCCGGCGCCCGGCCGCGGGCCTCGTGGCGCTGCACCGGCAGTATGTGATCACCGACGGCTGGGGGGCCAGAGTGCGTCGGCTGGTTCACCAGCTTGACCGCGGCTACCCGGCCCGGACGCGGGCCGGCGCGGCCACGGTCCTGGCCAGCATCGCCGAACTGCCTGGCCTGCGCAGGCACGCGGCGCAGAGCCAGGCTCCAGTGCTGGCCGTGATCAACGGCTATTCAGTGGCGACAGCTGGCCTGTTCCCGATCAACGACGGCATCGCCGATCTGAGCGGTAAGCCCACGCTGATCAGTAGCGTGCGTGCACTTGGCTCGCTGTCCAGGATGAAGGACCAAGCCTCGCAGCAGCAGGTCATCCTCGGTGTGGCGCTCGCCGAGGGCAGCTTCGCACCGGGGGCGCGCACCGCGCTGATCACCGCCCAGGCGCAGCAGGCCAGTGACCTCGCATCGTTCCGCAGTTCGGCGACCCCCGAGGAGAGCTGGGCCCTCGCCGCCACCTTGGCCGGCCCGCTGGCCGGGCAGGCCCGGGCGGTGGAACAGCGCGCGACAACGGCCGGGCCTGGTGCGCTGGCCCTCGGTGCGCAGGCCAGCCAGCAGTGGGCGGCCGGGATGTCCTTCACGGTCAGCTGGACGCGCCATGCCGAGCAGCAACTGGCGGCCTGGATCACCACCTACGCCCAGTCCCTGCAGCGGTCCACGATGCGGTCCGCGATAATCACCGGCGGCGTGGCGCTGGCCGTCCTGGCAGTTGTCTTGCTGGCCACCATGATCGTGGCCAGATCTCTGGTGCGCCCGCTGCGACGGCCTGAAGCGGCGGCCCCGGACGTGGCCGGGGCACGCCTGCCCGCGGAAATCCGCGCGCTGGACGTGGCCGGGAACTCCGGGCATGTTGTCCCGGTCCCGCCGATCGACATGCGGTCCACCGACGAGATCGGCCGGGTCGCCCGCGCCTTCGACCGGGCACACCGGGAGGCGGTGCGGCCGGCCGGGGAAGAGCCCCGGCTCCGCGGCAGCGTTGGTGCCATATCCGCCAGTTTCTTCCGGCGCAGTCATTCCCTGCTGGAACGGTTGCTGCGGCTGATCGACAGCCTGGAGCTCAGTGAGGATGACCCGGGACGGCTGGCCAGCCTGTTCCAGATAGATCATCTGGCCACCCGGATGCGGCGCAACTCAGACAGCGCGCTCGTCCTCGCGGGCCACGAGGCACACCGCCCCTGGGCTGAGCCGGTCACCCTGGTGGACGTGCTTCGGGCCGCAGTGTCCGAGATCGAGCAGTACGGCCGGGTCGTTCTGGACGTCCAACCGGGTGTCTCGGTCAACGGGAGCGCTGTGGCCGACACCGTGCACCTGCTCGCCGAGCTGCTGGAGAACGCCACCGAGTTTTCGCCCAGGACGACCCAGGTAATCGTGTCCGGGCACACGGTGCGCGGCGGCGGCTCGCTGATCAACATTACCGATGGCGGAATGGGCTTGCCCGAGGAGCATCTGAGGCAGCTCAACTGGCAGCTGGCCCACCCGCCCCTCCCGGACGCAGCGGTCGACCGGCACATGGGCTTGTTCGCGGTTGCGCACCTAGCGGCGCGACACGGCATAAAGGTGGCGCTGGGGCAGCCGCCGGACGGCGGAACCACCGCCGAGGTGCACCTTCCTGCCGCGCTGATCTCGCAGGACGCCGAGCCCGGCGGCTGGCCGGGACAGGCTGGCGAAGTTCTCCGGGCCGGGGCCGGCGAGGGAGCCGACGCCGTGGCTGCGGCCGCGGATCCGCGGCCTTCAGCTCCCCGGTTCGCCGCCCGGCCAGAGTTTCCCGTAGGGCCGGAGATCGCCATGCCCGATGCCGTCCCGCTGACGCTGGGCGCGCCATTGCCATCCCCGGCCCGAGCCACCTCCTTCGCCGTGACCGTGCCGGAGCCGCTAGGTGCGGAGCCGAGCGGCGCGCTGCCCATATTCGAATCCGTCGAATCCGACTATTCCCATACTCTCGACCGGGGCCTACTCCGGCCCAGCGAGCCGCAAGCCGGCCAGCCGACGCAGGCGGGGCAGCCGGCCGGGGCCTCCGCATCCTGGGCCTCCGCCGCCGACGGCTGGCGTGCCGCAGCGGCGGCCGACAGCCCGGCGGTTGGTGGCCTGACTTCCGCCCGGCTGCCGCAGCGGATTCCGCAGGCCAACCTCGTCCCCGGCGCCGCGGTTGACCAGGCGGCCCGGCAACCCACGGCGGCCGAAGCGGCGCAGATTACGCGGGGACGGCTGGCCAGCTTCCAGCGAGGCTCCCGCCGGGCCCGGGCGATGGCCCGGATGGACCGCGACGCGAAGCAGCCGGCCCAGGACGACTGAGAGGGGAGCACGTGGATCCGGCCCTCCATCCGCAGGACCTCGACCGGCTCATCACCGACTTCACCGAGCGTGTTCCCAAAGTGCTGCATGCCCTCGTGGTGTCCTCGGACGGCGTCCCGGTGGCAGTGTCCGACCGGATACAGCCCGATCATCTGGAGCAGCTCTCCGCGATCACCTCCGGTTTGATCAGCTTGGCCTGTGGCGCAGCCCGGATATTCGACGGCGGTGCCGTCACCCAGGCCCTGGTCACCATGGAACGGGCCACCCTCGTGATCATGACGATCGATGACGGATCTAGCCTCGCCGTGCTCACCACCGCCGCAGCCGACCTCGACCTAGTCGCGTACGAGATGACGATGCTGGTGGAACAGGCCGGCAGCATCTTCACCCCGCCCGCTCGCGGCGCGGTCCGCGACACGGGCAGCACGACATGAACCTGGGTGAAGCCGTGAACTGGGTCCCGTGCGGGCTCCACCACGGACGACGTGCTGGCGAGCACCGACGTCATCTGGGATGAGTACATGCTCCCCGGACCTGGCCTCATCAACGACTCGTCCGGGATGCTATGCCGACGGTGACTGCGGCCAGATCACATCCATTTTTGTGCACGGCGGCTGGAACATGAGTTCCTGGCCGTGCCCCGACTGGGGGATCCACAGTGGGATCCCCTCAAGCTGGGTGGTCAGTGACCGGCGAGGGCCGGTACCAAAGCGGCGGCGTTCGGAGTGCCAAGGCCGGTAACGGGGTCCCAGCCGGTGGTCGCCGGGTAGCCGGGAACGCTAGGGTCGGCCCGGTTGTTGCCGGTCGTGACGTCGTAGAAGTACGTGCCATAGTTAGCCCCCGACGCGAGCGCGTAGAGGGCCGGGTTGATCAGGCCGAGCCCATGTCCGGCGATCTGGTCCGCTATCGCGATCAGTCCGGCCCACTGCGGGCAGGACGAGGATGTCCCGCCGACCACGTACCAGCCGGCACTGCACGGGTTGCCGGCCGGGCAGTGCGTGCCGTTCTGGGCGAACCCGGGCGCGGTGTCGTAGACAAGCACTCCGGTGCGGGAACTTGCCTGGTACCCGACGTCGGGCACGCCGCGCATGGCGCCGATCGGGGTCGAGCCGGCCGGCAGGGTGTCCTGGTAGGAGGGCCGGGAGAACACGTGGCTGAAGCCGCCGCCTGAGTCGATCCAGCCGACCTCGCGGACACCGGGATTGTTCTGGCAGTTCACCGGCGGGTCGGTCGAGTCGACGCTGGTGCCTGTCGTGGGGTCGGTGCACAGGTAGGTACCGCCCACCCCGGTCACCAGCGGATCGGAGGCCGGCCATTCGACCGTCGGGAACGGTATTGTCGGTGGGTGCTTGACGGGCTCTTTCAGGATGTTCGCCGTGCCGGAGTCACCGGAGCTTCCCAGCACGGTGACGCCGCTGCTGGCGGCCGAGATGTACGCGTGCCGAAGATTCAGCAGCGATTGGGTGCTCCCGAAGGTCTCCTCGGCGGCGGCGAAACTCTGTGAGATGACTGTCGCCTCGTGATGGTCCACGACGAACTGCTCGGCGTCCATCATTGCCGGGAACCCCTGCACCCCAAGTGTCTCGGCGGGGTTGGTCGTCACGAGCAGGATGTTGGCCCCCGGGGCGATGGTGTGCGCCCACTCGACATCGAGGCTGGTCTCCAGCGCCCAGATGTTGCGTGTCTGTTGGCCTGTGCCGTTGCTGCCCGGCGGCGGCGCCTTGACCTGGGTCACGCCGTTCCAGAAGACGTGCTGGAACGTCGGCATGTCCGGGCTACAGGTCACGCCCGGCTCACCGCACATGTGCGGCAGGCTCATCTGCGTGTTGAAATTCGCCAGGTCAGACGCCATGTTTGGGTTGCCGAACGAGTCGATGATGGCGATGGTCACGCCCTGGCCCTCATCCTTCGCCGCGTAAAGCGGGGGCAGGTTGTAGGAGTTCTGCATGGACGTCGGGGTGAAGCAGCGCCGGCCGATCGAGAAGCAGTTCGCCTCACTTGGCGGTGTCGTGCTGCCATTGAGGAACTGATACTCCACAATGCTGGGCGTGGGCCGTGGCAGATGGCCGGCGCCAGCGATACCGGCGCCTGCCGGCCCAAGCCCCAGCGCCGCCGCACCGGCGAAGGCGAACGTTACAACCCGGCGAGCCGTCCGACGCATGTGCTGATGGAACATGCTGTCCTCCATCCACGCTGATGGCGAGCAATGGTCATCCACATGTCCAGGCCAGATACGCCGCCGAGAACGGTTGCGCAAGCGCACAAGCTAGGCCCGGTCTGCGGGGCCAGGCCGGACCCCACGGGGTGAAGAAGCCCTATACCAGGAAACGCCGGGCAGTCTTGGCCCGTTACACGCGCACGGCCAATGCGGCGGCAGCGGCGGCAAGGAGCGTTCCGCTGCGCGCGCCCAGGCCGCCCTGTACCGCTTCAGAACTCGGCACAGCATCTGTGAGCTGCGGTTTTGGCTCGACCGGCAGGCTGGGGCAGGATCGCGGCTTTGTGTCTCTCCGCCTCCTTTACCTGATCATGATCCGGGTCTTTGGCTGGCTGCTACTGGGCCGCAGCCACGCGTCCAAAAATGCCAAGATCATGGTGCTCCGTCATGAAGTCACGGTGCTCCTGCGCCAGGTGGGCCGGCCGAAGCCGGACTGGGCTGACCGCGCGGTCATAGCGGCGCGCGCCCGGCTGCTGCCAGGCACGTGCGCGTCCACGATCACGGCGAGTTCCGTCCCTGGTGGCTCAGCCGGTGACCGACGGCTGGGACACCGCGGCACCTGGCGGCGCGCTCATCACCTCGTCCGGGTCGTGGCCGAGATCGTGCAGGAGCACTATCGCGGCGTTGCGCCCGGGCGCTCCTGACCGGAAACTGAGCTGTACCCATGAGCAATGCTCAGCCACCCCTGGCGGGAGGCGACCAGGAGCGGTGGGTGAGCTGCGGCAATACCGTAAGTTGCTGGGACACCCCCGGCAGTGACGGGTAGCGGGCCGGATA
>WNFG01006450.1_pt1 | contig 14538 bp, 11 predicted proteins | sample 5400431 | NCBI WGS metagenome assembly WNFG01 (sample SAMN13153346, study PRJNA577476) | soil metagenome | isolation source: 120 cm saprolite under Douglas fir tree site 2 hole 3 replicate 2 | place: USA:California | collected 2015-04-18
ACTCGGCAGAAAATTGGTTGGTAATGACCTGGAATTCCTGGATTGCATCTTCGGGTACGAGGCCGACTGGGCCGCCCACAATATTGTCGTTGAAGTTGCCGCCATCCACGCTGATGCCTGAGCTCCGTGCTGTAGCACCGCCCGACACCACGCCGCCGTAAAGCCGTTTGGTTGGGTCATAGGAGGGCGACGGCGCCGCTCCCGGAATGAGGTTCGCAAGTTGTTGAAAATTTCGGTCGTTAACTGGCAGATTCGCGATCTGCGCCTGCGTGACCGGCTGCTCAATCTGCGAACTCGAGGTATCAACCTGGGAAGCCTCGGTGCTGACGTTGACGGTTTCCGTCTGACCGGCAACTTTCAACACCATGTTGGCCGTGGTTGTATCACCAACGGTCAGAGTTACATTCAAGCTTTGGCTCCCGAATCCCGCCTTTTTTGCTTGTACCTGGTATTGTCCACGCGGCAGCAGGTTAAATCGGTAAAGCCCGTCGGCATTGGTTTCCGCGCTCCGCTGAATGCCGGTCTCAGTGTTAATTGCCGAAATTGTCGCGCCGGCCACGACAGCGCCGCTAGCATCCGTAATCACGCCTTGCAGGTTGGCAGTGACTGCCTGACCATGGGCCCCCACCGCAGCACAGAGCGCTACAAAGATTAGCAAACTCGCCCTAACATGGCTCATAGGGAACCCCGCTTTTCAGTTTTGGTCGAGGTTAGTTGGTACGCAGCTCGAAAATTGACTCAAAGTTTTCGGACTCGTAAAGCGAGGTGACAATATTCGCTCTGAAATTCTTGGGCATGATAGTCGCCTCGCGTTTCGGCACAGTATACATCTCAACTCCGCACCACAAAGCAAGATTTGGGTCAGAGAACTGTACAACATCGCCCTGTTACTGTTTTTCCAGGACCGCAATTGAGACGTTCGGACTATGAGCAGGGAAAAAGTTGACCGCGGTTCGCACGCAGGACAGCCCGGAAATCGCCGGGGTGTGCAATAGGTCACCGCCGTAAATGATTGGGCATCCCGCTACCCTGACCGGGCAGTTCGAACTAGTAATGCCCTCACCGCACCTTGCTCGAGTTCATGCTGGAGCCGTGCCGGATTTGTGGTGTCCATCATGAAGCTGGCCTTCCATTGACTTTTGGTCTCTGGGTGCTGGTGAAGTTGACGGACGAAGTCGCGCCGTGTCTTTCGTCACGATACAGGGCTCGGCAATGACGTAGGCTCACATCGCCCCCTCTCCGCTTGCGGCTCCTTCGTCTTCGGGTGTGTTCAGGTGTAGTTTCGCTCGAACCCCGGGGTCCGTGCGACAAAGACGCACCGGAACTACACTGGCAGCGCTATTGTTGATCCAACTCGACGGCATTCCCGAGGTTGGAGTTGCCTTCGAGGAATTCAATTTCACGAACGTCGTTCGCATGTGGTCCTGTATAGCGCAAGATAAAGAGACCATTACGAACGTCGATGACGTAGATCAGCCCGTTCTTGATGATGGGGTAGCTCCACATAACGACCTTGGTCTGAAAGTCGGGGTCGTTGGTATTCGGGTTGAGAAGCTGGTTCACCGTTGTTGCAGGCCCTTGGCTGAGTGCCGGGTCCTCGGTGGCGACTACTGGGATCGGCGTCGGCCGGAAGAAGCCGGCCTGGCTCAGATGGGCAGGATCGGAAATGTCGATGGCTTGCAACCCGCCCGAGTGCCAGTCAATGAACGCCAGGTTTTGAAGCACGGTAGGGTTGTGCGACGAGAAGCTCCTGAACTGCTCCGATATCGCGGTATCGGCCGCGCTGCCGCAGAACGAGAGCTGGTCCTGGTCAATGAGGTATTCGCCCGTGATGAACGGGTGTGCCGGGTCGACCACGTCGATCAGCCGCGCCCAGCCCCACCTGCAGCCTTGGTTGTCGAAGGTGAAGGTACCGTACACCTCGTCTGTGGTGAGCGCGAGCCGCCGCCCCGGCACCTGGACCGCGGAGTGGCTGTTGGGGCAGTCCTTCGATGATGGGTTAAAAAACGGGCCCGGGCCCTGCCTCGCGCAGCCCCCGGGGAACACGCCAGGGACAGCGGCTGGATCTAGCGGATCCTGGAGCCAGACCGGCCGGTTCTTCGGGTCGGTGAGCAGTTTGTCGTTGAGCGACAACACCGTACCCGGTGGAATCGTGTTGTTTGCGATGTCGCCCGTGTTGACAACGAGGAAGTGACCGGCCTCGAGCGCGAGGTACGTCAGGCTGCCATCGGGCTTCACGCCCATCGAGTGGACGAAGAGGTTGCAGTCGTAGGGACCGCAGCCATCACCACCAGGAGAAGCACCAAAGGGGTAATTGGCTTGGTCCGTACCGGGGAACCGGTTATTCCAGTTCCCTTCCGCCACTTCGAGGGGAGTGCCACCCTTCGGAACCCGACTGATATCGACCACCATCAGGTTAGGCGTTGCCGGATCGGTCTCCAACGCCGGCGTTGACAGGAAGAGCAGCGCCCGGTCGTCATTCTCTGGGTCGACCCACAGAAACATCTCGTGCGGCTTGACCTTCACACCGGCTTTGGAAGTCGGCACGAAATGCGAGATGAACTGCGGATTCACGGGATCTTTCAAATTGAAGAACTTGAGGTCAAAAGGAGACGTGGTGTCGTTCGTGCGTGGGCAGGCGTGTATACCCGAACTGCAGCGGAAGTTCATGGTGATGAGCAGCTTCTTGTTCGGCCAGACCCGGAGTTCGCGGGAGGTGATGCCAACGGGCTGACCGGCTGGGTTGAGCGGCGCGGGGATCTCGCCGACCACCGTCGGGCTGGTCGGGTCTTTGATGTTGAGAATCAAGATGCCCGGGTGCACGTGGGGGCAGGAGTTCAAGCCAAAGTTAGGGTCAGTTCGACGAGGATCGCCGATCCCGCAACGACTGGAGCCGTCCGTGCGGTTACCGACGTAAAGAAAGTTCTGGAAGATTGTCAGCGCGGCGTTCATCCCGCGGTTAAATAGGGGATTCTGGCCCACCACTTGGAAATTCAACGACACTTGAGGGGCTGCCGGGCTCGTAAGGACTACCAGGAACAACCCCAGTGTGACTACCAGCCTGGACTTCATAACTTCCTCCTTCTTCTCACGATGCATACATGCACGTATGTATTCAGCACATTGTCAAGTCTCAGTCGTGTTGGATTCCGAGCCACACTCAGTTCTCTGAACCGGCCGTACTTCTGGAATCGACTCACCTCACGAAGCCGGTAACGAATTCGTTTTCATGCTGTCCGCTGACGTTGCGTGTGAGCACGAAGATACCGTCAAACCTCCCGGTCAGCGGAAAGGCCAGTTCGGCTTGGGCGTTCCCCTGCCCCGCCTGCAAGCATGTCCATGTCAATGTGCGAGAAAGCTGCACGGCCGCTGGCATCAAGGTCGGTGATGCGAACGAGGTTGGTCTCAAAGGCATCGCAGCTTTAGCATCACTCATGACTTTCGGATCGAACACGGAACGGCCACACGACAAACAAGGCAAGACTCAACAGGCAACTCACGATGCGGCGGTCAACATTGTGGAATTCCATTGCGCACTTCCGATTGATGAAGTGGCAGCGCGTTAAACAGATTCCTCGATAAAGCGCCACTAATCCATGGGCTACACCGAGACATCGGTGACCGGGATGTTCGACCTCCGCCGGCTCCGCCTGAGGGAAAAGCGACCCCCACACCTTTACTGGAGGGAACGGAAGAATTTGTCAGCGAGATGTAAATTTCTTGTCGTTCTTTTTTGACACGGGCGGGGTGCTGACAGTGCTTTCTACAACGAACTGCACCGATTGGCCCGTCGCTACATGGCAGGTGAACAGTTCTTTCAGACCCTGATCTGGGCTCGCGGTCAGCACACACTGAAACAAGCAACCCACGCGCCGATGGTCTCGTGGGTGATGACTGGCCCATGTCGGGAATGACAAAGTTTTTACAGGCAAAGAGCTTGTGAGTCGGCTCCCCGCAACAAAAGACCTTGCAACTGATGACCTAGCACTCCCGACCTGACGCTGGAACGATGATGAAATTGTCTGGCATCTTACCTTCGCTAAACGATAGATGGCTCGCTTCAGATCGCCCGCGGTCAAGCACCAGGTGTGGCGACGATCTGACCCGGCTCGAAACTTAGCCCCTGGCACGGCTACGTTCCTGCGAGAAACGGCGTCGCGGTTTGCGCGGTGGTACGGGCTGGCTTTGCTGTTGCAGGACGAGCGAGTGCCTTCTCGGCCAATTTTGCCTCGAGCGCAGCCCGGAAGTGTTTGGCATCAACGTCCGCTTCGGCACGCTCCGTCCGGACCGCATCTGTTTTTCGAGATCAGCCAACGTCTCGACGAAGAACGAACTCTACTGCTCATGATCACAATTAGAACATGACCTCGCCCGCATTGAGCCGAAAACCTGTCATTGATGAGTTAAGCTGGATTCGAGTTTGCAGGCCTGGAATGTTTTTCTCAAATAGGGCGATACATTCCTTCGCAACTCCTATCGCGATGCTAGCCTGATCGTAAGTGAAGCGATTTGCCCCTTCGTGTACAGCTGCGTTTCGGCGTCCGTAAAGCTCCGTCTCCCACCGCTGGCAGATCCCAGAGCCAACAAAGCGGATAAATGGATGACCGTTATCGGCGCAGAAGCGTTCGGTCCACTCATCTAGCCGTCGAAGCTTGTTTTTACCCCCCAATAATTTCGATCCGTGTCAATCATCGTGTCGGCTTGAATTTCCGCCATTCCATAGTGCAGCATCAGCTTGACCAGGACACTTCTGTTGTTAACCTCCACCGCCGTTTCGGCATGTACGATCGCAAGGCGATAATCTCTGAATCGTTGTAGGTAACGGAGCGCATCTCTAGCACCAGTTCATAGCTCAGTGGGAGTACGTATTCCTCCTTAATGAACTCTTTGAAGAAGCCCATCATAGGTTCGTCGAGTTGATTGCGCGGACCAAGGAGTTCGTATGAATTGGCACGCAAAATGTTCGGTGCACCGTGGCCGAGCTCCTTTTGGAACGCGCGTCCCGATTGAAGGCTGTCAAAGAGTGTCTTGACATCGAGCCCACGTTCTTTTTCCTCAAGTGGGCTTGTGTGGCAGGTCGCGAAATAAAAGTTTCTTTCCATCGACACAGGTAAAATTCTGTAGTCCTCGTTGAGGATTTGGTATTTTTCCAGGAATGGATTCAGTATCTCGCATACGCGGCTGAGGATCATACCTTGCTGTCCGATCGAGTTGATATCGTCCGAAAGGAACGTGACACATACTTCGGTGTAGTGACTTGCATTCGGCGTAGCCGCCATGTACTCCTGAGTTCACGTTGAGCGTTGCTTTTTGCTTTCCGTCTGGTAGTTTACTCGTGGCGAGATAGTTGCGGTTTTCTCGCGGGCGGGCTTGTTCTTGTTGTGCCTTGCGGAGCTCTTCGAAGGAAGTGGGACCCGTTATTGGAGTGTTGCTGAAAAAGGCCCGGGATCCTTCGTTAAGCGTGACTGTTATCACGGCAATGTCCCTTTTGGGGTCGTAGCTAACATAGCTGCCGTTCGGCACAGAGATCGGGAAGGGCACGTCGAACAGAACGGCAATAAATCCGGGCTTTTGGACATCAACAGATGTGGGCGGTGCGACCATTGGTTCCCCCTGTTTTGCTAACCAAGTATAGGCGAGAGTCGGAACGGCAACTCCGTACAGGACGGTCGCTAACGCGGTCAAATGCTGCGGAATAGGTGAGAGATTGCCATCTCGAATACGACGGCGCGGATTTCCCGAAGCGCAAAACGGCCCTACAACTCTTGGTTTAGAGCGCGGTCATGCCATGATAAAACGCTTCCGGCATCGGTTTCAGGCCAACGGCTAGGATCCAGCCCTCGACCATTCTGCCGGAATTGAGGGTGAGTGCGTCCATGATGCGCATATTGAGCACCTGGCTCCGGGAAAAGTCCTGTTGGCCAAGCCACCAGAGCGGAGTTCGGTCATCGAAGAAACCTCCCCGGGAGGAATGGCGGGCTGTTCGCACAAGTGCGCAGGATGACGAGAGCGCAAGTAATACGACGCGATTCCGATGTCTCGTAATGTACTTGGCCGCCCATACGAGTCGGGCGCAGTCCGAATTGAGCAAGTCCACCCAATATTCACAGCGTCGATAACGGTGGCTGCCTACTCACTAGCCTGTTGACAGGTTCATTTCCCTTGCAGTAAACGTCCTACGTCGCGAAAGAGCAGTCACCGGTCACGGCAGGAGCTGTTTTCGCACGGCCCCTGCACGAGTCTAGGCCGGTGATCAGGCTGTCTCAGGCTGGAGCCGACCCTAAGCCTTGCTATCATCGGAATCCAATTCGTTTGCCTCGAGCACGAGTCGTAAGGAGAGTGTATGAACCAGTTCGCCCAGCTTAACAAACAGAACATCAGCGGAGTGTGGCGGGATGGTAAGAGTGAGAAAGTCCTTACCGACACCAATCCTTATAACGGTAGCAAGATCGCTGAATTCAGGTTGGGCAACCTGGGCGATCTAGACGAGGCCTATCGCTCGGCCGCATCAGCCCAGAAAATCTGGCAGGAAGTGAATCCCTTCGAGAAGAGGGCGATTCTGGAAAGAGCGATTACATGGATCGAGCGGCACGAATCTGACATCACGGACATCATTATCGAGGAACTGGGCGGCACCGCGCTCAAAGCTTTCTTCGAAATCGGTCTCGTAAAAAACATAATCAAGGAAGCTTCAACCTATCCTCTACGAATGAAGGGGGAGATCCTTCCTTCCACCGTGGACGGCAAGGAAAACCGGCTGTATCGGGTTCCGGCGGGAGTGATTGGCGTCATCAGTCCTTTCAATTTTCCATTTTTCTTGAGCATGCGTTCAGTTGCGACCGCCCTAGGCGCGGGTAACGGTGTCGTACTGAAACCGCACGACGATACGGCAATAACTGGGGGAACTCTCGTCGCGAAGGTGTTCGAAGAGACCGGACTACCAAAGGGCCTGCTGAACGTGATTGTGGCTGACATTCGCGAAATTGGGGATGCTTTCGTGGAGCATCCGATTCCTCGGATTATTTCTTTCACAGGCTCCGAGGGCGCCGGGCGCCATATCGGCGGGCTGGCCGGTCGATGCCTGAAGAAGGCAGTTTTGGAACTGGGCGGGAACAGCGCTTTGATTGTCATGCCGGACGCCGATATCGACCGGGCGATTAATGCAGCAGTCTTCAGCCGCTTTACGCATCAGGGCCAGATCTGCATGTCAGCGAATCGGATCCTCGTGCACCGCAGTCTCTATGGCCAATTCCTCGAAAAATATGTTGCTCGCGTGTCTCAGCTCAAAGTAGGCGATCCCAGAAAATGTGAAACCGACCTGGGTCCCCTCATCAACAAGGCGCAAGTGGACACCCTCACAAAGCAGATTCAGAAAGGCATCGATGAAGGAGCCAGCGTTGCCCTGCAGGGCAAGGTGAATGGGAATCTCGTTTCCCCGACAATCTTCGCCGACGTGTACTCAGACATGTCGATTGCTCAGAACGAGATGTTTGGTCCGGCAGTGTGTGTGATGCCTTTCGAGACTTCCGAGGAAGCGGTACAGATTGCAAATCAAAGCGCTTTCGGGCTGAGTGGAGCGATCCATACCAGGGACGTAGAACACGGCGCCGAACTCGCAAAGCAGATCGATTCGGGGGCGATTCATGTGAATGATGGGACGATCAATGATGAACCGCTAGCTAGTTTCTGTCGCGAAACGCGTAATCCCTTGACAGAGGCCGATTCTGCAGCGCGATCCAGGATTGGAATGATAAGCCTCAGGCCGGTGTTTGCCGGGAAACGCGCGCTTGGGCACGTTTTTTCGGGGCTGAAGCCATTCGCAACTCCTGCTGCTGGCGGAGCCGGAGCTGCGACAGAGCCATGCCCAAGGCGACCCATCGATCCATCAAAGTTTTTAATCGCTGATAATTCCGCACTTGCTGTTGCAGCAAGGGGAGATCCTCCCGCTTCACGAATTGCGTCCTGCTTTTCCCCTTGCGGGTGAAACTCAACTGATAATAGGGGCCATGCCTTTGCGGGGGGGTCGCCTTGCAACGACAGCCTGCCTTGCCGCAGACGTTATACTGCTGCGTCAACAGGCCGGGCCGCAAGTCCGCGCCGAGCCCGGTGATCTCCTGTTTGATCTGGGCGATCTTTGCCTCCAGTGACTGGAGTGGGCTGCGCATGAGGTAGCGGCGTCCTTCCCTGGTTTTTCGATGATACACTGCCGCGGTTTTGGCGAATTTGCGTGTCTTTGTTATCCGATAGCATTATAGTGCTTCTAGATTGAGGAATTCCAAACCAGGTGGAGCATGAGCCGAGCCGCGACCCCGCAAGTGAGTTTTGCTGACTTGGAGTTTATGCAGCAGGGCATTTTCCTGGACTCCGTTCTCCAGACCATCTCCTACTTTCTCGACCAGCACGGAGAGATGATCGAGAAGGTACGCAGCGATCTGGAGCGCGGCCTGAAAAACCCCGCCACCGGTCGCAACGGCATGACTCCCTCGCAGGTTCTGCGTTCGCTGGTTTTAATGAGGGTCAAGAGTTGGGACCTCCGCGAACTGAGCGAACGCATCGCGGATGGCTACACGCTGCGCCACTTCACCGATTTCCGCAGCCACCCGGTACCCAAACATGATGCCTTCAACCGTGCCTTTAATCGCCTTACTCCCGAGACGCTCCAAGCCGTCAATGAATTGATCGTGCAAGCGGCGGTGGATCTGGGGTTGGAGGATGGCAAGAAACTTCGCGTCGACAGCACCGTCGTGCAGACCGATGTCCATCACCCGACCGACAGCACCTTATTGTGGGATACCGTGCGCGTGATCACTCGCCTGGTCGGCCGCCTGGGCCGGGCGGCAGGGCGGAGTGTCCTGAAGGGCTTCCGCCATCGCACGCGTGGGGCGCGGCGTCGCATGCAACAGATCCAGCGCATGACCGCCCAGCAGCGGCACAAGCAACAAAACAAGAAATACCGCGAGCTCATCGCGATTACCGAAGAGGTCGAGGCTAGCGCACGCGGAGTGCTTCAGCAGAGCGAGAAAGCGCGTGGCCAAAACTTGATCGACGACCTTGCCATTCGCCAGCTGCGCAACGAGATCGACCGCTACTGTCAACTGGGCACCCAGGCGATCGATCAGGCACGTCGGCGCGTGCTGGAGGGAGAACAGGTCCCCAACGCCGAGAAAATCTTTTCTATCTTTGAACCGCACACCGATCTGATCAAACGCGGCAAGGTGCAAACCCCAGTCGAGTTCGGCCACAAAGTCTTCCTCGCCGAGAGCGCTCAGGGCCTGATCACTCAGTACCAGGTGCTGGATGGAAACCCTTGTGACGAAGATCAGGTCGAAGCTTCGCTCAAGAATCACCGCGAAACTTTTGGCTCCGCCCCAGACTTGTATGGTTCCGATCGGGGTTTCTACAGCGAGAACAATGTCAAGCGGTGCGAGCAAGAAGGCGTCAAGGTGGTGTCGATCCCACAACGCGGCGGAAAGAAAACTCCCGAGCGCGAAGCCTTCGAGAAAAGTCCAGCGTTCAAAAAGGGACAGCGCTTCCGCGCCGGCGTCGAAGGACGCATCTCCGTGCTGTTCCGCGGCCGCGGTATGAAGCGCTGTCTCGCCCAGGGACGCACGCGCTTCGAGTTATTGGTAGGCGCCGCTGTGCTCGCGAATAATCTGATGAGGATTGCCGCCCTGATGATCAAATCATCGTCTCGCAAACGGCCGACAGCGTAACTCTCATCTCCACATTTTTTCATCTTCCTCCCAGGGCCTAGCGACCTGCTCTTCTCCCGCCAGCAAGAACAAACTCCCACTTAAATGTCTCCACCCGACAGCCGTATCGATTTCTGCACTTCTGCGCGCAGCCAACTCAGGTCCTCAAAGGCTCTGAATTCCCTAGTTTCTGTCGCGAAACGGTTTTTTTTGACGAAGGATCGGATTTTCAGAGAGGCAACGCAGTCGATCATCGCCGTTGGTGGCGTAGAGGTGTGCGAAAGTGGCCGGTGGAATGCGGCATGACGAGTCCACTGAGTAGGATTGTAAGCTTGCGGGTATAGCCAGCAACACGTCGACCTAGCCAGGAAGAGGAAGATGGAAATGGTGTTAGGCGGCTCTTCTTTTGCGGGACGATCGTTGTATCAGGAGGTCCGCGATGCGCAGCAAGTTGTTGGCGAGTACCGCGGCGGCTACGAATAGCTCGAAGCGCTCGCGCCCCTGGCAAGACAGCGCTTCATGCCACGCCCCCGGAACAACACCGAGATGCGCCCCTCGATGCCGGCCCGGAAGCGCTGTCCCTTTTTGAAGCTCGCGCTCTTCTCATAGACTTCGCGCGCGGGCGTTTTCTTCCCGCCGCGTTGCGGGATCGAGATCTCCGGAACCCCTTTTTTCGCGCAGGTCCGTACATTCTGTTCGCTGAAGAAGCCCCGATCCGCAGCATAGCAATCTGGGGGATGGTCGAAGGTGGCCAGGTGATTCAGGAGCGAGGCTTCCACCTGATCCTGGTCGGCAGGATTTCCGTCCAGTACCTCATACTGGGTAATCAGACCCTGAGCGCTTTCGGCGAGAAACACTTTGTGGCCGAACTCGACTGGGGTTTGGATCTTTCCGCGCTTGATCAGATCGGTGTGGGGTTCAAAGATGGAAAAGATTTTTTTGGCGGGAGGAACCGCTTCGCCCTCGAGCACGCGCCGGCGCGCCTGATCGATCACGCGCTGTCCCAGTTCCCGATAGTGCTCGATCTGCTTGCGGAGCTCGGCAATCGCCAGGCCCTGGATCAGGTCTTTGTGCTTGGTTTTCCTGGTTTGCTCGAGCACCGCACCGGTGCTGGCCACGACCTGCTCGGTAATGCCGATCAGTTGACGATATTTTTTGTTCTGCTGTTGGTGCCGTTGCTGAGCGGTCATGCGCTGGATGGCTTGCATACGGCGGCGGGCCGCGCGGGTGTGGTTACGGAACCCGGAAAAAGTTTGCTCGGTAGCTTGCCCGAGACGGCCGACCAGGCGGGTGAGCACGCGCACGCTATCCCACAACAGCGTGCTATCGGTGGGGTGATGAATGTCGGTCTGAACCACCGTGCAGTCGACCCGGAGTCGGGTTCCATCCTCGAGTCCCAGGTCGATCGCGGTCTGCAGCACGAGTTCATTGATCTCTTGCAGCGTCGGTTGAGTCAAGCGATTAAAGGCGCGGTTGAAGGCATCGTGTTTGGGCACGGGCTGGCTGAGGAAATGAGTGAAGCGTCGCAGGCTATAGCCGTCGGCGATGCGTTCGCTCAGTTCGCGCAGGTCCCAGCTTTTGGTCCGCATCAACACAAGGGAACGCAGGACCTGCGCCGGAGTCAACCCGTGGCGCCCGCTCGCGGGTTTCTTCAGACCGCGCTCCAGATCGCGTCCTACCTGCTCGAGGAGCTCGGAGTGCAGGTCGAGGAAGTCAGAGATGGACTGCAGCACGGGAGGCCAGCGAAGGTCCTGCTGCAAAAACTCCAGGTCGGCAAAGCTGATTTGCGGCTCAGGAGCTCGGGCCACGGTTCCACCCTCCACGCCAGCTTTCTTTCGATTAGCATACGGTATATAGTGAGTAGGCACAAGAGGCAAGTGTAAAATGCAGCCCATGAAGAAAAGGGAGAACCAGCAAAACCACCCGGGCACTCTCCCCAAGTGGCAAACACGCTACGCGGAACTGAAGCAGCAACTGCTCCAGGAGGTAGGGTTTGTCTGTGTCGGCAGCCTGCAAACCCGCTATCTGAAATGCGGCAATCCAGGTTGTCATTGCCATGCCAACCCGGCCAATCGCCACGGGCCTTATCATTACTGGACGCGCAAAGTAAAGGGTCGGACGATTGCCGTGTTGTTAAGCGAACCCGAGGTCGGGATTTATCGGGAATGGATACAGAATAACCGTCGCCTGGACCGGCTGGTACGCGAGATGCGTCAGCTATCGGCGCGCGCCTTGACCATCCAAACCGGCAGAAAGCGCCCCTGATCGTTGCCCGCTCGACAGCATAAGATGACTATGAAAGTACGTTGCGGTGAGGCACACACCCCGCTGAAACTGCGGGGACATCAAATCTGTGAGGCTCGAAAAGTCATCGAGAAAGACTTGAGGAACCCCTGATTTTATGCACGATTTTCAGTTTCGCGACAGAAACTAGCTAGTTGCTTTCGGAGGTGAGAAAGCTTCCGGCGTGGGCCGCCTCAATGGTAAGTGGGCCTTGGAAGAATTCACCACCTTGAAGTGGGTATCCGTCCAACATAAAACCCGGCATTACCCCTTTGAAGTGGCTGAATCGGCAGCTTGCTCCGCCAAGTGAAGTGGCCAGAAAACGTACTCGAGACCGGCATATAAGGGAACAAAACGGAGTATCGTCGCCGCAATTTGCGGGCAGGAAAGAACTGACGCGATGATGTCACGATCTGGCGCTTGCCTCTAACGCAACTTCCATTTCTGCCAGCAGTTCATCGCTGGATACTACACGTCCGAACAACAGGTCAATATTCTTCAGAGTTGCCTGGTGCATGGCTTCGTCGAAGGTGGCGTTCAGGTCGCTGGGGAAAACTACCTTATAGTCGCGCATGAAAGCCGAGCGAGCCGTTGATTCGCAGCAAGCATTCGTGGCCGTCCCCGTGATGATCACGGTGTCGACCCGGTGATAGCGAAGGATGGTATCCAGATCGGTTTTGAAAAAGGCGTCAAACTTGTGTTTCACAATCCTGTATTCGAGCTTTCCCTCGTGCGGTTGCAGCATGTGCGGGTACAAATCATAGCTGGGCTCTCCTTGCCAAAGAACGTGGTCTTCCGCGATCGGCGGGAATTTGCGCAGCATCAATCCTCCGTAAGGAGGGCGATGATCTGATTGGGTCCAGACGATCGGGATTCCGGAGGAGCGAGCGAACTGGATCAAATGCTCCAGGCGGGGAATCATGGCGCGAGCAGGGGGCGTCTCGAAGACTGCGCCCTCAGCCACGAAAGCATTCTGCATGTCGATGACTATCAGGGCGCAGGCGCGAGGCTCGATAGTGAAAAAGGTTTTCCCGGAAGCGCTGGGACTGGAAGACATGTCCTCTCCTTGCTACATCCTATCTGTCCGCACAGCACACGACCTAAGTCGCTTTGCCCGAGATCACCTTTTCATCTCGCCAGGCGTTCGATGGCCGATTCCAGCTCCTGCCTGCCCAGTCCCTCGCGCTCCGCTATGGCCTCAAGCGCATCCGGAGCTCTCTTCTCCAGAGCCCCTAGTGCGAGTTCCGCCAGGCTCGGTTCTGCTGATTTCATATATTGCAGACGAACGATGTCCGGACGGGCGTAGTGGCCGACAGTATCAATGATGGCCTTCCAGACTTTGATCATGTCCGCCTGGCAGTCGGCGTACAGGATCGTGTCGCCGGATGTCGGAGGAACAAGGGGAATGCCCAGCGGCGCAACAATCTGACTGCCGCCATGCGCGTAATCCAAGTTTACGGTCTCGCGTAGCGGAAAGTCTGGCGGCAGATCTCCCGAGGTCATGTAGCCGCAGGCTGAGAGGACAAAAGCCCCGGCTTCCATGGCATGCGCACGCGTCAATGTATGCCCCCAGAAAAACTGGCCCTCCAGATCAGGCTCTTCCAGCTTGGGACCGGTATGAAGAGAGAACGCGCCTGGGAAGACTGAGATGTGAAAATCCTCTCCCTGCTCGATCATGCGAGCGCGAATGAGAGGCATCAGATGCTCACCGCAAATTAGGCCCCCGATGCGGCCGATATCAGTCTCGTAAGTGACTAGGTCTGTGCCGTCTCCAGGTCCCCAAATTGCCCGCTCGACGAAAGTCGGCACGGTCTTGCGATGGCGCCCCAGGATCTTGCCCGTCCGCTCGATGAATAGCAGAGTGTTGTAAATGGTGTGAACGCCAGGCCGTGAATCCATCTCGTTGCAGCCAATCACGACGTGGGCATTGGCCTTGGCCGCGGCCTGGCAGAGGCGCTCGGTGTCTTCGCTGGGAATCAGCAGAGACTGATCGTAAAACTGAACGCGAACTGGAATCCAGTTCTGCAGCTTCGACTCCCAACCTTCGCCCCAATAGGGATAGCCCGCCAGCCAGGTCTCGGTAAAAGCGATGAGTTCGGCGCCGTGGCTCGCAGCCTCATGAATTTTCTGACAAGCGCGGTCCACGCTCTTCTCTCTATCCAGATAGACAGGCGGCGTTTGCACCACCGCCACTTTGACACTGCTTCGACCTCCGAGAACTTTGTTTGCCGGTTTCATGTACCTCACCTGTGTGTTGATAGGAGTCGCCGCAACTTCCTGAAGTGCTTGCTCAGTCGGCCGCCAGCTCCCGGGGCGCTGCCTGCGTCTTGGTCTTGCTGGGGCGCCGGTAGATACCCTTTGTCAGCATCATCTCCATGACTTGATGGCGAATCTCATCGTGATCGGCGTGACGGCCGGGGTGCGTCTCCAATCCAAGGTTCTTGGGATAGAGCGCCTGTTCGTAGATGCAACGAAACTGTTCTGTCCGCAAATCCCTGAGCCAGTTGCCCCATAAGGAGCGAGTGCGATACTGGCGCAGAGCTTCTATGTCGAGGATGGCCCC
>WNFG01006016.1_pt1 | contig 14537 bp, 16 predicted proteins | sample 5400431 | NCBI WGS metagenome assembly WNFG01 (sample SAMN13153346, study PRJNA577476) | soil metagenome | isolation source: 120 cm saprolite under Douglas fir tree site 2 hole 3 replicate 2 | place: USA:California | collected 2015-04-18
GCAGGCGGCAGAGACCTTGGCTTTCGTCACGTGTTCAGTCGAAAAACAGTAAAAAGGTGGTTCCATAGAAGAAAGTATGAAATTGCATTGCCGTCAGGCTTCGTGAGCTGGCCGACAAAATTGAGTGCAGTGAGCACCCGTTCTTCAGCATCACTATGGATGAACCGGATTCACTGTCCGGTTAGCCGATGCGATCGTTGCGGTTCATGCTTCCGGCGGTGCAACTTTGCAGCCGCCCTTCACGTTTAAGTCAAGAAGCAGTGCTCCGCCGAATGATGCCCAGCTTATCCAGAATGATGTTGTGTTCAAGGCCATGTGAGGCAGTGAATTCGGTGTAGGCCTGATGAGCGCCGTCGAACTTATTATTTGGTATGCAGTCATCAACCACAGCAATGCCTCCGGGCGATAGATTCGGCCATAGATTTTCCAGCGCATGCAGCGTGGGATGATACAGGTCCACATCCAAAATGCAAAGGCTTACCGGCGCAGTGAATTGATAATCGTTAGCATCGGCCTGCACGGGATAGACGTTTGCGCAGCCATTGAGTTCGAGCGTGTACTGGAACCACTTAAGGCTATTGAGGCGGAAGCCGCTGTAATCTTGGCCGCCTTTGCCGCGGTGTTCTGTTTCAAAGGCCACGTCGTCGTGGGTGAATCCTGAAAAGGTGTCAATGCAGTAGTATCTTTTTCCAGTCCCTAAAGATCGCAGATGCTGACTCAGAAAACAGGCAGTATGCCCGCCAGCGCAGCCAATCTCAAAAATATCGCCGGGAACTGTCTTGGTTTCATCGAGGCACTGTACGAGGAACGTCAGCTGTCCTGGCGAGAAGTTGTACCTGTACCGGTAGAACATGTAGCGGCGGAATGGCGTGTACCAGAGAAGGTAACGCAGGAATCCGATTGCATTGGGCTCTAAACTCTCCGGCATCTTATACACATTTCCGTATCAGCTCGCGATTGCTTACTTTATTCAGTGTCGCATTGTCCTGCGCGGCGATCAACGTCAATCTGCCGGGCGGGCATCGCACTGATTTCTGAGCGCGCATTTTTATTCTTTAGCAGAGGTCATCATGCAAATTCACTGGCAGGACATCATCACTGTTGGCAATCTCATCTTGCTGTTCGGCATTTACCGCAAGGTTTCGATCATGGTGTACCAACACAAACTGATGTGGGCAGACTTCGCGCAAAAGAAGGGCCTGGATGTCCGCGTGAATGGCAAGGCCGCCGCAGCCGGAGATTAGCTCGGATTCCTAAATTACCCAATTACCAAATTACGCAATTACCCAATCTGGGTAAGGAGTTCTCATGTCCGACTTTAAAGAAGCATTCGATTTCACCATGAAGCAGGAAGACGCGCGCCTTTCCGGCGTGGTCACGGTTGACGCCGGGGGGCGCACGCGCTTCGGCATTGCACAAAAGTTTCATCCTGATCTGCCGGAGAGCTTCTTCGATGGACCCACGGAAGACGCGCTCGCCAGGTCCGAAGAGATTTACAAACACGATTACTGGGACCCGATGCGGCTCGGCGAGATCGAGAACCAGAACCTCGCCAACAAACTGATGGACATGGGCATCAACATGGGGACGCACCAGGCCGGACACCTGGTCCAGCGCGCCTTGAACGCTCTTGTCTCGTCAAGTGGTGGAGTGCTGGTCGAGGATGGAAAGATTGGCGATCACACCATCACGGCCATCAATGCTGCCGACCCAATCCAACTTCATCAAATGCTGGTCGAAATCTGCAAAGAATTTTATCGCCACATTGCCGCCAACAATCCCGCGCAGGCGCCGTATCTGAGCGGCTGGCTGAAGCGCGCGGAAAGCTAAGACATCGGGACATCGGAAATGAACGAAAGTTTCTGGATCCCTCCGATGACCCGAAGTCCCGATGTCCCGATAACCCGATCGATTTCAAACCAAAGTGAGGTAACTATGACCGTGAAAGCATGGCTCAAAGGACTGGCTGTATTCGTCCTCAGCTCGCTCATTACCGCGCTGGCCGCGACCAGTCTCGATCCAGCACAATTCAATTTCTCCCGGCAGGGAGCCATCAAACTTGGAACGCTGGTGCTCATCATCGCGCTAAAAGCGGTGTTTCTCTACTTCCGCAACTCTCCACTGGCAGTGGACGCATCGGGCAAGCTGGTCGCCGGCTCGTCGAAAGTTGTGAGCATGTTGCTGCTCTGCGTGCTGCTGCCGTCCGCCATGGTGTTCTCCGGATGCGTCAATGGCTGGGAGCGGTCCACCTACGCAACGTTGGCGGCGAGCAAAGCGGTGATTGACTGCGCCATTGCCGGATACAACGGCTCTGACGCCGACATCCGTCGCTACTGCGCCGCCGATCCCGCCGACCCGGCGTTTGATCCGAAACAGTTTCATATTCCGCAAACACGCGAGGCGCAGCAGGCCATTGAAGCGGCGCGTCGCTCACAGACCGCCGCGGTGCAGGCCTTCGAGGCCTATGCTGTCGCCAAAGTTGCGCACGATCCTTCCGTCTCGCTGGCGGCAAAGGAATCCGCGGTGATCAGTGAAGTCGCGCGACTGCCTGAGCTTATCGCCGCAATCCGCGCGCTGTTCAGCAGCACGTCGGCTCGCCAGGTTGGATTGCCAGTCCATCTGCCATCCGAGTCAGGCGATACTTCCGCGATCGCGCAGTACATGGAATCTCTCAAACCCACAGCCACACTGGAGGCCGGCCATGGCAAGTAGCCCGATCATCACTGTCCAAAAATCCGCCGCTGAGATGGTGGGGATTCTTTCTTCTGTCACATCTGTCGCGGTGGAAATTGAAAAGCTGCTTGGCGCATCCGGCGTTGGCGGCTTCAACGCGCCACAAACCGAGCAGATCACCGTGCTCTTCGCCACACTCGCGCAGCTCGCCATCAAAGCGGCACACGACGCGCTGGGGCAGGAAATCACGCCAGAAAGCATTCTCAAACTCATGCCGGCGACAACGCCGCTGGCTGCACCGGCCCAACCGCCGCCTGATTGATTTGAGGCGCCCGGCAAATCTGCCTCCGTTCGCGCCAGTAACGCGGGATAGTCACTTGGTTATTAGCCGCGGCTTCAATTTGCTTGCTTTTCGCCGCCTGCCTCAAGCAAGATAATCCCGAGCTGCCATGGCAGACCAACCTAAGGAGCGAAGGAAACATCCTCGCTACGCTTGCGACGTTGGTGTGCAGGTTCGTCCCGAGCGATCCGGGGGCGGCTACTGGGGAACGCTGGCCGACATCTCCCTTGGCGGATGTTACGTCTATACCTTCTCTCCGCTGGCTCTGGGCACGGTTCTCTCTCTCACTCTTCGCTCCGGCGAATATGAGATTCTCGCGGCTGGCACGGTTGTCACCGCCCATCCGGGGGTCGGCATGGGCGTGGAGTTCATCATGTTCCCGAGTCCGGAAGACGAGTCGAATCTGAAGGCATTCATCGCCATTCTGGAAGCGGAAGCCCTCAAGAACAAGTGACGTTTGAGCGGTCCTGATCGACGCTTAGAGCGATTCCACCATATGTTGTTGTCCTGGACCTGCCGCTACTACTACATTTTGTTGTAGCGAAATAAAGGCGAAACTACTACAATTCAGCTTGCCCAAGTAGATCAACTCGCGGCCGATTCCATTCATGAGCCGGCGGGCCTTGCCTGTTGTGAAGCTGAAAAGTTATGAAGACTACGCCATTGCAGTTCCGCACTCTTTCTTTTGAGGACGCAGCAAAACGCTGGCTCGAAATCAAACAACTGCACGTGCGCAAACCGCGCACCATTGAAATGTACCGGTGGTATCTGCGCAGCCTTGAGACATTCTTCAAAGGCAAGCTGCTTTCGCAAATCGATATCGGACAGATCCTTGAGTACCAGCAGCAGCGCCGGCTGTCCGCCGGACCTTCATGCGTGAATCATGAAATCAATACGCTGTCGCAAATCCTCAGGCACGCGGACCTCTGGGACCTGATCGAGAAACATTACCGGCCGATGCCCCTGCCCAACTGGACGCCGCCCAAAGTCCTCACCGCCGAGGAAGAAGAAAAATTCTTTCGCATTGCGGCGTCGAATCCCGATTGGCGTGTCGCCTATTGGGCCGTCTCGCTAACCAACAACACCTCAGCCATGGGGACAGAGCTGCGCCACCTGCAACTCAAACACCTGATGCTCGACGAGGGTACGCCGCGCATCTTCATTCCGGACGACAAAGTAAAAAACGAATTTCGATCGCGTGTGGTGCCTCTGAATTCGGTTGCGCTGAAGCAAATCCAGCGGATCGTCCAGCGAGCAAAGCAATTGGGCGCCTGGCATCCGGATCATTACATATTTCCCTTCCGGGTAAAGCGCGGCGCCTATGACGTCACACGTCCGGCCTCGCCCTATTTCATTCGCTCGGCCTTCCGCTCCATGCGTCAGGTGACCGGCCTCGACTGGTTGCAGCCCCGCAACTTCCGCAATCAGATCATCACCAAACTATTTGAAGCAGGAACGCCCGACGAAACCATCATCTCCATAGCCGGGCACCAATCGATCAAGATGTCGAGGTATTACTCCAGAATCCGAATCACAGCTAAAGCCGAGGCGCTGAACGCAATATGTCCGACGCCCAAATCAGCGAGCTAGGACGAACTGGGCAGGCATAGAGCCCAGCGTGGAAGAGTGTTATTTTACGACCTTGAGAATGGGTCGCCAAAGCTGGCCGCGTTACAAACGTACGGAACGTTATGAGTCAGGCGATCCAAATCCCGGTTCATAGGGCGTGACCCAGAGATCATCTGGAAGCGCCGATTGAACTCCGCAATGTAGTGCTGACACAGGAAAGCGTTGGCCGCTTCCGTCGTGGTGATGCCGCGCCGCCGCAACTCCAGGTAACCGGACCGCCGTGCAGACGGTGGGCTCCGAACGGCCGCGGGCCTGAGGCAGCGGGAATCATCTGGATGCCCAGCTCGCGCCTGGCCCGTCCCAAATGGGTCAGACGCTGCAGATCCACCTTGGCTCCGGCCTAGGGCGCGAGCCAGGAAATGGCTGCCGCGATCGCTGACAGGGCCGCACAGAAACAATTCCCGGCGCTAGAACACCTCGCACAGGGCCACCATCACCCTGGCGGTGGATTCCTCTTCCACCAGTTGGGCGTAGTAGACCTTGTGGGTGGGGCCGTCGAGTACCACCAGCAAGGTCATACCAGCGCTGCTCCTGAAACCGGCGATGGCTAAAGCGGACATTTCATGTGCCATCTCAACCAGACGTTTAATGTGCCAACAACACCTGAACCAAATCCGTCTGCATTGAACCAAATCCCTCTTGACAACGATCCAGCTGTCGGTGATTATAACCGTGCGGCAACAAGCCCTTTCTCAAGATTAAGAGAGGGTTGCTACCGTAGTTCACAAGGTTTTGCAATCTCGCAGGTTCCGGCAGAAGAAGTAACCAACCCACAGCCGACACTCTGTGGCCTACTGCCTTCTAAGCAGAGGGTCGCAGGCTGGGATCGGGATCGACTTTGTGGTTACTTTCGTTGATTGAGATGGGCGACTGTCTTTTTTGCGGCTTCCGCGAGCTCTTTTGCTTTTGGTAGAAGATTCAGCGAAGTCAGAACTTCTGGATCGGCTTCTGCTTGGGTTTGTAGACCTTTTTCTTGACCAAACTGGGCTGTGAAGATCTCGCTTTTGATATTTGTCTTGATCCAATCCAGCTTCTCGTGGAACTCGGATTCGCTGTAAGAGGTTCCTTGAGTGTCCAGGAATCTCCTGAACTCCTGCAACACAGCTTCATTGACTTCAAAGTTCCTATCTACGTTACGACCCGTCAGATAACGCTGCGCAAAGTTGAAGAAGGCGTATTTCTGGAGAAGTAAATCCTGGAAATGCGTGGTCTTCATGACCGGAATTGCGACGTCCGGATTGATGCCGCCTCCGCCGTAAACTGTGCGACCGTTGTCGGTTAGCTTTATTTCTTTTGGTGGAGCGCTGCCCTCCTGATCGCGGTTGTAATAGTAATCGTAGAGTGAGACTCCGTTGTAGTCGCGTTGAATCAGCCGCCCGCTTGGAGTGTAGTATTTGGCGGTTGTGAGCGCGAGTGCGGTGGCTTCCGACAGGGGATAGACGGTCTGCACCAAGCCCTTGCCGAACGTGACCTCACCGGCGATGAGGCCGCGGTCGTGATCTTGGATCGCACCAGACACGATCTCAGCCGCAGAAGCCGTACCCCGGTTCACTAGTACGACCAGCGGATATTCCTGGCCACCATTCCCGTGTACTGCACGATAGAGCCGTTCCGGCGAACTTCTGCCGTGATGAGAGACAATAACCTGTCCCTTCTTTAGAAATTTATCGGCTACACCCACACCTTCACTCAACAAGCCGCCTGGGTTGCCGCGGAGATCAAGGATCAGTCCTTTCAGATCGCCGAATTGCTCCAGTGCTTCAACTACTTCGCGTTCCGTGGTTTCGTTGAACGCACTGATGTGCATATATCCGATTCCAGGGCGGATTTCAAACTTTAGATCGACGCTATAGCGCGGAATTTCAGCGCGGACCAGATGAAATTCGAGTGGATGTTCTGAGCCTTCCCTCAGAATCGTGATGTGAACCGGAGTTCCCTTGGCACCCTTCAGAAGATCGGCGACGTCGCCAGCATTCAGGTTCTCCGTCGGCTTGCCGTCGACGGCAATAATCACGTCCCCGGGCCGAATCCCTGCTTTGTAAGCCGGCGTGCCAGCGAAGGGTGCAACAACGATGACCTTGTTATTGCGCGGAGCGATGTGCATGCCTACGCCGTAATATTTACCCTGTTGTTCTTCCCGGAGCAGGGAATAGGACTTTGGGTCAAAGAAGTTCGAATGTGGATCAAGAGCGTGGAGCATACCGGGAATGGCGCCATTATAGATCGCTTTATCGGGATTCACCTGCTCGGCATAGTTCTGCTCAACCACGGCATAGACTTGTGAGAATTGACGGAGATTGTCGCGAACGTCGGTGTCCGCCGACAGTGGAGCTTCGGTGCCGGCCCTTTGGCTGAACCCGATGCTGAGCGAACCACACAGAAGAATGATAAAGAGAACAAAGAAAACCGACTTACGAGTGCTGGGAGGCATGAATCTAATCCCTTTTGCGTTGAACTCGAACTAAGCCCGCTGCGTGGGCCGGACGCCCGGAAGCCGTGCTCACTTTCTTAAGATGCCGACTAATGCGCCTTGGCTGCGGGTTTTCGGTCGGAGCGAAACGTGCCTGCAACAAAATTATGAGCAGCCTCGGAAGAGAGTTTGGGCAACCCAGCAGAGGAATCCTGCTGTATCATTGAAGCAGTCTTATGGATATTGGCTTTTCAGAGATTCTCTTTATTATGCTGCTGGCCCTGATTCTGTTTGGGCCGCGTAAGCTGCCGGAGATTGCGCGTCAGATGGGCAAGTTCATGGCGGAGTTTCGGCGCGCCAGCACCGACTTCCAGAGTCAGATCCACGAAGAGATCCGCAAGATTGAACTGGAAGAGGACACCACCAAGGCGCTGGCGCCGGCAGGCGAAGTCTTGAACAAGGCTGAATCTTCCATTTCCACCACGTTGAGCCGGTTGACCGACCGCCTCAAGAACTTCCCGCAGGACCATGACTACGATGCCTGAGACTGTGGCAGAACCGGAAGAAAAACAAGAACAACGGCAACTGGGTTCCATGAGTCTGCTGCAGCATCTTGAAGAGCTGCGCAAACGCATCATTTATTCTGTCGCGGCGGTGGCAGCGGGTTCTTGTGTGGGATGGTGGTTCGCTAAAGACAAGATTTACCCATTGATGGAAAAGCCGATCCTCGTGGTCTTCAAGAAATACCACATCGATCATGGCCTCAGCTACCTGAATCCGCTCTCGCCCTTCAACATGTATCTGAAGATTGGGCTGATGGCGGGTATTTTCATCGCTTGTCCGGTTGTCTTGTATCAGATTTGGCAGTTTATTTCTCCCGGTCTCTACCGCCGCGAGAAGCGGTTTATTCTGCCATTCCTCTTCTTGTCAGTTGGACTATTCGTTGCGGGCGGGTACTTTGGATATCGTTACGTTTTTCCCGTCGCGATGGATTTGCTTATTGGCACGTATGGCCAGGGGCTTAACGCACAAATCACGATTGACGAATACACCAAAGTATTTCTCACCATGATCCTTGGGCTGGCCGTGACTTTTGAATTACCAATTGTGATCGGTTTTGCGGCGTTGATGGGCGTGGTCAACGCCAAGTTTCTGTTCAAACACATCCGAGGCGCCGTGCTGGCCTTTTTTATCATTGCGGCGGTGCTTTCACCGACGACCGACATTATGAACATGACCATCTATGCCGCACCGATGATTGTGCTTTACATCCTGAGCATTGGCATTGCCTGGTTCGTTCATCCAAAACAGCGGCGGAAGAGGGCAGAGAAGCGTGAGTCAGGCGGCAAAGAGTAGGCAGCCCTTTTAGCATTCAGTGACCTGGAGGGAAAATCGATGCAGGCTGGCGTACGTTCGTTACGTCGACAAATGTGTCGGTCCTTTGCGCTTCTCCTTTTTGGCGCGATTGCGCTCGCCTGTAACAAGAGCAAGAACGCATCGCCCTCCAGCGAAGCGCAGACGACCCAATCTCCAGCGCAAAATACGCCATCGTTAACGGCTGAACCCAGCGGTCCCGCAACGCATGTAGACCCGGCACGTGCCTGGCAGTATCTAAAGGATATCGTTGCGATTGGCCCGCGCTGGGACGGCAGCAAGGGCCAGGAGCGGATTGGGCAATATCTGCACAACAAACTGAAGAGCGAGCAGGTAGAAGAGGACACCTTCGTAGCAGATACTCCGGCCGGCAAAATCCCGATGCGGAACATAATTGCGAAATTCCCCGGGACCAAAGATGGAATCATCGTACTTGGCACGCACATTGATACCAACTATCCTCTGCGGCACACGAGCTATGTAGGCGCGAACGATGGCGGGTCGAGCACCGCGTTGCTGTTGGCGATTGCGGACCAACTTCGCGGCAAGAAACTCGAGGGCTATAGCGTCTGGCTCGCCTTCCTGGACGGCGAAGAGGCAATTCAGGAGTGGACGGACACAGACAGCATCTACGGCAGCCGGCACTTGGCGGCGAAATGGCAGGCGGACGGCACCATGAGCCATCTGAAAGCTTTTATTCTGGCAGACATGATCGGCGATAAGGACCTGAACATCCGCCGGGATGAGAGTTCAACATGGTGGCTTGAGGATTTAGTGCTGCGTGCGGCGACGCGTCTGGGATATCAGTCGCATTTCTTCGCCACATCCTCTCCCGTTGGCGATGACCACACGCCCTTTGCCGCGGCAGGCGTGCCGGTGGCGGACCTGATCGACTTCGACTATGGATACGGCAATGCGTTCTGGCATACCCCTGAAGACACTATTGATAAGCTCAGTCCTGCGAGCCTGCAGATCTCGGGAGACGTGATTCTCGAAACGATCCGGCTTCTGAACGCGAATGCCGACCGACTGCCGGCCGCAAGCGCAAAAAAAGCGCCGTGAACTGAAGCGTCTTCACCTCGATTCCACTTCCACTTTTTGCTGGTTTGGTCTTTAATCCAGTGACATGAGAAAACTCATTAGCGAAGTACGCAGCCAAGGCTCCAGATTGCCGTAACCATGCCGATAACCTTCTGGATCATCTTCAACGCGGCCATTCTGGTCCTGGTGTTTCTCGATATGGCGGTTTGGAGCCGCGGTGGCCGCGTCATTCGTTTCAAGAGCGCGCTCCTGGCGACCGCGGTATGGGTCGGGCTTGCGTTCGGCTTTGCATTGCTGGTCCACAGATGGATGGGCCCGGGGAAATCGCTGGAGTTCATAACGGGCTATTTGATAGAGGAAGCGCTCAGTGTAGATAACTTGTTTGTTTTCATTCTATTATTTGCTTATTTCAAAGTTCCTCCTGAGCAAGAGCGCACAGTTCTTTTTTGGGGGATCATTGGCGCGCTGATTATGCGAGGTCTGTTCATCTGGGCGGGAGTGGCGCTGGTTGGACGGTTTCATCCCGTGTTGTACATTTTCGGAGCATTTCTTATTTATAGCGGGCTTCAGCTAGCCCGCCAAAGCGAGGACAAACAAGTAGATCCCGGACGCAATGTGGCACTGCGCCTGGCTCGCAAATTTCTGCCTGTGAGCGAAAGCTACGACGGAAATAAATTCTTCATCTCGGACGGGGCAAAGCGTTTCGCTACGCCGTTGTTTGTCGTGCTGCTGGTATTCATCGTCTACACGTCGAATGTATTCGCAATTCTCGGCCTGCGTTCGCTGTACTTTGCTCTATCGGGAATGATGAAGCTGTTTCATCACCTGCACTACGGTCTGGCTGTGGTGCTGATGTTCATCGGTGCGAAGATGCTTGCGTCCATAAGGTACGAGATCCCGACCTGGATCGCGCTAACGGTCATCGCCGGTGTCCTATCCGTGTCCGTCGTGGCCTCGGTAATCTTCCCGCAAAAGCGAACGGCGTAGCGGGCCGCTGAAAGTCCGTCGTTGCGCTCCAGTCTTTTTTTGGTGTTGCAATGGGAGATTCGGCAGTGTTAGCCTGATGCCACGAAATATGTCGTCTAGCGATATCGTTGGACGATATACTACTCCCTGTGATTGATGACGTAGCCGGAAACGGTCCGCTCGTTTTAGGCGAAAGGTCCGCAAAACTGGTGTACGCCCTCTCTGTTTGGTTGGGCCCCGGAGATTTCCGGGGCCTTTTTTATCCCTACTCAAAGCGTACATTCTTCTCGGTGATCACAGAGTGCTTCTTAAGCCTGGCATCGATGCGCGCGGGATAATCAAGGCGATATTGGGCGCCCCGGCTTTCCTCGCGGGCGAGGGCCGAGCGCGCGATGAGCGTCGCGGCGGTGTGAATGTTCGCGGCTTCGCAGGACCGGCGCGATGCAGGCTCGGGCAGTCGTGCTTCCGCTGCCTTCAATTGCTGCAGGGCCTCTCGCAAACTCTGGCCGGAGCGAACGATTCCCGCCTTATTCCACATGAGCTGCTGAATTTCCTGGATGAAAGGCTCTACATCCGCGGCTGGCGGTCCGAAGTTCTTTCCCGAACTCTTTTGGAGATGGGCCGGGCCACTTGATTCTTCACGCATGCTTTCTCCGGCGCGCGCCCCAAAGACCAGGCCTTCCAAAAGGGAATTGCTGGCAAGACGGTTTGCCCCATGGACACCGGTGCATGCCGCTTCGCCGGCGGCGTAGAGTCCGGGAAGGCTGCTCCGTCCAAATAAGTCAGTCCGCACACCGCCCATGAGGTAATGAGCTGCAGGACGAATAGGGACCTGGTCAACTGTGATGTCCACGTTGTACTTCAGGCAAGTCTCGTAAATCCGCGGGAAACGCGCTTTGATGTGGGCTTCTTTGAGATGTGTCATGTCCAGATAGACGACCGGGTCTTTCATGCGGGAGACTTCGAGTTCGTGCGCTATGGCGCGCGCAACTACGTCGCGGGGAGCGAGCTCTGCCATCTCGTGATACTTGGGCATGAAGCGGAGCAGTTCGGAATTGCGCAGTACGGCGCCCTCTCCACGTAGTGCTTCCGACAAGAGAAAACGCGGCGCATTCTTAACATAGAGCGCAGTGGGATGAAACTGAAAGAATTCCATATCACTGATTTCCGCGCCTGCGCGAAAAGCCATGGCGACACCGTCGGCGGTGGCCACCGCAGGATTGGTAGTGTTGGCGTAGATCTGCCCGGCGCCGCCGGTTGCCAGCAAGACTGCCGAGCTCTGCGCCAGGTGAGGCCCGCCCCTGGCAGATATCAGTTCCACTCCGCAGACACGGCCTGAATCCAGGCAGAGGCCAGAGGTGAACTCGAACTCTGAAAACAAAATGTTCTTGAGCGACGAAGCCTTGGCGTGCAGGGCCCGGCCGATTTCACGGCCCGTGGAGTCTCCATGCGCGTGCAGCACGCGGCTGCGACTGTGCGCCGCTTCGCGCGTGAATGTCAGCTTTGTGCCGTGGCGGTCAAACTCCGTTCCCCATTCAATTAATTCGTTGATCCTGTCCACGCCTTCTTCCACCAGAACGCGGGCGGCATCGGGATTCACAATTCCGTCACCGGCATTGATGGTGTCTTGCAGATGAAGGCTGATCTCGTCTTCGTCGCTCAGGGCAACGGCAATGCCTCCTTGCGCGTACTGCGTCGCCGACTCGGTCAATTCCTGCTTAGCGAGAACCAGGACCTTGCCGGCTTCAGCCAGGGAAATGGCAGCGCGCAAGCCGGCGACACCCGCGCCCACCACAATGAAATCAACCAAGTCTGGCACTTTCTTCATGAAGGCAAAATGGTAACAAAGGCAAGCGGTAATGCGAAATTGGCAGCCGGGCGGAAGAGAGCACCGCCATCAGTTATGATTTCAAGAAGTGAACAAAATCAAGGTAAAACCCGGTAAGACCAGCTATGACGTTATCCTCAGCGCGGGATTACTGCGTCATGCCGGCAGAGAAATTCGCCGCGTCCTGCCCCAGCGCGATTCCCGTGTACTTGTTGTCACCTCGCCGAGGGTCAGGGCGCATTGGGGAGAGGCCCTGGAATACTCGTTGCGCTCCGCCAAGCTCACCTACCATGTGCTGGAGATGGATGACGGCGAGCCGGCCAAGAAGCTGGCAACGGTGGAGCTGCTGGCCGAGCAGATGGTCAACGCAGGCGCCGATCGCAAATCGGTTGTGGTGGCGTTTGGCGGCGGGGTCATCGGCGATAGCGCAGGTTTTCTTGCGGCTATGTTCATGCGCGGGGTCCCGGTGATCCAGATTCCGACGACGTTGCTGGCGCAGGTGGACGCCAGCATCGGCGGCAAGACTGGAGTGAATCTTCGCGCCGGAAAGAACCTGATAGGCGCCTTCCATCAGCCGCTAGCTGTGTTGGTAGATCCGGAGCTCCTGAGAACGCTGGACGAAAGAGAGTTCCGCTCCGGACTTTTTGAAGCGTTGAAGTGCGGGGTGATCCGCGACGACAAGCTGTTCTCAATCATGGAAAACAACGTCGAGAATATTCTTAAGTGGGACCGCGATGCAATGACGAGCATTATTCGCGCCGCAATCGAAGTGAAAGCGCAGGTGGTGTCAAAGGACGAGAAGGAGTCCGGGTTGCGCCGGATTCTCAACTATGGACACACGATTGGCCATGCCATTGAATCGGCGACCGGATATTCTCAATTGTTGCATGGCGAGGCTGTTGCCTGGGGAATGATTGCTGCGGCAGAGATCGCACGCGACATTCGTGTGTGCTCGGCGAAGACAGCCGAACGAATCAAAGCCGCAGTGGTCGCATACGGCCCATTGCCCGCGATCGCACTAAGAACAGAGGATATCGTCTCGCGCCTGGCAACAGATAAAAAGACCATCTCCGGCAACCTTCATTTCGTTCTTCCGGAGAAAATCGGCAAGGTGAAGATCGTGAGTAACGTTCCCGGTGAGGTCGTTTACCGCTCGATAACCGCAATCACAAATCATGTCTGAGTCGATCAAAACTGGTACTGGCGCCACGCCAGCCGGTGCAGTCGATGAGCAGTCCGCCGCACGCGCGGTGCGACAGATGTTCGACGAGATCGCGCCACGCTACGACTTCCTCAATCATGCGCTCTCCATGAACATTGACCGGCTGTGGTGGCGTCGCACAGCAAGGGCTTTTGGACACATCCTCTCTCGACCAGAGGCTTGTGTACTTGATCTATGCGCCGGTACTGGAGACATGTCTGTGGCCCTGCGAAGAGCCGGGCCACAGGCGCGTATCTTCGCACTCGATTTTTCCCATCCTATGCTGCGCCACGGGACCCCGAAGTTTTCCCGCCAGAGGATTGAACCACTGGAAGCCGACGCCCTAGTGTTGCCCCTGCCGGACCGCAGCATTGACTTGGTGATATCAGCATTTGGATTCCGCAATCTGGCCAACTATGAAGCGGGTTTGCGCGAGATTTTGCGCGTGCTCAAACCGGATGGGGAAGCCGGCATCCTTGACTTTAGTGAACCTGGCGGCCTGATGGGGAAGCTCTACGGATTTTATTTCCGCCGGGTCTTGCCGCGTGTGGGCGCTCTGATCTCAGGCGTCAGCGGCGCGTACGAGTATCTGCCTGCGTCGGTCCACAAATTTCCAGCGCCGGAGCAGATGCTGCGCCGGATGGAAGCTGTGGGATTCTCCAACCCAACATGGAAGCCGTACACGTTTGGAATAGCCGGGCTTTATCGGGCCAGGAAACCGCAAGCATAACGTCTTGGCAGATCATTATTTTCCGATCGCCAGCTCCGGGGGCGCAATGCTGTCGGCGAACGTCTCCGCGAGCGCTTCCTGCGAAGTAAAGTGAATCACGCTCCGGTACTCTTCTCCAAGGAAGATGCGTAAGCGGGAAGTGTCCACGGTGAGCGATCCGAGCAGGAAGGGAAGAGCTTCCGGCGGAACGTCGGAGAGACCGAGGTCCCACAGCCGAAGCATGGATTGCTTCCAAATGGTCCGGCCGGGAACGCGCTTCAGTCCGGCCTTCGCGATTTGCAGGCAGCTTCTGAGCGACAACGGATCGCCGCGTCCAGCCACGTTCATGACGCTCAGCTTGCGATC
>WNFG01007903.1_pt1 | contig 14534 bp, 8 predicted proteins | sample 5400431 | NCBI WGS metagenome assembly WNFG01 (sample SAMN13153346, study PRJNA577476) | soil metagenome | isolation source: 120 cm saprolite under Douglas fir tree site 2 hole 3 replicate 2 | place: USA:California | collected 2015-04-18
AGCAAGCGCCGCTTCCACCGTCTCCACAATCACGTCTTCCTCGTTGTACGCCGGAATCAACACGCTCACCGGCGGGTGGAAGTCCGGGTGATCAGGCGGGGTGGGACGCAGCTTTTCAATCAATGCCAGCAGGCCGATGACCAGCGCGCGCCCGCTCACCAACGCGATTCCGATCACGAAGATCCAAGCCATCCCCAGCCGCAGCCAGTGGTAGAGCGCAAAGATGAACGCATCGGCGCGCGCCAGCCAGCGTTCGTCGCGGCTGAGCTGCGGCATGACCTGCGCCCGCGTCTGACCCACCAGCTCGGAGACCGGCACGATTTCAAAACCCGCGGCGCGCAGCCGGTCGATGATCATCGGCAGCGCCGCGACCGTGGTGCTGCGGTCGCCGCCACCGTCGTGCAGTAGAACGATATTCTTTCGGCCCTGGCCGGCTTCCGCTTGCTCGAGAACCTGGGCGGCGGTCTTCTCCGGCGAAGGAGGCGGCCCTCCCGCGAGGTCGCCCCAGTCATGCGGATCGATCTGGGCCCCGACCAGGATGTAACCCATTGCCTGAGGGATTGGCAGCAGCGCGACTTCATCAGCGGTTTCCGGCTGGTGGTCGATGCCGTAAGGCGGGCGAAAGAGCAGCGTCTTGACCCCCAGGGTGCTCTCGAACAAGCGCTCGGTGAGGTTCAATTCGATTTCCAGTTGCGCCCGGGAGATCTGGTTGAAGTGCGGGTGGGTGTAAGTGTGGTTGCCAATCTCGTGGCCTTCGGCATATTCGCGGTGCAAAAGGCCGGGCGAGCCGCTGGCGGCTACTCCCGTGACAAAGAACGTCGCAGGCGCGCGCTTCTCTTTCAGGATGTCCAGGATGCGAGGAGTAAAGCGCGGGTCGGGGCCGTCGTCAAACGTCAACGCGATCTTGCCCGGGACGGCGCCCATCTGCTCAATGCGGTAGGAGAGCGGGTAAGTTTGGAAGCTTTCGTCCACAATCGTGTCTGTCGCGGCGTCGTAGCGGAACGTGCGCCGGCCGTCTTTTGGAGTGGCACTGATCCGCCAGATGTCGCCGTCGCCTTCGAGAATCAGGTCCTGGCCAGGAGGCACGTCCTTGAGGCGCTCGCGGGTCGCGTCATCCGCATTCGTGACGTCCCAGACGGACCATAGCGAGCTGTCGGCTGAACCCAGCCGCCACAGCGCCGTGCCACGAATCCCGGCCCGCTCGCAGACGCGCAACTCGTTGTAAGCGGTGACGCCGTCCAGCATCCACACGCGATGGATGTGATTGTGTTCATCGTAGTAGTCGTAATGCGGATTGAGCGAATCCGCGTCGAACTCCACCTGGGCTTCCGATTCATACGCGCGGAGGATGGCCTCTTGAACGCTGAGGGATTCTGCCGGCTCTGGCGGAGCGCCGCGCGATGTCTGCGCCCAGTCGTACGCATAGTTGCCGATGCCCATCACCAGTTTCTCAGGCCGCACTTCGCGCAACGTGGAGTTCAGATTGCGCACAAACCAGTCCTGGGCGGCGATGGGGCCGGGCGGCGAGCTCAGCCAGTGCTGGTCGTAGTTCATCAGGATGATGGCATCGGCCTGGGAGGCAAAGTATTTATAGTCATAGCTTGAATCGGCGGCAGGCAGCGCTACCATCAGCTTCAGACCGGCGGCGTGCAGCGCAGTCGCCAACTCCGCAATCAACTGCCGGAAGGCTTTTTGGCTCTTCTCGGGGACATCCTCGAAGTCCGCCACAATGCCGACCTGATGCGCGTTCGTCCCGTACCTGACCAGCGACTCGGTTAGCCGCTGGCGCGAGGCCGGCTGTGCCAGCAACTCGGCCAGCTCTTTAGTGTGCCAGACCCTCCCGTCCGAGTTGTTCACCAGTGCCATGGTGGGAATTTCGACTTTGGCGGCCTGGAGCCAAGCGCGCAGTTTCCGATCCGGCTCCACGTCCAGCCGGCCATCGGGAGAGACCGCGTGCAGTGCCTCGGGGATGAGCAGGTCGATATCGCGGTAATGCCGCTGCAGCGAAGCCAAGCTGCCCGGATCCCAGCTCACATGAAATGCGGCGCGCAGTGGATCGTATTTCTCGGGCACCTTGCCCAGCGCCGCCACCCGCCTCCGCCGGCCGATGCGGGTGGGCACCGGTTTGGCGGCCTGTTTCGTCCGTACCGCATGCAGGGCGGGCCGCGTCTCCGGCAGCAGCAACTCGGGCAAGTTCGGTCTCGTGATCACGGCTAGGAAAAAGATGACCAGCAGCAGCGTGAACACCACGCCACTGATCTCCAGCACCCGGCGCGTCAGCACCCAGCGCCGCCGCCGCTCGTCGTAGAAAATGGGCTTGCGTTCCTTCATGGCCTCAGTCCAAGCTAGCCGCCCGGCGGGAACCTGTCAATGACCCTCTCTCCCGAATTGCGGATACCTGCCATGTGCCACACGTGGACCTATCTAAGATGAAGCTGCGCCGGAATTTGTTGCTGGCAGGCTTGGTCGGCCTCGGCCTGCGCCTCTTCTTTGTCCGGCGCTTCGCCACATCGGCCGGCGACACGGCGATATACGAGGAACTAGCGCGCAACTGGCTCGATCATCACGTGTACGGCCTGTTTGTCGGCGGGCAACTGGCCCCGGTAGACCTGCGCGTGCCGGGCTATCCGGCTTTTCTGGCCGCCATCTACGCGCTGTTCGGCCGCACCCAGCTTGCAGTCATGGTCGCACAGGCCGCGCTCGATTTGTTCACTTGCTTCCTGACTGCTGCGCTCGCCGGCTTTCTCGCCCCAAAAGCGCAGCGCCGGCGGGTCGCGGTTGCCGCGTTGTGGCTTGCGGCGACGTGTCCATTCGTTGCCAACTATGCCGCTGTGCCGCTCACCGAAGTCCTGGCGACGTTTCTCACTGCTCTGGCGCTGCTGACCTTGCTCCATGCCGCAGCCGGCGAGGAAATCGATCCCGACTCGGTGGAGCGTTCCGCGATGGTATATCCAAACTGGTTTCTCGGCGGCGCTATTGTCGGGCTGGGTGCGCTGGTGCGTCCGGAAACGCCGCTGATTCTGGTCGCCGTGGCGCTCGTGCTCGTGGTGCGCTGGCGGCGGCCGGTGGATTGGCCGAAGCTCCTGCGTGCCGGCGCGCTGATGGCTGCGGGATTGGCGCTTCCGCTTGTGCCTTGGGCGACGCGCAACTGGCGCACGCTGCACCGGGTGGAGTTCCTCGCGCCCCGATACTCCCAAATTCTCGGAGAAGTGTTGCCGCGCGGCTTCTACGCCTGGACACAGACCTGGCTGGTGCACTTCCGCGACGTTTACCTGGTCCCCTGGAAGCTCGAGGATGAGCCGATCTCCATCGAGGACCTGCCGGCCTGTGCGTTCGACTCCGCCGAAGAGAAACAGCGCGTCGCGGCGCTGCTCGAGAGTTACAACGCGACGCTGCTCATTTCGCCTGAGTGGGACCGGGAGTTCGCTGCGCTAGCTGCGGCCCGCACCGCCCGGCATCCCCTGCGCACTTATCTTTGGATTCCGCTCGGGCGCGTAGCGACGCTCTGGTTCACACCGCGCATTGAGCTGCTACCTTACTCAGGCCAGTTGTTGCCGCTCGCGCAGAAATGGCAGGAAGACCCGGTAGACGTTTGCGTCACGCTCGGCTTCGGCCTGTTGAATTTCCTCTATGTAGGCCTCGCGCTCGCCGGCGCGCGCATCGCGCTTCTGCGCCAGGAAGGAAAAGATTCTCGCTTGCAACTCGGGCTGGCCTTGCTGGCGGCTTTCATCCTGTTGCGCACGGTGTTTCTGACACAGATCGAAACGCCCGAGCCCCGCTACGTCTTGGTCTGTTTCCCTGCGGTCCTGGCCCTGGCCGCGCTGGCGTGGACGAAGCCGCAGGCCACTTCGGGTGCTCAAGCCTGACGGGCGGGCACCCGCGACGCACCCAGGGTGTCCTATGTACGGGGCGCGAGTCGGCAGGTTGTATCGAGCCGAGGGGATCAAGAGCTAGAGATTTAACACCGAGCGCAGACAGCGCACAGAGCGCCGCGGAGAAACCATATGCCTGTGAATCAGCTCTGACGCTGAGAGCGAGGCAAGCTTCAGTCCACCCAATCGGCGAGGAAAATATTGGTTTCGCCGCGGGCCTTGCCGTTGCGGCTTGACGCCCAAACCAGCTTCTTGCCGTCGGAGGAGAACATGGGGAAGGCATCGAAGAGCGGATGCCAAGTGACGCGCTCGAGCCCCGTGCCATCTTCATTGATCAGATAAAGATCGAAGTTGCGGCCGTTGGGGTCGGCCATGTTGGAGGCGAAGATGATGCGCTTGCCGTCCGGATGGAAAAACGGCGCAAAGTTGGCGGCGCCGTTGCGCGTCACCTGCCGCTTGTTGCGGCCATCGGCCTCCATTACGAAAATCTCGAACATTGTGTAGATGTCGAGGTCGCTGTTGCGTAGAGAAGTGAAAACAATCTTCTTGCCGTCGCGCGAGATGGTGGCCTCGGCGTCGTAGCCGGGATTGTGAGTCAGGCGTTTGACGCCCGACCCATCGGTGCGCGCGCTGTAGATCTCAAACTCCGGAAAAAGTTTCCAGACGTAGCCCTTGCTATAGTCCGGCGGCGGAGGGCATTCGGGGCTAGAGGCGCGTGTCGAGGAGTAGACGATTCGCTTGCCGCCCGGAAAAAAGTAGCCGCACGTGGTCTTGCCACCCCCGGTCGAGACCATACGCTTGTGCCCGCCGGCGAGATCCATCGTGTACATCTGGTCGCAGCGCCCCTCGCCCACCGAGGCCTGAAAGATGAGCTGCTTGTCGTCAGCCGAAAAGTAGGCTTCGGCGTTCTGTCCTCCGAAGGTGAGCTGCCGAACGTTGCGCAGGTGCCTCCGCTCCTCGGGCAACAGCAGGCTCGCATCGTCCTGTGGCGGTGTCGCGCGTACATGCGCCTGCGGCCCTACGCGAACTAGGCCAGAGGCGAGCAAGATCATGAGCAAGGGCGCAGACAGAGTCTTCATCTTCATCCTGACGCCTGAGTGTTGCCGCAGGGCAGCAAGAATGCCTGTCCTACCGGAGCGGCCATTGTAGCGCCGGAGAAGACTCTGCGTAACTAGATATGGCTCCGCGCTGTTTCTAAGTCCGGAACAATCTTATCGCCCGCCTGTCATCGCGAACGCAGGGATGATGCTCCAGCACGGGACAACAGTTGAGATCACAGTCTATGATCTCAAGCTTCTTGAGTGATCTCCTCGAGCCTTCCGGGGACACGCTTCAGCTTTCTTCGACGGGTTCGGGATGGATGGTGACGCGGAAGATCTGCGGGAATTGCTCCTTGACGCGGTCTTCGAGGCCAGCAGTGACGTCGTGCACCCGCGTAATGGGCAGGTTGCCGTCCATCGAGCAGTGGCACGACACCAGGATCTTGTTCTCCACCTGCCGCGCGTGCACCTCGTGGCAGTCCACCAACTCGCGGTACTCGCTGCGCAGGCCGTTGATGTGTCGCTCCACCTCTAGGGAGAGCTCCTTCATTTCACCGGGCATACGGTCGGCTGCGGGAATGTGCGCGCCCAACGGCTCGATGTGGATATTCACCTCCGCCGAAGCGTCGAGGCGGTCTTTGGTTTGGCCGGCCACCGCCGGAAGCCGGCGAATCTCTTCTTCAAGCTCGCTGGCACGGCGGTGCGCGTCGCGGAGGCTCAATTGCTCGTCCACCTCGAGATGCAGCTCAACGAAGAGCCGGCCGTCCAGCTGCTGCGCGGAGAGGTCGTGGATGGCGAGCCCGCGCCGCTGGGCAGTGGCGCGAATGGCGTCAAACAGATGCTCGCCTGAATGCGCGCGAGGCTCCATGTGCACCATGACGTCGGCGGGCACAATCTCGGCGATACGGCGCTCGACCGCGTCGCTGGTGGCGTGCACTTGCTCGAAGCTGGCCGTGCGCGGCACGCCGATGGTGACGTCGACGAAGTGGTGGTGGCCGGCGCGGCGCACGCGCACACGCTCCGTGCGCAACACTCCCTCGAGCTCATCCACTGCTGCGGCGATGCGTTGCTGCAGGCCCGCAGGCGCGGCGTCGAGCAGCGCATCCACGGTGCGCTTGCCCAGCCGCGAGCCCACCCAGATGATCAAGCCGGCCACGCCCAGAGCCGCGAGCGGGTCGGCCTTGTCCAGCCACGGGAGGTTGTATCGCCGGCCAACCCAGGCGCAGCCAATGCCGAAGATCACCACCGTGGTGCTCCAGACGTCAGTGGCGAAATGCAGCGCGTCAGCCTCGAGCGCTTCGCTCTGGTATTTCCGCGCCACACGCTCGAGCGCTCGCGAGCGCACGACATCGAGCAGCGCCATCATCGCGAGCAGGCCCATAGCCAGCAGTCTCGGCTCGATGTGCACTTCGTGGAAGAGTAGGCGGCGAAAGGCTTCCCAGATGACGTAAAGCGCGGTCAGCAGCAGCAGGCCCGTCTCCACGAAGGCCGCAAAGCTTTCCACCTTGGCGTGGCCGTAGGGGTGGTTGGCGTCGGCGGGCTGGTCGGAGACGCGCACAGACAGATAAGTAACAATCGCCGCGATCAGGTCGAGACCTGAGTGCAGCGCCTCAGAAAGAATGCCCAGGCTGCCGGTGGCCACCGTGAGGAACACCTTGACCGACACCAACAGCACCGCCGTTCCCACCGAGGCCAGCGCCGCGATTTTCTTCTCGTGCACTCCTTCCGCTCTGCTCACGCGCGCACCAAATCTTGATTATACGCGGCCCAGAGGGCTCCAAGTATCACCTAGCAGGTATTCAAACCCGTCACCGCTTCGAGGAACCTGGCCGCCTCGAGCATGTCGCGCGCGGTGAAAACGACGGCGTTTGCAAACACTCGCCTCATGATCTTCCTCCGACTAAAGCATAAGAGGGCGGGCCTAGGCCGCCCCTAAATTCGACATGCTCCCGGGGATACGTGGCCCACTATAGCAACAAACCCGAACGGCGCGGAGTCCTGGCAGGCGCAAGAGACTCACGGGGCGCCGGCGCGGAGTGCCAAGACGGGAAGAGTTTCTTCTCAGAGCACCGGCGACAGACTCAGGCGAGAATCTTCTTCCTTAGATCGGCGCGGGCGTGCCATCATCAAAACCCAAATGAGTGTGCGTATGCCTCCAACTGTTTCGCCCGAACGTCCCGCCGACGCAGTTCCTTCCGAAGCTTCGGGCGCCGAGACGCGTCTCGCTGTCATGTTCGCCCTCATCGCGCTGGTCTTGGCCGCGGCAATTGATGGGTTTCTGATCGAGCCAAAGTGGATCGTCGTTAACCGGTACCACGTCGCGGCGCCCCTAAGTTTCCGAGGCCCGCTGAAGATCGCGCATCTCTCCGACCTGCACACCAAGGGAATGGGTCGCCGCGAACGCCGCCTGCTCGAGCTGCTCAAGGCCGAGCAGCCCGATTTGATTGTCGTGACCGGCGACACGTTGCATAGCTCAGCCAACTACAAAGCGGTCCACGAGCTGCTGGGGCAGTTGCACGCGCCGTTGGGAGTGTGGGTAGTGCGGGGGAACTGGGAGAACTGGCATCCGGTGAAAGACGAGCGCGGCTTTTATGCCTCGGCCGGGGTCAACTTCCTGGTCAATGAAGCCCGGCCGGTGCGAGGAAATGTTTGGGTGGTAGGACTGGATGATCCCTCGTCGGGCCATCCGCATCTGGACCAGGCACTGGAGGGGGTGCAGGCCGATGCCTACACGGTCGTTCTCATGCACTCGCCCGCTCATTTCAAGCACGTGGCCGGCCGCTGCGCGTTGGCGCTGGCCGGCCACACTCACGGCGGCCAGGTGCGCATACCGTTCGTGCATCCGTTTTGGCTGCCCCGCGGTTCCAGTGATTACTTGGAAGGATGGTATCAGCAGGGGGGATCAAAGATGTACGTGAGTCGCGGCATCGGAACCTCGGTTCTGCCGCTGCGCTTCCTCTGCAGGCCTGAGTTGGCCATCGTGACGTTGGGAAAGTAGGTCTTCCGAATTCCACATAGCGCAGGTGTGCTGCCCTGAAGGGCAGCGCTACATTGTTTTTGTAGCGCCGGGCTTCAGCCCGGTACGGGTTGAGTCCTGGGAATCCCCTTCTGCAGCAGCACGTCCAGCAGAAGAATCGGCAAACGTCGCAGGAAAGTACCTTGCTAACCCTCTGGTAATATTGTACTGTTCCCCTCACCCCGCTTTGGAGAACAACCAATGAAACTATGGTGCCTTCTTGTCGTCCTGGTGCTCTTGGGGGTCGCTGCGAAGTGTGCGGCGCAGACAGCGCCTGCTGCGGATCCTTCGACGCTGGTTTGGAAGGCTATGTGGCAGCCACCTTTCGACGCCAGCAAATCCGCCAGCGTCAAAGACCTCACACTCGAGCGCGACCGCATCCGCCTGACACTCGCGGACGGCACCCTCCAGTTCACCCAACCGGTGAACGGCCTCGTCTTTGGCGCAACCTTCCGTGGCCATGGGCGGTTGCAGGTGTCCGTGCCCAATCGCATCGAGGAAGAGCAGTTGCACCTGTTCACCAAGCAAGACGGCTTGGACATGGAGTTCACGGAGGCCACGTTCTGCTTCACCGACAACACCTTCAACGAAGTGGCGGCCAAGGTCCAGTGGGCCGCCTCCGGCCCGACGGCCGATGACCTCTACACCAGCCGCCAGCAGCAACGCGAAGACCTGGGCGCTGAACTGCTGCCCCGCCTTTTCAAGAGCGTGCTTTCGACAGACCGGAAGCCCACCGCACTGTTCGCTGCGGACCTCAAAACGAAAGATCGCGGCTGGACCCAGGTGCGCTTCGACGCGCTTGAACCCGAGGAGATCACCGTGGGGCGCTGGGCCGACGTGGGGATAGGCAAACACTTCGACATCTGGTTGAGCTTTCCCGCTGGCGGCCGCGGCGCCGCGGAGGCCTGGCACGACCCGCTGGCCCGAGAAGATTTCAACATCCGCAGCTACGTCATCAATGCCACCGTGACCGGCGGCGCGGAGCTGGCGGCAACCACACGGGTGACGCTCGAGCCGCGCTTGACCGGCGAGCGCGTGCTGCTGTTTTTCCTGGACTCGAACCTGCGCGTGGATTCGGTGAAGGACGCGCAGGGCCATGCGCTGGCGTTCTACCAGGCGCGCGAATCGAAGGACCGCGTCCAATCCTACGGCGAATATGTTGCCGTGGCGCTCCCCGAGCCGACGAAAGCGGGCCAGAGCCAGACACTGGAGTTCCGCTACGCGGGCAAGCGCGTGGTGCGCAAGGTGGGCGCGGGCAACTATTTTTGCGAGAGCTTCGGTTGGTACCCCGCGCGGGAGAACAGTTTCGCCTCCCGCGCCGATTTTGAAATCAACTTCCGCAGCCCAAAGAAGTACACCCTGGTGGCCACCGGAAACAAGGTGAGCGAGACAACCGACGGCGACTGGCTGATCACTTCTTGGAAGAGCGACCCGCCGCTGGCCGTGGCGGGCTTCGCCTTCGGCGACTACAAAGTGTACAACGAGAAGGCCGGAACGGTGGACATCGACATCTACGCCAATCGCCAACCCGATGATTTCATGCACAGCATCGAGCAAGTCACCGAGGGCTCGCTGCCGGGCGAATCGACCTTCGGGATGCCGGCAATGGGGTCGCTCAGTCCATCGGTCATGGCCAAGACGATGGGCATCGAAGTGGCCAACACCGTCCGGCTATTTGAGCTCTATTTCGGCCCCTATCCCTACAAGCACCTGGCCGTGACCAATATCCCTTACTCGTATGGCCAGGGCTGGCCCGGCCTGCTTTATCTGTCCGCGCTGTCGTTCCTCGACTCAACGCAGCGCCACAATCTGGGCATCAGAGATAACATCTGGCTCACCGACTTCTTCCGGGCACACGAGAGTTCCCACCAGTGGTGGGGTCACCGCGTCGGTTGGAAGAGCTACCACGACCAATGGCTCTCGGAGGGCTTCGCGGAATTCTCAGGCTATCTCTACATTTTGTACCGTCAGAATCAGAAGGAATACCTCAATCGCCTGCGCCTGGCCCGGCAGGACCTGGCTGCACGCGACTTGCACAATCACGTCTATGAGTCGGTGGGGCCAGTGTGGATGGGCCGGCGTCTGAGCTCGTCGGAGTCACCCCGCGGCTATGCGACCGTGATTTATGTGAAGGGCGGCTACATCCTGCACATGTTGCGCATGATGCTCTATGACCCGCGCAACCAGGAACACGACCAGCTCTTCCAGACCATGATGCGAGACTTCTGCAAGACCTATGATAACAAGGCCGCATCCACCGAAGACTTCAAGGCCATAGTCGAAAAATACATGACGCGGGCGATGGACCTCGAAGGCAACCATCGCGTGGACTGGTTCTTCCGCCAGTACGTCTATGGCACCGGCGTCCCGCACTATGAGTTTCGCTACCAGACGCAGAACACTCCCGAAGGCAAGGTGAAGATCCTCGGCAAGGTCACGCGTAGCGGCGTGCCCGACGACTGGATGGATACTTTGCCGCTCTATCTCCACAAGGGCGGCGGAGCGATGCGCATCGGGTTTGTCAACGCGACGAAGCCGGAGACGACTTTCGAGTTCCTGATGCCCAGCCAACCGGAAAAACTATCGCTGAATTACAACGAGGACGTCTTGGCCGAGATCAAACAGTAGGGAGTTTCAAGTCAGGGGGGTCCAGGCGATCCTTCAATTCAAATTTTCACGGGAGAATTCTGCTCGGGAGCCGTACGTGACATCGGCGCGTACCTCATGGATGCCATTCTGGGCTGAAGGCAGCAGAAAGCCCGCCCAGCCACCGACCTATTGTAGGGGCCGTTTCAATCCTTTAATTAATGCGGCGGGCAATGGCATCGTCACCCCTCGTCCGCCGCGGCGGACGAGGGGTCTCTCTGAGAGATTCTTTGCGGCGGGGCCGGAATCTTCGATTGCTTCAGGCGCATTAGCGCCTTGATCGCGCGCCGCAATTTGAAGCGGACCGCATGCAGCAGCGCTCCATACCCGCGGCGCGAGAAGATGTACCCCTCGAAGCAGCCACGGGTTTCGTTCGCCCACTGGGCTTCATCAGGAGCCCAAGGCCCGGTGAAATCGAATTCGCGCAGTTGCCGCGCCTGGTGCTCGAGCAGGATGGCCTGAACAAGAAGCAGGCCGGGGCCGAACCCCCTGAACTCTTCGTTATAGGCGGCTTTGGGCAGGAAATAGCGCCCGCGGTAGCGAAGACCGAAGTGCGCTGAGATTACCTCGCTGTTCAACTCCAGCGAATCCAGCGAAAGGTACCCGAAACGCGAGGCGGCCGCCGCGACCTCATCGTAAAATTGGCGACGCTGTGGATCCTGCGCAATCGCAGTGCCGCGTCGGCCCTTCCAGCCCGAAGCTTCCAAGTCATAAAAGCGCTGCAGCACCTCCGGGTGGGCCCGGACAAAGCTTCGCAACGCTAGCGGTCCGAGGGCTTGGAGCTTCCGGCGGCGGCGCTGCAGCTTCGCACGAAAGTCCGCCTTGCGCCCGGGGAACCAGTTCTGCGGGGCGCCATTCTCCCCTGGCAGCGGAACGTACACAGACCGCCAACTTTGCACCGATTCCACGAAGTACTCATCCTCCCGCGCCGCTCGCAGCAGTTGTTCGAGCGTGCCGCCCTCGTAGGCGTAGGGCAGGTCGATCAAATCCCATCCAGGGAGGTCGCGCAGCCGGCGCCACACCGCGAGCACGGCCGCCTCTCCCTCTGCGCCAGCGCCACGGGCCATGTCGAAGCGGACACAGTGCACGTTGGCAGCGCTGCGAAGCTTCCGGACCGGCAGGCCGCAGAGAAAACCGCGCTCCTCGATCAGCGGCAGTACCGCCCGGAGCCGGCCATCGACCCTGGCGGTAATGAGCACAAGCTTGGCTCGGGGCGCAAATGCCCGCAAGTAGGCGCCCACCCATTCCGGCCGGCAAAAAGGCTGGTCGTTTGGTTCTTCCTCGCAGAGCCCTCTCCACTCCTCGGCCAACGCGTCGATCAGTTCGACGCCACCGGTTTGCACTTCTGCGAGGGGTGCTTGCGGGCCGGCAATTTCAGGCGCTTCGGGGGGCGGATCGACGACGGCTGTGCCCTGTTTGGTCGGGCCCCAACTCGCAGGTCCGTCCGGGGGTCTCGCGCTTGTATCAAGATCCGACTTTCGCTCGAATGCGAATCGGAGGAGCGAGGCTGCTTGCCGATAGGCAAGACCAGAGCCAAAGAGAATCAAAGCGAGACGTGGCAGCTCGCCGACGTGCTGCGGCAGATCCAGCATTTGAAGCATTTATAGTTGATCTGCTGCCCGGTCCCAATGGTACGAAGGGACTAACCCCGAAGACCAAAGTAACGAACAGGTTTGACCGACACGACTGGAACTGGTGCGAATGCGTGTGGAGACCTCCTAGCTGATGGGCGGAGGCGGGAGGAGCGGCAAGCGGCGCGGCTCGCCGCGCGCGCCGCGTACTTCCACTTCATCCAATAAGAGTGAGGGGGCCGCGACGGCGCTGGGTAAACCGTTCTGCGCCGAGCCGAACGCCGCGAGAGCGGTGCCGCTAAACCCCGCCGCTTGGTTCTGCTGGAAGCTGAAGACAGCGGTGTCTTTTCCGACACCGGCGAGATTGCGCAAGGCCCGGAGGTTGAGGCCGGTCAGCCGCGCGCCCCGCACAAGCTCCTCGCGGCCGTCGGCGACATACACGCGATAGACCAGCAGCGGCAGGCGGTCGCCGCTCGCTGCTCCCGCCGCGAGACTCCCGATCATATCCGAGAGGTCTTCTTGGCGGTGAACGCTCAGCGCTGGATTATCCATCCGCCGGACCAGCAGGCACGCGGCACGGCCTTCTTCGCGGCACTTGTCCAGAAACCTCTTGCGCAGCTCTGCGGGGCCCTGCGTCTCGCTGGAGGTGAAAAACAGATTGCTCATCGCGGGCCGTGCGTCGCCCAAGAATGAAGCGCGGCCGTGGCCATTCGAGTGATCAAAATCCGGGCCGGGGCGGCGCGACATCAGCAGGCGGCGCAGGATCCCGTTTTCCACCAGCACGGCGCGCTCGCCGCGCACTCCCTCCTCGTCCACGTCGTAGCTGCCCAACAGCGGCTGGCCCTGGAATTCCTTGGCAGTGGGATCGTCCACCAAAGTTACGCTGGCCGGCAACACTCGTGTGCCGATTCGCCCTCCGGTCCATTCGCTCCGCCCGCCCATGCGTTCCATGATCTGGTCGAACATGGGGAGCATCCGGCGCCTCCCCCAGCGCAATCAACTCCTTGGCAGCGCGTTCAATTTCCTTGCGGGCCGCGTCGGCCGACGGCAGCTCCGCCGGCCGCCGCGCGTAAGCCGCATAGAAGTTGTGTAAGGGCATGCCATCGCCGGCTTGCGTTTCCAGGCTGGCCTCGATGGCTGCCAGGCTCCGGCTGACGCGGATCTCGGTGCCCTCGCTGTTCATCAAGTAGGAAGTCGCGTAGGTCAGGTGGTAGGTGACGCGCGTACTATAGATCTGCGGGTAGGCGCGGAGTGCGGCGGAAATGGCTTTGGCTTCCTCCTCCCAGTTGCGCGCCGTCCAATCCGGTTCCAGCCGAGGCGCAACCAGCACCACCGGCTTCTCCCGCGAGAAATCGTCGATATTAGGCGGCTGGGCAAGGCTGCGCAGGAAGCCTCGCTTATTGGCCAGGCTGACTAACGCCTCCTTGTAGGCCTGGTCGGTCGCTAGCCACAGGTCCTGCCGGAGCGATTCGTAGTCGCGGTCGATGCCCACCTGGCCGGTGGAGCCGATGAAGCCGCGGAAAGCTTCGTCGGTGATGAAATTCGAGCTGTCGAGTTTATAGTCTCCGACACGCACCTCAACGCTCATGAACCGGTTGCGCGAAGTGGTGGTGTTTACGAGCGCACCGAACTCGGCGCTGATCGTCCGCCCATCCAGATCCAGCAGGCGGTATTGAATGTAGAACGGCCGCTCGGAGTTCGGCGCCACCAGCCGCTCCCGCGCGCGAGTCAATTCGTCGCGCATGGCTTGCAGAGTCTTGTCGGAATCGCCTGGCTGGACGCGCTGAGCAAATGCAGGCCCCGCATGCGGCAAGAGGAGCGCCGCGGCAAACAGCAGCTTGGCAGCCAACCGCAGCATCTGCGCCCTTCGGTCTTGCCGCCTCACTGCCGCGCTCCTCTGGCAGACTCGGGACGCGCTTTCGCCTGCGGGTCATGCAACGGCGGCGGTAGGATGGGCGGCTTGTCGGTGGAGGTCTGTTTCTTCTGCACCTCCATCTCGGAAATCAGGATTGCAGGGGAAATCGCCGCCACCGGGACCGAGCCCGACTCGGCGCCGCAGTAACCATTGAACACCTCGGGGGTGTCGCCGGTGGCCAGAATCTTGGTCAGCGAAACCAGCGGCGTGCCGACGATGTCCACACCGCGCACCAGCTCGTCTGGCCGCCCGTCGGGATACACCTTGAACACCACCAGCGGCAGCACCTGGAACGCCTGCGGCTGGCCGCGTCCGGTGAAGGTGAAGCCGCCGGCGATGTCGTCAATCAGCAGGCCGAAGGGTTTGCTCTGCCGCTTGATCTCCTCGATCAGCATTTGGCGCAGTCGCGTGTTGCTCACCTGGCGGCTGCTCTCGACGATCAAGTTGCCCTGACGCGAAACCGGGGCGAAGCCG
>WNFG01002824.1_pt1 | contig 14532 bp, 12 predicted proteins | sample 5400431 | NCBI WGS metagenome assembly WNFG01 (sample SAMN13153346, study PRJNA577476) | soil metagenome | isolation source: 120 cm saprolite under Douglas fir tree site 2 hole 3 replicate 2 | place: USA:California | collected 2015-04-18
TAGAAGGGCTCATGGGATACGCGCAATAAAACTTCACGCCGGCTGCCGCCCCGCCCATGGCCATCGCAACATTCCCGCTCAGGATCGCGTAGCGGTTCTCCGTCTTTGCCAACGCATTCGGGTAATCCGCAAAGTGAGCAGCGGCATAATCGTAGCCGGCCCGCGCCACCCCGACATTTTCTGCCACTACGGCTTCGCCCTTCTTCTTGAACTGTTCCAGCAGAACTTCCTCCAGCGCCGGAAACCCAATCCCCATCATGTGAAGCCCGGCTCCAATCGCCAGTGTGTTCTGCGCGACCTTATTCCTGCTGATGTCCGCCAGCTCGGAAACGGGCAGCGGGCAAAGCTGCACGCCCTCGGCAGCGGGACCCGGCTTTATTGTGTCCGCGTTATAAATGCACGCTGCGCCGGCAGTGAGCAGCTTCAAGTGCCGGTCCATGGTGTCCTGGTTTAGCGGAATGAGGAGATCGATGCGGTCACCCATGTTGGTGACCTTTTCCGTGCCCGTTCGAATCGTCAGTAAGGTGTGGCCGCCGCGGATGATGGATTGGTAGGCGTTGTAGGCATTCAGGTGCAGGCCCCGCCGGCTGAAGATCTTTGCGAAGATGTCGCCCGGCGTAGCCACACCCTGTCCGGCCGCGCCTCCGATACCGATAGCGAAGGTTTGCTTCATCGCACCCTCTCTAACTGAGTGCCGGCCGATTCACTGCTCTCCCAGCGCTCGGCCGGGCTCAAATAAAAGTTTGGATTCCCTCTATAGAGACTCCTCCTCCGAATGACCAGTTAGCTCTTTCGCGTAGCCGGAGTATACACCCATTTCTTCCGCATGTTCTTCTCAACTTGGGATTTAGCGAGCTGGCCCGCGCCCGCGCCCAAAAACCCTCGCAGCAACAGTGAGGTTTGCTCATCGACTCTCTTCGTTGACTTGACTGGGGCTGGAACCTAAGATGTGCGTCAAATGTCGGACTCCCTGTCGCTTATCGGTCGGACCGTCTCTCACTATCGCATCCTGGAAAAGCTTGGCGGTGGCGGTATGGGCGTGGTCTACAAGGCTGAGGATCTGCGGCTGCACCGGTTCGTAGCTCTGAAGTTCCTTCCTGACGATTTAGCCGCTGACCCGCAAACCCTGACACGATTCGAGAGAGAGGCACAGGCAGCTTCTGCGCTGAACCATCCCAACATCTGCACCATCTACGAAATCGGCGAGTCTGAGCGCAAAACCTTCATCGCCATGGAATGCCTGGAAGGTGCAACTCTGAAGCACATCATCGCCGGGCACCCGATGGAACTTCAACGCTTGCTGGATTTAGCCATCGAAATCACCGAGGCTCTCGACGCCGCTCACTCCAAGGGAATCATTCACCGCGACATTAAACCTGCCAACATCTTTGTAACCACTCGCGGTCACGCCAAGATTCTGGATTTCGGTCTGGCAAAAGTGGCTTCCGCCAAGAGCCCCGCGGCCAACGACGCCGCCACAACGCTGGGAGTGGACGACCTGCAGCAAACCGTCCCTGGGACCGCGTTGGGTACTGTGGCGTACATGGCGCCGGAGCAAGCGCTCGGCCAGGAACTCGATCCCCGCTCCGACTTGTTCTCCCTCGGCGTCGTGCTTTATGAGATGGCTACGGGGATCCCGCCTTTCCAGGGCGCCACTTCTGCTGCTATTTTTAACGCTATCCTGAATCAAACTCCCGTGCCGCCTGGACAGTTGAAACGCGGTTTCTCCCCTAAATTGGAAGAAATTATCAGCAAGGCCTTGGAAAAGGATCGCGAGTTGCGCTGCCAAAGCGCTGCCGAAGTGAATGCCGATCTCAAGCGCTTGCGGCGGGAGCTGGAATCCGGCGCGACATCCCGAAGTGCTGTTGCCGCGCAGCCGCCGGTTCGCAGCCGCAGCGCGGTAGGGGCAGTTGTAACGATTCTCGCCGTTCTTTTGGCCGGCTACGTTTTCCGCAAAGGATTCGGTGGAAGCGCCGTCAATCCGCTTTCCGCCGCGCGGCTCGTTCAACTCACCACCACGGAAGGTCTCCACGACTTTCCGGCTTGGGCGCCCGACGAAAAACGCCTGGCCTACTGCGGGGAAGTGAACGGCTTCAAGAAGATATTCATCAAAGCGCTTCAGGGAGAGCCGCAACAACTGACTGCCGGGAGCGGAGATGACATACAGCCGAAGTGGACGCCGGATGGCCAGAGTATCTTGTTCGTTCGCTCCAATCAGCCTCGCGGCAAGCTCGAGCCTGGTGATGTATTCGGCCAGTATGAGGGCGGCGATATTTGGAGAAAAGATCTCGCCTCCGGCGCCGAAGAAAAATTTCTGAACAACGCTTTCAATCCATCCTTCTCCCCCGACGTAAAGAGTATCGCCGTGGATGCTTCCTGGGCTGGCCCGCGGCGCATCTGGATCGTCGACGCGCAGGGACACAACCCGCAGCAAATCACGTCGGACAGTTCGGAAGCCGTGGACCACTTGGAACCGAACTGGTCTCCCGACGGCAAGAGCATCGTCTTCCAGAATATCGGACGCACGAAATTCAGTATAAAAGTAGTCAACGTCGCGACGCGCGCGGTCACGGCTCTCACCGACGGCCGATTTCAGGATCTCAATCCCGTGTGGTCCCATTCCGGAAAACACATCTACTTCTCATCTTACCGGGGCGGCGGACTGAACATCTGGCGCATGGAAGTCTCTGGGAACGGCACACCCATAGGCGCTCCGCAGCAGGTGACCATGGGCTCCGGCCAGGACGTGCAGTTGGCGATGTCGCCAGCGGGCGGACAGTTGGCCTTTGCCATCTTGCGGCAGAATGCGGACCTTTGGCGTCTGCCGGTCTCCCCTCAAACCGGCTTGGCCACCGGCAACCCAGAGGAGGTTTTGGCCAGCACGCGCGAAGACAGCCGTGGCGCGTGGTCACCGGATGGAACCCAAATCGCCTTCAATTCCGATCGCAATGGCGAGATGAACCTTTACGTACATTCGCTGGCGGACAATTCGAATCGCCAGGTGACCAAGGGGCCCGGCGGCGACTTTCAGCCCCAATGGTCGCCTGACGGCAGACGATTGGTGTTTTTTTCTTCCCGCACAGGCAACGCCGATATCTGGCTGGTTGACGTTGCTACTGGCGCCTTGACGCAACTGACCTCCGACCGCGCCCTCGACATCAATTCCTTTTTTTCTCCCGATGGCTCATACATCGCTTTTCAATCGGACCGCAGTGGCAGGCTGGAAGTCTGGGTGATGAAGTCGGATGGCACCGAACAACGTCAGCTTTCAAAGATCGGCGTGACCGGGCACTTCCTCCGCTGGTCGCGCGACGGGGCGAACGTGGTCTTCCGTTGCCCTTGCGGTGGAAAGCCTCAAACCTACCAGGTGCCTCTCACCGCTGCAGGTCCTGTTCCGCTCAACACTGAAATCGTTGGCGGTTCGCACATGTCCTTCTCTCCGGACTATTCGCTCCTCATGGACGTAGTCGGGCACAAGACCCTCTGGGTATCGCCGGTCACAACAGGCAAGCCCGTGAAGGTTTACGAATTCCCCGACGGCGAGAGTCGCATCGACTATCCCATTTGGTCTCCCGACGGCAAGTGGGTGCTCTTCGACCGCTTCCGCCCACAAGGCGGCGACATCTGGATGATCAAGAATTTCGAATAGCGCCGGTCGCGTTCTCCCGGTACATCATTTGGATCCAACTCGTCTGGGAGGAAGTCGAATCGTCTCATTCGTCGGGGCGAGTGCCGCCCTTAGCCACTAGGCAAGAGAGGGGTGCCGCACCGGGTGCCGCACCCTTCGGTTTTAAGGGTGCGGCTTTTGACTTGTCTTCCTCGCTGTTTGCCGCCTCTCGCCCTTTGCCTTTTCCATTGAGTCAATCCCGATCAATCCTTCCTGCCTTTTCGCGCAGTGCGACCAACTGCTCCACGGCCAATCTTTCGGATGAATGACCAGTTTTCGTTTCACCGGATTCACGTGCATGTATTCCAGCTTCTCTCAGCTTCTCGCTGCTCCACACATTGAAGTCGTAAAATCGCCTTTGCCAAAACGCCGTTGCATTCTTCCCTACGGTGGAAAATGGCAGCGACAACTGCCCGGGCGGGCTTTCTTTACTTTTCCGCGTAGCGCCCTCGATACCTTCTGCTTCAGCACTTGCAGCACTGCTGATGGCGTCCCTTTCTCTGGTTCGCTCAGGAGCAAGTGGACATGTTCCGGCATCACCACATAACCAAGCAACTTGGATGCATGGGCGGGTGGCCCGGACGATAAATCCTAAAACGAATTTGGGTGCCCCATCACGCCGGGTTTGCGTGTGGGGCTTTTGACTTTGCTTTTTCTTGCTTGTCCCGCCTCCCCGCAACCATTCACTCACCGTAATAGCCGTTCAACCCTCATTTTCGACCATTCCCTGCAAAACACTTAACAACTCGATTAGTTCGTGCTATCCTTATCATGTGATTCGCGCTCACCATCCTCGCCGACCATCCCGTTCTGGAAACGTCCAAACGCGCCTTTTGCGTCCCGGACGCCTCTTCGGGACGTGCCAACGTCCAAATCCGCAGTATGGATCCCGGATGCATCTTCGGGACGTTCTAACGAGTTGCGCCCCTAAGTCCTTACCCTTCAATCTTTTTGCCGACCCCCACCCCCTAAACCCTGTCACCTCAATCTTTTACAAAAACAGTGGGGGGGGGCCAATCCCGAATTGATCTGCCCCGCCTGCCCCCACCCGGTCGGGGACCCTGTCGGGGCTACCGCCCACTCTCGCCTTAAGCCCTTTAGCTGCAACACTTATGAACCACCCCGCAAGTGTTGCAAACAAAACAATTACGATTTCGCTAAGCCCTTTAGATGCAACACTTACAAAAAACCGGGGGGTAAATCCTTCAAGCCTCATTACATCCTTACGTCTTTACTTCCTTGCTTCGTCTCCTCCCCAAAGGACAGTGGCTTTTCCGCAACACGGAACTTCGCGCCCATTGTGCGGCGCTCCTCCGCCCCGCACCATACAAGTGCACGCTGGGGCGAAGCTCGCCTCGCGCCCTTGGTCATTGGGAGTCGAAACAGGTCGACCCCGACCGCGTCGGAGTCGTCATTGAAAACTCTATGGGCACACTGAACCGCGCACAATTGGAAACTCTCGAACGTCGTGAGCTGCAGCTCACCATCCTGGCCTCTGCCTTCGTTCTGGTGCAGGCGGCCGGCCTGGCTATGTTCATGTATCCGCTGGTGTTCCTGCGCCCCGTCGGCAACAAGTGGACGCTTCGCGTGGCCTTCTTCGGATTTTGCGCCCTCACGCCGCTTTTTGTCGGCTATTTGCTCGACCGCCAGCGCACCGTGCGCAAATTAAAGGAACAGATTCTCGAGGAACTGGACCGCAACGTCACGCTGCAGCATCAAGCCAGCGTCGACCTGCTTCACACCATGCCCGACCAAAACCATTTCTGGGATCGCCTCACGATGGAATACCGGAGGGCTATGACCATGCAGAAGACACTCTCTCTCCTGCTTGTGAAGGTCAAGCCCGCGAACGGCTCCGCAAAAAATGACGAAACCTCCGAAGCCTGGAGCGATGCCGCCAAGGCCATGTCGCGCAAGCTGCGGCCCACCGATTCCATCTATCGGCTTTCGACCGATCTCTTCGCCCTGGTTCTTCCGGAAACTGACGTTCTGAATGCCAAGCGCATCGCCGTCCGCCTGCAGGAGGAACTGCAAGGCGTACGCGCCAAGCACAACTTGGCGTTTGACATCACCGCGCACAATTATCCGGAGCACGTGAAAAGCTCGCACGAACTCGAAGACATCGTGAAATCCCTGCTCCCCGCGCAGGATGAATGGGCAGCTCCCGCCCCCGCCGAAAAAGTTCCCGTGGAAAAGGTTCCCGCCGGCAAGGTGTAGGGGAAGGAGGAAGTGGCACTCAAAGAAATTTTAGAGGAGCGCCTGTTTCAAATCTGCGATTAAATCTTCTCTATCTTCCAGACCGATCGAGACGCGCACCGTTCCCGGGCTGACGCCCGCGCGCCGCAATTCTTCGTTCGTCATGTTGTAGTGTGAACTGTAGATCGGAAGAATCACGAGCGACTCCACTCCGCCAAGACTGGCCGCCATCAGGAACAGCCGCACGCGGTCGCAGAAGCGCCGCGCCGCTGGCAGCCCGCCCTTCAGGTCGAACGCCAGCATGCTCCCGAATCCGCGCATCTGCTTGCGGGCGAGTTGATGATCCTCGTGCGACTTCAGGCCGGGATAATGGACGCGCGATACTTTCGAATGATTCTCGAGGAACTTGGCGACGGCGATGGCGTTTTCGCACTGGCGCTGCACGCGCACGCCCAGCGTCTTGACGCCGCGAATCAGGAGATAGGCCGCGCCGGGATCCATCGAGCCGCCCAGATAAATAATCATCTGACGGACGCGCTCCATCCAATTCGAATTGCCGACGGCGATGCCGGCGATGATATCGGAGTGGCCGGCGAGCGCTTTTGTGGCGCTGTGAACGACCATGTCGTAGCCGAGAGCGATGGGATTTTGCAGCACGGGAGTGGCGAAAGTGTTGTCGATGATGGAGACGAGTCTGTGTTTTTTGGCGAAAGCTACGGCTTTGTGAATATCGACGAGACGAAGGGTGGGGTTGGTGGGCGTCTCGACGTAAAGAACTTTCGAACGCGGCGTGACGAGATTCTCGATGCCGGCAAGATCGGTTCCGACGTGGCGAACGGTGATGCCCATGTTGGGGAAAACGTCGCGCATCAAACGATATGTGCCGCCGTAAGTCTGCGCGGTGGTAATGACTTCGTCTCCGGCTTTGAGCGCGGAGAGCAGCGCGGAAGAAATAGCCGCCATGCCGGAAGAGGTGACAACCGCGGCTTCCGCGCCTTCCAGCGCAGCGATTTTCTTTTCGGCGACGGAGAGAGTGGGATTGCCGTAACGAGTGTAGATGTAGGCTTTGTTCTTGCCCTCGGCCCACTGCTTCATTTCTTCGGTGGAAGAAAAGGTAAAAGTGGAGGAGCGGATAATTTCCGTAACAATGGGGCCGTTGACGCCGTGGCGGTTGGGTTCGCCGCCGTGGATGGCTTGCGTCTGCGGGCCGAACTTTGCGGGCTTGTTGGTTTTCATGGGAAAGAGTGTGCACCTTGCGGGCGAACAAAAACAGCCTCCAAATTGGCTGACGGGCAGACAATTTGGGCGGGAGTAACGCGAATGAGACTCTTGTTGGTGAAGTCGAACTGAGATCAGTTGCTGCGGGCGCGACAGGGAACAAAAAAGCAAAGTCAAAGGCCCCACACGCAAACCCGGCGTGATGGGGCACCCCAAATTCGTCTTGGGATTTATCATCCGGGCCACCCGTCCGTCGAAAAGTCCAGACGTCGGAACGTTCCAAACCGAAAGCATGGGCCACCCAATTCAAAAGCCTGTCCCACCCGCGGGCTACCCGCCCTATAGCGCAGAAAGGATGGGCCACGGGGGCGCGCGGGCGGGGCGAGGGTCGGCTACTTACCTGCGTTCCTCCTCGGTGATCATCCGCGGGCAGATTCGAGGATTCCCCATATCCAAAATTTCGGAGGTTTGCGTCCTTATTCCTACAGAAGGAGGCCGAACCGATGATGGAAGCTAACTCAGGTATTGCGAACAAGGCCATCGAGCAAATCGTCGAACTATCGGCGGATGCACACATACAAAGACGGGGGACGATTCAGGATTCTCCGGAGTTTCACAAGCTAACCGGAGCGATTGCCGCCTACGGGAAAGCGCTCGCGCTTCTCACAGCACTTCAACGGCGGGAAGAGTTCTACGCCATGATCGATCAGCTTGACGTGCCCGCCAGCGCACAACCGGTTTGTTGAGGGAAAGGCTGGTCCAGCTATGTGGCGTAAGAATTGTCCCGTCTGCCGGCAACCGATGGCGAAGAAGGATCCCACGGAGACGGTTCCTTGCCCTTGCGGGAAGTACGTCTGGAAGGGCTAGGCGACCGTGTATCCCGCAAGAGAGCGTTCGGGACGCCCCGACCCTGTCGGGGTAACGCCATGCGCGTTTGAACGCCGAGTGGTCGGAGTCATAGTATGGGAATGCGGGATGGAGAAGCGAAAACTCCTGAAAAACAAGGTAAGGCGAGAAGACGAGGAAATGTCAAAGCCCGCATGCCAAGCACGTACTGGTCGATCCGACCTAGCTCCGAGGCACGATGCGTCTGAGGTTGCCGTTTTCTCCTTCGTAGTAGGCTATCCCAAGCAGCTTGGCAATTTCTCGCGCGTCGACCTGTGTGCTCTTCAGGAAGGGGTCAAGCCCGCCAACAATGCCGAGCTTGACCAATTTGGGACGCGCGTCGTCAAGGGCCTTCATGATGTCGGGACTTCTGAAGTTTTTGGTCTGGCCTGTACGCATATACATGAACTGCATGTGCCCACTCTGAACGATCTTGACCAGATCACGGCTTTGAGCGAACTCAGAAGCGTCGGCCGCATCGAACGAGGCCCTGGCGCCGCTGGTATAGGGATGGGTGTGAATGGTTCCGACGCACTCCTTGCCCGCCAAATTGTTACGGTCGGGGTCACTTGACCCTGACGTTCCCCCGTGTTTGTTGATCAGGGACAGCTTGTGCGTGCGTCTGTCGCGGACCAAAGTGGCCGCTTCCTCCTGGGCCACCCGGGCCCGGTTTCGTTCGGTGAAGCTTCCTTGCCAAAGTTCCTGGAGCTGCCGGTTGATATCCGAGGGCAGGTTGACGATCTGAGGGGCAAGGGTTGGTGTTACGGGAGCCACAAAAGGAATGTCCGACACTTCGCACCTCCATTCCGATGCACCCCTTCAGAATATGTCACTGGACGGGAGAGGCGTCAATGATGGAGGGCGCAGCGGCGGGCCAAGCCGAATCCTCAGGCGGCAGCGCTGGTTCTGCTTGCGCGCCGGCATCCCGCGACACGCTGGAGCGGCTGGAGAAGGTGGCGGCGGCTGAACGTTCTCCGCAACGGCGACGAGGGCAAGAAAAAATCAAAGTCAAAGAGTTGTATCGTGCCTCTACAAAGCAGAACGGGCGGCTCGACTTGCGTCGCGCCGCCCGTTTTGTAGTTTTGTGAACTGAAATCGATCTAGTGGCCGCCCGCTAGCATCCGGCGGCGGTGCAGAGGGTGACGATATTGCCGGAAGTGAAGCGGGGGCCATTAAACGTCTGGCCAAAAGTGCCCGTACAGGCTTGACTGTCGTATCCGTGCACTACGGCATTGACCCAGTTGTCGCTACGGTAGTGTCGGATCCACGGGCCGCCGCTGGATCCAAAGGTCATGGAGCAGCCGGTGTTCAGGATATTGCCGCCGCCACAGAAGATGTTGGGGCTGAAGCTTTCCGAGGTGCAGAGTTCCAGGACATTCCCACCGCCGAGGTTGCCGGGGTAGCCCAGGGCATGATGGTCCTGGTCGCTCCCAAAGTTCCAGGAGCGGCCTAGCCAGCCGGTGTAAAACGTGACGCCTCGGCCCGCCTTGTCGTTTGCCAGCTTGATGAGGCAAACGTCTGAGGGAATATCGCCGTTGTTGATCCAACTATTCAGAATGGTCGCGCTGCTCCAGTCAAAAGTACCGAAGGGCACATTGCCGTTGTCGTAGGAGGGCGCGAAGACCCAGCCGCCGATCCATTTCTTGTTGCTGCGATCGTAGCAACAGTGCGCGGCGGTGACGATGACGTTATTGCCGCTGACCACGGATGCGGTGCAGAATCCGCCATTAAGAAACAACTTCCCGACGGCCACTTCCGGATAATCGGTGTTCGGCACCAGGCACCCTTCGCAGTACTGCGTGAAAACGTCCGGTGAGCCAGCGGTGAGCACGAGCCTGGGTCTGGAGCGGCCATTGCGGAAGCTCATCGGCTCGCCGGGTTTCCGCAGGTTGCGCCACTCCTCGGGATAGAGCTTCTGACCTTCGGCTTTGGCGTCTGGGTTAGGAGTGCCACCTTTTGTCGTTTCTGGCTCGCCTCGCTTGGCGGGCGCTTTATCGCGCGGTGTTACACGCTTGCCGATGGTGGAGTTCCAATCCAGCGGCTTGGCCTGGAGACGGCCCTCGCGTGTGTGGTATGGACGGGCGTCTTGATCGGCTTGCTCGAGGACTGATTTTCGTTCGATCGTGGTTGTGCCGCCAGTGGCAGCTTCCTGGCCAAAACCATGAACCGACACCAGCGCTCCGATGGCCACAATGATGAGACAAGAGGCAAGGCGCCTCCAATGGTGAAGCGTTACTTTGTTATTTGCGATCATGGGGAACCTCCTTTGAGGGACAGAACAGAGGAGCAGGGAGAGAGAAGTTCTGTATATTCCTTTGTAATATCACTCGGCTGAATCGTTGTCAAGTGTAAGTTTAGTGACTATAAGCGTGGACGGTCGGGCAGGCTCGGCCCCTACAACAAGCACGGGGCATTTTTTGAAGGCGCGCTCGCCGCGGGACCAAACCCTGTTTTGCCGCACGGCGGGGAAAGTCGGATTGGAGGCGGAGGCGGGGAGATAGGGAAAACTAGAAACTAGAAGGCAGAAACTGGAAAGGGGAGGCGGCGAAAGAGGAAGAGAGATCCCTCCGCCGCGGTCAGGATGACGTCGCGTCGCGGGAGAGGATGGGACAAAGCAGATTCTCCGTGCAAAAACCGCGCGGAGAGGAAGCGGTCCTCGCTTCGCTCGGAATGACACAAGAGGCGAAGCCGGGGCGCGCAGGTGAAACTTAGGGCTGGCGCCAGGAGAGGAAGGTGTCGGGGCCGTTTTGGCCGGGATTGGTGATGTTGGTGGCTTTGCCGGTGCGAACATCGACAACGATGAGGGTGCTTGCCAAGAAATCGGAATAAACGATGGCTTTTCCATCGGGTGACCAATGCGGCTGCACGCTCAAGCGGTCGGCGGGGGAGAGCGGAGTGAGAACCAGATCGGGGAGCGACACGACATAGACGCGCGCCTTATCTCCGGGATAATCGCAGCTTTCCCCGCCGAAGGTGACGGCGAGGGCGCGGTCATCTGGGGAAAAGGCAAAATCCACTACGCTTTCAAAGCCATCAGGGAAAGGAGCTTTGAGCAGTTGCCTGGAACCGGTCTTCTGCAGGACGATAGCGAAGATACCGGTGCTGCAATCGGGCGTGTCGTCGTCCTTGGCTGGTTCTTGGGGATTGAGAACTTGAACCTCGATTGCCAGCCAGGTTCCGCGGGGCGAATATTGCGCGGTATTGGGAAAATTGAGGGTGGCCACCACTTCGTGCTTGCCATCGGCGACGCTAATGCGCTCGACCGTGTTTTGGGTGGTGGCCAGGAGGTGCGAGGGGTCAGGCACGCCGACGATGCTGGTGAGGTCCCGCCCAACAAGGCTGCGCTTTCCGGTATCCAGATCGAGGACGCGGTAGCGGAGCGGATTCGCGTTGTTCGCCGGATAGACGAACGCGTGGCCTTTCTCCGACCAGTACATCTCCTTCGGTGTGAAATCGGGCAATACGTCGGCGATGGTGTCGCTGCCGTCGGCGATAGAGCGGAAATGCAGTTCGTGCTTCTCTTTATTCCAATAGGCGAGCTCATGGCCGTCAGGAGACCAGAGTCCCGCGATGTCCTTGGGCAACTGCTCGAAGCGGCCGTCGGAATGGCGCACACAGACCAAGTCCATTCGCGAGAATACGAAATCGGGCAGGACGGGCGCGTTGTTCGCAGGAGCGGGGACGCCGGCGGCGAAAGCGCAAGTGGGCGGAGGAGGAACCTCCCGGACCACGCGGAAGCCGCGGTTGACGGCGGAACCAGGAGTAGTGCCAACGAGGGTTCCCGTTTGCTGGGCCAGCGCCGATGCGCTGACGAGGGGCAGAATCAGGAGCGGGATCGCGAGTTTGATGGACATGGTTACTCCTAGCGAAGCGACTGGGAGGGCCGGCTACAAAAATCGTCAGGCGGAAGGCCGGGCCGCTTCTCTATTGCACGCCAGCGCGACGGGAGAAGATATGGTTCTTCGGTCCCAGTGTTTGCAGATGGTTATTGGACCTGCTCGGGGGCGGCGCACTGTCCGGTGGGTCAGGAAGGAAAACTAGAGACTAGAAGGCAGAAAACTGGAAACAGAAAACTAGAAACTAGAAAGCGGAAACTAGAAAAAGAACCGTCAGGGCTACGTCGTCCAGAAGACATCGAGCTTTTTCTCGACGCTTACGAAGTCTCGGTCGCTGGTGGCTAGGGAGGCTTTCCGGTGGACGGCGAGGGCGGCGGCGAAGCCGTCGACGTAGGGGAGTTTGTGCTCGGCGCGAAGTTCGGCGGCGAGGCGGGTCAATTCGAGGTCGGCGGCGACGATCTCCAGCGGGAGTTGGGCGATGTCCTCGATGACTTTGCGGGCGACGCCGGGGCCTTTGGCGCGCCAGGTGGAGTAATACAGTTCGCCCCAATTCACCACGGACATCAATAATTGGCGTTTGCCTTCGACGCCAAGGCGAATGAACTCCTCGACCTTTTCCGCGCCGGGGCGGTTTTCGAAGAAGGTCATGAGGGCGGAAGCGTCGAGGACGACGCATTTCATAATTCGGCCCGCTTCGTCGTCGCGGGGGTCATAGTTCGGGACATTTTACAGCTCGCGATCGCGCTTTCTTTCTTCGAGCAGAATCTTGAGGGCGGAGGGTTCGCCGGAGAGCGAGCCGCGGAGACTGCGGATAAATTCCGGAGTGAGCGGTTGGAGAATGAGACGATTTTCCTCTTCGACGAAGGCCACCTGGGTACCTTTCTTGATGGAGTACTTGCGGCGAAGCTTTGCGGGGATGACGAGCTGGCCTTTGGTGGTGACGGTGGAGACTTCGGTCTTCATGCGAACTCCATGGAGCAGGATTGGAGATAAGTATAACGGCAGACTGAATGTAAGTCAATATGAGATATGGCTTACGTTTGTTATGAATGTGTGACGTTGTGGCAGGGGAGATGGAGTGACTGTGGCAGGGGGAAAGAGCGGCCCGCCTCGGAAGGCGGGCCCTACAAAAGCAAAACAGGCGGGGCAAAAACACCGGAAGGATTCCGACGCTACAAGGAAGAGCGGGGAAGCAGAAGCAGATTCCTTGCTTCGCTCGGTCCCGCAAAAGCATCCGGGACGCAAAGTGCGCGAATGACATCGGGAGGGGATGGGGGTCGCAGAGGACAAAGAAGGAGGGCGCAGCCCGCCGCGGCGGGAGCCATTAAAGGGAGGACCGCCGGCAGGGATGCCAGCGCTACAAGAGGGGATCTAAAAGTCAGAATAGGCGAGAGAAATCACTTCTGGAGAGCGATGCAGGCGAGCCCCATTGCGGACACCTGAAGAGCGGTGTACCTGGATTTTTCATTCGCTGAGGAATCGGCTTTGGGGGCGAACCAGTAGCCCAAGGATTTGCAATCCTCTTCGCGGCACAGCTGCCAGCCTTGCGGTGATGACCGGAAAAATACTCTTTCCTCCTTGCGCGGCCGAAACTGAGAGATCAAGTCCAAAAGCAGGGCAGAGTCAAACTGTTGAAACCAGCCATGGTTCTCATAGCGGCCAAAAGGCAGGGTGAGAAAGAGCCAACCGCTGGGCTTAAGAACGCGCTTCATTTCGTCAATCGCGGAAAGATAATCTCGTGGGCGAATCTGCTGGTAACTCTTATCGGCGGTATAGCCAGTGTTGTCCATGCCCACGTGTTCGATCACGGACACGCAAAACACGGCGTCGAAGTAATCGTCCTTGAAGGGCGTAGTGCGCAAATCATCGTAAACATAGCAGACGCCCAGATTGGCGAAACATTCGAGCTCGGGAGCCAGCGTCAAGAGGGTCCACTTGTGGCGCTTAACCAGAGGGTGATTCATGATAAAGGAATGATTCAGGGCTGAGCCGGCATCCAAGAAGCGGGATCCCTCCCGATATGAGAGGAGCTTCGAAAATACCCAAGGGTATTCGATCACTCGCTCATCCAGCTGCGCTGCAGTGCCGGCGGGGAGCGGGCGAGCTTGCTGAAGCAACCTCAGAAACTCTTCATCATTGATCAGCCGATCAATCGAAGAATTCCGGTAGGCCGAAAAACCCTTTCCACGGGTAGCGGGCACAAGGCCATAGCAGCGGAAGATCAGAGCAGCGATCTTTTGGCGGCAACTGCGCGACAGTTGCGTCAGGCGTGCGAGCGGCCCGAGTTTTTGTGGCGAGTTCATGGAGAGCGTTTTTATATCTTGATTGGACGCTTTTAGGAAGTTCTTCTCGATGGCCACACGCCGGGGAGAGGATAGCACTCCTGCAAAGCACTGGAAGGCGCGCCCCACCAGCCGTGGGGAAGCACGGCGCTACAAGGGCGGAAGAAAGGCACGATATATCGTGCCCCTACAAAGCAGAACGGGCGGCTCGACTTGCGTCGGGACGCCCGTTCTGTATTTTTGTGAAGTGAGGCTGGAACCGGCGGGATCGGAGGTTAAGGCCGATCGGGGCCGGAGGCAGCCGTTCATTTAGAGGGGCGAAACGTTCGAGGCCTGCAGGCCCTTGGGGCCCTTGGACACTTCGAATTCAACCGCCTGGCCATCGTTCAACGTCTTATAGCCATCAGCCACGATCGCGGAGAAATGGACGAAAACGTCCTCACCGCTC